>ENA-ORBV01005289-ORBV01005289.1-microbial-mat-metagenome-genome-assembly--contig:-NODE-5289-length-23896-cov-5.868005_pt1 | contig 23896 bp, 19 predicted proteins | sample MGYA00237777_ERZ505514 | MGnify/ENA primary metagenome ERZ505514 (study PRJEB26160, sample SAMN06269048) | microbial mat metagenome | isolation source: Oligotrophic lake microbial mat | place... | reverse complement strand
TTTTAAAGTTTCTTTCGAAACAGCATCGGGTTGCCGCTGGCTGTAGTTTACCCTAATGACACTAATCTTTGAGTTAATAATAATGCTATGATCATTGTCAAGACTCTGTTTTGGCCGTCATCATGTGCTTGTTGTTAGTTGTCATTTGATGAACAAAGGAAGCATGGCTGGATGTACCACACTCTGCTCAAATGACGCCGGATCCCACAAATTTCAGATTTGTGACCAACACACGTGTCATTTGTTAGTGACCAATTCTTCTGCTCATTGTGGTTGTTGGGCATGACACATTAATTCTGTTGTTGTTGGCTGCCAAGACAAAGAATGGATTTTGGTGGCAAGAAGAGCTTGCTGTTGCTGCTGCCAAACCAAGAACATCAGGCCAAAGAGGATGAGGATGTTGTCGGTTGTGCGATGATGCAAAGAAACAAAAGATTGAGCAGGTCACAATGGAAACAAAGAACAACAAGGGCAGCAAGAGGTTGCATGCATAGCAGCAAACATAGAGGTGATGATGAAAGGATCTTTTGCATGTCACACATATGTGCGGCGAAGGAAGAACACATGGATTTGCAATGAATGGATTGCCTTGTCAGTGATTGTTGATTGGATTGCACTCTGCCTGATGACAAAATGGTGGAAGAATGCAAAAGGAGTCTCTTGGAGATTTCCAATGTAGTCAATGTTGCTGTTGTTTGTTGTGGTGGGTTCATTTTGCTGCACCCTCTTCTCCAGGTGCTCTCGAGATGCGAAGACGGCCTCAACAAGGTGGGGATTCAGACCCTTTTGGACCCACCGACATTTGATGAGCAAATGATCATTAAGATTGCAAGGTCTGAAGGTCCAAATGAAGATCTAATTAGAACCCGTGGGTCTTAAGACCCTACGAAAATTGTCTGAATCGATCTGAAAGGGTCAAAGGGTCAAAGTCAAATTCGTGTCATCATTTGTGTTTTTGAACATTGGTCTTGAGAACCCCAAGAAGGGTCTCAAGACCGTTCCAATGGATCCAAATAAGGTCTGAAAGGGTCTGAAAGGGTCTAAATAAGATCTAAACATTTTAATGGCTTTGACATTTTCTTGTCTAATTAGGGTCTAAATCCGCAACTTGCAGAAAAAAAAAGATTTGATCTTTTCCTTTAGACTCACATTTACTCGAACCCGAGTTTATGGAATGAATCTTTTGAGTCCTGAATGAAACTTCAACGATCCATTCTTCACACTCGTTGTCGTCGGCATTAATTTTGTTGTTGGCTTTTGTTTCTGTTTTAGACAACAAGAAGAAAGGATGCCCCTGTTACAGAGCTCTCGTCGACGCCACTTTGCCACTACTAGTAGCAGCTGCTTTGTGTGGTCCATATGTTGGGTAGCGATCAGCCTTTGTTTTTCCCCCGTGGCCGCATGGCAAACTTCTATTGCTTTGAGTTTTGGGTCCACCGCTGCTGGTAGTACGGGTAGTAGAAGCACTCGTCATAAACCTTATTTTCAAAGTCAAAAAAGATGGCTCGCATCACCAGCCCTCAAGAGCAGCAGCAGCAGCAGCAGCAGCAGTGCCGGCAACAATCAAGACGATGATCCTGTCCTGCGATTGCCTTTGATGGAAGCCGAATTGGCATTGCTGCGAGCACGACGACGAGACAATGACAATAACGAGGAGGATGATACTTTGTCCATGTCTTCAAAATTAAAAGAGCTGGAAACGGCCATCGGCGATGCCAAAACCGCGGCGGAATTTGGGGTTCGAAAATCGCAACAAGATTTTTACCGTGCCTTTTCTCGTGGGGACTTGAATGCCATGGAGGATGTCTGGAGTTTGGATTCGCACGTACGATGTGTGCATCCCGGCATGGGGAGTTTGGAAGGACGTGAACAAGTCATGGCGTCGTGGGAACAAATCTTTACGACGGCGAAAAGTAGTAGCAGTAGCAGTGAGGATGACGACGATCCAAAATTCCCAATTGAACCCGTTCGATCCCGCGTCGAAATTTGTGGGCTGACGGCCATCTGCAGTTGTGTTGAAAAAACAGATGGAGGAGGAGAATTGGAAGCCTTGAATATATACAAACGCGAAAATGGTAGTTGGCGAATGACGTTGCATATGGCCGGCCCCATTGTGATGCAAACAAGAGACCGCTTCTTTTTTTGATGTGTGATATACACCCAGAACGCTAGAGAGGTTTTTGGCAGACGGAGTGTTTTGCTTCGAACGAAAGGGCTTGCAACTATTTTTGTTCTCTCCTCGTTTCACGGGATTAGGACAGCAAGGGCTGCAACATTATCATTTTCAATCGGGTACGTCGTAGTTGTTAGATGCAGAATTCACAGGAATTACAAAAACAACACCAGCGATGGCATGCACGTGTCAACTGTGGAATGCTCGGGACCTGGAATTTCAAGCTATGGGAGAAATGAGCACAATGTTTATTAGCTACTGCAGGGAAAAAATGAGGCGATCTGCAACATAATTGAACGCAGGGGAAAATGGCATCGTCCCTACTCTTTTGCTCATGACAGATACAAGCAAATATTGGCTCTCAATGGGTGTCTAGTACTTGAAATTGAGATAGCTTAACTCTACTAAGTTTTTTTAATGCTTTAAACTACCTGCTTCTCATATGAATCTAGCTACTAGTTGCGCAATCTCATGAATGGTTCACCAACAATAATCCTTCGCCCGTCATCTCCATCTCTCCAACAAAACTCTGTGTATAATTTCATGTATGGCACAAGTCTCCAGCTCGCAGTTGCATCGTAGGGTGCCAGCAAAAAACCTGCATAATTTCTCTACCAGCAGGAGACAGTTGTTATTGCCACCAGTGCCATTTTTTTGGTAATGAAAAGAAAACTAAATGATGGTTCTATTGGCTCTTAGCAAAAACCTAGGTGAGCAGACAAGAACCAGAACAAAATGCTTGTAGACAGCAATTGCATGTGTTGTTTATTGTTGTTCACATCCATGCAATCAAAGGCTTATTGTAACATGCCCAGTAAGATCTTTCTGAGAGTTTACCATCAAATCATTAATAGAAAGATCTGGCACGGTGTGATCAGGATTCCACCATGGCCTCAACCCTATGTTCCAGTTGGCTGGGACCAACATGTGTCAGCCATGGTCTGACCTGCGTGCGTGTCCGACCTTGTCTTGATCTGCGACATAAGGTACAGCTTGCTTCGTTCCGTGACACATGAACAATAATTGGGACGTTTTTGTACTAGGTAGTACTGAAATCATCATAGAGAATGCCCCGACAAGAATGTGCGAGCAGGAATGATATTTTTCAGTCGTCCAAGCAATCAATCGATCAGCCGTTGTAATCTTAGAGTTCCTATTCGTATTCTATCTTGGCGAAAAGCGGCGAAGAAATGATTAAAAAATAAGATTACTGTCAAATTTATGTACAGTACATTTCATGCAGATTCTTCTTCAAGCGAAGAAAACTGCACAGGCAGTCTGAGGCAGAAAAGAATAGGAAAGTTGCAGTCGGGGAATGTGTAAATTGACATTATTAATGCCCCACCATTAAATTGGACATTTAACGGAGTTTTTCTTATCAAGGTTTTAGTCTTCCTCTCTTAACGGTACGGTTTCCCTTCATAAGTGCCATCAGGGCAGGTCATCCAAGTAACCGGAGATGAAATTTTTCCAGGAAGTCCCCTGTTAACGTTACTGTACGTTCTAATCTGGTCGTGGCTTCCCCTATTACTTGCACATTTATGCATGTTCGCTGCTCAAGCAGCTCAAACACGGCAACACAAATAGCTAGCTAGTCCAAACAAATCCAGAAAATAGCTGAGCTCCAGTCACAATCTGCCTTGACTACAACAAGCAACACAACACCATCACAACCATGTCGACTATCAACAAGAACAGCAGCAGCAGCACCGCCACAACTGGTACAGCCAGCAACAACTTTTTTCTGGCCAACTTTTCCAGTGTCGTAATTGTCAGTGACAATGCCTGTGCCCACAAAACGAAGGAAGTCTCACCATCCTCGACCCGACCTGTCGTGCAGGCGTTGGATCGATGGGGGACCGCCCACTCTGAAACCAACAACATGATGATGAATTCTCCACCCAGCCAACCTCGTCGTTGGTCCGCGCATGGTTGCAGCAGTCGGCCTTTGACCATGCCTCGACGATACTTGGACCACGACGACGACGATAATAACGATGATGCCGAAGAATTTGCCAACGATGTCGAGTGCGCATCCATTTAAGGGAACTTTCAAACAATTTGAACAATTTCCTATTTCAGTGCATCCCCAAGACGCCAGAAAACACACAGACGAGGCGACCAGTTCACCTCATGGTTTCCACAAAGCGAAAAGCGTCTTTTTGCTTCCAAAAGTATCTTGCGCAGAAAACTCTAGTCAAACTACTGTCCCGTCCGGGAAAATTGTTGGCCTTCTGCAGCCAACATCAGACAAGTCAAGTCACATGCGCCCTGCTCTTGTGAACCTTCAAGCCGAAGAAACAGCAGCAGGAAACGAAAAAGATCACTAGAGCGTGGGAAGGCCAGATCAAATCATCTCCTTCTTACCGTGAGCTACTACTTCATGACTTTTTATTTTGAGACTGAACAATATTTTGTAAAAATAGAAATACAACTAGGAAGTACATTTACCAGAAAAAGCATAACAAGTCAACCATACTTTAGTAAAGTACTAGCAAGTATTTCCATTCTTATGCATGTAGCTGGACTGAGAAGCTGTCGCTAGGCTGCGTTTTTTTTCAGGCCCTGTCTAGTGGCCCAAACATTGTGGGAGGCACACATCGTTACTCGGACACAAAAAGAAACACTATCTACAAATGAAATGCCTAGCACTTTTCAATCCATTGAATGCAGTACGGTACTTGGTGTATTTCTACATTCGCGACTAGTAACTACATGCTTCTTCACACATGGGTCTAATGGCCAACTAACCTGCTGGCCCCACTCTAGATACCAGGAGCTACCGGCATAGGTTGCTACTGAATCGCCACTAACTTACCCGGCTACTATTTGGGGTAGACTGGAGTGCAGCTTGTCCTTACAGCACAGTAATAATGGTAAGGCCGTAGTAATCTGAATTAGACGACGAGCAGGTCATACTGTTAGCTCTAGCAAGCTAGCTAGCTAGTAGTAGGCAGTTCGAGGCGTTGAATTTGCGAAGTCTACGAACCCGCTGCAATACGAACATAGCTGTTTGTTTGCACTACTACTAGCTAGCTAGTAGCTAGCTAGCTACTATAGTAGCTAATTAGCAATTCGGAGTAGTTAGCTACTAGCTAGCTAGTAGTCTACTGTCCTACTGAGTAGAACTTCGTAGACGAAGACGCACAACATCTCCAAAGATAACAACCCATAGACGCACATGGATCATTTGAAAAGATCCAGCGTCCGTCCACCGTACGAATCATGATGCTAGCCAAATCTTTTGCAAAAAAAGGAAGACGGCAACGAACAGAAACGAAGCGGCAAGGATCTTCGACAACAAAATAGGAGCTGCTAATAACAAACAACAACCAATCAAGTGTCTAGCTACAGCCAGTTACTGTAGTACGTCGTAGCATTAGAACGGCAGCAACATTCTCGCCCCCCTTCAGCAGCAGCAGTAGAATATCCATCATGTCGCTCATTCTCGGTCCACATGAAAAAGTACAACCCAACCCCGATGCCGTTTTGATTGCCGAGGTTCGAGCCTATATTTTTGGAGACGACAATCAAGAAAAGGAATCCGGCGGTGGTGCCGATTGTCACAAACAAGCCAAGGGACATTGGATTGTCGATTCCGACATTGCGACACCCATGAGTGTCTATGAAGAATATAGGGCCAGTCGCTCCAGTTGGGGAATTGATGCCGTGGGCAGTGTGGTCGTCGAAGTGGAATTGACGAATGGAATGATTGGTGTCGGCGTGAGCATTGGAGGAGATGCAGGTATGTACTTTCAATCGTACTGCGCCCGTACCAGTGCAGTAGCAGTTCTGTGGCTTCAGTTGAAGCTGTCGTTGTGAATTGGACGTGCTCACAACATTTTAAAATTACCCGTCTTTTTGTAGCATGTTTTATGATCGAAAAACATTTGAGCCGCTTCGTGGAAGGCCAGGACCCTTCAAATGTAGAGTTGATGTGGTAAGTTTTGGCCGGAATTTTCTAAAACTGAAGGATGTTGGCAATCCGTGCGATTTAAGGTGCTGCATATGCCACTCTGCTCTTTTGGTACTAAGAATTGCCCATGCTCGTCGCTTATCACTACTTTTGCAGGGATCAAATGTGGAGATCCACCATTAATTATGGGCGCAAAGGCATTGCAGTACAAGCCATTTCGGCGGTAGACATTGCCATCTGGGATGCATTGGGACACTTACGTGGTCTTCCTGTGTATCAATTGCTGGGTGGAAAATCACGCGAACGAATGCCGGTTTACGCAACAACGGCACGGCCGGACTTGGCCAAAGACATGGGCTTCCATGGAGCCAAATTCCCATTGCCCTTTGGCCCTGCCAACGGACAAGAAGGAATGGTCAAGAATGTGGAGCTTGTAAAGAAATGGCGCGAAGCAGTCGGTCCAGAATTTCCATTGATGATTGATTGTTGGATGTCCTTGACAGTTCCGTATGCCCTGGAGCTCGCTCGAAGATGCGAACCTTATAATGTGAAATGGATAGAGGAAGTCCTCCCCCCAGATGATTATGAAGGCTACGCCGAAATCAAAGCCAAAAACTGTACCACGCTTTGGACCACTGGAGAACACGAATACACACGATGGGGTTTTCGTAAGTTGTTGGAACAGAAATGTTGTGATGTACTTCAACCAGACATTACGTGGTGTGGTGGCATCACCGAAGCGCGTCGAATCATTGCGCTTGCATCGGCATACAATGTACCGGTAATCCCCCATGGATCGAGTGTCTACTCGTATCATTTGCAAATCTGCTTTCCCAGCTGTCCCATTGCAGAATTTCTGGTCATGTCTCCCCAAGCCGACAAGATTGTTTCTTTTTTCGGAAAGCTGTTCAAGGATGAACCGCTTCCTAAGGATGGATACGTAGAGGTACCCGACAAGCCTGGATTCGGCGTGACACTGAACCGCGAGGAATTGAATATGATCCGCCCATACGCACGTTCAAAGTTATAGAGATTTGAATTGTCAATGCAATAGTTTGGTCATCCCTTGAATAATAACCACAATAGAAAAATGAAACATTTCCTCGTCACTGGTAGCAACAATCTGAGGAAGAACTTGTCGCTGCACGCCGCCTTTGGGATTTATTAAGTCTGCATACTTTTCTTCCATGGCACCCACCTTGGCAATGTCGCCCCAATCCTTCCAGTACATGAGTGATCGGCGAATGTAATAGGCTGCCTCGTCGGGGTCGTCCATCACACGCAAGTGAAATTCTCCCAAGCGTTCGTTGTCAACCGCAGCGGCATGTTGATATCCGCTGCGGGATAGAATAGCTGATTCGTACTCCTTCATAGCAGCAAGCCGTTTCCCTTTCAAGACCAAGCATTCTGCATTCAGGAGAGCGGAGTAATGCTTCACGTTGGGGTTGCCCCATGTCTAGCCACTTCTTGATTTTGGTAAGCAAAATCATGCCCAACTTTCGGTATTTGGACAATCCAGTTTCCTGGGCCGCAGCAAAGCAGGAAAGTCCTTTTATAAAGGTATCAAAAGGTATGTTTGAGCTACCAACAAGACTTTTTTGCATGCAATCGTGACCACTTTTCAATATGAAGTCTGCGTGTTTGACGTGCTCGCCAAAATAAGGCAGTAGCATCCCAGAGCAACACGCGAACGTCGGAAATAGGAAGACATCTTTTTGTTGATGTACACAGTCTTCGGCGCTCGAGGAAATTCCATGCATTCGCGTTGGGCCATCCTCGCTGTCCACCCCCCTTAGCTTCAGAAATGCCCGTCGGACTATCTTGGAATGGGGATAGCATTTAAGTCTTTCATTTGCCGTGAGTACGAACGGGGATCCGCTTCCAGTAAATCAAGTGCGCCCCCAATAACAAATCTCATTAAAACCCAGTGATACATGCACCAGGTAGCCGACTCTGTATCACTATAACAACCAATAGCAGAACAAAATGTAAGTGGAGATAGGCAAGTGGTAAACGAAAGAGAGATAAATTTGCACTGTCTATTGTCCGAATATTTACCCTGCCTGAAGACCAATACCATACCCCATTAGCAAAGGTTTCAGCATGTCCTTCGTAAGATTTGTCCACGACAACGAGAAATTGTAAACACAGTCTTGTGGACTGTGCGCTGGGGAAGGACTCAGCAGTCTGATGAGCCTTTGAAGTTGTTTGAATCTCAGTGCAACATCAGTCATTCCTGTTGCACGCGAGGCTACGTTCAGACCCTTGAAAATACCGTATGTTCGGAGGGGAGCCTATTGAAAAGTTGCCTTTCAAAGCGTATCAGAGGACTAGGCAGTAACAATGCTGCCGGGCAAAAACTACTAGCTAGACACTAGAAGACTTACAAAAGTTTCCTCTGTAAAAGGCCGTCCTCTTCTATCAAACACCAACTAAGTTTTGGACCAAGAACTAGTTAACTAGTACACAGCGCGTCCGCCTGTCGCATCAAAGCAAAACCCAGTCGTGAAAGAAGCTTCAGGTGAGGCGATGAAGGATACAAGCGACGCGATCTCTTCAACTTTGCCACAGCGTTTCATAGGTATCTTGTCCGTCATGTACTTGACTTGTTCTGGCGGCATATCTTCAACCATCTTCGTTCGAACAACTGCAGGAGCAACAGCGTTGATTGTCACATTGGTCTCGGCGTATTCTTTTCCTACAGCCTTGGTCAATCCAATTACGGCCGCTTTCGACGTGGAGTACGCCAGCATTCCCGCGTTACCTTCCTTGCCACTAATGGAAGCAATGTTGATGACCCTTCCAAACCCTTGTTTGGTCATGTGTGGCAGTGCCGCCTTGCATCCATTGAAAATGCCTCTCACGTTCACGTTCATCACTGCGTCGAAGTTGTCGGGGTTCACGTCCTCGCATTTCAAATTCGTCTCGCCGACAATGCCGGCAGCTTGCACTACAACTTCTAAACGTCCAAACTTTTCCACAATGCCACTCCAAGCTTTTTGCACGGCGTCCACATCTGTCACATCACATGCCGCGCCATGATAGTGACAAGTTGGAGCGATCGAGTTCAAGTCCTTTGCTGCTGCATCGACAGCCGCTTTGTCCAAATCGACAACTACCACAACGGACGCCCCTTCCAACCCAAAATGGGAGCAGATGCCAAACCCAATACCGCGTGCGCCACCAGTAACAAGACAGACACGTCCTTCCAATCTGCCTTGCGAAGCTCGCGTAAGAGAAGCTTGAGGGGTCGAAGCGGACGTGTCCAGCTCTGCCACAATAGGTGATACCAATGTTCCTAGACAAAAGAATACAAAGAAGAAACAAGTCGGTGAGAAAGTGTTGTCGTGCATGCCGTCGCCTAACCTTGGACGAAGAATCAGAATCGAAATTCACGGGCATACCGATTTTTTCAATTTCACATTCAACAAGATCCCCAGGTTGTAGCCAGCGCGGCGGTTTCCGAAAGCAGCCAACCCCAGGTGGTGTCCCGGTCGCAATAACATCCCCCGGATACAGGGTTATGAACTTGGACAACCAGGCCACCAGATGGTCGACTTTGTGAATGAGATTCGAGGTATTGGAGTCTTGCAGCGTCTCGCCGTTGACGCGACAAGCAATTTTTAAATTGTCGACATCGGCCAAGGATAATTCATCCCGTGTGACAATCACAGGTCCTATTGGGAGGTCAAGAAACACCCGAAAGTGAGTGCACTGGAAATTCTCCACACCAACAGTGCACAATCAAAACCAAAGGAGTCCATTCTATCGTAACGTACCAATCGGGCCATACCCATCTTGACATTTTCCTAGAAGCCATTGACCGCCATTCTTTTCCATTTGCCAATCTCGGGCGGATACGTCATGAATGACGGTGTACCCACCAATGTACTGTTCGGCATCTTTGGCTTCGATATTTCGAGGGACGGTCTTGCCAATGATGAATCCCAATTCAACTTCATAATCCAGTTTCGAGGTCAGTCGGCTATCACAAACGACAGGGGTCTGACGGGAGTGGGAAAGCGAAAATGCCAATATCGACAACACAAAGAAAGAAAATGAGCAACATGACAGCAAGATAGACTTCCAACAATTTTTTCAATTTGGTTTTCATTTAAAAAAGACATACATTGGGGCCACTCAATGCAGAAGCAAATTTGTTGAACACAACGGGTTCCTCGGGGATTGCAATGTTTTGTTCGTGACAGTGATCGCTATAGTTCATTCCTTTCCAAGAAAAATAGAAAAGTGCAATTTGTGGGATTTTGGCAAGGAAAAGTTGAACCAGCATTTCAGTTTGTCGGTCAATCATCACTGAAAAACCATCACGTTCCACCACAGTAAATCAACGTACCAATACAGAGAAATTTTCCACAGGTCGAAGGATCCAAGGGAATGCCCAACGTTGCCTCGGAAGCCGGAATTTTGCCGCTGCCCGTAGAAATTAACTGCTGCGCCTTTTCGACGGCATCACTACCCAATTCAAAAAAGGCTCGAGCATGGCTGGCAATGCTGGAAAGATCGACGAACGTGTCGTCGTCACCGCAATGAGCAACCAATTTGGTTTTTCCTTGATGATGAATGCTTGCCAAACGAACCATGATTCTTGTTGTCCTACTAGTAGCTGGTTCTTTCCTTCCGTTTAGCTTATTCAATTGTTGCTTCTATCTTGCTTCTTAATTGTTTGCATTATGTGGATGTAGCCGTATCGCGGTGTTCAAAGATTTTGCTCGCCACAAAAAGATACTGCGCCCGTTTGGCAAAGTAACGTCTGTACGCCGTCAGGATTCATTTAACTACGCGAATTTCGCCTAGTTAACTTCTTAAAACATTGCAAGTTTAGTTCTTCCATAAACTAGGCGAATTTTTACGCTCAAAATGAACCTAAACTGTGTGAATTTCGCCTAGTTAACTTCTTAAAACACGTCCAGTCAAGTTCTTAAAATTTGATGAATTTAGAAGTAAGCGGAGATTCTTGACTCCTTCCGATGAGGCGGAATTCTTAGCGTGGTTATAAAGGGTGGCCTGGCCGTATTGTGAAAACTAGTCGGAATCCATGATGGAGTACCAAATTGAGTTGAAACCAGTACTAGCTAGTACCTGTCGTCCATTTATTGGAGGTAGCCAGGAATAGAAATCATAATACGCATTCCTAAATAGTAGCCAGCTGAACTAGATAAATTATTAATTTTCGAAAGATTGTCCGCAGTTTATGACTCTCAATTCTTCTTTTGCCAACAAACAAACGTGAAGGTTTGACATTCTCGTTTATTTAGCTAGCTGCAACTTCTGCGGGTGCTGTTCCTGTTGCTGTTTTGGCGAGCTTGGGAAGCTCAAAACCCTTCTCGGCAAGAAGCGATTCAGTATAATCCCATAACCCTTGCTGCAGTTTGACATCTTTGGCAAATGCCGATGGCTCCTTGACAGCACAGTCATCATAATAAGCGCCTCCTTGCACAGAGCGACAGAGCGCACAGTATATAGTAGTGGCGGCACCTTGTTCGATATTCTTGTTGGCAATCAAACTGACGACTGGTTGTAAAAGAGAAGGCAAGGTATGCTTCCAGAGGGGTGACTTGCTGACGCCGGGATGCAAGGACACGGAGCAAATGCCACCACCACCATTACTATTTGCTTTTAGTTCTTTTTGAAGTTGTGTGGCAAACAAAATATTGGACAATTTGGATTTTCCATAGGTTCCCCACGGTGAGTACGACTCTTTGGATTCCCAATCGTCCACGGGACGTTTGGCCATGGTATGAGCTGTGGATGCCACAGTGACAATGCGTCCCGTTTCGCTGTTGATTTGGGGTAACAAAAGACGTGTTAACAAGTGATGTCCGACATGATTGGTTCCCCATTGCATTTCAATTCCGTCGGTCGAGACTTCTCGCTTGGGCAATGCCATGATTCCAGCATTATTGATCAAACAGTCAATGCTTTTGTACTTGGCCATGATAGAGTCGGCAGCCTCCTTGACAGAAGTCAAATTCGACAAGTCCATATACTGAACATCGACGAACTTTTGTTTCGTTTCGGGCAGATTGTCCTTGACTTGATTGGCCGATTCCACATTGCGGGCACACAACACGACGGTCATGCCGGCATCCACCAGCGTCTTGACCGTCTAAACGTGAAACGAATGTTACTTGCGTTAGATTTGCGGACGATGTTTTAAATTTTGGACCCGTCTTCCGTCGGCTTTAATTTCTTTACCTCAACACCAATCCCACTGTTGCCTCCGGTAACAACGGCAGTCCCGCTCACAACATAGGGCGCCAATTGATTGTTTTGATTTAGGTAGCGATACACTTGATCGGCCGTGGATTTGCGACCGAGCAAAGTCAAGCCATCGGAGCTGCCAAAGAAAAACGACATGACGAGGAAAAATGTTACCACCAACAGGAGAGAATCGGCCAGCATTGTCGTTTCGACTTCCAGCAATTCCTAAAATAATGAATGATTGCGCAAATGATATGCAACTGTAGTTTGGCGCTGATGATTCAGTCTTGTGGATGCATGAGGAACAAAAAGAGATAGACGAACGAAGAGCCTCGTGGATAAAGTATTGGCGCAGCTATTGGCGCTATCGCGTTCCGAGAAAGAAGAAAAATGAGTGAATAGTGTGCAAGTACGAATAGCCTGACTCATCACTCACCGGCTCGACTTTGTAGTTGCGACGCACAGTTGCCAATGGGTTTTCAAAACATGGTATTTAAGTCACGAATCAAACGTCAACCCTCATTCGTTGCGTCGTTGTGCGGTCATGAGTTGACGATGGCACAAGCAAAGGACTTTTTTGTTTGGTTGTGCTCCTTCCGCCCACTGACTGATGACTTGCCTCGACAACAACAACTGAAGCGCAACAATAGCAAGCCAGCTCCGTTCCTGTTCTAGCTAGTAGTTAAATTCGCTAGTAGCTAGCTAGCTACATCAGCAATAGTTCTCCGCAGCAAGAAGAGCCACTCGTCGTTAGACCAATTCCTTGTATTGACAGCCAATAGCAATTCCATTCACGAACCATTGAAGGATTCGTCCAGTCCTTCCTTTTTCCATACATACACTACGTATAATACTAAAACTGAGAAGAAGTTGCCATCATGTTTAATGGAAACAACACAGGAAAGAAACCGTACAGTCAAGTGCCGCTGGACGAGTTTAGTGATGACAGTAGTAATGAAGGGGATGATGATTTTGTGCAACGAAGTATGAGGAACCAACGGGTACGAAACTACTACACTAGACGGCATCGGTTTGTGTGTGTTTCTCTGCGGCTTTGTGTGTATCTTTGCGTTGCATTGCAATGTTGGCATCCGGTGGCTTTCCCTCTTTCTGGTTTCAATCCTCTCGAAGTCAAAAAGACGCGAGTTTCTTTGTAAGTGTGGTTTCTCACCTTATTTACTGTACCCATTTCTTTCGTTCCTTTTCAATTCACAGTTGCAATTGCAACAACAAGATCAGGGGTTGGAAATGCTCGCTCAATCCGCAGAACGATTGGGCCAAATGTCGATGGGTATTCATGATGAATTAAACCAACAAAATCGAATGCTCGATGAGATGGATAATGATTTGGGAGAGGCGGGCGAGAATCTGGACATTATTACCAAGAAAACGAAAGAACTGATAGAAAAGTCTGGAGGAAAAGGAAATTGTATGCTGATTCTTTGTCTCAGTGTCACAGCGGTGGTGCTCTTTCTATTAATACTGTACACGTAAGAGTGAGGAGAAAAAGACAAAACAAAACGCACCATTCATCTATCATTGTATCAAAACATACATTACAAACAAACACAACGAACAACAACGACAATAACCTTAGCTAAGAAAAGTGAAAGTAATTTTGAAAATGGAACGCGACTCACTGACTGACTGATTGTGGCATGTGACTTTTGATCACTCTCTCGGCTGTTTGATGATTATCGAGCAAACACTTTTTTTGTTTGCTCGCCGTGCCTTTCTCTCTCGTTTCACGAAACATTTCGTTCTCCCTCGTGTCGCTTCCAATGACTATTGTCAATATTTGAAACAGAAATGAACACAAGATGTGCAGATTTCAATGGGTACTACTGGTACTGGCTTAGTGGCATCGCTTCTGATACTATATGGATGGACGAAGGAAAACACTACTAGTATCAAATTTGGGTTTTATTTTTCATTTGAGGATGTCGTACCGGAGCTACCAAGCAGAACGCTACAAGGCATCGACCATGCGGTTGGTCTAGAGCTTCTGAACCTGGTTTTTTTTTCAGGGTGGAGGTGGTGCTGTTTGGACAAGCAAGCAGGATACTGAAAAATCTCTTACGTTAGCATTCTGTGCCTGGTAGGGATCAAATGGAGTATTAGTAGAGTATTAGACTAGTGAGCCGTACTGTATAGTACGACGGAATAATTCTAGTGATCTAATTAATCGCCTTCGCAGAATGGTTACGACGGGTCTTCTTCCATCTGTGTCATACTCATCGATAAGGTCGCCCCTGTCACAAGCTCGGCTGCTTTACGCTGGTCATCCAAAAGATCACCCTGAAGGTTGACAAGATGAGTCATGGTGGGTCTTCCGTGAGCGCACTTGAATGGGTCATTCAAATGGTCCAAACGCTGCACAACTCTTGCCATTTGCTTTTTGGACAAAGAAGTACCGATCATTATGCTCCCTCGGCACGCACGGCTAGCAAACATGGCAATCGCCTTTGGAAGGCGAATGAGCACTTTGTCTCCATCCTCGCTGCGGCCCCCGACTTGCGACAAGGACCCAGCGTAGCGTCGTACAGCATTGTTGCCATGCATACCACTTCCGTCTGCGCCTGTCCCGCCACCACCTCCTCCGCCGCCGACATTGTCATCGCCGAATGCCGAGCCGCTGTCGGCGCCAAGAATGCTACACAAAGCTGAAACATCCTCCTTGCCAAACGACACAGCCTTCCTGCCATCCCGTGCGCCCGAGTGCGGCAACGCCGTCAGAGACAAACGATGCCTTGGCGGTTTGCTCTCGTCATACTTGAACTTGAAGCCGTTCGCAGCAAAGATCTTCAAATTGTCCATCACGCAATTTTCCTCCGAAATGTCTAGTTCCAAGGGCATTGGTGCAAGAAGGGTCTGCTCATGCATCACGGTGCTCTCCATGAGGCGCTCAAAATTGAATCGTTCGTCGCAGGCGTGTTGGTCCAAGATCCAGAGATTACAGTGCTTATCGAGCGCCAAGATGAAGCCTAGGTTGAACTGACCAAGGACGGTCATACCTTCAAAGTCGCCCTTGGAGAGCTTTACTTTTTTCGTTTCGTTGCTAGTACCATTTGGCATTGCCTCGAATCCCCATTCGTCCACCGAGTTCAACTGCTTCAACTTTTCTTTTTTTGCCTCTATCCTGTTTCGCTCTATTTTTGTCAGCTTGACCACGCTTTCCGTTCCTTGAAAAGAACCCCAAACGACGGGCCTTCGGGGTGCCTTACAAGGGTCTTTCCATTCATCGTCCGCCGCCTTTTTCCTTGTCTTACGCGAGGTGGGTGTCTTTTCCCGGTGGGTCGATTCGAGAACAACGGCTGTCTCCTTTTCTCCCTCGGGAGAAACAGCGGGCTGTGGGACGGAAGTCCGACTTGCAGAACTAGGATCGCCCCTTTTTTCCGATGACCCTTCACGTCGCCCAAATGCGAATTGCTCCAAGTTTAGGGCTGAAGCACTGTTAGTATTGGTCCTCTTGGAAGCAGTAACATGAGGGGTCTCAAAGCTTTGCTTGTTGGGACTCACCGATGTCTTGGTCAGTACATCAATCTCCTTCTCGAGGTTGGACCCGTCTCTTTGATTAAATCGCGCTTGCGCGTCCACCCAAAGCAGTTTGTCGCCGTCATTTGCCCCGTCGTCGCAACTTGCAGCTTTCGACGTGGTGACAGATTTTAAGTTCGGTGCAGTGAGCGATTCTGTACTTGACGACATTGCAGCCAATTCATTGTTCAACGACAAGGTCACCCTTCGCGATGAACACTGTTCCCCGATGGCGGCTTCCTCCACGCAAGGTTTCTCCGCTGTCGCAGCAGGTGGCGAGCCCTCTTCTTCTGGCGATTGCGGCTTTGGCGGTTCCACGCGTTGTCGTTTTTCAGGTGTAGCAGCACCCTCCGCCTCTTCGTCGCTGTCCGAAGGATCTTCAATACCTTCAGGGATTTGAAAGTTTCTGCCAATGGAGGCTGGGCGTTCCCATTGTTTGGCCGTTGAAATGTCATGTACAAATCCACCCCTGCGTCGCACACGATGAGGTGACTGATCCTCTTGTGGTGGTGGTGCCTTCTGGTCAGGGGAGTGTTCTTCGCCGTACTGGCAATCGACATCACCGCGACTAGCATTCAACTTTCGCTGCTCCTTTTGCTGTTCTCTGAACTTTCGCATGTAAGCTCGTCTTTGCTCCTCTCCTTCACCACTGTCATGGTTGGTGTGGCCATATTGATGGCTGTCCTCCAAGTGTGCTGCATCGACGTTGTCATCCATGTTGTTATCACGTGTTGGTGCCGTGGGTGCGCTGGCATATTTTTCTCTGGCTCGCTTTCGATTTGACTCTTGCAGCGACAGCAAGGTTTCGATGTTGTCAACTTTGGGAGGCGGCTTTTTGGTTGCGCTATCGTCGTCCGTGTCGGCACTGCTTTTCGATGCCGCTGCCGCTGTTTTTGGTTGACTGGCGCTGGGGGTGAATTGACCTTCTGTTTGACTCGTCCACAATTCGGTCATACCAGTTTGAAGGATTTGACAGATGTCAGCTTCGTGGGTCAGCAAAACTTGTCGCTTTTCGGGTGACAAGTTGACATCATATTCCGGGTTGGGCAACCGTAACGTGAGGACATAGGAAAGCTTTTTCTTGCCCCCACCACCAACGGTTCTCCAAGCATCTCCAAGAACACGGGCAATTTTGGGCAATTCCACGGGTCGACCATTTATACTAAAATACTGTTGGCCAGCCTTGGCTCCCATACCCCCACTACCGCCGCCGTCATCTGGTGATTTGGAGATGAATCCTTCCATTTTCCAGTCTCCCTTGGGGCTGTCCTCGCCCAACGCTGGCGTCAAGTCGATGGAAACAGGATGGACAGCGGCGAGAAACTTGCTGCCAAGGACAGACGATATGGTTTGTTCGAGACTGGTACTGCCAGCCGTTGTGGCTAGCAAAGTCTTTTCTTTGCGTCCTACCATATCCATGAGGTTGATGCGGATACCAACATTGAAGATCGCGTCTAAACAAGTAAGAATATGAATAAAAGAAGAAAGTGCGATTGTGAGTCTAAGGTTGTTGCTCTAGAGGGCTGCAAGAAAGACGTTGGTAGCGCATACGGATGGACGAATGTGTGAATCCAAAAGCAGCAACATAATATACGTACATGATTCCATCAACTTGATCAATTTGGATCGATGCTGAACAATCCGCCGTTCCAAATCGGCACGTCGGACGGGCAAGGAATTCAACAATTTGACCACCGCGACGGTGGTTCCCCGCTTGCGTGGGACCATCTCGGTGGACTGCGGATCCATACTCCCGTCGTGCCGATATTCTATTTTTTGTCCTATACGATCGTCGTCGGTCCGCGTGGCCACCACCAACTTTTCCGAGAGATTGGCCAAACAAAAGAGTGCCTCTCCACGAAAGCCCAAGGTCGACGAGGATGTGTAAATGTCTTCAAAGGATCGAATTTTGCTCGTGGCATGGGCCTGGGCGAGATAGGGTCGCGATGCCTCGGGGACGCCCGTGCCATCGTCTGAGACTTCTACAATGTCCAATCCTTGATTGAAGAGACGGACTGCGGTTGTTTCGTGTAGCAGTTGAGTATGTAGAGTTGTTTGGGGATTGGTTCGAGATTTTTTATGTCGACGTGTGTTTGATTTGGAAATTGGAAAAACGAACGAGTCGGTGAGTATATGGAAAAAAGTTTTGACAAGAATCCGATCAACAAGAAAGAAAAAAAGATAGACAAAGCATCCACCAACCGAAATCAATTCATGAATGAGAGAAACTTACTATTGATACTTCCACTGCCCGCATCCAGAGCATTTTCCACCAATTCTTTGACGGCCGATGCCAAATCCGTCACGGCTTGTCCTGAAATGATTCGATGCCTTGTTTCTTCTCCAATGGGACGAATGGCGCCGTCCGTAGGATCATCCACGTCGTCGTCGTCGTCCTCATGGTCGTCCTCCTCGTGGTCGTCCTCGTGACCTTCTTCCTCCTCCTCGAATCGGTCCTTGCGATTGTCGAAAGCAGCAGCTGCGGCGGCAGCAGTTGCGGTGGAGTCGGCCATGATGCTTATTTGGAGGTTCTAAAAAGTAGTAGCGCTCACAACAAGAAACCAGGAGAAAGCAGTGGATCTTGTCGACAAGAGTTGTCGAGGATTTGTTTCTTTTTTTAGATGTTGGCTGGCTGGCTGGTTCGAAGGGCCTCCACAGACAAACACACTAGCAAGACAATGATTATGGATCGGAGAAAATGATGCTCAGGAATGGTCGTTGATCGCCGGTACAAACGCTTGTCGGAGCAACAACAAATGAATGAATGAATAAATGGTACGGTTGGGCCTGCTTTACGACTTGACTTCAAACCAACCGGCTATTGCCTATCTAGCTACTAGCTAGCAACTACTATTAGTAGCTAGCTAGTATTCTAGTATAGTAGTATGGGCTACTAATAACCTGCTTCTTGACTGTCTTTGTAAGTACTGAAGCAGTTGGCTACTGATAAAACTATCAATTTGAATGCTGTGGTTGGTTGATAGTGTTGGGCATCCGTTGTCGTTTGAGATGCCCGCTTCGCCGACCAACATCACGCGATGAGTGCGACGTGATTTCTGCCAGCTTTCTGCCTCTCCCCTTATGCATGCAATGCTTGGGTCACACCAACCGCTAAATGCTTCATACAGTAACAGCCAGCTGCTGTTTCACTAACGGAGTAGTATGCGAACAATTAATTAGTAGGAGTACTTGTACGTAGCGCCGGCAAGCAATTCACTGAATCTTTTCCCCTCGAAGAAATATCATGACATTCTTTGACTTCCGACGACAACTTGCAAGCGTTGGACGGGCACTTGCTCCCTTCAAGTTCAGTTGACACCATTACATGCATCAGGAGTGATGCTGACATGTAGGTCCAAGTGTGTTCTAGGGGGCTTGCAGTGCCACTCCCCAGCCAAGGCTCATGTTTCACCTCAGAATGCTGCAAACAAGGCTGGATCCTCCAGCAGAAGAGAGTGGTGGTCAGCCAACTGTGCCCAAAATGGGGCGTTGTGACAACTGTGATCAACAATCTGCTTCCACACACAAATTGGACAAACAAAGACGTAGACAATTGTGATGCTCAGTCCACCCTTTTGATAAGTTGAGATTGCCTGCTTCCTCTCCATAGTCCTAACCGCAAATTGAGTGACATTCATGATCTTATGTTTGTTCTTTAAAACAGTTGAACATTCCATGTCACTAGAAATCCTTGGTCATCACAAATTCAGCATGGACACATTTAGCAACTTTTACAACAGGTCAGCTCACATAATTTTCACTAGATGCCACATGAGGTAGGGGTGTCAAGAGCCTCTTTCCTTCCACACCACGATGTCAGTCTTTCAATGTTGCACAAAACAACCATTAAGAGCAAGCTTGTCTGTTGAGATTGCTAAAGTTCAGCAAAGTTGACATTTTGTTGCACTTTTTGTTAATCTATGGGTTGCTACTTGGAGCACTGTCTGTCATTGTCTAACCTGCATCCTCCCCTTGGCGACCCCAGTTCTGTCGTCACATTAGATCAACATGTCACAGATTTCATAAACGGGGTCAGCAAAAAATGCACCTGAACAGGAAAGAGATTCAAAACAAATAAAAATATCTTCAAAAGAAATCAATTAACCAAACAGGAAAGCCAATGACAAGCAAACAGCATGTTATGTTGGTGAAAGTTAGCAGTGCCCTATGGTGCAATCCTTGTGACATTGATTTATGCAAGACCTAGTCCAGAGACATCATCATGGATTGATGAAGTGAATGGCAATGGCACCAGAATTCTTCCAGTCTTGAATGACAAAGTGCTGGATGTCATTGTGACTTTGGTGCTTGGTGAGTGCACTGGCATGGATCATGTTGATGGCAGGCTGATTGTTGCAATGGAGGACAGACAGAGCTTGGGGTGGGAAGCTAAGATGCTTCATGATTGTGCCTAAACACTTTGTTCATTTTGCGGCAGTGACAGCAGCAAGAAACTCTGCTTCAGTGGAACTGGTAATGGATTATGTTTTACAGCAGCAGGAAACAGCGCCACCACAGTACAAGCGTAAAAGGGTATCCTTAGTGGAATTTGGATTACTCCAGTTGTTGGCATGGGCAGCAACAGGTGCTGACTACAATGCAAAGCAATGATAAGTGACATTTCTCTTCAAGAGCTCTCTTTCGCCATTCACTGTTCACGGGAAGGAATTACGTTGAGTTATGACCTTTGTTCGGATGCTTCATCGCATACTTGTACCAGGACCAAAAACATCCTTAGCTGGAAGTTGATACATGTACTGTAATATAATGAGGATTTTCTGTATATTTTGTTTTGTTTTTGACACTATTCGTGATGGAATCGGAACAGGCGAATGTAGCAGATACTTATAAAAGCTGGAGCATTGAATACTTGAGATAGGAAATATGGGTTCTTTTTTATGAAGTCCAGGTGGGAAGGGAAGATCCGGCAAACTCTATTGAATTGAATTGCTAAAGCCAGATGCGTTTTGCGCGGCGTTTGCAGATTGTAGAGATTGACATGTTCCTGTTGACAGAATACTTTTATCTGATGGATAAAATTGTGTAGCAACGATGATCTCGACAAGAATTCAACGACGTCCTCCCCTTCCAGCTGCGCGGCCACGGCCTCTTCCACTACTACCGCGACCTCGTCCTCGTCCCATCTTGACTGGTTTCAAGCCCGTCACCTTTTCTGCTTCCAATGCTGCTAGTTCCGATTCAGCTCTCAAAATGGCATGTGCATTCCCGGACGCTTGTGCTTGGGCAACTTTCTCTTTGGCCTCTTGTAGTTTGGTAGCCTGGGATGTTTCTTGTTGCTGTCGTTCCTCTTCTAGAGACTGTTCGACACAAACTCGACACCGTGCTTTGCCAACTCCCTTGGACCATTGATTCTTGTTATAATGGGTGGCATCCAATTCTTTGTAGCACGCTTTGCATCGAATTGTCCCTTCTTCTTTGTTAGTAGAAGTAGTAGTATCACCATCGGTGCCAGCGGCTACCCGTTTGGCAGCCGCTGCCTGACGCTCTTGCTCTTCTTGTTGTTGGACGCATTGCTTGCATTTGAGCTGTCCTCCTGTTTTACGATAACGTTCTAGTGCCTATACAATATGACACAGATTTATTGGTGAGATTTATTGTATGAGAGTTCTTCCGTAACTCTTAAACTGCAGCAACACGCATACCTTTTTGGAAAATTCTTCTCCGATCAAGCGTTTTCGACGACAAAAATCACAATCGAAGTTCCCCGCCCACTTGTCTGTCACTACGGGTGTCGACATGGTGCTTCTCTTTAGTGTTCCAATACTACTCGAGTAGAGAAGGTGAATGCATGAACGAGATTACAAGCAAAAGTGTGTTGTCTGGTGTTAGCAACAATACAGTAGTGTAGAGAAATCAATTGCATTGATTGATTGATTCGCGATCGTTGGTTGTCGTTTTGCGGACGTCATGACGGAGCAAGTGTGGTTCCTTTAGAGTTCATTTTTAGGGCTTTTGACCCCTCTTTTTACCCAAAAAGTGGATAAAATTGAACACAAGATGGTCGTTTCCCTTCAAGACCTATGCACTGAAAAGCTAATTTTGAAAAGAGCAGTGAAATATTATAATAGGACCCGCTTACTTGAGCTAGCAAATGGTAGTTGCTGTTCACTCAACCAGGTCGTGCCCCTGCTTTCTGGGTCGTTGGACTCGTCAATGCTGTCCTTGCCGTAGTGGACCATACGACATGTACCTTTTCATTATGACTTTCCAGTCCATCATGTAATTCAGCCTCCATACTTCGTAGGGCAGACTCCATGTTTCTTCTTCTTTGATCCTCCGCTGACGCGGAGGAGACCAGTGCAGCGGGGCCGCCACCATCATTCTCTGGGGCATCGCTATTATTTCTGTTCCCTCGAAAATGTTGTAGCTGGGCGCCAACAGTTGGAATTGGAACGTGGTCTTCGCGACGACGGGTTGGTTGCTGGGTCGAAACCAAAATGTTGCATTCTGCTTCTATCGGGTTTTGTCCGGATGATGCGGAGGCTCCTCCTCGTCCAAATAATAAGTGGATGATACGGTATCTACTATTGCGTAATCCCGTTGTCGACATGCCCCCCATTTCCTCCAAATCAGTATTATTCATACCGGAGGATGTTCCTTCTTCGGGCACAGAAGTCGTTTTTTTCAATGCCAGGAGAGGAAATACCTTACAGACTGCGACAACCAACAGCATCGAGCATAATAGTGGGACAACCACAAGAAGGCCCCAATTCTTCTTCTCGGCTTCCACTGGTATATTGTTGTTGTTTTCTGTGGTGACATTATGAATTTCCAAAGGAGCGATGGTTGGTGGTTCGGTCGTAAAGTTTTGAAACTTTTGGGGGATACAATAATCGCCGACACATTCATCGCATATTTGCAGTGAATCTCTCGGTGATATCGATCGACAACTGTCCACAAAACTTCGAATGGGATTGCCTCTTCCGTGTGTCTTGCAAGACATGAAAAGGGAGCTGGAATCGTTTTTGACAAACACCGCTGCAATGCATCCTACAGTGGTAGATTCAATTTTTTTGACATTGAGTGATCAGATACTCGTTTGGAAAAAGATACCATTTTTCTCGGCACCAATAGATCTAATAAGTACACACGTACCTGCATACGCCACTTCGTCGACGCAATCCATTAAACATGGCGACGAAGGCCATGTCTGTGGATCGTAGATTCCTATTGGGCACTGGGGTATCGCAACTCCTCCCTCGATATCATGATCCTGGGTGAAGAAATAATTAGGCATGGGAGGAAAGGACGAGGCGTCTCCATCACTCCTCATCAGCTCCTTGTAGTAAAAGAAACATCGTTTCATGGTCGCTTGCATGGAGAGAGACAAGCGAACATGAAACGGCGTCAACCATAGCCACCATGCGAATGAAAGCAGTCTCTTCTGCGACTTAGACATTCTTGTGGTTGCCAACTCCTTCAAAAGAACTTATGCACATATACTCATATTAATGAGCGAGCTGCCGAGGCGACATATCCGTCTGATGTTGTTGCCGATCTGTGTGTCAATGTTGCATACAAAGCATCCACTGGTACACGCATCTCAGTGTTATTTTATGAGGCGGTTCTTTTCTTTCTCATTCGCATTGATTCATCAGGTGCCGTTCGTACATATTGTCATGGTGGTTGTGTGATGCGGATGCGGCATGAATTGATGAAATATGTGATCACGGAATTAATAATGAATGAGCCTCATCCATCACTCTGTGAACTACTGTAGCAAAAGCGAACGCCAAGATTAACGCACATGTGCTCTTTCGCTAGTACCGTCGGTCTTAGCTATTCGTAACCCTAATTGTATCCTCTCGAGTAGAATTAGTATCATCCACCCATTATTTCTATGGGTGATCGCCGTGCCTAAGTCCTAGACGGGCTAAGTACTAGACCGAAAAAGACATGTTGTGATTGGTCCAGAACAGCCAAAACAACAACATGATTCCCTGTGACCCTGCCTGCTCTCAAAAATGCTTCACCTAAGTAAATTTATGCTTTATTCATGCTGAATGACAGAAGGTCCACCCACCATGGTC
>ENA-ORBV01005288-ORBV01005288.1-microbial-mat-metagenome-genome-assembly--contig:-NODE-5288-length-23902-cov-6.446884_pt1 | contig 23902 bp, 21 predicted proteins | sample MGYA00237777_ERZ505514 | MGnify/ENA primary metagenome ERZ505514 (study PRJEB26160, sample SAMN06269048) | microbial mat metagenome | isolation source: Oligotrophic lake microbial mat | place... | reverse complement strand
GGTAGTGGGCCAGGGCCGGTAACAGCTGCCGTTCATCGAACAGCGCCCGGCCGATGAACATCTCCGACAGGGCGAGGTCCCGCTGCCAGTCGGCATTGGCGGGATCGTGGCGAGCGAGCTGCCGCGAGATCTCAAGGGCGGCCTCGAACTGTGACAGCGCCGCGGAAGTGTCGCCCAGCGCGCGCAGCAACTGCGCCTGGAACCGCAGGCTGATCGGCTGCCGCCTGAGAAACTGGGTGTTCTGCGGATCCCCGGCCGACAACTTCCGGTAGATCTCGAACTCCGCGGAGAAGCAGCCGGCAGCCTCACTGAATCGTCCCAGGCCTTGCAGGACTACGCCCAGCCGGTTGTGGTTGTTCGCGCGACTCAATTGAATAGTAGTGTCGTCCGGCTTGGCGGCGGCAATCTCCGTCTGCAGGGCACGCGTCAACTCCAGTTGCTCGCGCGCACCGTCCAGATCGCCGCGACCCGAGAGAATGGCGGCGACGTTGCTGTAACCGTACGACAACTCCAGCTTCCAATCAACGTTGGCGGGGTCTCGCGCGACCAGTTGCCTGGCAATGTCCTGATAGGCGCGAAAGTGCCGCAGCGCGCCGTCGAGATCGCCGGCGCGTCGCTTCATGTCGCCGACGTAAAAATGACTGGTGCCCACACCAAGCTGCCACGCGGCATTGGCCGGATCCCGGCCCACCACCGACTCCGCCATCGCCAGCGATTCCTCGTAGGCCTTCAGCGCGCCCGCTGCATCGCCGCGCGCCTGTCGCACCTGCCCAAGTTGATGCATGGTCTGCGAGCGGCGAAACAGCTCCTCGCCCGTCAGTGCTTCAGACGGCACCGACTGGAAATAGGCGAGCGCCTTCTGCCCGACCTCGTCCAGAATCTCGAGCCGGCCGACCGCCGTCAGCCGCGTGCGCAGATCGCCGACCATGAAGCCAATCAGGTTCTCGGCCTGCTCGCGACGGCGATTGGCATCATCGCGCGCGGCCACGGCCGCCGCCCGCTCGCGGGTCAGGTCCCAGGTGTACTTCGCGGCGCCGGCCAGGACGAGAATGATCAGCGCGGCAATCGCCAGATGACGCCGGCGACGCCGAGGCGCATCGGCAATCCGGTCGAGCCGTTCCACCACATCGTCAGCGGTCGGCCGCTGAGAAGGGGCCAGCGCCTTCAGTTTCGCGATCAGGCTCGCAATCTCGTCGGGGATGCGGTGTTCAACTGCCGGGCCAGCAGCGGCGGACTGGGGCTGAGGATCGACGCTGGCAAAGCGCAGACGCCCGGCGAACACCTCTTCGATCACCAGGCCGTACGAGTACAAGTCGCTAGCCGGCGTGGCCGCCTCGCCCCGCCCCTGCTCGGGGCTCATGTAGGCCGCGGTGCCGATGACCGCGCCGTCCTGACTGCGGAACAACGACAGGTCCGAGCCGGCGAGCGGGGCCGCCGCCCAGGCGCTGTCGGCCAACGCCGCGCTCCCCGGCACTTCGCTCCGACCATCGATCTGCGCTGGCTCGTGGAACGGGGCCGCATCCGCATCGATCGTGGGCGCGGACAACCCGAAATCCAGCACCTTCACATCGCCTGCCGGCGTGATCATGACGTTGCCAGGCTTCAGGTCACGATGGACTACGCCAGCGGCGTGCATGGCGGCCAGAACTGCGGCAATCTGCCGGGCCACGGCGAGCGGGTCGATCGCGCCCGGCCCATCCTGAATCGCCTCGCGCAGGGTCTTGCCTTCGATCAGCTCCAGGACCAACCAGTCACGATCGTCGGTCTCGAGGTAGTCGTAGACCCGGCAGATGTTGGCGTGATCGAGTTGTGACAGGATCCGCGCCTCGCGCAGGAAGCGCGCCTTCGCTTCAGGATCGAGCCGCTTGCCGCCACGAATCGCCTTCATGGCCACCCGCCGCTTCAGGGTGTCGTCGAAGCCCTCGAAGACCTCTCCCATCCCGCCGGCGCCCAGGGGGCGCTGCACGCGATAGTGCGAGACAACAAATTCCGGCAGTTTGTCAGGCGTCGGCATTGGGGCTGGCAGGCTGGTCACGGGGGGACGCAAGCCGTTCACTGTCTTAGACGGCCCGAGCGCCAGACTCTCTCACAAGGGCGAGTTGGGCCGGGACTATTACATCCTGATCAAACGTGTGACCTTGACGGCGAAAGTCCGATTCAGGATCTCGGGAAAGCCACGCGTCCGCGAGTCACGACCATCGCTGTAGACCACGAACAGCTCGCTGCCGCCGGTGTACTCCCAGCGCAAACGAGCGCTCGAACTGAGCGTGTGCCCATCGATATTGAACTGCACCAGGCTACTGATCACCATTCGAGCACTCGGCGTCACCGTAAAGCGACTGCTGAGTAACCGCGCCGTAAAATCGCCATAAGGCAGGCGCACCCAGTTGAGTGTGACACTGGGCTCGACCGAGAACTGCGGGACGATGCCCCAGCGCCCGCCGTACGACAGTTCGGACTTGGTGCCCTCATACAGGGTGCCCGTCGCGGCAGATAGTCGGCCGGAGACCTTGCGCTGCTGCCCGAGCGTGTAACTCAGCCGGGTGGTCGAATAGGAGTATCCGCCCGCCGGCACCACGACTCGAGACGAGATCGTGAAGCGGCTGGGCAGCAACTCGTACTCACGCGACAGGTCCAGGCTCACCTGATCGCTCGACTGAAAGTCGATCCGGAACAGGCCCGACAGCTCACGGCTCTGCAGGGTCGTGGCCGACGCGTCGGTCACATAGTCGGCGCTAGCCTGCCAGGTGAGCTTGCGGATGACGGTGCTGCGAGTAGGCCGCGGACTGAACCGCACCTGGCCGAAGCTGCGGCGCACGTCGGTGCGGCGCACGTAGCCGACCTCTGGTGTGAAATCCCGGTCGATCAGCATGTGCTCGGCCGAGGCGCCATAGCGATCGTCGGTGTAGTCGAACCGCCCGCGATAGCTGGCGCCCGTGACCTGTTCGCCAGCGGCATCGGGCACGCTGGTCATCGCGTAATACCCGGTCAAGTTGATGCTCTTGAAGAACAGCATGGTCGCATCCGCGCCGACGGTATAGCTCGATGAGCTACCGTCCGCTGACGGACCGCGGCGGGTCGCCAACACCCCGACATTGCTGCGGCGAAGCAGGTTGCGCTTGAGACGCACGGCCGAAAAGTTGGTCGCGACGGCGTTGGCCGCCGGTGCGTCTTCCGTCTGGATGTTGAGCACGCCGATGCTGAATGGTCCCGAGCGTCCGGTCAGGCGCGCCCCACCCAGCACCGGGACGGCCTGGCCCTGGCTGAGGCCAATCTGACGGCTGAAAAACAGCAGCGGTACATCACCCGGACTGTTGCCGGCCTGCACACCCCCGAAGTCGAAAATCCCCTGGCCCTCGATGAAGAAATCGCGCTTCTCCGGGAAGAACACGCTGAACCGGGTGAGGTTGATCTGCTGCAGGTCTTCCTCGACCTGCGCAAAGTCCGTGCGGTACGTCGCGTCGAGAATCAGACTGCGCGTCAGCCCGTACTTGAAATCGAGTCCAGCGTTGGCGTCGCCACGATTATCGAATGGCACCGACGCGGTGCGATTGGTGATCGAAGAGCCGACCGCGTACGGCTTGAACTCGATGTTCTTCGATTCCGCCGGTGTCTCAATACCAATCACCGTCGCCGCCGACGCCATGCGGCTCACGCCCACCGTGCCGAGGGCAGCGGGCACGAGCGACAGGTACGAAAACTCGTTCTTCCACTTCACCAGCCGGCGCAGGTTGATGCCCCAGGTCTGTGGCCCACTGCCCTGATAGCGCAGCGACTTGAACGGAATCGCCACCTCCATCGTCCAGCCGTTCTCGAAGCGACCGGTCTTCACGTACCAGATGCCGTTCCAGGCCGAGTTCTGCTGATCGTCAGTGACGGTCATGTCGCGCAAGGCGCCAAGCGGGTTGGTTTGGAACAGGTAGCCGTTGCGGCGATCGTGCAGCGTGTCGATGACGAACGTGAAGTTCTCGTTACCAAGAATATTGCCGTTGTCGCGCCGCAGTTCGTTGGCGATCTCGCGCTCAGGATGCGAATCCCAGTTTCGCGCGCAGATATACAGGTTCACGTCATCGAACAGGATCCACGCTTCGGTCTTCTCGGTGGCCGGCTGGCCCTCCTCAGGCTCCTGCTGGATGAAGCCGGTGATCGACTCGACCGCGGAATAGACATCTTCATCGAGACGGCCGTCGATGCGCAGCGGCGTGGCCACACGCACGGCGCGCACCGTCACATTGTCGTTGGCCGTGCGGCTGACGATGGCGGGCCCGGCGGTGGTTTGGGCGTCGGCCGAACGAGCGATGGCGACGAGGATGAGGACGAGAATCAGTGGCATGGCTACCGTAATGTGTGGAATCGATCGAACAGGGCTGCCAGCAAACCCGTGACGTTGGCCACGGCGAAACTGAGACCCTTCAGGTTCTTCTCGGGCGGCACGCCGGGAATCGGCCTGGGAAAGCCGGTGGCAAGAAACGAGACGGCGCCGCCATCGATCGTCAGCCGGCATTGATCGCGCGGGAGCGCCCAATCAAGCGTCACGCTCCACACCCCTGGCAGTGTGCCTGGCAGCCACGACACGCCATCCTGCACGCCTGCGGCCACGACCACGGCGCCGCTCTGGCGAATTCGCGAGACCGCGCTCTCGAGCGCCGGCGCATGGCCGCCATTCGTGGTGCCCAGGCTGAGATTTACGATGTCGGCGCCTTGCTGAATCGCCCAGTCACTGGCAGCGACCAGGGCGGCGGCCGTCGCCGCCAGCTCACCGTCGAACACTTTCGCGATGAAGATTTCCGCGGTGGGCGCCTTCTCGCGAATGACCGCCGTGACGGCCGTGCCATGGCCGAGGCGGTCGACGAAATCGGAATGCCGGTCCCCAGACGAGTCGATGCCCACACCACCGCTCACGCCGTTCACGTGCGGATGCGAAGCATGAACGCCACTGTCAATCACCACCACGCGGACCGGCCGATTCATACGCCGGCAGTCGCTGTGTGGGCGATCTCGAAGAGCCGAGCGAACACCCCAGGGCGAAGGGCGAGATCTGCGGGGCGGCCTTCGTCCACGACCCGGGCGCCTTCGAGCACGATCACGCGATCCGCCGCCATCGCCAGCTCACGCCGATGCGTGATCAGCAAGGTGGTGCGACCCTTCATCACGGCCTGGTAGCCGTCGATGACGTGCCGCTGGGCAATGGCGTCGAGGGCAGCAGTGGGCTCGTCCAGCACCAGCACGGCAGGGTCCGCCAGGAACGCTCTGGCCAATGCGACGCGCTGCCGCTCACCGGCCGACAGCGCCAGGCCGCGCTCACCCACCAACGTGGCAAAGCCGTTGGGCAGGCTGTCAATGAACCGGGCGATGCCAGACGCTTGAGCCGCCGACTGCACCTCGGCGTCGGTCGCTTGCGGGCGAACGTAGCGAATGTTGTCGGCGATGCTAGCGTGAAACAGCGTGGGCTCCTGCTCGACCAGGACGACGTGCTTCCTGATGTCCTCAAGCTTGAGATCGCGAACATCGTGACCGTCGAGACGGACGACGCCGCTGTCGGGATCGAGCAGCCGGGTCACGAGATAGGCCAGCGTGCTCTTGCCGACGCCGCTCCCCCCGACCAGCGCGACGCACTCGCCCGGCCGGGCAGTGAAGGTCACGGCATCGAGGACGGTGGACTGGCGATCGGTTGAAAGGGTGACCGACTCGAATGCCACGTCGCCTCGGCACACCGGCAGCGGCGTCGCCTCAGCCCGCTCCTGGACCTCCACCGGAGCATCGAGAATCTCCCGCACTCGGGCCCACGACACCTTCGCCGTCGTCAGGCTGGCGTACAGGCCCATCAACGCTTGCGCCGGAGCGAACACACGCATCTGGTAGGCGAGAAACGCGCCCATGGTGCCCAGCGTCAGGGTGCCGTCGATCACCCGCAAGCCACCGTAGAAAAATGCCACGGCGGATCCGATCGACAACACGGTGCCAGGCAGACCGCCGGCGAAGTAGGTCACGCGTTGCATCCGCATGAGGGCATCGATGAAGGCGCTGTTCAACCCACGAAACCGCGCCCGCTCGCGCGGCTGGGCGTTGGACGCGACAATCAGCGACATGGCCTGCAGGGTTTCGATCAGGAAGCTGCCGATGTCGCTGCTGCGTTGCCGCAGGTCGGCAATGCGGCCTTCGAGCCGGCGGCGATACACCCCCAGCGCGATCAGGCTGATCGGCAGCGGCGCCAGGGCCACCAGCGACAGACGCCAGTCGAGCCACACCATCAGCACCAGGCTGCCGGCAAGAAACAGGACATTGCCGACCCACGCCAGCGCGGCCTCGGCGGCGACCCGCTGGATCTCGCTGATGTCGTTATTGAGCCGCGACACGATGTCGCCCAGTCGCGTGCGCGCGTAGAAGCGCGGTGACAACCGCTGCAGGTGTTCGTACATCGACAGCCGCATGTCGAACAGGATCTCGGCGGAGACGCGCGTATAACGCAGCCCGCTGATCACGTTCAGCACGAAGCCGGCGACACCCAAGGCTGCAAACATTGAGACAATGCGCCGCAACGCGTCGGCATCGCGCCCGACCAGCGCATGGTCGATCAGATCTTTCGAGAGGTATGGCATCGCCAGCGTCGCCGCAGTGCTGACGAGGCTGATGACCAGGACGAGGACCAGGCGCCGCCAATAGGGGACGAGATAGGCGAACGCACGGCGATCCACGTCTTACTTCTTGGGAAGAATAAAGAGGTTCGTCGTCTGGTCCGCGGTCATCTCGATCGTGCGGAGAAGTTTGTATGACGTCGAGTCGTAGACATCGATGGTGGCGCCAGCCTGGAACACGTACAACAGCCGGCCGTTCGACGAGACCCGCAACGCCATGCGCGGACGGCCTTCGAACTCGGTGCGGCCAATCAGCTTGCGCTGGGTGACGTCGAACGACCAGAACTCGTAGCGGCCAATCTGCTGCATCAGGCCGTAGCCGCGCTTGCGGTCGGGGGCCATCGCGAAGCCGACGCCTTCGGCCGGGCCGATCGGCGTGAAGTCGATGCTCTTGCCCACCAGATTGACACGACCAATGCCCATGATGCGGCGGTTCTGGATCGGATCCTGAATCGTGAACAGGCCAGTCAGGAAGCCAGGGTCCTCGTTGAAGTCGTCGACCTGGCCGAAGCTGATGCGGCCAAGGCCCGATTCAAGCGGCCGGCTCAACGCCCAGGTATCGACTTCGGTAAAGTTCTCGGTCTCGAGAATCAGGACATCGTCACCGAAGAAGTACAGCAGCTTGCCGTCGGGCGAGAAGCGGATGCTGACGCCTTCGCGCTCTTCGCCGCGCGGCCAGGGGATGGTGCGCGTGACTTTCTTCTGCGTCAGGTCATAGAGCTGCAGCGAGATGTCGCCAATCTCCCAGCGGTCGATTTGCTTGGTGGCCGCTCGCGTCAGCAAGATCAGGAACCGCTCGAGCGGATCCACCTGCATGCCGCGGATGCGCACCTGCTTGTTGCCTTCGGACAGGGTCAACGTCGACACCGTTGAGCGGGTGGGAATGTCGACGACTTCGATCTTCTCCAGCGTCGAGTCGAGCACGTAGAACCTGGTTCGCGACTGCGACAGCGTGAGCGACCGCGGAATGCCGGTCTGCAGCTTGATGCCGCCGACCTTTTGTTCGGTCGCTTCATCGATGATGTGGATGGAGCCGTCGTAGGCGCCGATGTACAGCAAGTGGTCACCACCGGTGGTGACCGCGCCAAAGCGGGCGGGCCGCTGCGCCTGCACGGTGACCGTCGCCCACGCCAGCGCCAACGTGAGCGCCAGCACCATGAACCGCAGCCGCGTGGCCATCACTTCTTCTCGTCCGGGAAAATCAGATCGATCTTGCGCCAATCCTTCTGGGCTGCCGCACACTTGGCGGTCCAGTCGGGCGCGTGGTTGAGCTGATCGGGCACCTGCGCGGGCCAGAAGCACCCCATGTGACAGTCGAACAGATCGCGCTCCACTGGCTGGCACAGCCCGGCCGTGCCGCCATTTCGATCGGCCTCCCAACCCGGCGCGAACACCAGCGAGCAGCCGTTGGGAATGTGCGGCGGCTCAGGTTGCTGCGGCGGTCCCTGCAGGGCCACGACGTCCTTGGTGACCTCTTCCACACGCGCCGCCTTGCGATTGATCGCCGTCAGATGCTTCATGACACCTTCTCCGTAGGTTCATCGTCGAACTGCGTGAGGAAGGCCGGGTTGCGCTCGGCCAGCTCGCCATAAATCTCGAGGCAGGTGTGCGTCCAGCCGCGGATCCACTCGCAGTAGTGCAGGTTGGGCGCCTGGGTCGAGCCGTAGCGGGTGTTCGCTTCGTGATAGCAGCCGCCGGCGCAGATCGGCCGCGCCCAGCAGGTCGCGCAGTCGGTCTTGTTCGCGATGTGGTGCGTGTCGAGAAAGGCCTGCTGCCGTTCCCACGAGACGCCGTCCTTCACAGTGCCGAGGCCATGGTCGTCGGAGCCGGCAAAGCGGTGACACAGGGCGACGCGGCCGTCGGTCGACACCCCCATCAAGCCAATGCCGGCACCGCACGGATACGCCTTGGCGTGACCGTGATGGATCTCCTGCAGCGTTTCGCGAACATTCGAGAACCCGTGGTGCCGGTTCTGCAGCGACGCCGCCAGATACTCCGCGGCCAGCGCGCGAAACTGTTCGAGCAGGTGATCGAAACCACCATCAGAGATGGCGTAGTCACGACCTGGCGCTGTCGTGACCGGGGCGAAACCGACTTCCCAGAATCCCAGTTCGTCAGTCAGGTGCTGATAGATGCGGCCGACATCGAGCGTCTGCCGGGTCAGGGTGACGCGGGCACCAACCGGCCGCGTCCGATGCCGCTGCAGCAGCGCCTTGATCTTCGGCGCCGCGATCGCGTAACTGCCCTGCCCGTTGTTGAAGACGCGGAACTTGTCCTGCATCTCCTCGGGACCATCGATGGAAATCGTGACCCCGACGCGTTCGTTAGCCAGGAACTCGATCACGTCGGGCTGCAACAACGTGGCATTGGTCGTCAGGCTGAAGTCGAACTCCTTGCCGACCTCGGCGGCGCGCTGCCGGGCGTAGGCAATCGTCGACTTGAGCACCGGGAAGTTCATCAGCGTTTCGCCGCCGAAGAAGGTGATGTGCGCGTGCTTGTTCTCGCGCGACTCGCGCAGCGCAAAGTCGACGCTCTCACGAGCCGTGGCTTCGCTCATGAACTTCGGCTGCTGCCCATTGGTGGTGTCGACAATCTTGTCTTCGCCGTACTCGTAGCAATAGGTGCAGGCCAGGTTGCACTGGTTGGTGACGTTGATGACCAGCGTCTGGAGCGGCACCGGCCGCAACGGCACGATCTTCGGGAGCTTGGGTGGAGGCAACCCTCCAGGGTTGCCTGCGACCTCCGCCAGCGCCCGGACGCGCTGCAACTCGGCGATGGTGTCGGTCACTTCGACGGCGTCAAAGCGAGTCGACAGCTTGCGCGCCACTTCGGTGAGCGGCTGCGGCCCACCCTTCAACTCCTCCAACACCGCTTCCGAGCAGTCGTCGAGGGCGAACACGGCCGCGCTCGGCACCAGGTAGAGGTACCGACGACCCGCGGCCTCGAAGGAATGAAACTCGCGCAGGCCGAGCATCATTGGCCACCAACTGTGGGATCGAAGCGCATGTAGAGCGGCACCGTTACGAGTAGGTGGGCGCGAGCGCGAACGGTTGCCGCGGGCTTGGCGCCGGTGGGCTCGGCCGCGTACTTCGCGACCACCCACACATCACCGATGTTGTTGCGGCTGCCCTTCCGAACCGGATTCGGACCGTCGATGTTTGGCGTGAACCGTCCGGTCACCGCATCCAGCATCCCCACATACTTGATGTCGTCATCGTCGTACGTGGCGGTGTATTCCTCCAGACTCCAGGCGGCATCGACCAGTCCCAGGTTGAGATCGTCAGGCGTGTCGGGACGGCCATCGGCGCCATGGTGAAACGCCCACGCTTCAAACTGCGCCAGCATCTTCGGGAACGACGTCCCGCCGATGCGAGCCATGGCCCAATCAGGCTTCACCTTGATTGCATCCACGCGATCGAACACCACCAGCGCCTTCGCCTTCGAGGCCCCCGCGACAAACAGATCACGCGCGCCCACGACCGCGGTGGCGGCCACTTCGACGGTGACGATGGCGACATCGGGCGTGACGCTGACGATGCGGCTGATGGCGAGGCCGGGGCCGAGATCGACATCCGCCGGCCGGAGGCCGGCCGGAAGACCAGCGCCGTAGATCTTCAGCTCCTGGCCGGTGGCGCCCTGCTTCAACGCCGTTCGATCGGTGCCAAGCACGCGCGTTTCGGCGCCGATCCGGTCGAGACGGATATCCAGGCCCACTTCGTCGTAGCCGCCCATGAACCAGCGGCCTTCAATCTGGCGCCAGTCGCGGTCCACGAACATCACTTCGCGCAGCGCCGAGTCGGCACCGGCGGCGGTGGTCGAGCGCCCGCGCCACTGAAAGCCGGTGTAGATGAGTGCGCGCCCCGAGCGGGTGACCGTCTCGCCCGTGCGCGCGACCCGGTAGGTGATGGCGGTCGTGAACTCGTCGGGCGCCGCCGGATCGGCGGTGACCGTGACGCGACCATAAATGGCGCCCTTACCGGCGTCCCAACCACTGAGTGCCCACGTGCCATCCAGCCGGGCCGGACGCATGGTCGCCGACCACGCCGTCCACTCCGGTGTCTTCAGCGGAAAGGTGCGCGCAAGATGGTCGATGGCCTTCTCAACCGGATGCCGCAGATCGGGTGGGCGGCCATCGGACGCAGCATCTCGGGGCGGCGGGCCGTTGCGGCGGAATGCCTGGTTGTCGACCAGCGGATACCAGCCGCGATGCATCGCGATCACCAGGTCCCATTCCGCGCGCGTGCGCCGTTGCGAGATTACGCGCCCCATCGAGTGGCACCGAATACACGTCGACTCGGCGTCGGCGTTGGCGGCGTATTTGTAGTCGATCAACCGGCGCTCGACTTCGAAGGCCGCCGGCTTGGCCTCTTCGGGCGCCAGTCCCAGGTTGTTCGACAAGTACTTGACGACCTGGCGCGCCGTCTGCGGTTCGATGCTCAGGCCGTTGAGCGCGGCCATCCGCTGGATGGTCGACTGCCAGCCTTCGGGGGTATTGCGCTGAAAGGAGATCCGCGACATCTGTCCCTGGTCGTCGGAGCGGTGGCAGGTGCCACACGCCTTCTGGACGGTCGCATCGGTAATGGGGATGCCCTCGTCTGGCTTCGCCGTGGGTGCGACGGGTTGCTGGCCCGTCACCGCGCCAGCCAGCAGCGTGACCAGCAAGCCCGCTACCACCGTTATGGCATGTGTCGCTTTCGTCACGCGAGACCTCTCCGTCAACTGAATCCCAGATCGCCCAATCACCAGATCACCAAATCACAAGATCGCCGGATCCGGCAATTTGCGGCTCATTGTGACACAAGCCAGCGTCGCGAAACCGAGGTGGCGAGGGCCATCAGGAAATCTGGCAGGGGTACCTCACCGTGCAACCGGCAGTACGCCTCGAACAGGTCTGGTACCTGCGAACACCCAGGGGCTAACGTGCACAGCGAGATCACATCGATGCCGGCGATGAATCGGACCGAGGCGCCGTCGCAGACGATCACGGGCTCGAGCACGATCTCGTGACCGCGGACCACCGGCCGATCTTCCAGGCGCGCATCACCCGCCCTCAACCGGATGGTGTCGGCCGATCGCAGGTGCTCGAATGCGTCCCTCACGGCGGTGAGGTCGGCGTCGGGCGGCGCGTCCGGCGGGTCCGCGCGATCCCGCCAGAAGGCGTCGGGATGATTCGGCGCCGCCTCGGCCAGGAACGAGCGGCTCATGCGGGAGTAATAGCGCTCGATGTCGTGCTCGCGCTGCGAGAAGAACGAGAGCGCATGCCCACGCATCGACGGTGTCTGCAGGCAGGTATGCACCGCGATTGCCGCCAGCCATCCCGATGCCAGTGCCTTCTTCACTCCGGCCGACGACAGCGGGTCGATAAAGGAGCCGGCGTCACCGGCCAGCAGCCAGTGGTCGCCGGCGTAATGATCGGCGCGGTAGCCGGACGCATCCCAGCCCCTCGGGCCGCTGACGCAGCGGGCATCAGCCACCAGTTGCCGAAAGGCGGAGGTCTTGTCGATCTCCGCCAGGTAGACCTCGCGGGCGGAGACGTCGCGCGCAAGTCCCGAACGCTGAGGGTCAACCATCACCGCAATGTGTCGCGTCGCCGGCGACACCGGCACCGACCATGCCCAACCCGACCCGTACGATTCGATCAACGTGTGGGTGTCGTCCGGGACGGCCCAGTCCCCGGCCCGTGTCCACTCCCCCACCAGCGCCACCGTGCGCGGTCCCGCGTCGTGAATCCGCACGCCCTTGGCACGCGCCAGCAGGCCCGATCGCCCGGTGGCGTCGATCAGAAATCGATCGCCCGCAGGCTCGAGGTCAGCCTCCACGATCGCGCGCTGCTCGATCGCCACACCGGCACCGGCGGCCTCCGCCAGCAGCACATCGTCCAACCGCTGCAACGGGATCTGCCACCCTGCGGCGCCAGCCGGGAACTGCTCGACCCTCGGCTCCGGCCGGCCCCACCACACCGTGTTGCCAGTCGCGCGCACAAAGGCCGCACGCTCGATCGCGCCGCTGATACCAATGGTGTCGAACAGCTTGCGGGTGCTGGGCGGAACGGAGACTGCCATTCGCGCATCAGGAGTACGGCGGGTGATCAGGCGAACGGCATGACCCCACCCCGCGAGCAGCTTCGCGGAGGTGGATCCGGCGGGGCCGCCGCCGAGCACGATCACTTCGCTGATGGACAGGCGTGGATTATTCCACGGCGACTAGTAGCTTTCGACGTCGAGCCCGGGGACGCGGCGGAAGTGCTCGACGTTGCGCGTTACCACCGACATTTCGTAGGCGAGGCCGGTGGCGGCGATCCAGAGGTCGTTCGCGCCAATCAAGTTGCCGTTGTCGCGCAAGTGGCGGCATGCGCGGCCATACTGCCAGCTCACCTCGGGCGTCGATGGCAAGACATAGAAGGGCGCAAGAAAGGCTTCCCACCGGGCGCGGTCGCGCATGGAAATGCCAGACGCCATCTCGCCCGCAACGACGAAGGGGAGGTAGAGGCGCGCGTCGGGGTTCTCTTCGAGAAAAGCCACGGCCGGACCGGGTGCGCCGCGGTGATGGGCGCGCTCGAGGTCGACCAGAAAGGTGCTGTCGAGAATCAGCGCTCTGCCCACTTGTCCTCGGGCGGTTGATCGCGCTGATTCAGGTCATCGATGCGGTCCAGTTCGTCGGCCCGCAAGCGGACGCGTCGAGAGCCCAACAAGTCGAGCAAGGCCCGGCCGGTAATGGTGTCTTCGGGCCAGGTGGCCCGCATCACCACCTCGCTGAACGACTCATCTCGATAGCGACGAGCAGCCCTGAGTCGGTCATACGCCTCAATCTTCAACGAGACCGTTTTGGTTCCCATATCGCAATATGCACATAACACACGCGGTCTGTCAAGACGATGCTTATCAGCTATTTACGGTCGACAACACCCTTTCAATGGGCACTGCGCATCGCCCTGCTTCTTCCCAAACCCGCAGGCGTTCATCATGCCCAGATGGCAGATCGAGAAATCAAACCTCACGGGATCAAGAGGGTCGAGTTCGCGCAGCGACCTGGTGATGTCGGCCGCCATCCGCCAGCCCGGGCTTTTCAGCTTCGTCAACCGCAGGCACTGACCCACGCGAATGACGTGGGTGTCGAGCGGCACGATCAACTGGGCGGGACGCACCTGCGTCCATACGCCCAGGTCGACCTGATCGCGACGGACCATCCAGCGCAGGAACAGGTTCAGCCGCTTGCACGCGCCGCCAGACGAGGGGCGCGAGAAGAAATAGGCGACGCCCGGCTTGGGCTGCGAGCGTCCGTAGATGGCCTTCTGATTCAAGGCGAGGGCGCGGGTCGAGAAGGACTGCAGGCCGTCGGACACATCCACGGCGCCGGCCGGCAGGCCCGCGGCGAAGAACCCCTCAAGCGATCCCTGTTCCTCGATCATCTGGTGCATGACCCACGCCAATGCCGCCAGATCGATACCCTTGGTCCAGCGGTGCACCAGGTGATCGAAGGCGCGACGGTCACGCGCCGGCTCGAACGCGCGCACGTAATCCGCCGGCGACGGACCCATCACCTGCAACATGCCGTCGATCGAGTTCAACACGCTCTGCACCCGGCCGAACGCCAGGGCCGCGGCGATGAAGGCAACCACTTCGCGGTCGTCAGCACGCTCGTAACGATGGACGATCCAGATCGGATCGGTCACCACTCGATCGGCATTGAAATCGGCATAGAGAGTGTCGAGCGCGGCGCGAAGGGTGGGCAGGGAAGATCGCGGCATCCGGGCGACCACAGCGTACAGGGACTCCACTGAATGACCAAGGTTCCGTCTCGCGGGGTGGTCGCTCGCTCGGCGCCAGTGGCCGGCAGTAAACTAGCCGACATGATGTTCCGGCGCCTCACACTGGCCGCGGCCCTCACCGTCCTCCCGGCGATTGCTCACGCGCAGGCGACCGTGATGGTGGCCGACCCCACCTTCCAACCTGACACCGATCCCATCGCCGGCAACGCCGCGACCTTGTTGGAATTATTCTCTACCAAGCTGGATGACGCCACCGAGTGCCGCGTCACGTCCAAGGACGACCTCCGCGTCATTCTCAAGATGGAGTCACTGCGCCAAGTGCTCGGTGGCGGTCAGCCGGCACCGGGAATGGTCGAGGAATTGGCCGGGGCGCTCGGCTCCGACACGCTCGTGGTTTGGAGTATCGGCCGCCTGGGAAACACCTACGTCGTCAACGGCCGGGCGCTGAGGGCAATGCGCGCGGTGGCCGGCGCTGCCGCCACCGCGACCACCACCACCACCACCGGGGTGATCGAGGCTGTTTCGGCCGTCGCCACCAAGCTGGGGCAGGCGCTCAAGTGCCCGAAACCCGGCGTCGACTACCTGATCTACGAGGTGTCGTTGACCAGCGACAACGATGACGTCACCGAGATCAGGACGATCACCAGCCGCCGGCGCTTTCGCCGGACCGACACGATTGAGATTCCTCCAGGCCTCTTCGCGTCGCCCAGCGGCTCAGTCGACCTGGAACAGAATGAGCATTGGACCATTGTCTCGAAGCCCGGCATCAGCCAGTGTCCGGGCCCTGACGGCTACCGGAACCTACCGAGCAAGAGCGATTCGAGCACCGACGGCATCGCCACCGCGCAGGGACCGACTGAGCCCGGCGTCGAGATCTCCTACGAGGGCGGCGAGATCAAGATTGCAGGGCAGGTAGACGACGAAAATCGCCCGATCTGGAACGAAACTCAGCGCACGACCGGCATCGCCTGTGGCGAGCCGACGAAACCGACCGAGGTGACAAACACCTCGGATTCGAGATCGGTGGCCATCAACAACGCGTCGTTCGACCTGCGCGTGCCGCTCGATGGCTCGAAGACGATACAGAGCGGCACCAAGTCCTGGCCCATGGAGCTGAACGAATGGAAGGGCACCATGACGTTGACATGGCGCCTGAGCGGCCGGCGATAACAGTGCAGGACTGGCTCGGCACGTGCTGCCGCCGTAGTCGCGTCAGAAGCTGGTGACCGGCACCTTCGCCGCGCACATTGGACACGACGCCTCGGGATAATTCGGCGGCGAGCTGTACTCCACCAGCGCCACGTTCGGCACGTCGACGCTCACACACGGCTCGCACCGGTCGACAATCTGCACGGTGCCAATCACCGTACCACCCGCGTTCACCACCAAATCAGCGCAGCGCTTGAACGTCGTCCCGGTGTTGCGCACGTCATCGACTATCAGCACGCGCCGCCCGTGCATGCTCTTGGCATAGAAGGGACTGAGCGTCGGGCTGCCCTCCTGATCGCCAAACGGCGCGAACGAGTATGGCGGCCGGGTCATGGGGCGCCGGCCGTCCAGCAGGCCGGCAATCGTGTGGGCGAGAATCGCGCCACCGGTGGCGGGACCGGCAATGACCTGAGCCTGCTCGACGAAATCGGCTGGCATGACGTCGATCAGATCCTGCGCCACGCGCCAGATCGTCGACGGCCACTGCAGCAACTTGTGCGGGTTCAGATAGAGCTTGCCGTGAAAGCCGTTGCCGTAGTCGAAGTGGCCTTCCATCACCACCTCGAAGCGGCGCATGTCTTCAAGCGCGCGGGCGCGAACCTCGTCGTGACGTGCATTGGTCTGTGGCTTCTGTGTCATCTGCGGCCCTGGGTAGCGGCGCCATCGGTGTTCATGCCTGCTGCGGGATTCGTGTAAACCGTGCGGCCGCCGACAATGGTGGCGGCGACGCCGCCCTTGAACGACCATCCGTGGAACGGGGTGTTCTTCGACTTGCTCACCAGCTTGGTCTTGTCGACGGTGACCGGCAGCTCCAGCGCCAGCACCGTGATGTCGGCCGGCGCACCAGCCGAGAGCGAACCGCCGGGCACGTTGAGAATCCGCGCCGGGTTCACCGACATCAACTCCACCATGCGCGACAGCGTGATCAGGCCGGTATGCACGAGCCTGTCGAGCGTGATCGGCACGGCGGTTTCGAGGCCGACAATGCCGAACGGCGCGCGGTCGAACTCGACGTTCTTCTCGTCGTAATGATGCGGCGCGTGGTCGGTGGAGATCACGTCGACCGTGCCATCGACGATGCCGGCGATCATGGCGTCGCGATCGCGCGCTTCGCGCAGCGGGGGGTTCATCTTGGTGTTGGTGTCGTAGGCAATCGGCGCGGCCAGCATATCGTCAGTGAGCGTGAAGTGATGCGGACACACCTCGCAGGTCACCTTGACGCCACGGCTCTTGCCTTGTCGCACGGCTTCGATCGTCGTCCACGCGCTCATGTGCGCAATGTGGATGTGGCCGCCGGTCATCTCGGCCAGCAGGATGTCGCGGCCGGCGGTGATGGCTTCGGCGACTCCCGGAATGCCGCGCAGGCCCAGCGACGCCGCCACCGGACCTTCGTGCGCAACGCCGTCGCCCTTCAGCGTCTGGTCTTCGCAGTGCTCGATCACCGGCATGTTGAACATGCTGGTGTACTCCAGCGCGCGACGCGCCAGTAGCGCCGTCGCGATCGGCAGGCCGTCGTCGGTAACCGCGACGCAACCAGCCTCTTTCAGCTCGGCGATGTCAGCGAGCTCTTCGCCCTTTTGTCCGCGCGACACCGCGCCAATCGGATAGACGCGCGCCAGGTTGGCTTCGGCCGCCTTCTGCAGGATCAGCCGGGTGACGCCGGCGTTGTCGTTCACCGGCTTGGTGTTCGGCATGCAGGCCACGGCGGTGAAGCCTCCAGCGACCGCTGACGCGACACCGGTCGCGACCGTTTCTTTGTGCTCCTGACCCGGCTCGCGCAGGTGCACGTGCATGTCGATCAACCCGGGCACGACGACGAGCCCGGCCGGAATGTTCACGACCTCTGCGCCATCGGCCTTGAGGTTGGTGCCGACCTCGGCGATGCGATCGCCGTCGATCAACACGTCGAAGATGCCATCGCGACCGTTGGCCGGGTCGACGACGCGACCGCCCTTGAGCAAGCGTTTCATAAGTGTCTGTTGAGCATGTGCGGCGTACGCCGCTCGAGTGGCAGGAATGGGGTCATGGACACCTCTTCTCGGGCTCTCGGGCCCGCGTTAAAGAGACGCTGGTGAGTATGGCATAGTGAGGAAGGTGCCGCCAGAGAGCATTTCTTCGCCAACGGCCGTGGCCGCCGACGCCGCCTGGTCTCTTCTTCTGGCCGCGAGCGCTATGGCCGGCGCGGCCGAGCGTGACGGGCGCGCGCGGTCGTTCTCGCTTGAGGGCACGGTGTTGCAGCCGCTGGCCGGCAATGATGACGACGCCGTGCTCGAGTGGCGACCCGGCACCGGATGGCACTCGCGCCTGCCGGCCGACAATCCGCAGTCTCACCTGCTCGACCTCTACCTGCCCATCTGCAGCGCCACGGTATCGCGGCCGATGACCGTCGGCCATCTCGGGCAGAGCCTGGACGGCTTCATCGCCACCCATTCGGGCGATTCCCAGTTCGTCACCGGCGGCGGCAACATCGTCCACCTGCATCGCATGCGCGCCCTGTGCGACGCCGTCGTCGTCGGCGCCGGCACCGTCGCGGCCGACGATCCGCAGTTGACGACGCGTCATGTCACGGGGCCACATCCGCTGCGGGTGGTCTACGACCCTGGCAGGCGCTTGGCGCCCACGTTCAAACTCTTCACCGATCAGGCGGCCCCGACGCTGTATATCTGTGAGCAATCGCGGTTGGCGCCGGGAGAGGAACTGGCCGGCGACGCCACGGTCGCCGGCGTGGCCGAAGGTCCTGGCGGCGTGGCGGAAGTGCTGAAGCTGCTGCGGGCGCGCGGCTGCAGTCGCGTCTTCGTCGAAGGCGGCGGCGTCACGGTATCGGCGTTTCTCGAAGCCAACCTGTTGGACCGGCTTCAACTCGCGATTGCGCCGGTGCTGATCGGCGACGGCCGTCCCGCGATCCGGCTGGCGCCGCAGGCCCGCTTGCGCGACTGCCTCCGTCCCGGCTACCGCGTATTCCGGATGGGCGGCGACGTGCTGTTCGACTGTGAACTGGATTCCCAGACCGACACCGATCAGGCTGGCAAGCGGGAGTCGACGGTTACGCGAGTAATCTAGGCAACCCTAAAGGGTTGCCTCCACGACTAGGTCAACGAGGTCGCAGCGGAGGCAACCCTCTAGGGGTTGCCTGACGACTAGGTCAACGAGGTCGCGGTGGAGGCAACCCTTTGGGGGTTGCCTGACGACTAGGTCAACGAGGTCGCGGTGGAGGCGACCCTTTAGGGTTGCCTGACCGCACGGAACGTCACCATCTCGTAGCCGACCCATCCCCGCGCCAGGCATTCCTGCAAGGCGCTGCCGCCGCTTGCGTAGTCGAAGCGCTTGCCGTCGATCGGCAGCCGCCTCAGCAACGGTAGCAGGGCGTTCAGCACGCGATCACGGAGGCGACGAAGTTCCAGGTAGGGCGTCAAGTCGACGGTGGAGTCGTGGCGAAAGCCGTGGGTTCGCGCCAGCGATTCAAGCTCGTCTCGGTCCAGCAGCGCGTTGACATGCCAGCCGCGCGAGAACCGCTCAATGGCCAGAGCCGCTCGCGGATCCGCGGTGGGTATGCGGAAATCGTCGCAGATGACAAGCGCGCCGCCCGGTTTGAGCAGCCGGCGACACTGCGCGAAGAACCGATCGGGGGCAGGGCCGTGAACAAACGACTCGATGGCATACACGAGATCCGCGATGCCCACCTCGGGTGGCAAGTCGTTGTAGTCGCCCTGGATGCAGACCACGCGATCCGAAACACCGCCCTCGCGGATGCGGGTTTGCGCGAGGCGGGCCTGCACCGGACTGAGCGTGATGCCGGTCACGCGCACCGGCAGGCGTTGCGCCAGATAGCAGGCGCTGCCCGCCACCCCGCAGCCAAGATCGACGATGTGCAGCGGACGCTCGCTTTCGGCGAGCATCGTCTGAAGCAGCTCCGCGATTCGATCCTCAACGTAGTGAAACGCCGCGCTGCGGTCGCCGACTCCGGGACCCCACACCGCGCGATGGATTGCGCCGGCGCCGCCACCTTGGCCGATTGAAACAAAGGCGCGGGTGTGGCGGTCGTAGTAGTCGCGAACCTGGGACAGATCGAAACGGGGTGCCGGCGGCGAGGTCATGGTGGGGAGAGCCAGGCGGCCAGGTCGTGATGCCGGACGATCATGCGGGAACGTCCGGTATCGAGATGTGCCAGCCGGCGGTCGCGCCAACTGGTGATGCGGGATTGCAGGTCGGGCGCCAGTTCGACGGCGGCACGCGTCCAGTCGTCAATCAGGTAGCGCTGCATGTCGCCTTGGGCCGGCCCGAGGTTCCAGTCAGTGGGCGTAATGCGAACCTGGTAGCCAGCATCGATAAAGCAGCGTTCGGCACAGGCGACCGCGTCTGGTCCCTCTGCAAGGCCGCCCAGGCCCTTGTCGGTGTGCTGGTGCCGGTTCAACAACTCCCGAATCAGATCGTCCTCGGGCTCCACCGGCGAACAAGAAGATTCGCCGTTGTAGCTCAGCGCGAACAGCACCGCAGCGCCCGCGGCGCGGCAGTGCGCGGCCAGCGACCGCAGCCACGACTCTGACACGAGGTCCAGCAACGCCGACGCGGTCACCAGTTGCCTTCCCGCGAACAGCGCCGCATCGTCCAGCTCTCGAAGGTCTCGCTGCAGCGTCTCGATCTCGCAGTCCAGTGTCGCGTGGCGAACGCGCACACCTGTCGCATGGGCGTGGCATTCAAAGCCGCGCGCCGCCGCCCAGGCAGCGGTGCGATCGGTGACCAGAGCCAGAAGGTCAGGGCTTTGGTCGACAACCAACCAACGCTGGCGGCCAGGCAGACGTTCGGCGAGATAGCGAACGTTGGATCCGGTGCCAGTGGCGAGGTCCAACACGTTGTAGCCGGCCCCTTCCCTAACGTAGGGCGCCCCTTTATGGGGCGCCGCGGCCACAACCTGCTGCACGAGCCGCGGCGACCGCGCCTCCCAATCGGCGGCCTCGCGCAGGCGCAGCCAGTCAGCAAGGGAATCAGTCATGGGCATCAAGTCCGTGCAGGGCGCTGTCCATCCGGGCGGCGGCCAAGTCCCACCCCTGCAGGCGATCGCGAACCTGTCGTGCGCCGGCGGCCAGCCGCGCGCGAAGGCCGGCATCGCTGATGACGCGCGACAGCGCCGTCGCCAGCGCGCCCACATCGCCCGGCGCAACGAGAAGGCCGGCGCCGTGGCCGGCGAGATCGGGAATTGCTCCGGTCGTGGTGCTCACAACCGGCAGTCCACGAGCGAGCGCCTCGGCCACCGCCATCCCGTACGTCTCGCGCCGGGTCGCCAGCACGAACACATCGGCTTCGTCGTAGCAGCACGCCAGGGCGGTGGCACCCAGCTCACCGGAGAATGTCACGCGATCGCCGATCTCCAGCTGACTGGCCAGGTCACGCACGCGGTTCACAGCCGCGTGATCGCGGGTGAGGCTTCCGGCGCAGCGCAGGTGCCAGTCTCGATTTTCAACTGCGGCCAAGGCTTGAAACAGTACCTCGTGACCCTTCCCGGAATTGACCGTCGCCACGCAAAGGAGATGCACGCCAGGGCCGCCGGATCCTCGGGCCAGCGGCGCCGGGTCAGTACCGGGTTCAACCACGACTACTCGACTGCGCGGCAGCGCGTATGGCTCGAGCAGGCCGAGTGTCGTCGTGCCGGTGACCACGACCAGCGCCGACGCGGCGAGGGCGCGGCGCTCCGCCGCGGCGAAGCGCGCGCGAGTCTCTGGATCGAAAGTCACATCGGCGGTGAGCGGCAGATGGATCAGCGCGACGATGCGCAGGCGCGCGGCCTCGTGTTCGATGAGATCAGGCAAGGCGCCGAGCGCGAGACCGTCGACGATCACGAGCATGCCGCCGGGGATCGCCGCAAGGGCTTCCGCCGCCTTGTTCACGGCGGCTGCAGCCGGCTGCGGAAAGTCGCCATCGAGTTCGACGCTGGTGATGTCCCAGCCGCGCCGGCGCAAGCCGTCGGCCATGCACCGGTCATAGATCGAGCCGCCGGTCCTGCTGTCGATCGATCCAGGCACCACCAACACCGCCGCCGGCATGGTTACGCGCCGCCGCCCACGCGACCTTCGTACGAGGCCGACGCGACGTGCGATTCCTGCAGGATCACGCGGATGCTTTCGATCGCGCCGGCGCCCGGACCCAGGTCGCCGCGCGCGATCGCCGCTACCAGGCGGTCGAACACAACGCGTGCGATGAACTCCGTCGTGGTGTTCTTCCCGTTGAACTCCGGCACGTCGTCCAGGTTGCGGAAGTTCAGATCGGCCAGCACCTTCTTCAGCGCGTCGCCGGCGCGGCCGATGTCGACGACAATGCCGTCGACGTCGAGGTCGGGACGTCTGAACTCGGCGTCGACCACATAGGTGGCGCCGTGCAGGCGCTGGGCGGGACCGAACACATCGCCCCGGAAGCTATGCGCGATCATGATGTGATCGCGCACGGTTACGCAGTACATCGAGCTCTCCTTCTCTCGCAGTGAATGGTCAATAGCGGATGCGATGGCACAGCACATCGCCAGATCTCTGCGCCAGGCCGGCCATCACCTCCGGCAGCAGGTCGAACGGACTCTCGCCGGTGATCACGGCATCCAGCAGCGGCTCGCGAAGCATGTCCAGCGTCAGCCTCATCCGGCGGTGATGGTCCCATCGCGCCCGTTGGGCCGGCGCAATGCGGCCAACCTGCGACGAGGCCAGCGTCAAGCGTTTCGAGTGAAACGCTCCGCCCAGCGGCACGGTGACGACGTGATCGCCGTACCAGCTCAACTCGACGATGGACGCTTCGAGCGCGGCCAGGTTCAGCGCCAGCTCGAGCCCGGCAGGCGACCCGCTGGCGTGGATGACCACGTCCGCGTCACCCTCGGCCGTTTCCGGAGTGGCGAACGGCACGCCCAATGCGGCGGCCACGCCGGCGCGCTGCGGGTTGGTGTCCACCAGTTCAACTACACACTCGGGGAGACGACTAGCGAGCCACGCCGTGAGCGTGCCGACCGTGCCAGCGCCGATCACGGTGATGCGATCGCCGACGTGCGGCCGGGCGTCCCAGATGCCGTTGAGCGCGGTCTCGAGGTTCGCGGCCAGCACCGCCCGTGACGGCGGCACCTCGTCTGGCAGGACGTGCACGGCAGTCGCGGGCACCACGAAACGGGTCTGGTGCGGATGCAGCACGAACACGTGGCGACCGACCAGTTCCGCCGGACCCTCTTCGACGATGCCCGTTACCGAGTAGCCGTATTTCACCGGCGCGGGAAACTCGCCCTCCTGGAACGGCGCGCGCATGCGGCCCCACTCACTCTGTGGGACACGGCCGCCGAACACGAGCGCCTCGGTGCCGCGGCTGATGCCACTGAACAGCGCCCGCACCAGGACATCGTCACCGGCGACGGCACGCAGTGTCTCGGTCCTGATCTCACCTCGTCCTGGCTCAGCCACCCAGAACGCTCTTGCGTCCGTACTCATCCCTGATCCCCGATCCCTGATCCCTGATCCCCGATCCCTATTCTGTCCCAGTTACAATGCCGCCCTTGCCTCTTCGCATTCGGGTTCTGCTCGCGAGCGGTTTCGGCGTCTCCGGCGTGGTCGTCGTCTCCCTCGTGATCGGGCCGTGGCTGCAGGCATCGGCGGGGCATCCGTGGACGGCGGCGGCGCTCTTCGCCGTGATGATGACGGCTGTTGTTGCCACGGTCAGCGCGCATCACCCCTTCGCGCGATTCGGGCCGGCTAACTACGTCACGATGATTCGCGCGGCGCTGGTCGCCCTGACCGCGGCGCTGCTGGTCGAGGCGCCAGCGGAGCGCATTGCCTGGTGGGTGGTCGGCGCCACCGCCGGCCTGGCGGCGCTGGACGGTGTGGATGGCTGGCTCGCGCGGCGGACCGGCCTGGCCAGCGCCTTTGGCGCACGATTCGACGTCGAAGTCGACGCCCTGCTGATCCTGGTGTTGTCGCTGTTCGTGTGGCGGTACGACAAGGCCGGGGTCTGGGTGCTGGCCTGCGGGTCGATGCGCTACCTGTTCGTCGCTGCTGGTTGGCTCATGCCGTGGCTCGCCGGTCCGTTGCGGCCGACCCGGCGCGGCAAGAGCGTCGCGGTGGGACAGTTCGTCGGCCTGAGTCTGGCCCTCTCCCCCGTCGTTCCAGCGCCCGCCAGTGTCATTGCGGCGGGGCTCACGCTGGCCGCGCTCGTCTGGTCGTTTGGGATTGATGTGAGGCGGTTGTGGCGAGGCGAGGAGACTTAGTCGGCGGCCGGCCGCCTCACGGTCAGGAGTGCTTCTCGTTCACGATCGCCACAGAGGACGCAGAGG
>ENA-ORBV01005287-ORBV01005287.1-microbial-mat-metagenome-genome-assembly--contig:-NODE-5287-length-23910-cov-5.360089_pt1 | contig 23910 bp, 22 predicted proteins | sample MGYA00237777_ERZ505514 | MGnify/ENA primary metagenome ERZ505514 (study PRJEB26160, sample SAMN06269048) | microbial mat metagenome | isolation source: Oligotrophic lake microbial mat | place... | reverse complement strand
TACACACCACCGTCGCGCCGAGTCTGACCGCAGCGGCGTCAAAGGCGAGGTATCGCGCGTCGCGCGCCGCAGATTCCGGCGACCGCCCGGTGGCCACAATGGGCGCGGCCACCACGTCGATCGGAAGCGAGAGTCGCCTGGCCAGCTCCCGGCAGAACGCTTCGTCGTCGACCGAGTCCGTGCCGCGCAAGGCGTGGTTGACGTGAATGAGCCCAACAAACGTGAAGGCGGGCGCCGGGCGCGTGGCGAAATCATGCAGCCACAGGGCGAGCGCCACCGAGTCCGCCCCGCCGGAGACGGCTGCGGCCACGCGTTGGCCGACTAAAGCGTCGCCGGGAACGGCGGGCAACTGGGCAAGTGCCATGTTGGTCCAGGAGTCCAAAGGTCCAAAAGGTCCAGAGGTCCAGGAGTTCAGAACCCTGAACCCTGAACCTTGAACCCTGAACGCGAAGTTGGTGCCGGTGCAGGGACTTGAACCCCGGACCCTGCGGATATGAGCCGCATGCTCTAACCAGCTGAGCTACACCGGCAAAGACTTGCGATCATACCTCAAACGGGAAACAGTCGGCGGAGCAGGTCGTGGGCACCCAGGGCCTCAATCACCCACTTCAGGCGACTCTCCAGGGGGACGATGTCGCCCGGGTCAAAAATCGACGAGTCGAACGGCGGCACGTCCGCGCGCTGGAGGTACATGGTGATGGCCATGCGGGGCGCCGTCGCCTCCGGCGTGCTGCGACTCCCCCAGTGCACCAGATGGGTGGACCAGGCCACCACGGCCCCGGCCTGCACGGGCAGCGCACGAATGTCCTGCATGTCGAACTGGTCCCACGTCACCTCGCGCGTCGTCGTGGCGAACGCCTTGTCGGCGTATTTGGGCACCACGTAGATGCACGAGTCGGCCGGCGTCACGTCGGTCAGCGCCAGCCAGACCGTCACGATGCCGGGCCGTTGCCCGGCGATCACGCGTGGGTCGGGTCCCATCGAGTCTCGGTGTTGCGCCGCTGCTCCGGTCAGTCCGCTGATCGCCTGATCGGCCTGGGGCACCCGAAACGCCCAGAACCCATGCGCGACCCAGCGATAGCCCTCACCCAACACCGGATCAAACAACGCGTTGAGTCCCTGAAAACACTGGTAATACTCGTCGTAGACGGCCGCAAACCCTGTCGGGATTCCCTGTGCCGCGAGGGTGTCCATTGCACGGCGAATCGGCGCCATGCGTGCCTCTGGCACCAGCGGCGGCGTGGCGAGAAATCCCGACGCATCGAGTTGCGTGAGAGCGTGGCTCACCACATCCGGGGTGAGTGCGGGCACGTCTGAACGATCGGCATTAAAAGGATTGGCGCTGACAGTCAGGTGGGGATTGAGCCGTGTCCAGAAGCCCGGATCACGGTATTCATCCCAGTGCCGTTCGATGTGGCGCACCGCGCACACAAAATCAAATCCCGCTTCCACACGGGCATCACTGGGTCGCCCCATACGTGGCGCTCATCTTATCAACATGGCATCGCCGTAACTGTAGAAGGCGAATCCTCTGGCGATGGCATCTCGATAGGCCGCGAGCACCAGATCCCGGCCGCCAAACGCCGCCACCAGCAACAGCAGCGACGACTTCGGCAGGTGAAAATTCGTCAACAGGATGTCCACCGCGCGAAACTGGTGGCCCGGAAGAATGCACAAGTCCGTTCGACCGGATCCGGCACTGACGACACCGGTCAGGCGAGCCACCGATTCGAGTGTCCGTGTGGTGGTCGTGCCCACAGCGACCACTCGTCCTCCACTCGCGCGGGCCGTCGCTATCGCGCGCACGGCTGCGGCCGGCACCTCGTACCGTTCCGCCTCCACTCGATGTTCACGCACATCGTCCACCTTGACGGGTTTGAACGTGCCATACCCGACGTGCAGTGTGACCGTCGTCTGCCCGATGCCCGCGGCCGCGAGCGACGCGATCAACGGCGCATCAAAGTGCAGGCCCGCGGTCGGCGCGGCAATTGACCCTTCCGTCCGCGCAAACATCGTCTGATACCGCTCGCGGTCGGAGGCAGAATCCGGGCGACGGATGTAGGGCGGCAGAGGCATGTGACCGAGCGCGTCAATCGCGTGGGCGACGTCTGTGCCGGACGCAGTCAGGCGCACCAGTCGCCTGCCCTCCGCGTCACGATCAACGATTTCTCCGACGAGGGTGATTCCTGGTGCGCGAGACGGATCGGTGAAATCGATCGGCGCCCCCAGAGGCAACCGCTGACCTGGATTGACGAGCGCCCACCACACCGCGTCATCGTGCGCCTCGGCACGGTGCAACAGAAAACACTCCGCGCGACCCCCACCTGCTCGCCGACCCAGCAACCGCGCGGGAAACACTTTCGAATCGTTGGCGACGACCACGTCCCCGGGCGCGAGCCACTGCGCGAGGTCGGCGACGCGCGACTCGGTCCATGCCTCCGTCAAACGATCCACCACCAACAGTCGCGACCCGCCGCGCGGACGCGGCTCCTGGGCGATGAGGTAATCGGGTAAATCAAAATCAAAGTCGGCGAGCTGCACGACGATATGGTGGCACATTCGTTCAATGGGGCAATGGGGCAATGGGCAGATACACTGACGCACGTGAAATACGGGGCGACGTGGGATGGTGCGGGCACGCGGTTTGTGGTGTGGTCAACAGCGGCGCAGGTGGACCTGTGCGTGTATGAGTCGACGACGGCGGCCACCGAGTCCGCGCGCATTCCGATGGTCGGGGAGGGACACGAGTGGCAGGCATCTGTGCCGCATCTCGGTCCCGGGACGATCTACGCATTCAGGACCGGCGACCACGCGGTGCTCTTCGACCCGTATGGGCGCGCATTCGCGGAAACGTTTTCCTGGTCACACGGCCGCACACCCAGGGCCGTCGTGATCGATGATCGATTCGATTGGGGCGCAGACATCGGGCCGCGTACGCCATTGACGCAGACGCTCATCTACGAAGCACACGTGAAGGGCTTCACCGCCCTGCACCCGGACATCCCCCCTGAGATTCGAGGCACCTACGCAGGACTCGCGTCGGCTCCGGCGATCACACACCTGCAGTCGCTGGGCGTGACGGCGGTTGAACTCCTGCCGGTCCATGCGCGCGTGGACGAATGGGCCCTGCACCAGCGCGGCCTCACCAACTACTGGGGCTACAACACGCTCGGTTTTTTTGCACCCGAACCTCGACTCGCCTCTGCACAGACTCCGCAGGGCGTCGTTGACGAATTCAAGGCGATGGTGCGTGCCCTGCACGCCGCCGGCATCGAAGTGCTGCTCGACGTCGTGTACAACCACACCGCCGAAGGCGACGAAGCCTCGTCCACCTGGTCCATGCGGGGCCTCGACGACACGGGCTACTACCGCCAGCATCCGCACGATCCGTCGAGGTACGAAGACTTCACCGGCTGCGGCAACACCCTCGATACGCGCCAGCCGGTGGTGCGCCGACTGATCCTCGACAGCCTCCGCTACTGGGTGCAGGAGATGCACGTGGATGGCTTCCGCTTTGACCTCGCCTCCGCACTCGCCAGGGATCACGGGCCGTTTGATCCGCACGCGGCGTTGTTGCAGGAGATCGCGCAGGATCCCATCCTCTCCTCAGTGAAGTTGATTGCCGAACCGTGGGATGCCACCGCTGCGGGGTATCAGGTCGGGCACTTCCCCGCCGGCTGGGCGGAATGGAACGGAAGATATCGAGACGATGTCCGGCGGTATTGGCGGGGAGATGCCGGTGCACGGCCGGGCCTGGCCACACGAGTGGCGGGCAGCAGTGACCTCTACGATACTCCGGGCCGCGGACCCACGGCGAGCATCAACTTCGTCACGTCGCACGATGGGTTCACGCTGGCGGACCTGGTCGCGTACAACACGAAACACAACGAGGACAATGGCGAAGACAACCGCGACGGCGCGTCGCACAATGTGAGCCACAACCACGGCGTGGAGGGCCCCACCAATGATCCGGCGATCCAGGCGCACCGGTCAGCACATCAGCGCCACCTGCTGACCACACTGTTTGCCTCACTCGGTGTGCCGATGCTCAGCGGCGGCGATGAGATGGGTCGCAGTCAGCGCGGCAACAACAATGCGTACTGCCACGACTCCGAGGTGAGCTGGACGCCGTGGCTGCCCGAGCACGCCGCCGACCTCGACCTGCTGCTGTTGGTGCAGCACCTGTCGGCGTGGCGTCGAGCGACGCCTGCGCTGCAACGCCCGACCTTCTTCCGGGCCGACACCACCGACGTCGAATGGCTCCGGCCCGACGGCACCCCGATGACCGAGGCCGACTGGCACGACGCCACCGCCCGCGGCCTCATCCTGCGGCTGGCCGGCCCACCGCCCGTCGATCTCCTCTTCGATTGAGGACCCTGAACCTTGGGCCCTGGACCCGGTCGGACCTTGGACCCTCAGAGGCTCCAGCGCAACAGCACGGACCCGACGGTGAAGCCGGCACCGACGGAGGTGAGCAGCACGAGGTCGCCCTTCTTGAGTCGGCCGTCGGCGCGCGCATCGGCCAACGCGAGCGGGATCGTGCCGGCGGTGGTGTTGCCAAACCGTTCGAGGTTGATCACGACCTTGCCGGGATCCAGGCCGATGCGTTCGGCGGTCGCCTCGATGATGCGCCGGTTCGCCTGATGCGACACAAACAGGTCCAGATCGGAACCGGTCAGCTTGTGGCGCTCCAGCAGACGCTGCGCGATTTCCCCACTCTTCCTGACCGCAAACTTGAACACGGCCGCGCCGTCCTGCTTCACATAGTGCTGACGCTGGTCCACCGTCTCATGGGACGCCGGGCGACGACTGCCGCCGGCCGGCATGCAAAGCGACGGTCCGCCATTGCCATCGATCTCGTGCAGGAAATCGATCAGGCATGGTTCACCCGGGCCGGCCGCCGACAAGACGACGGCTCCGGCGCCATCGCCAAACAACACGCACGTGGATCGGTCCGTGTAGTCGATGATGCTCGACATGACGTCGGCACCCACGACCAACGCATGGTCCACCGCCCCGGACGCGACCATCTTCCAGCCGACCGTCAGTGAATACGTAAACCCGGAACAGGCGGCGCCAAGGTCAAATCCCCACGCCTTGGTGGCGCCGATCTTGGCCTGCAGCACACAGGCCGTGCTCGGAAAAATCGTGTCGGGTGTGGTGGTGCCTACCACGATGAATCCGATGTCGGCCGGCGTGAGTCCCGCTTCGGCAATCGCCTTGAGCGCAGCCGGTTCGGCCAGATCCGACGTCGCCATGCCGGGATCCACGATGTGGCGTTCACGAATCCCCGTGCGCTGAAGAATCCACTCGTTCGACGTCTCGACGAGTTTCTCCAGGTCATCATTGGTCAGCACGTGCGGAGGCACAAAGGTCGACAGCCCCGCAATCTTCACCGGTCGCATCACCACAAACGATCCTTTCCTGGCGCCATCAATCCGAAATAGTCATACGCACGCGCGGTGGCGACCCGGCCGCGCGGCGTGCGATCCAGAAAGCCAATCTGAATCAGATACGGCTCGTAGATATCCTCGATTGCGTCCCGTTCTTCTCCAATGGCCGCCGCGAGACTGCCCAGTCCCACCGGCCCGCCGCCGAATTTGTCGATAATCGTGCGCAACAGACGCCGATCCGCCTCATCAAATCCGTGCGCGTCGACTTCGAGCAATTTCAGCGCTTCGTCACACACGGCCGCCGTGATGATGCCGTCCGCCCGCACCTGCGCGAAGTCACGGATCCGGCGCAGCAAACGGTTTGCGATGCGTGGCGTGCCCCGCGATCGCCGGGCGATTTCTTCCGCGGCGCCACCCGACGTCTGCACGCCGAGGATCCGCGCAGACCTGGTGACGATCTCGGTCAGGTCCACATCCTGATAAAAATCAAGGCGATGGGTGATGCCGAAGCGGGCGCGCAGCGGCGACGTCAACAACCCGGCGCGGGTGGTCGCGCCGATCAGCGTGAACGGCTGCACCGGCACCTTCACCGACCGCGCGCTGGGCCCCTGCCCGATGAGGATGTCGAGTTCAAAATCCTCCATCGCGGGATACAGGATTTCCTCGATCACCGGGCTCATGCGGTGAATTTCGTCGATGAACAACACTTCGCGCGCCTGGAGGTTGGACAGGATCGCCGCGAGGTCTCCCGGCTTCTCGAGCACGGGGCCCGAGGTCGATCGGACCGCCACGCCCAATTCATTGCCGATCACATACGCGAGCGTCGTCTTGCCCAGCCCGGGTGGTCCGTAGAGCAACACGTGATCGAGCGCTTCGCCACGTTGGCGCGTGGCGGCAATCGATACGTGCAGATTTTCGCGCACACGATCCTGCCCGATGTATTCATCGAGTGTGCGTGGACGCAACCCCGCGTCATATTGCGCGTCGTCGTCGACCGGCAGGGCGTTGACGAGGCTGTCGTCCTTCATCGGGCCCTCGTCATCGCGCCAATTCCTTCAGCACGTCGCGCAACACCTGTTCGAACCCGCCCTCGGGTTCACCCTGACCACACACCCGATCGGCGGCCTTCTCGGCGGTGGCGCGTTGATAGCCGAGGTTGCCCAGTGCGGACAACACGTCCTCGCGCACGCTGTCACCAGCCGGCAACACGGCGGTGGGTCCGCCCCCCACATCTTCCTGCTTGAGGCGATCTTTCAGGTCAACCACCAGGCGCTCTGCGGTCTTGCGACCCACACCGGGAATCCCGGTGAGTTTGGCGAGGTCATTGCCACGAATCGCGCGCACCAGTTCCTGCGGCTCGATGCCGGACAACACGGCCAGCGCGAGTTTGGGACCGACCCCGCTCACACTGATCAGCCGTTCGAAGAGGTTCTGCTCGAGGTCTGACGCAAACCCGAACAATTGCAGGGCGTCTTCACGCACGTGGGTGTGAATTCTCAGCGACACCGTCGCGCCTGGATCGCCAAGCGCATAAATCGTGAAGAGCGGCGCCCACACTTCGTAGCCGACGCCATTGACGTCCACCACCACACGTTGCGGGCGTCGTGCATCCTTCTCGCGCAGGATGCCGGTCAGCGAGGCAATCACGGCGTCGGCCGCCGCACCACGGCCGGCGGCTGATAGTGCCTCCAGCTGCGGAGACTCTTGGGCAGGGATTTGGTCGCGCGTGTCTGCAGGGCGGACGTGCCGGAGTGGATATGACAAATCGCCGTGGCCAGCGCGTCGGACGCGTCGTGCGGCGTCGGCACACTGTCGAGTCCCAGTAACAGCTTGACCATCTGCTGGACCTGGCCCTTTTCGGCGCGCCCAAATCCCACCACCGCGACCTTGATCTCCGCAGGCGTGTATTCGATCACCGTCAGGCCGGCCTGTTGAATGGCCAGCAGCGCCACCCCTCGCGCATGTCCCAACTGCAGCGCGGAGCGGACGTTTTTGGCGTAGAAGACGCTCTCGACCGCGACACAGTCGGGCGCGGTCTCGCGCAGCAACCGCGTGAGGCCTTCATGGATGACGTGCAGGCGTTCGGAAAAACTCGACGAGGCCGGCGGCGCGATCGCCCCGCACGTCACAAGGCGGTGCCGGGTGCCATCGGTCTCGACGCACCCGTAACCGGTGCGCGTCGAGCCCGGGTCAATCCCGAAAATCCTCACGTCAGAGACGCCTCGATATCCTTTTCGTCGAAGTCGGCGTTGGTCCAGACGTTGCGCGTGTCGTCGCTGTCGTCGAGCGCTTCCATCAGCTTCATCATCTGGCGAATGGCGTTGCCTTCCAGCGTCACGTAGTTTTTCGGCAACATCGCGACTTCCGACCGGACCGGTTCCACGCCGGTCGCCTTGATGGCGTCCACCACGGCCTGATGCGCATCGGGGCCGCACGTGACTTCCCACGACTCGCCGTCATCGGTCATGTCGTCGGCGCCGGCGTCCAGCGCGACGTTCATCAACGCGTCTTCGGCGGCGGCCTTTTTGTCGACAACCACGAGGCCCTTTTTCTCGAACATCCAGCCCACGCTGTTGGCCTCGCCGAGGTTGCCGCCGTATTTGCCGAAGATGTGCCGGATTTCCGAGACCGTGCGATTGCGGTTGTCGGTGATCGTGTCCACGAGCACGGCCACGCCGCCGGGGCCGTAGCCCTCGTACATGATCTCGTCGTAGATCAGCCCTTCTTCTTCACCCGTGCCGCGACGAATCGCGCGCTTGATGTTGTCGGCGGGCATATTGACCGACTTCGCTTCCGCGACAATCGTTCGCAGACGCGGGTTCATGTCCACATCGCCCCCGCCATTCCTGGCGGCAATCGTCAATTCCTTGATGATGCGCGTGAAAATTTTTCCGCGTTTGGCATCCGCGGCGCCCTTCTTGTGCTTAATCGTGTGCCACTTGGAATGGCCTGACATGCCGTACTCCCCGCAGTGAAAATCGCCCCCTTGCGGGTGGCTGAAATAACGTTAAATGCTAACACGTCAACGTTTACGGGCGAGGATCACCCAGGTATCGGCCTCCCGATGCCAGACTTCCCCCCGATATCCGCCCTGCACATCGTCGACCCGGAAGCCGGCCTGATCGAGCCGCGCCAGCACGTCGGCCATCGGCAAGGTCCGGAACGTGAGTTGGAACTGGTGGCGCTGGACCTTCCGGCCCTGGCGCACCACGTACTGTTCGTCAAAGATGGTCAAGCCCCTGCGGCGGTCCTGACGCACCGATTCAATCAGCGTCAGGGTGGTGCCCGGCGAGAGATGGCCCCGCAGCGGCACGCGTCGTTCGTATTCGTCCCAGGCGGAGAGGTCGGGGACCAAATCGATGGCAAACAGGCCCCCGCGCGACAGCCCCTCGGCGGCGGCCGACAGGGTGGCATCCATATCCCGATCACGGACCAGTGATTGCAGCAGGCCGTACGCCGCGATCACGGCCTTGAACCGGCGCGGCCGGAACGGCCACGCCCGCACATCCCCGCGAATCAACGCGGGCCGCAGGGACGCCGGGACACGCCGCACACGCCGCCGCGCGCGATCGAGCATCGGCGCCGACCGATCCACGCCGATGGTCTGCCCCATCCCCTCACGGGCGCGCGCCATCGGCACGAGCAGTCGTCCGGTCCCGCACCCGAGTTCAATCAAATCCCCGTCGACGGCGGCGGCGATCGTCCGCCAGAACGGCACATCGCGTCGTCCCAGCGTTCGCGCGTTTTCCCAGTCGTAGAAGGGCGCGTAGGCGTCCCACCCCTGCCAGCCTTCCGGTCGCTTAGACATGCCCCAACGTTCCTTCCCGCCTCGCGTACTGAATCGCGGCCGCCAGCGTCATCAGACCCAGGGGCACGCCCACCACTCCGAACCACACCAACACACCCAGCGACGGGGCCACGTCGGCGAGGCCCGCGCCCCCCAACAGAATGTCGCGCATCGCATGAAGGGCGTGCGTGGTCGGCACCCAGTGGGCCAGAATCGCCAGCATCGGCGGCAGACTGTTGGTGGGATACAGGACGCCGCCCAGCAACATCGAGGCCCCGCCGATCAGCCACATCACCGGATCCCCGCGTTTGAACACGACGGCAAACGCCGCAGCGGCGAACCCAAATCCTGCCATGGACAGCGCGGCCACGAAAAACACGACCAGCGCGGCCGTGATGCCCTGTGCGGTCAGACCGGCAAACTGCGCGCCCAGCACCGCTGCGGCCACCAGCCACACCGCGAGATCGAGGACGGCTCGCACGAGCGGATACACCGACGAATACACCACAACGGCCAGCGGCGAGGTCGGCGTCGCGATCACGGCCTTGATGGCCCCGGCTGCCTGCACGCCACGGACGGCCTGCGCAAAACACACCAAGGCCGTCATCAACGCCCCATTGGTCGCCACACCCACGAGCAAAAATCCGAGCGGCGCAAACCCGTCCAGGGACCGATCGCCGAACAGACCGGCCAAGACGGCGTAGACCGCAAACATCAGCAACCCGTCCACCACATCCATGGCAAACGACATGCGATAACTCGCGTCAATGCGAACGTCCTTGAGCACACACGCCCACACCTTGCCCAGCGCCCTCATGCGGCACCGCCCGTGGTGGCGTCGCCGTAGGCGCGCAGCAGTGATCCGGGTTGTGACCGCAGCACCTCGGTGGACTGATCCAGCGTGACGCGCCCGTGATGCAGCACGATGACGCGATCACACACGGCTTCCGCCTCGTGCAGATCATGTGTGGACCAGAGGATGGTCGCGCCGCGACTGCGCGCCTGCTGCGTGATGGCGGCATGTGTCAACGCCCGCGCGTGGGGGTCGAGTCCCCGCGTGGGTTCATCCAGCAGCCACACCTGCGCGTGGGCCATCCACGCCCGCGCCAGCGCCAGTCGCTGCCGCATCCCATCCGAGTACGTGTCGACACGACGAGGGAGGGCGTCCGCGATGTCGAACACCGCCGCGGCGGCGTCACTGTGTGTGCGCCACTCGCGTCTGGGCACGTTGTACAACGCGGCAAAGTATTCGAGATTCTGACGACCGGTCAGCCGCGGAAAAAATGATGTGCCGCCCGCCGGCACGTAGGCCAGCACACGACGCAGCGCTCTCGGCGCGTCGACGACATCGTGGCCCAAGACATTCGCGCGGCCCGCCTGGGGCAGCAGCAACGTGGCGAGAATTTCGAGGAGGGTGGTTTTGCCGGCGCCGTTGTGCCCGAGAATGCCGACGATCGATCCGGCCGGAACACTGAAGGTCACATCGTCGAGCGCCGTCACCGCGCCAAACCGGCGCGAGAGCGCCTCAACATGAACAGCGATCATCGACGCGTGACCGACGCAGTCCGCGCTACAAGCAGGCGACGCGTTTGCCGCCCGTGGGCTCGGCCTTGGTGCCGCTGTTGCCCTGCGTCAACTTGCCGATATGACCGTATTCCAGCAGCCGCGGCGCTGACCATGGGCGCCGAGCCGACGGGGGCATCGCAGTCTGATCGTGTGTGACGGGCGTGTCAGCCATGCGCCTACTATGCCCCGAAGAGCGCCCGCACCGCAACGGGGTCGCCGCCGCACAGCGCCGCCGCCAGGGCCGGCGCGTCACGTTGTTCGGCCGGGGCCACCAGGTCACGCACCTCGACCTGCGCTGCCAGGTCCGCCACGGCATGAAACAATGTCAGGGCCTCCTCCCGGTCGCGTACATCGAGACGGAACACCTGCGAATACAGGTCCACCGCGACGGGACGCACGGGCTCCGCGCCCGCCAGGCGGATGAGGCGCACCAATGGACGCGGGCCGGCCGCAAATCGCCAGTCACTCGCGGCAGGACCCACCCGATGTTTGTCGGTGTAGTGCGAGGCCGCGGTCCGTTCGTCGGGCGACCACCCGAGGTGCTCAAGGGCCGACGACCACAGCCGCAACGCCGGGTAGCTCGGGACCGCCATCAAGCGTGCGCCCTCGCGAGACACCACGACGCAATCATCAGAGACCACCTCGGCACCCGCGCGTGCGCAGGCGGCGACCAGTGTGGATTTGCCCGATCCTGTCGGTCCGACAAACGCCGTGACTTCCCCGTTGATGGCCACCGCTCCCGCGTGCAGCACCATGCGCCCCTGCCGACTCAGCATGAGCGGCAGAATTTGATTGAGCAGCAAGTGCCGCACGGTGAAGGCCGGCGTACCGGCGCGTGTCTCCACCCCAACGGACGTGGCGGACGGATCAATCCGAAACTCGGCCAACTCCGGAAACTCGACCACCCACACCCCGTCGGCCTCGCCGAACCGCGCCCAGATCTCGGGCCCATCGTCCCACTGGTAGAACCAGACGGCCGGGGTCGGCGCACAGTGTTCCACCCAGGAGACCGTGATGTCACCCGGCGCCGTCCCAGGCTCGGCGCGCACCAGTTCGGGGATCTCGACGGTCGACCGCACGCGGATGTCCGCGAAGTGGTACGCGACGGCGTCAGTCATCGCGTCCATACCGCGTGACCACCTCTGCCACAAATTCCTGTGCCTGGAACGACGTGGGGAACAACGCGGCGTGCCGCTGCAGCGTCTCCGCTTCGATCGCCGCCAACGTGTGCTGCCCATCACACAACTGCAGGATGGTCGCGCGGGCGTCGGCCCACGCGGTGAGCCGCGGACGACGCTGCGGATCGGTGCGGGTCAACACTTCACGCGGCATCAACATCCCGCGCAGCGTGGAGTGACGCACGTGCGTCCGAACAGTGGTCCCACGACGGACCGTCACATCCCACGCCAGCACCACTTCCACCGGACGGGCGCGCAGGGTCACCTCCACCACGTCGCCGGGTTCGACCGTGAGCGGGGACTCGATGGGCAAAAACGCCTGACGCCGACCCATGCGATCAGCGGCCCCCGGCGCATTGGTCATCGTCACACCGGGCGCGAGGTCGGCGACAAACCAGCCGACGATCCCGCTGAACGTACCGGCGCGCGTCACCTCGAACCGTGTGGTGCCGATCCCCGCACCACCAACGGCGCCGCACAGAAAACTGATAATGGGTTGGCCTTCAGCCAGACGTTGGTCGGCGGTGACCGTGACCGGGTACCCCGTATTCACCGCGCCGTCGTACGCGCTGGAAAAATCAAACCCTGCCGGACTGGTGCGCCAGAAGTCCACTACGGCCGTGAAATCGGGCGCCTCAATCGGCGCGAGCCAGGTGGTGACGCGTTCGGGAATCACCCGTCCGCCGGGTCGAAGAAACCGTCGTGTCGCGTCGGCGAGGTACTCAATCACACCGGCTTCAAATCCGAGACGCCCCGCCTGATCGGTCACGATCACATCCGCGCGTTCGGGTAGATTCGTGCGGGTCGAGAGGGCCGCCACATGCACGATGCGATCGGCGAACCCATTGGCGACCGCCACCTCACGGGCGATGGCGATCATGCCGCCGTTGTCGATCGCGTACACACGCGACGCTCCGGCGCGGCAGGCCATCAGGCCGAGGATGCCCGTGCCGCACCCGAGATCCACCACCACATCACCGGGACGCACCGTGGCCGCGATCGCCGCGTGATACGCCGCAAGACGCGCTGCGTCATCGAGGTACTGCCGATGTTCATCAAACTGGAGGGACATCCGTTGCTCCCGATGATAGTGCACGTGCTGCGGCCTCTGCGCCCAGGACCTGCCAGAGGACAAGTGGTGCCCAATATCCGGTGGACGGATCAGCCGGCGTCCGCCGCTGCACATCCGACCACAGCGTCTGCAGCGCGGCGGGAGTGATCCATCCTCGCTCCACCACCTGCAGGGTTTCGCCGAGGACGGTCGCGGGATCCGCCGCGAGCACGCCGTCCACCACCAGATCGTTAAAGTCCGGCTTGTCGAGGCGCGCACCGACGCGCGGCGGGAGCAACGGGCCCATCGCCTGCCGCAACAGATACCGATGTTGCCGATGACGAAACCGCAGATCGTCGGGCAACGCCAGCAGGAACTCGATCACGCGCCGATCCAGAAACGGATGCCGCAGTTCAATCCCCCACCGGCGACCCATGCGGTGCAACGCCTCCCGCACGTGCGCACTGTCACCCGACTGCAGCCGCACCAGTGACTCGCGCACCACATGTGATCCACCCCGTGAGACCGGCGGCTCGCGCAGCCCACCCGCCCGCATGCGCTCGGACAACGACACACGCGCCGCAAAGTCCGGACGCACCCACGGCAACTCGATCGCACCACGACCCCGTCGTCCCCACGCCTTGACCACCTCGGGCAACAGTGGCACCGCGGCGTGCCACACGAGGCTCCTCCAGCCGGAGTCGAGCCAGACGATGCTGCGGTAGTCGCGGGCATGCCGCCATGCCGCCAGCGGACGCCACTGACGCAGCAGATCAGTGGAACGAAACAGGCTGCCGGTCAGCCAGTCGTCGCCACCGATGCCCGTCAGCATCGCGGAGTGGCCGTCGGACGCGGCACGCGCCATCAAGGGCGCCATCATGTGTTCCCCGGTTGCACCCTCCGGCAGGTCTCCCGCGCGTACCGCCGGGGCAAACACCGACAACCCTTCCACGCGAGACACCTGATGCGCGAGATGTGTGCCCACGCACCCGTGGTGCGCTTCGGCTTCCGTGATGAACGGAGTCTCGTCGGCGGCCGGCCAGTCGGGAAACACCAGCGAATAGGTCGCCGGCGCCACCACTCCCAGATGCCGCGCCGTGCCCACCACCGACGACGAGTCGAGCCCGCCGCTGAGTTGAAAACACGCCGTGGTCCGCGTGCGCAGACGCGACCGCACGGCGTCCTGAACACACGCGGTGAACGCTTCGGACGCTTCGCCAACACTCAGGTGTCGCTCCGCCGTCACGGCCGGATGCCAGTACCGTGTGAGCCGGATGGTGCCGTCGCGCAAGTCCAGGGTGTGGGCCTGAGGGACGCGCCACACATTCCGGACCGGCGTCTCGGTGAGGCTCACCGGCGCGGACGCCAGATATTCGGCGAAGTACCCTTCGTTCAGATCGCGTGGGAGCCACCCGGGTGCCAGCACGCCGGCCAACGAGGACGCCCACCAGAACACGTCGGGCGTGGACGCGTAGTAGAGCGGGCGCAGGCCGACAATGTCACGGGCGAGGCACAGCCGCCGATCATGCGGAGACCACGCAGCCAGCGCAAAATCCCCCACCATCCCGGCCACCGCGTGTGGGTCGCCGGCCAGGGCGTCGGCCACCACGTCGGCGTCCGGCCGCGCCGGATCAGGGGAGATGTCGAGACGTCCGTCCCACGTCAGCACCAGGCCGGAGGCGTGTCTGACCAGTGGATGATTTCCGGCGATGCCCCCGCAGATACCGAGGTGCGCCCCTTCACTGCTGATCACGACAGGGGACTGGGTCGACATCCGCGCGAGGATGCGCCGCACCATCGAACCGTCGTCTCGGGCGTCGCCCCGCAGGCGGACGCACCCGGCCACCATCGTCATGACGCGGTCACGAAATCGTGATGAGGTCGGTCGACAGCAAGCGCTCCATGAACGAGTCCAGGTCCTCGGTGACCTGTTCCGGCGTGGCGTCGAACTCCGCCAACGCGGCGTCTCGCAGTGCCCCGAGCGTCGTCCCATCCGCCGGGATCATCGTCCAGACGCTGGAGCCCACGGCATCGAGGCTGTAGTACTGACCTGACATCACGTTCAGCAGCACAACTTCCCCTTCCACCAGACGCCAGACGACGTCTGCGTGGGGGGTGATCTTGGAGTCGGAATTGAGTTTCATTGGGTCTCACCCTGTCGGCGACGATCACGATGGCCGAGAAGTTGCAGGAGCATTGTAGGAGTCGAATGGGAGGGGGTCAATCCAACCGCCTCGGTGTTCCGTAGGTAAGTCGTTCATATATAATGACTTATCAACTGATTGAGAGCCCCTTTCCGGGGACGTGGAACTGGTGTTGTCGGTGCGCAATCGTTCGATGTTCACTGAAATACCCTATTGCCCTACCGATAGCTGTCGATATATGACTATAAGTGACATGAAGCTCAAAAAGGCACTGTCCGCACTGTTGTCTGTCGCAGTCCTGTTCCCGGCGGTCACGATCGCTCAGGGACAGGCGGCGTCGACGGCTGCGCGTCAGGTCCTGCCAACCGGTCCGATGACGGCGACCACCAAGTCGGCGGCCGCGGTTCGCGCCTCTCGTGCGGCGCAGATGAACGCGGCGCGTGGTGCGGCCACCGCCGGGAGTGCCGGGTCTGCGCGCAGCACGTCCGTCGTGGGCTATCTCTGGACGGCCAACAATGCGGCGATCCCGGATGCGACGGTGCAACTGCGGAACACCGTGACGGGACAGGTCGAGTTTTTCACCCAGAGCAACGCCGTGGGCGAGTTCACGTTCAACAACGTGGCGGGTGGTTCATACGTCATTGAATACGCGACCGAGCAGGCCGGCAGTGTGCTGGCACTCGGACATCCGTTCACGGTGGCCCCAGGGGAAACCGTCGCGACGTTTGTGCGCATGTCCAACGCCCTGCCGGCGCTGATTCCTGACTTGACGGGCAACGTGGCCGCCTCCGCGATTCAAACTGCGGCGAGTGCAGGTGTGACCGCTGTCGTCACGCCGATCGCGCCCGTCGTGGAAGCTCCGCCGCCACCCTCGAGTCCTATTCGCTAGTTTCCCGACCGACTGAAGGCCATTTGCATGTTTGGTGATCGCAACAACGTCCTGATCGAGCCGCCGGCGCCTGCCGCGCCGGTCTCGGGCTTGCCCGGTGGCCAGGGACCGGGCGAGGGAGGCGAAGTCCACCTGCTCGATCGCCTGAGCGTGCTCTACCGCTATCGGAAGATCGTGATCACGGTGGTCATCGTCGTGCTGCTGGCGGGCTTCGTGCAGACGATGACGACCACGCCGGAGTACCGGGCGTATGCCAGCGTGCAGATCGATCCCGAACGGGGACTGCCTGGCGTGGCCGGCGCGGAACCCTACGAAGAGACGTCGACCCTGATGGCGACGCAGGTCCAGGCGCTGCGCAGCAAGGACCTCATTCGCACGATCGTGGGGCCAAACAATCTCAATCTCGCGAGCTTCCCGGAATTCAGCGGCGAAGGGGCGACGCCAACCGGACTCACCGGTGCCATTTCCTCGATTCGCGAGCGGATCATGCGCCCCGTGCGGAGCATGCTCTCTGGCGCACAGCCCGAGCCGGCTACAGTCGACCCGGCAGCGGCGACGGTTGAGGGGGCGCGCGGACTGGAAGACGCCCTCGTGGATCGGTTTCTCGGGCACATGAGCACGGACCCGGTGTATGACAGCCGAGCGATCACCGTCTCGTTTGTATCGCGCGATCCGGCGCTGGCCGCGCGCGCCGCCAATGAGTTGGCCAACGCCTACATCGCCCAGAACCTGAAGCGCCGCAAGGGCGGTCTGGATGAAACGGTCACGAAGTACCAGGAGGAGGTCAGCAAGGCGGACGGGAGCCTCCGGAAGACCGACGCCGACATGCTGGAGTTCCTGCGAACGCAGGACGCGTCGGCACTGGCAGACCCCGGACAACTGGCGTCACAGGAATACAGCGCGCAAGCCGACTACGAGCAGGCCCAGGCCCTCGCCGAGCAGCACCGCGACGCGTACGACTCGATCAGGGACGTGAAGTTTACCGACCCGAAAATCGACACCTTTCCGCCGATGTATTCAGATCAGGAAGTCCGGCGGTGGAGCCAGGAGCTGGTCGCGAAACGTGGTGCGCTGAGCCGGATCGGAGTCGCCAAGAACCACCCAGACTACCAGGCGGTGGTCGCGCTGATTGCCGAGGCTGAGTCGGAGCTGCAGCGGGCCCGCGAACTGGTGGTGGAGCGTCTCCGGCAGCTGGTGGCCACGGCCGAAGTGATCGCCAAGGCGAAACAGCGCACGTTGGCGTCGGTACAGACCCTGCGATCGCAGTTGGGCACCAAGGGCATCGACTACCAAACGATGGTCCGGTTTCGCGATTCTCTGGCCACTGCACTGAAGGATCTCCAGGACAACCTTGCCCTCGCCACCATTCAGGCGGGCGCCATTCAGAACAACGTGTTTCTGCAGGACAGCGCGGTCGCGCCGGCCAATCCGTTCAAGCCGGATGCGTCGCGCAATCTGCTGATGGCGCTGTTTGTCGGCATTGCCCTCGCCGGTGCGCTGGCGTTTGGCCTCGACTACCTCGACGACACCATCAAGACGCCTGAAGACATCACCCGCAAGCTGCGCATTCCGTTCCTCGGGCTGGTGCCGTCGGTGCGGAGCGACAAACAGCCGGTGCTCTCCGGCCCGGTGCCTCACGACTTTGGCGAGGCCTACCGTGCCTTGCGTACCTCGCTCGTGTTTACCAGCGGTGGAGAATCCACGCGCATCATCACGTGCACCAGCGCGCAGCCGCTCGAGGGCAAGACCACGACCGCGTGCAACCTGGCGATGGTGCTGGCCTTTGGCGGGTCGCGTGTGTTGCTCATCGACGCCGACATGCGGCGCCCCGGCGTCCACAAGGCCCTGAAGATCAACAACACCGTGGGCCTGTCCCATCTGCTGGTCGGCCAGGCGCGTGTGCGTGAGGCCATTCAGCGCACGAGCGACCCGAACTTCTGCGTGATGACGGCCGGGCGCACGCCGCCCAACCCGTCGGAACTGCTCTCGTCCGAACGGATGAAGCAGTTGATCGCCAATCTGAAACAGGGCCCGTTTGACTGGGTCGTGATCGACACGCCACCCGTGCTGGCCGTGACCGACGCCGTCATCCTGACTCCGCTTGTGGACGGCGTGACGTTTGTGCTCGGCGCGGAAATGACGCGCCGCCGCCTCGCCGAACGCGCAGTGCAGATGCTCATGGTCAGCCGGCCCAAGGTGGTGGGCGCGGTGCTCAACCGCGTGAACTTTGACCGCAATAAGTACTATTATTCGCGGTACTACGGCTATCAGTACAAGAGCTACTACGGCAGCAGCAGCTCCGGCTCCACGGCGAAGATCTGAGCCCGGCGACACTCCCATGCCCGCCATGACCGCAGCGCTGATCCTGCTGCTGGCGTGGTCCCTGTTTGCATTCGGCGCCGTCTACGACTGGGCGTTCGCCCCGGTCGCACTGGTGGCGATCGCTGGCGGATTGTTCTCGCTCTTCCACCAGGGCGCCCGTGCCTCCCGGTCGTGGCTGGACGTGTGGCTGTTGGTCGTGGTGGCGGTGGCGCTGCTGCAACTGGTCCCGCTTCCCGAGTCCATGCGTGCGATCCTCTCGCCCAACCTGCCGGACTATCTGCGGCGGGTCAGCCTCGTGGCGCCCGTGGAGGGCGCGTGGCGCCCGCTCTCGCTCTACCCTGAGGGCTGGCTGCTTGGCGCCGGCACCATCCTCACCGCCGTCGGCACGTTCGTGTGGGCGCGCGACACCCTGGAATCGCGCGGCATCCGGTTGGTCATGCGCAGCGTGGCCTGGATGGGACTCGCCGTGTCGGTGTTTGCGTTGATTCAATCCACGCTCTTTCCCAACGGATTGATCTACGGGTTCTGGACCGCCGGCGCACGGTCCACCGGGCCGATTGTCAGCCGGAACCACTTCGCGGCGTGGATCGTCCTTGCCTGGCCGATGACCGTCGGTTACCTGTTTGCGCACGGTCGCACCCACTGGCAGGATCGACGCACGCCGCGCGCCGTACTCATCTTGAGCGACACGCGGGCGTTGTGGCTGGTGCTGGCTGCGGCCATGATGCTGGCCTCACTGCTGATCACGCAGTCACGCGCCGGGGCGATTGGTTTTGGGGTCGCGGTGCTGGTGCTGAGTCTTCAGCTCTGGACACGCACGGGGGCACTGGGTCGCACCGGACTTGTCGGATTCCTGCTCGTCGTCTCCCTCGCCGTCACGTTGTGGGCGAGCCCGGATGCCCTCGTGAACCGCTTCGACCGGGCCTGGTCGGGTGTGGACGGTGGTCGTCCCGATATCTGGGGGCAGACGATGGTGTTGGTGCGGGCGTTTCCCGTGGCCGGTGTCGGTCTCGGCGCCTTCGCCGTGGTGATGCCGGCGTACCAGACGAGTTCGTTCGCCACCCTCCTGAACCACGCGCACAATCAGTACCTCCACGTGCTGGCTGAAGGCGGACTGCTTCTGGTCGTACCGTTGCTGATGGCGGCGGTCGCGTTTTTCGCCGTGGCGCGGCGACGCCTGCGCCGCGACGAGTCGGCGCTGGTGCATCTGCGACAGGGAGCGCTCGCGGGACTGATCGGGCTCGCGGTCCTGTCAATTTTTGAAGTGGCCCTGCTCACGCCGGCCGTGTTGGTGCTCGCCTCGGTGAGCGCGGCCATTGTGGTCCATCGTCATGACGAGGCTGCCTGATGTCGCTGCGTGTCGCCTTTGATCTTGACGGGGTCCTCGCCAACTTCCGTTCGGCATTTGAGACGGCCGCATCGGAGGCCGGCGTCACGTTGCCAGGGGCGGGGATGGATCAGGCGACGATGGATCCGTTGTCGTCAAGGGAGATCAAGAAGATCTGGGACTACGTGAAACGGACGCCGAACTGGTGGGTGCGTCTGGCGCCCTATGAACCGGCCCAGATTGTGCGGCTGTACGAGACGGCGCGACGCCTGCGGTGGGAAGTGGTGTTTGTGACGCGACGACCGGCCACGGCCGGTGATCCGGTGCAGTTCCAGACGCAGTGGTGGCTGGAGCAGCAGGGGTTTTATTACCCGGCGGTCATGACGGTGCCGGGATCACGCGGCGAACTGGCCAACGCCCTGCGCCTCGACGTTCTGGTGGATGACCAGGTTCACAACTGCGTCGACGTCATCAGCGCGTCCACAGCCAAGGCGGTGTTGTTGCACCGCGACCGGCCCGACGCGTCGGTGGAGGATCACGCCGTCAGCCGCGGAATTGGGGTGGTGGGATCGCTCGAAGAAGCGCTCGACGTGCTGGACCATCTGCACTCGGTGCTGCGTGAACGTCGCGGTCGGCTGCAGCGCCTCGCTGACTGGTTCATCAGTCGCCCACGCCAGGAGGAGGGTCTGCCGACCCATCCCGCCGCGGGTCGCGTGACGCTCCGAAATGACTGACCCACCGGTCGCGCAGCCAATACGCCATCCACTTCATGCTGCCGACGGCCACCCGGTGTGCGTACACCACGGGTAACACGACCGCAGGCAGGGTCCCGTACTTCGCCCGCATGAATGACGCGGGTGGCAACAGATGTTCCCGCATGAGCCGGTACCGGTCGCGCCACCCGGGCAGCGCGCGCAGATCGTCCCACGCATCCTGCAATTGATCACGGTTGGGATCGAGCCAGGCGCGAGAGCCGTCGTGTGCGCCGTCGGTCGTCATCGCCTCGATCAGGGCGGCGCGCAACAACGGCACGGTATCGGACGCGACCAGGGCCTGCGCGTGGCGCAGCGCCTGCGCCACAAGCGCGGACACGCCGAGGGTGCGCACGTGCGCGCGAAACGCCTCCGCCTGCTCGACCGTCAGGCGGCGCGCGACCAGCGCGACGTCCAGTGTCCACTTCATCGACACGTGTTTCGGATGATGCGCGGTGGGATGCAGACAGGCAATCAACAACCCGTCATCGTCATTCATCCGACGCACGCCGTCCCCCGCAAACGGCGCCGGGACCGCGCGCGCGACCACACTCGCGGTCGGCATCATGCGCGTCATGCGCACACGATTGGACACCTGCCAGTGCAGATCCACCACCATCGTCATGCCCGACACGATGACGCGTTCAAAGACTTCCTGGCCGTTCACCAGTTCGCCGGGCAGTTTTCCCGCGCGGGTGTAGCCCAGTCCCACCAGGACGACGAACGCGTCTTCACGCTGCTCGGGCAAAATGAGCAGATCCAGATCAATGGACGGACGGCACCAGGGCTGCGGATAGTCGGTGTGTGACCACGCGCCGCCTTTGAAGATCACCGGCGTGATCCCGGCCGACACCAGTCCGCGACACACACGCGCCAGCGCCGCCTGCTGCACAGAGGCGTGCAGCACCGCGCGTCGGCGGTCATCGGCCAGCAGCGAGACGTCCGGCCGGAGCCAGGCGACGTACGCGGCCAACCCCTCCTGACGGAGCGCCGTCAGCACAACCGGCGCGCCGAAGCGATCCAGCAGTGTGTCCAGTGTGTCTGGGTGTCGGAGAACCGCGGCCAGGTCGGCCATCGGGATCATGGGAGTCAGCTCCAGAACGAGCTGATCACGGCGCGGCGGAAGGCAGGATGTCGCAGCAGGGCCATTGCCGCGCGGCGATGCCAGTTGAAGTCGGCCGTTTCCTTGAGGAGCGGCACAATGCCATCCACACGCGCGACCTCCACCAGCGCGCTGATTCCGCGATCCCCGATACGCGTGGCGAGCGCGCGGAAGGCGAGACCGGCGCGAATGTCGGGACCGAGCATCGCACGCCAGCGATCTTCATAGACGCGGAGGTCACGGCTCGTGAGCGCATCACTGGTCAATGCCGTGGAGAGCACGTCAGCGGCAAGCCGTCCGCTGAGGAGGCTGTAATAAATGCCGCCACCCGTGGTGGGCTTGACCATGCCGGCCGCATCCCCAACGGCGACCACACGATCAGCGACGGTGCGACGGACGGGCCCGAGCGGCAACATCTTGAGCCTGGCCTCGGGTATGGACGCCGGGTCGACCCCTGATTCGCGCGCGACGCCTTCGGCAAAGGCGCGGAAGCGGCGCGGCGCTTCGGAGTCGCAGAACAGTCCCAGTCGGACGTGCGGCACCGGGCCGCGATCAAACGGCACGGCCCAGGCAAACCCGCCCGGGGCGATCGACCGCCCGAGGCGCACGTCGATCCGCGGCAACCGCACAAACGGCATCTCGACCTGCGCGGTCTGCACAAACGTCCGAGGCACACCCAGATCCAGTTCGCGATTAAAACGATAGTTGGCCCCACAGGCCAGCACACACACCCGGGCACGGAGGGGACGGTCCAGATCACGCACATGAACGGTCACGCCGTGTGCATCCACGTGGAGCGTGTCCACCCGGGATCCCGTGCGCACATCGGCGCCGGCAGCCGTCGCGCGTTCGGCCAGCCGCCCGTCAAAGGTCGCGCGATCCACAACGGCGGCGATGATGCGGTCGGTATCCACGATGACCGGCTCCCCACTTTCATGGCGGAAGGCTGCAGCGGTGGAGAGGGTGAGGATGGTGTCCTGCGGGAGATCCAGCTCGGCGAAGGCGTCGTAGCCCAGGACGCCGGTGCAGTGGACGGGACGGCCCACCTCGGCATGTTCCTCCAGGACCAGCACGTGGTGGCCTTTGGACGCCAGGTCAGCGGCAGCCATCAACCCACCAGGGCCGGCACCGATGACAATTGCGTCGTACTGCGAGGACAGGGTTCCGGTCACAAGGATGTTTGCCGTTGGCGTCCGCGATGCTCCCAGTTGCCGGACAAACTGACCCACAGAGACAACAGGATCAACCTCACGTCCAGCCAGAAGGACTGGCGTTGGATATACACCCTATCGTATCGGAACTTCTGACGCCGCGGTAGGTGACGCGGGGCGTACAACTGCGCGACGCCGGTCAGTCCCGGCCGGACCGAGGATCGCAGGGCAAATCCTGGAACATCTTCGAGACGGACCAGTCGCCCATCCCCTTCGGCCTCGATTTCTCCCGGGCGCAGGGCACGCGGCCCGACCACGCTCATGTCCCCGACGAAAATGCTCCAGAGTTGCGGCAGCTCGTCCATGGCGGTCGCCCGCAGCCACCGACCGACCCGCGTGATGCGCGCGTCACCGGGCACGGCCTGGCGCGCGCCGTCACGCTCCGCATCCACCACCATCGATCGGAACTTGGCCACCATGAACTCACGTCCCAGAAGGCCCGATCGCGATTGACGAAAAAACACGGGACCGCGATCGTCGAGCCGGATCAGGATCGGAATCAGCACCCACAACGGTGAGGTGATCAGCAGGCCGACGAGGGCAAACGCGATGTCAACGGCACGCGTCATCATCGCGCGCGCCACCACGCCGACACCCACAAGGCCGACGCGCGGCCCCAGATCGCACACCACACCACAACATCCTTGGGCCAGAACGTCCGGAAGTGTTTGCGATAGTACCGCCACATGCTGCGGTGGCGCGCGAGGATCATCGGCCGGTTGACCTGTTTGCTGCTGCCGCCGACGGCGTGCTCCATCACAATGCCCGGGTGGAAGTAGACCTTCCAGCCGGCCTTCCAGGCGCGCAGACAGAAGTCGACGTCCTCGACGTACATGAAGAACTGCTCGTCGAGACCGTGCAACGCCTCACTCACGGCGCGTCGATGCAGGACACACGCGCCCGAGACCCAATCCACCGGTTCCGCCTGGGTGAAGGTGGCCTCACCGCGCAGATACCGGCGTGACCACGGGTTGCCGGGGAACCACCGCGTCAACAGGGAATACCGATGCCCCAGCGCCGCGCCATAGGACGGAAAGGCCCGCGCGGATCGCTGAACGGTCCCATCCGGATCGAGGATCTTCCCGCCGATGATACCGACATCAGGATGGTCATCCATCCAGGTCAGTACGTCGCGCAGGCTCCCGCCGATGAGGCGACCATCGGGATTCACCCACCAGACGTACCGAC
>ENA-ORBV01005286-ORBV01005286.1-microbial-mat-metagenome-genome-assembly--contig:-NODE-5286-length-23911-cov-8.163590_pt1 | contig 23911 bp, 17 predicted proteins | sample MGYA00237777_ERZ505514 | MGnify/ENA primary metagenome ERZ505514 (study PRJEB26160, sample SAMN06269048) | microbial mat metagenome | isolation source: Oligotrophic lake microbial mat | place... | reverse complement strand
AACTCACCGGCCCTTTCCATTGCGCTGCCCAATGCTTACTTCGACTCGCTTCAGATTCCAAGATTAACGGTTCGGTAGTTGCTCAACCCGCCGAACCGCCGGATGCGGACCCGCATGTCCGGTGGTGTGGGAGGGGAGGAGCGAGGCTTCCCCCTATCCCGATTAAGGCCACTGTAACGGTTTTTGTAACGATCACGGGTTACATCGTTACAGCATCCTGGCCACGCCACCGGCTCGTTAGCGAGCCAGTTTCCTTGGCCACGACGGTTTTCCGTGACAAAATTTCCGTGACAAAATGGGATTGGCGCGGTACGATGAGCCTGTCGAACTCTAACTGGGAAACCGCCATGATCCGCAACGCAACCGATCTCACCCCGGCCGAGAAGGCCGCTGTTGAAACCCTCTTGGGCCGCCGCGTCCAGGACGGCGAAGCCGTGAGCGTTCGTACCTTCGAGCAAGCCGGAATTTCGCCCCAGGAACGGCTTGAAATTGCGGACGATTTGAAGAAGTACTTTGCCGAGGTAGATGCCATGCGTAAGCCCGTTACGGAGAGCGAACGTGAAGCCGCTATTACCGAGGCCATGAGAAGCGTTCGTCCGAGCTACCGCCCGCATCCGTGAGAATCGTCCTCGACACGTCGATCCTCGTCCGGGCACATGAGAGTGCAAGTGGCCCCGCCCGTGAACTCCTGCTGCGTATCATCGAATCCGATCACGTGTTGGTGATCTCGAATGAAATCCTACACGAGCTCGCAAGGGTGCTCCGGTACCCGCGCATGATCGCGCTGCATGGGCTCTCGGAAGGGCGTATTTATGATTACATCGCTATGTTGCGCGCGGCATCCGAGATTGTTCGCACCGATCCGCTGCTCATTACGCCCGTCCGCGATGTCAACGACACGATTGTTATGCAGACGGCCATCATTGGGGACGCCGAAGTCCTTTGCACAAAGGATGAGGATTTCTTTGAGCCGCCCGCACAGCCCTTTCTGCAAAGAGCGGGCGTCGAAGTCTTGGACGATCTTGCCCTGTTGCGCCGTTTGCGGTCCTAGGAGCCGCCGCTAGCGTACCGGCGCCATGCACGCCCCGCATAGCTTCGCCTGCGGAGACCGGAGCGGTTTTCCGCATTTGGAACATGGTGGGCCGTAGAGGAAGATCCGGTGATGCTCAATGGCTACACGATTTGTTTCCGAGAAACCTGTAATGCGCTCGTACTCTCGCAACGAACGCTCAGTGTTATCAGTGTCATTCTTGCCGAGAGAGCGGTCCGCTTCCCGAATACAATCAAACTCGTCCTCATCGAGCATCGGAATGTCCATTTTGCAACGCCAGCACCAGAGGATCTTCACGGTGTATCCAGTCTTCTATTATCTTCTGTGGAGGCATGCAGCATAACGCGGACCCACTTACCGAACAGATACTTTGATTCAGGCGGTCGTCATCGGCGTACAGCCTGAATACGATTATATGCGGTCGCAGAACATCTACAACCCATATTCTCGGTCTGGCAATCTTATTGGGCCGCCCGAGTCCGTTGTTGGTGGAACTTTTTCATATTCTTGTTCAACAAGTCGTTTGCAAACACACGGACCAGTATTGCTTCGAGGTCGTTCACCATCCAATCTTGAACTTCGTAAGCGCTGAAGTATGAAGCTAGCCACGACAGAGGGACGTCGCGATCCACAATCTGTCTGGCTATCTCCTCGCTATTATTGTATGGTTGGTTTCGCAAAGGGTGATTGACAAGCTTGATGTTCTGAACTCCTCCCCTATCTCGATTAAATGCGTTGGTCATCTCTTTCCAGAGCGACTTTCTTGTCTTTCCGATATAGATTGCCCGTCCCCGGCTGTCGGAAAAAACACATAAACGCCTGGATGAGAATCAAGCTCATCTTTCAGGCTTTGAAGGTAGCCGTTCGACAATTCCGTGCTAAAAAGCTCGAGCCTCTTGCCTCGCTTCGACGCCGTGGAATCCGACGCGGAAGTACTCCACGATAGGCCGCATCGCCGCGCTATCCTGGACACGACGGGCACCCGCACTCTCGGCCTTGAAGACTAGTTCTGCAAATTGCCGTTCGGTTACACTGTCGCGCCCCTTCCACTGCTGAATTCCACTGAGTGAAACCCCGATTTTATCGGCCAACTCCTCATCTTTCTTAACTCCAAACTTCTTCTTTAGCGCCTTAATAGCATCCGGACCAAGCATCGCTACTGTTCCTTTCGTTGACCAGACGTTGACCCCTTCTTCGTCGCGGCCCACCGCTTCTTCTGCGCCGTCGGCATACGCTGGCTGCTTTAGAATACATGATGCGTCTTCGGCGCGGCCCTCCGTGCCAACATAGGTGAGACAGAATGCGGCCCGTTCCACTTCACCTTCCGTTCTGTAGCCGATGGACCAGAACTCCTGCCGCATCGCCGTGAGTACTTTAGCCCAAGTCGCCCGCGACATCAGGAAAGTTTGACAGCCAAACTGACAGCCAAGCCGGTGGACAAATGCGGAATCCGGCGGACAATACAACACGAAGCCTCCCGCTAAACCAAACAAAAAAATACTGGCTGGACGGATGCGGACGGCCAACAGTCTAACTACGAACCAGAAGGCCGGCCGTTCGAATCGGTCCGGGCGCACCATAAAAATCAGCGGGGAAGTACGCTCCGATCACGTGACCTTTCATCAATTAGTGATTCGGTTCCGCTCTGGACTTCCTTCCGACCCCCTTCATCGTGTCCGAGCGCTCAAAATCGGCAACCGCTTTTCGCTGGTTTTCCGGGATCACTTTCACGTAGTAACGGAGGGTGGTCGGCGGGTCGGCGTGCCGCATTTACCACGGGTGTCTTTGACGGCGCCATGCGTCTAAAAGCGCGTCGAAGCCGTCGAGCGGATTGCGCGGAAGTCAAAATCTTCGATCTCAGCGGACTTGGCGATCGGCTTTAGAACCCGCTTTAGAAAATTGCCCATTCGGTAAGCGGTGCCGGTGGCGGTCGGAAAGAGGAAGGCCCTGGGGTCGTGACGTTGCGGGTGCGCGGCTACCCACGCGTTCAAGTCCTGTGCGAGGCCGGGCGGGACGGCGACCCAGGCATCTGGTGTCTTGGTCTTTGTCGCTCCGATGCGGTTCGCGCCCTTCTCCTTTTCCTTTACGGCTTCGTCGATACGCAGTTGATCGGCGTCCACGTCTTCAACTCGCAGAGCGAGCAACTCTGCTGGACGCAGGCCGCAAAACAGGAGAATCCGGATTACGAGATTCTCGCGCCCTGCCGCGGCCGAGAGGATCCGCTGCATCTCCACTAAAGTGTAGAATCGCTCCCTGGATTTCTGGGTCTTCGGCAGTTCTAATTTTCGCGCCGGATTACGACTAGTCAACCCCTCGTCGATAGCTTATTCAAGCGCTGCTTGATTGAGATAGGTGCGGATGTGCTTCAGCGTTGATCGCCGGTATCCGCGCTCAGCGATTTGGTTCAATAATCGCTGCAACGGGTCGAGCGTTAGCTGCGAAAGTTTCCAGTCTCCGAGGTCATGCGCGGTGGATGGGGTTGCGGCTGGCCACGGCGACGGCGCGGTTGGCGAAGTGGTTGGAGGCAGTGCGGCTGTTGCCGATTCGAGTGTCGACCGGGCTGCGTTTTCTTGTCGACGGATATTCAGATCACTTTCCCGCAGAAGGTTGACAGGGGCGCGCCCACAAACGGGCCACATACCCCCTGGGGAGGAGAAAGACACACTCCGAACCGGTCTTGGTCGCCAAGAAGGCCCTGTACCGCCTCCGCCGACCGGCCAATCTGCCTCCTACGCGGGACGCTCCGCCGTCAAATCGGCCGATGGCCTTTAGCTCGGCGGATTCCAGCAGATGCTTCGAGACACGCAAGAGATCCTTGCCGGCATCCGCCTCGATCCGTGACGTCGAAACCTTTCGGGAGAAGGCGGCGCAACGGATGGCCGCTCCGGTTCGCTATCGAGCGATTAGGCAAAAGCCGTCGGAAGGGGCGCTATCGGGATATCATGACGATGTCGGCATGCGTAACCCAACAATTCTGTTCATTCTGACTTCGGCGCTCGCTCAGGAATGCCGCTTCGTACCGTTGAGCCCGGCGCAACCGCCTCTCAAGATTGAGGAGGGAGAGCGGGCCACGGAGTCGCAAACTTTTCAGTCGGCGGTTTTTGCGGTTTCGCCCGACAACGTGCCTTACTTTTTCGACACGGCTAGCCGGATCCGGCGAATCGAAGCCGATGGCCGGCTGCGGACGCTGGCCGGCACGGGCGTACGGGCGGAGACGCTTGCGCCGGGACCGGCGCTCGATACGCCGTTGACCAACGTGACGCAGTTGGCGGTTTCGCCGAATGGGGTCGTCCACTTCGTGGCGGTGGGACGCGTGTTCAAGATTGCGGCCGGCCAGATTGAAGCGGCGGCGGGATCCGGCAAGCCGGGGTTCAACGGCGAGGCGGGTGCGGCGACGGTCGTGAACCTGGGCGCCATCGTGAATATCGCCTTTGCCGCGGACGGGGCGTTGCTGATTTTGGATGGGTTTAATCGATTGCGGCAGGCGTTTGGAGACGGGACCGTTCGAACGATCGCGGGATCGGCGCGTGTGGCCGCCGCGGCTGGACGAACCGGTGATGACGGTCCGGCGACGGAGGCGGCCCTGTCGTCGCCCCGGCAGGTGATTCCGTTGCGCGATGGGAGCATCTGGTTGCGGGACCTTGCTGGCCGGCACATCCGGAGGATCACGCCGGACGGCATCATCCGAACGGTTAACTCCAACTTCGACGCGGGCATTAGCATCCTGTTATTGGCCGATGGGACGCCGGCGGCTTCCACCGCCAACCGGGTGTTCCCGCTGCGCGCGGACGGCAATTTCGAAACTGGCGCCGCCCCGTATCCGCCGTTTACCGGAACGCCGCGGGCGGTGGGTACCAATGGGGATTTGTATTTCGAAGGATCGACGCGGCCAGACCAGCGGAATCCGCTGGTGAGAATCTCGAACCGGTCGGGGACCGTATTGGCGGGTGCCCCGGTACCGGCGATAGTGGATGGTCAGGCGGCGCCGTTTGGAGCGTACCTGGCCCGCAATAACTCTCTGCTGTACGCGGCGAACTTCCAAGACAAGAGCGGCATTCTGGAGGTCCGGGCGGGGCAGGCACCGCGCTTCGTGGTTGGCGGCGGAAGCGACATTGGCGACGCCGATGGCAAGACCGCTACTGAACTGACTATCTTCGGAATCGTGACGTTCTCGTTAGATCCGGCGGGGCGCATCGTATTGGCCGACGTGAACCGGCGGCGGATCCTGGTGGTGGGGACGGACGGCCGGACCACGGAGTTGAAGACCGCCGACGGGCAGCCGGTGATCTTCGCGCCGCTTGGCACTTTTTCCACGCTACAGCGGATTACTACCGATGAGCAGAGTAATATTTATTGGAGTTCGGCGGCGGCAACGCCGACGGACGGCGTGCTGACCGTGGAGATTTCGGTGTGGAACCGGGCGAGCCAGACGATCAGCCGAATCCAGGTGCCGGGCCTGAATTCGATGGGACGGCTGGAGGACGGGACCGCGGTAGCCATCGCCGGAAACGGAACGAACTTCCGGAGCGCTTGGCGGCTCACGCCGGCGGGCCTGGGCGAGTTGAGGGCCGGTCTGCGATTTCTGCCGATGACGTCGGTTGCGCCACCGTATTTTGTCGCGGCCGGGCGGTTGTTTCGAGGGGAGCCGGGGCGGATCGAGTGGCTGGAAACCACGCTGACGCCGGACTTTGTGACCACGAGCGGCGGGGCCGTTTTTGTTCATTTCACCGATGGCGGATTTTACCGCTTCGAGGGGCCGGACGCCTGCCGCTGGACGCCGCAGCCGAAAATCAACGCCCTTGTGAATGCGGCCGCTTACAATTTTCCCGACACCGTATCGCCGCGGGGATTGATCACCCTGTTTGGGGCCGGCCTTGGTCCGGCGGAAGGGCAGGGACTGGTACTGGATGGATCGCTGCGAGCGGGCGGGCAGCCGGCTCCGTATCCGGCGATGGTGCTGGGGAATTTTTCGGGAACGAACCCGCAATCGGCGTTGACGGGGACGACGCTGCCGGTCATATTCTCGAACGATCGGCAGGTTACGGTAGCCACGCCGATTAACGTGCCGGCCGCCAATTCCTACATGCTCTACTACACCTGGCAAGGCCTGCAATTGTTCTATCCGGCTACGATCAACGTGATTGCGGCAACGCCGGGGGTATTTGCCGGCGTGCGGAACGGTAACGTCGTGACGCTGTACGCCACTGGATTGGGCGCTTTGACCGGGACGCTGGCGCTCGGTGAACTTGTGCCGTCCGAGCCGCCATTGCCGGCGGCAAACGCGGTGACGGCGCGGATAGCGGGCCTGGACGCGCCGGTGGAGTTCGCCGGAGGCGCACCGGGTTTGATTGGCGGGGTCTATCAGGTGAACGTACGGATTCCGGAGGGGCTTGGACCGGGCGATCACCCGGTAGTGCTGACGGTGGCGGATCAATCGTCCACGCCTTACGAACTGGCGATCCGGTAGGCGGGCGATCAGAACTCAAAGCGAGCGCTGAGCTGGAGTTGCCGGGGACGGATGCCGAAGCCCGCGTAGGACGTGGCAAGGCTGGAGATGCCCTCGCCGTTGGGGACGACCAGACCCTGCACGTTGAGGACGTTGAAGACATCCACGTTCAGGCGGAGGCGCGTCCGCTCGGTGAAGGAGAAGTACTTGCCCATGGAGGAGTCCATGGTCCAATTGAAAGGGCCAAGCCGGCTTTGATTCCGCCACGGGTGAAGTCCGGTGTTGTAGTCGACGCGGACGACGCCCCCGGTTTGCAGCGGGAGGTAGACGAAGTCAGTATCGTAGTCGGCGTTATTCAGATCCGTCGGAAGCCCCCCTTTTGGCCAGGGGTTGATGGGCTTCTGGGCGGGCTGATAGTTCGCGGGCAGACCGAAGACGCCGTTGCGGAGACCAGCCTGGTTCCGGCTGTCGATGAAGCGTTCGGAGATGTACCCGTTGAACCACAGGTAGCCGGGAATGCAGCGTTCGTCGGCGGGACTGGTGGAGAGCGCCGGGGTGGCGCGGCAATCGAGGATCTTATGTTTATTGCCGTATACCTCGAACTTCCCCATTTCGCCCCATTCGCCGGTGGGCATGGCGTACCAGGAGCTGACGACGGTGCCGGTCCCGCGCATGTGCCAGCCGCCGATCAGCGTTTGCAGCCAGCCCCTGGCATTGCGGGCCAGCGGTTTGCCCTTGCCGAACGGCAGGTCGTAGCTCCAGTTCCAGCGGATGCGGTGCTTGGGGACGCCGGTGTCGCGGTCGTAGAACAGGAAACGGTTCAACTCGCGGAAATCGGTGGGCACGGTACCGGGCAGATAGGCGGAGACGGCGGACGCCTGGTCGTCGCGAAAGGAGTTCCCCGCCAGGCGAAGGGAATTGGTCAGCGTATAGAATGCCTGAACGCCCAGGCCATTGCGGAAGCGGCGTTCGAACTCCAAGGCCCAAGTGGAGGAGTTGATATAGCCGGAGCGTTGCAGGATACGGATATCGGTGTATGCGTTTTGGTCGAAGGGGCGACGGAGGACGTTGGCGAACTCGCCCGTGGGCGTTGCGCGGCCGGTGGTGAGGTAATAGATGTAATTATTGGCTTGGGGATTGATGTTGAAAAGTTGGTCGGCGTTGACGCCGTGTTTTCCTTTATAGGTGAGGCGGATGACGGTGGAGGGTGCGAGCTGCTTTTCGAGCGCCAGGTTCCACTCATGGATACGCATGCTGGGCTGGGCGCCGTCCATCCCGACCACCGCTTGGCCACGGCCGAGCGCGGTGGGGTTGTTCAGGTCGATGAGATCGGAGCTGTTGACGCCCGTCCGCACGTCGGGCAAATTTCGGATCTGGTAGTTGCCGATGCCGTCCGGACTCTGCGCGGCGGCGTTGGGATTGTAGGTATAGGTTGCGCGGAAGGGAGCGAGGCTGGAGAACTGGGCGAGGAGCGTCCGCATGGGGAGGGCGGAAATGTAAAGGCCGTAGCCGCCCCGAATGACGAGGGGACGGTTACCTTCGGTGATGCTATAGACGAAGCCGGCGCGGGGACCGATGTCGTAGAGATTTGACGGGAAGAGCTGTTTGGGCTTGCCGAGTTCATCGGCGCTCTTGAAGGACATGCCGGCGCGCTCGAAGTTTTCGACGATGCGGGGATTTGTAAAGCCGCGATCATAGTAATACTGGAGGGATTCGGGAAGCTGGATGGACTTACTTTTCAGGTCGAAGGCCGTGAGCAGGTTGTTCTGTTCCGCGAAGGCCGGATTGATGTCCCAGCGCAGCCCCGGGGTGATCGTAAGGCGGCGGGAAAGACGCCAGTTGTCCTGCAGGTAGAGGCCGTAGTTTTTCTCGCGTACGCGCATGATGCCGCGCTTTAGGCCCACGGTGTACGTACCGGCGTAGCCAAGGAACATGCCGGCCAATGCGTGGCCGGTTTGCGGAGTCGTGCCGGGGTTGACGGCGGTGCCGAGAGTGGAAGATTCGAGGGCGGTGGAAAGGGGACTGTAGGCGACGGAGCCGGAGATTGCGCCCTGATCCGGGAGTAGATGCTGCTTCTCGTCGTGAGCGCGGAAGCCGAACGAAATATTGTGTGTCTTGCGGACGAGGGAGTAATTCTGCTCGACGTTAGAGATCATGCTGTAGAGCTGGCGCCGGTTATCGCCTTCTATCAGGTTGTAATTGGTAAGGCCGGTGCCGGTGATATTGGGCCAGCCGATCTCGCGGAGCGGATTGGGGAGGCCGAGTTCCTTGGACCAGTCCTTCTGCTCCGGGCCGGTGACGGTAACGGAAAGCTGCCACGTGCGGTTGGCCAGAGTTTCGACGAAGAAACCGGCGGAAAAAGTATGGATCCAACTCAGGGCGATGGACTTTCCTTTCACGGGATTGAAGGTGACGTTTGCCTCCTTACTCAGAGTAGGCGGGCCGTTGGTGGCCGCGGTGCCAAGATAGTGGGAGGAACGGGTGCCGCCGTTGACTTTGACGAAGAAATTGTCTTTATCGCTGAACTTGTGGTCAATGCGCAGGACGGTGGGGCTGTCGCTGAGGTTGGGATAGGAGGTGGTGGGGACGACCATGCGGAGGTTGGTGACGGCCAGGGGATTGGTGATGTCGGTTGGCAGGGGCGAGATGTCGAAGAGACGTTTGGTGAGGGGGTTCAGCCGGTCGAGGGGGATCTGGTTGTTGACAAACCGGTCTCGCACGGTGACCAGGCGGCCATTGGGAAACTCTTCCGAGCGGGTGGTTTCGGGATCATAAAGTTGGAGCGGACGGCCCTGCGTATCGATGAGCCCGGAGAAATCTCCGGCGCGCATGGCGGCGGTGGGCACGCGGAAGTCGCGAGTAACGCCCTGGACCCATTCGCTGCCCTCGCGGGTGAAGAAAAAGAAGCTGCGATTCCGGCCGTCGTAAAAGGCATTGCGGCCGTTGGAGCCGAACCAGGGGATGACGATGGGGCCGCCGGCGGAGCCGCCAAATTCATTGCGAATCAGCTTGGGGGCTTGAAAGGGCCGGCCGTCGAGGAACACGTCCTGCCGGGCGCGAGCCACGCCAAATGCGTTGTTTCGATGCGTTTCGAAGACGGCGAATTGCAGGCGGTTGGAGCCGGATTTGGTGGATACGATAACGGAGGTGGGGCGTGTGTACTTCGCGGAAGAGGTGCTGGTTTCGACGCGAACTTCCCCGATGGATTCGAGGCCCTGCAGATTGGCCGAGCCGCCGAACTCGCGATTGTTGGCGGCGGCGCCGTCCTGGACGTAGTCGGTCGAATAGGACATCAGTCCGGAGACGCGGATGGCGCCGCCGGCGCCGTCGGAGTCTTCGACGCCCGGGGTCACGTTGGCCAGAAGCGTATTCAGGTTACGGCCGTTTATGGGGAGTTCCTTGATGCGTTGCGAATCGAGGGTGGAGGCGTCGGTGGCGTCGGTGGTGTTGACGAGCGGGACGGTATCCGTGACGACGACGGTTTCGGAAACCTGTCCGGGCGTAAGGACGGGGTCGACGACGGCGACGCGTCCGGTTTCGAGAGTCAGATCGCCCTCCCATGCTTTCATGCCGCCCATTTCGACGCGGATCTTATAGGCCCCGATGTTTAAAGGAGGGGTGACGAAAAACCCCTCGCTATTGGCTACGGTAATGGTCGACCGGCCGGATTCGAGATGGCGAATCGTCAACTTGGCGCCGGGAAGGACCGCGCCGGTTGGGTCCTTGACGGTGCCTTGAATGGACCCTCCTCCGGCGCTGGATTGCGCGAAGACGGAGACGGTCAGAAATAGGAGCAACGCCAGGATAGCGGGCATAAAGCTTTTACCGATTCTAGCGCGGACACGGCCGAGCGTAGACTTCCAGCGGGCGGGGCGTACGAGACGCCCGCACCGGTGAGTCGACAGCGTTTGCGTTTAGCACCTTTCGGTTTCGGACTGTGGTGCGCGTCCATTCTGCCGCTCGCCACCATCTAAAAAAGTCCCCCTCCCCGCCTCATAAAGTTGCCGGTAGCTATACGGGCGAACTATCGTAGAAAGTCAGGGTGGTGGCAATCAAATTGGAAAATCCTCTCGTTGGGATCATCATGGGCAGTAAATCCGATTGGAACACGATGCGCCACGCGGACGAGATCTTGACGCGTTTCGCGGTTCCGCACGAGTGCAAAGTGGTTTCGGCGCACCGGACTCCCGATCTATTGGCGGAGTATGCCTCCGCCGCCGAGGCCCGGGGTTTAGAAGTGATCATTGCCGGCGCCGGCGGAGCGGCGCACCTGCCGGGAATGGCGGCCGCGCAGACCGTCGTTCCCGTTCTTGGAGTGCCGGTGGAGAGCCATGCGCTGAAGGGCATGGATTCGCTGCTTTCGATTGCGCAAATGCCGGGGGGGATCCCCGTTGGCACGATGGCCATCGGGAATGCGGGGGCGATCAACGCGGCTTTGCTGGCAGTGGCCATTCTCGCGAATACGCGCCCGGAGTTACGTGGACGGCTGCACGCCTACCGGCGGGAAATGAACGAAATGGTTCGCGAACAGTCGCTTCCATGACTCCTCGCGTCATTCTGCCCGGCGCCACGGTCGGCGTGCTTGGGAGCGGTCAATTGGGCCGCATGTTCGCCATTGCCGCGCGGCGCATGGGGTATCGCGTCCACACATTTTCGCCCGATACGGATACGCCGGCGGGCCAGGTCGCGGATCTGGAGATTGTCGCGCCGTACGAGGACCTTGACGCGGTCAGGCGTTTCGCCGGACAGGTGCGTGTGGTGACGTTTGAATTCGAAAATGTCCCTGCTGAAACGGCGGCGGCGGCGGCGGAATGTTCGCAGGTCCGGCCGCGGGGAGAGGTTTTGCACACGACGCAGAACCGGTTGCGGGAGAAGCGCTTTTTGGTCGCGAACGGCTTCCCCGTGGCGCCCTTTCGCGAGATTCGTTCGCTGGACGATTTGACGAAGGCGCTATTGGAAATTGGTCCGAAGGCGATTCTGAAGACTGCTGGATTCGGTTATGACGGCAAAGGGCAGATCAAAATCCATGCCTTGTCGGCGGCCGAAGAGGCGTGGCGCCGCATGCGGGACCGGGAGTGCGTCCTCGAGTCGTGGATCGAATTTGAAAAAGAGGTTTCGGTTGTTGCCGCGCGCGGTGTCGATGGCGCTTTTGTTCACTACGGCGTTGTGGAGAACGGCCATAAGAACCACATTCTCGATCTGACCCTGGCCCCGGGCCGGGTGAGTCCGGCGCTAGCCGCCGAGGCCATCGAGATTGCGCGCGCTGTGCTTGAGAAACTGGACGTCGCCGGGGTGCTTTGTGTCGAGTTTTTTGTCACTGCCGGCGGACGTCTGCTGATTAACGAACTCGCGCCGCGGCCGCACAACTCAGGCCATTTTACGGTCGACGCGTCCGTGTCGTCGCAGTTTGAGCAGCAACTGCGGGCGGCTTGCGGGTTGCCGCTCGGATCGGTCGAACAGTTACGCCCGGCGGCGATGGCAAACCTGATGGGTGACCTGTGGGACCTGGGCGAGCCAAATTGGTCGGCCGCTCTGGCGCTGCCGGGTGTGAAATTGCATTTGTACGGCAAAATGTCAGCCCGTCCCGGCCGAAAGATGGGACACCTGACCGCGATGGCGCCAACGGTCGAAAGCGCGGCCGAAATCGTGCTGGCAGCACGGGAATCGCTGGTGAGGTGAGCCCTTATCTGTGTCCATCTGACACACACCTATGGCCACCTTCCCCTTGGGCACTCCCATTCCTGCCCGCCACAATTAAAATAAATCATTCTATTTCAACGTTTTACAGAAATATCCTCCAACGTATTCGCGGCCCTGTAATTGCCCATAGAAAGCAGATCGCGAACGTCCGCCGGGCGGGGGAAATGCAAGAAATACTTGACTTTCGCCGTTCCGGGTGTTAATCGTTAACAGATCGCTACCTTAGGTTAGGCGGCGTGGAAAAACTAAAAAAACAAAAATAAAATCAGCTCAGCCCGGCTTTCCCTGATTGCAACTAACCCGGCGGTAAACCGGACCGGCCTTTCAGGAAGCACGAGGTAAAGCACAAACTTCTGGGTTTAATTTCTTCAGTTCGATTTTTTGATTCTTGTTAAGGAGAAGGAAATGGTAGATTTCCGCAAATGGTTCCCTGCTTTGGCAGTGGTCGCGCTGGCCTTTGGCGCAGCGTCCACGGCCAATGCTCAGCAGGTCGCCGCGTTTAGCTGTATTGGAAACGCGGGCGTCCCGCCCATCGTTCGGGCGGAAGGGCTGACGGAGCTCGTTGGTGACTTGGTTCTGAACTGTAATGGTGGCACCCCCACCGCCGTGGGCCTCCCGGTGCCCCAGGCTAACGTTCAGATCTTTTTGAACACCAACGTGACGAGCCGCCTGACTGCTGATCCCTGGAGCGAAGCCCTGCTGATGATCGACGAACCGTCCAATCTTGCCCAGCGTTACTGCTCGGTAAATGGCGGATGCGCGATCACCGGTGTTGGCAACGCTTTGGGTAATGACACCCGCGCTGATGGTATTGATTATGACGATGTGGCCGGTACGGCCCCCAACGTCTTTCAAGGCCGCCAGCAGGGCGCCAACTCAATCGTCTGGCTCGGTGTGCCGATTGATCCCCCGGGTACGAATTCGACCCGCATCATCCGCATCACCAACGTTCGCGCCAACGCGAACCAGCTCGGCGTTTCGAGCACCCTCATCCCCACTCAGATCGTCATGTTCATATCGGTCACCGGTACGACATCGGTCCCCATCAACGACCCGCAGCAGACTGTTGCCTTCATCCAACCCGGCCTGAGCTTCTCGGTCCGCCAAGGTGTTAACAGCTATCTGCAGTGCGTTTCGTTTAACAGATCGTCCGCGACGGATACGTCCTCGGGCCTCTCTAACGGTCTTGGCACAATCGTGCGGTTCGCCGAAGGTTTTGCCAGCTCGTTCAAGCGCCGTAACGTAGCTGTCTTCACGGATGCCGACACCTCGCCGCCTCCGATCCGTCAGAACGATCCGGGCGCCATTTACAACACGGAGAGCGGTTTCTACAACCCGAGTCCGACCGTTGTGCCTGGTTCTTCCGCGAACGGACTGTCGATCGCCGGCTTGGCCGACCACGGCACCCGCCTGATGGCTCGCTTCGCGAACATCCCGGCTGGCGTGTCGCTGTTCGCGTCGCTGTACCCGGTCGTTAGCTGCTCCGATTGCGGACCGGCGTCCCGTCCCGCCATCACGGCGGTTCGGACCGCGACAACTGCGACCCTCACCCAGGCCCGGTTGATCTCAACCGATACCAACGGTGGCGGTGCATTCTCCGGTGTTACCCGCACCAACTTCTCCACGTTTGACACGTTCTCGACGATCGCGGCCGCGACGGCTCCGATCCCGCTGAACAATGGCGCCGGTCAAGCCGTTTGGGAAGTCATGAATGCGGATCCGCTAACCGGGCAAACCTATGAATTTGGCATCGGCGTATCGTTCGCTGCCAACACGTCCAACAATTTGCCTGGCCTCGGCTCGGCTACGGTTGCCGGCAGCTTCGCGCCGCTCAGCACCGTAACCACCGCCTCCGGCTCGGCTCCGATCCCGCGCTTTGCTGACACCAGCACGGCTCGTACGATCTTCACCATCAGCGCTTGCACCACGAACCTCCTGTTCGTGTTCCTGACGAACCAGGCTGGCTTCGACTCCGGTATTGCTATCAGCAACACCTCCGTCGATCCGTTTGGCACGGCTCCGCAGAGCGGTCCTTGCAAGTTGAACTACTACGGTGAAACCACCGGTGGTGGCGCTGCCCCGGCAGCCCAGACCTCCGCGGTTGTGCCGGCTGGTAAGCAACTGCTGGCCGTCCTGTCGACAGGCGGTAATCTCGGAATCGCGGCCACGCCGGGCTTCCAGGGTTACATGATTGCTCAGTGCTCGTTCCAGTACGCTCACGGCTTCGCCTTCATCAGCGACGTCGGTGCGAATCGCGTTTCGGAAGCATACTTGGCGCTTATCCTCGATAATGCGTTAATTCCTGCCCGTACGCTGTTCTCGAGCGAAGTTCTGGGCCACTAAAGCAGTCGCCTTTCAGGCGTAACAACGGTGAAGGGGGAGGCTTTGGCCTCCCCCTTTTCTTATTATTTCCCGGATCTCCGTGAGCATTATTTACTTCTTGCCCGCCGCAAAGTCTCGTTTTCCTGAACTTCGCCGTAACTCGCCGATGATTTATGGTGTTAAGATACAGGGTGTCCGATCCGGCGTCCCGCTGCCGCTTTCCCGCTCTCCGCGTCCCCAATTTCATAAATAAAGAGGTATAAATGTCCATCCTCCGACGGACCATGCAGTTGAGTGCCTGTGTCGCGTTTGCCGCGTTTGCCGCGTTGTCCCAACAAGCGCCCACCAACCTCTACTTACTCCCTAATTCCTCCGCCGTAGCGCCCGATATTACATCGGTTCGTACAGACCCTTTCACCGTCTTCTCGACTTTTCGTGTACAGCCGGGCGCTTCGTTTCTGCTATTGCACCCCAACGGACAAAAGCTCTATTCGATCGCCCGTTCCGGCGCCGATACCTTGCGTGTCCTGGATGCGAACAATCCCGGGACGGTTATCCGCAATCAGAGCCTGGGCCAGGCTGAGGCCGCCGCGCTTTCACCGGATGGCCGGAAGCTCGTGATCGCCGCGGGGTCGCTCCATATTATCGACACCACCAGCGACATCGTCGTTGCCGCGCTCAGCGACGTTGGCAACCAGCCAACCGACGTCGCCATCGCGCTCGATGGCTCGCGCGCATTCGTGCTGAGCTCAGCCTCTAATCGCCTGACGGCAGTGGATCTCAACACTAACACCGTCGTTACTGGCGGCAGGATCGTCGTACCGGGCTTGTCAAATGGCGTTGCGGTTGGCCCGAACGGCTTGGTCTATGTCTCCACCAACAACCTCATTCAGGTAATCGATGGCCGCACTATGACCGTCGTAAAAGAGATCCAACTCAATGCGAATCCTGGCAAGCTCGTCTTTTCTCCGGATGGTCTGAACGCCGTCGCCGTTAACCGAACCATCACGACTGGATCTTCGATTTTGATTTTCGACGTCGTTGGAAACAAACTCCAGGACACTTTTCCACGAGAGAATGTCACGTTTGACCGGATCGTCTTTGGCGCCGGTAACCGCTTCTACGTATTTTCCGCCCAGACGGCGAGCCTCTACGAGATGACGATTAGTCCAAAGACGATCGCCATACCGCAGTTTTCAACTACCGGGTTGCTCACCAACGTCACCGATATTGCGGTGTCCGGCGAAGTGCCGAACTCACGCTTCTTATTCGCCTCGACGCCGGGTAGCCTACATCGCTTCGATTTGTCTTCGAATCCAGCCCAGGGCGGGCCCCCAATAGGAATTCCGACTCTACCCGGCCCCCTGGTTCACGTAAACGCCCAAAACACGGGTACCCCGACATCCATACTCGCCTACAACACCGCCCAGACCACCACGCCCGGCGGAACTTACCTTCCGGTAATCGCCCGGGTAACCAATTCTGTTGGCCGCCCGCTATTCGGGGTCAATGTCGTTTTTACCAGTAGCAATCCCAGCGCGCAGATCCTGGGCGCCCAGGCAACCACTAATGTTGAAGGTTGGGCGCAGACAACCGTCATTGCCCCTCCCACCGCGGTGACGTTTAACGTCACCGCCGCCGCTGGTCCCGGCCCCAATCAGCCGGCTGCTACTTACGTCCTTTCAGCCAGCACCGGTTCCACCGGGGGCGGCGCGGCGACCGGGCTACTGACCATCGCCGGAGGCCACGGGCAACTGGTCCAGGAACAGTTTCAAGCGAAGTTTCCGCTTTCCGTTCGTTTGCGTGATAACTCCGGAAATCCGGTGGCTGGTCAGATTATCACTTTTACAATTGTGAGTGGTTCGGCTGACTTACAGCAAACAACACCAGACGGCATCTTGCCTAACACGAGTTGCAACGGAAACATCTGTACTTCGATTACAGATGCATTAGGCATAGCCCAAGCTGGATTCAGAGCTACCAGTGCCCTGGGCGGCGGCGGATTCACTCAGCAGACAGTCTCGGCAACGAACGGCCAGTCGACCGTCAACTTCTTTCTGACAACGTTTGGGCCTGGGAGAATTGGCGGAAGTGCAATTCCGCCGCAGGCGATTCGACTAAAACCGGCCGAAACCGAAAGTTTAATTGTTGCGCAGGCTGGTACGACACTTAACGAAGCCATTCAGGTTCGTGTGTCATCGATTGAAGGTCTGGCAGTCCCCAACGTGGCGGTAAGCGTAAAGACCGGTAATACGGACCCAGCCTTGGGTCCCGTTGCGAATTGTGTCGGCGAGGGCGACGTCGCTTTAACAGATGGAACCGGTCTCGCCACCTGTAACCTCAGGGTTAGTGGCCGGCTCGGCCTCACGACGCTCGAGGTCGATATCGGCGGCGGGTATAGTCTCGGCGGCGCCAGGCTCAATCTCGAGGTCCGCGCCGGTCCGCCCGCGGTTCTCCGTATCATCCAGGGAAACAACCAAAGCGGTAATCCCGGCCAGCGCTTGACGCTCGCTTTCCTTGTACAGGTTGAGGACGGTTTCGGCAACGCGTTGCCCGGCCAGACCGCAGCATGGGAAATCGTCACTCCCGGATCCATTACGCTGGCCAACGTAGTTGGCGTGGCCGACACCTCCGGGCGCGTCTCGGCGCTAGGCACACTCGGCAACGTCGCTGGCTTCAACCAGGTCCGCGTCCGTGTCGGCACCGTCGTCCAAACGTTCACCTTTACGACAAACATATCGATCAGCCAGTTGGTAAAGGTCAGCGGCGACGGGCAGTCGGCGCTGGTCAACCAGCCGTTCCCGGGTACCCTGGTCGTGGAAGTTCGCGATGAACGGAACTCTCCCGTCCCCAACCAGACGGTTCTGTGGAGCGTTGTAAACGGTGTGGCCACGCTCAGCGGTTCCTCCGCGCGCACAGACGCAAACGGGCGGTCCACACTCAATGTCACCGCCGGCAATACTGCTGGAACGGTTACAATCAGTGCCGCCCTCGGCAGTCTCACGCAAACATTCACCTTGACCATCCGTCCCCCTGGTCCGGTCTTTAGTGCGGCCGGAATCGTGACCACCGCCAGGAATCAGGCGGGCGTCTCGCCCTGCGGCTTGGCTACCGTCTTTGGCAGCAATATCGCCATCGGTGTCAACGGCGTCATCAACACAAACTTCCTCGGCATCGGCGGCCTCCCGCTCAGCTACAACAGCGTCGAAGTCCTCTTCGGCGGCTTGCAGGCGCCCATCCTCGCCATTACCAATCAGGGCGGCGCCGAATCGATCGTCGTTCAGGTCCCGTGCGAACTTGCTTCGCCCGGCCGGACTTCGGTCATCATCCGCATTCCGGGAGCGCAGGCCCAGGTGGACAACGTGCAAGTCTTCCGCGCCGCGCCGGGCATTTTCGAAACCGCCGCCGCGCCGGGACAGCGGGCCTACGCCGCCATCCTCCGTCCGGACGGCAGCTACGTAACGCCCATCAACCCCGCCCGTCGCGGCGAGGTCGTCCAGGCGGCGGTTACCGGTCTCGGACCCACCGTCGCCGCCGCGTTTACAAACCGTGTTGGCGTCGGCGGTCAGTCGGTGGTCGCTCCGCTCATTGTGGGCGTTAATGACCAGGGCGTCCGCATCGTATCGGCCACTTATGCGCCCGGCTTTATCGGCGTCTACTGGCTGGCGTTTGAAATCCCGCTCGATACCACTCCGGGTGTCTTCCGCAATTTCTCGATTGCCGCGGAAAACCCCACCGGCGAGTTGGTATTCAGCAACGCCAGCACCATCGCTGCCATTCAATAACCCTCCCTGTGAAAAAGTGGCGCCAGGCGCCACTTTTCCACAGGCTCTTAAAAATGTTCAGCTCGGCTCAATATGAACTCGTCATCGGCCTGGAAGTGCATGTCCAGCTCGCCACCCGGACGAAAATCTTCTGTTCCTGCCCGGTGGAAACGGGTGACGATCCCAATACCAACGTTTGCCCCGTTTGCCTTGGCTTTCCGGGTGCCCTGCCTGTCTTAAGCCGTTACGCCGTCGAACTCGCCATCCGCGGCGGGCTCGCCCTCAACTGCGAAATCCAGTCTCAGTCCGTCTTCTCCCGTAAGAACTACTTCTATCCGGATCTCCCCAAGGGCTATCAGATCTCCCAATTCGATAAGCCCGTCGCGTTGCGCGGTTGGCTCGACATTGCCCTCGAATCCGGCGTCAAGCGGATTGCCATCACCCGCATCCACATGGAAGACGACGCCGGCAAGTCCCAGCACGATGGCTTCAAAGATTCTGAGCGCTTCACCTACGTTGATCTCAACCGCTCCGGCACTCCGCTGATCGAAATCGTCAGCGAGCCCGATATGCGTTCCTCCGAAGAGGCGTTCCTCTTCCTTACCGAAGTGAAGCAGGCCTTGCAATTTGCCGGCGTCTCCACTTGCGACATGGAGAAGGGCCACCTGCGCTGCGACGCCAACGTCAGCGTCCGCCGCCGTGGAGCTGAAAAACTCGGCACCCGCGCCGAGATCAAGAACCTCAACTCCTTCCGCTTTCTCCGCCAAGCCATTGACTTCGAATTCGAGCGCCAGGTGGGCATTGCCGAATCCGGCGGCCGCATCGTTCAGGAAACCCGTTTATACAACGCCGATTCTGGCGAAACCGTCTCCATGCGGTCCAAAGAAGAGGCCCACGACTACCGCTACTTCCCCGAACCCGATTTGATTCCGCTCCGCATAAGCGACGAGTGGCTGGCCCGCGTCAGCGCCCAAATGCCGGAGCTTCCCCAGGCCAAGCGCGCCCGCTTCCTCTCCGAATACTGCCTGCGCCCATACGACGCCGGCGTCCTCACCTTCACCCGCGAGAACGCCGATTACTACGAGCAAGCCGCCGCCGCTTCCAAGGATCCCAAGGCCGTCGCCAACTGGGTGATGGGCGACCTTGCCGCCCTGTTGAAAGCCACCGGCAAGGAAATCGCTGACTCCCCCATCCCGCCCCGCCATATCGGCGAACTCGTAGACCTCATCGGCACTGGCGAACTCTCCGGAAAACTGGCTAAAGAGATATTTCCGAAGATGTTCGAAACTGGTGACGCGCCCAGGGTAATAATGGAGCGCGAAGGACTGAAGCAGATCTCCGATACCGGCGCGCTGGAGAAGATTATCGACAATGTCATCGCCAACAATCCCAAGCAGGTGGAGCAATACAAGGGCGGAAAAACGACCGTGATCGGGTTCCTTGTCGGCGCTGTCATGAAGGCGTCACGCGGCCAGGCTAATCCGGCCGCTGTGAATCAATTAATGGCCGAAAAGCTGAAATAAATAGCCATTATGGACGTTGGTGCGCGATATTGGGACTGCGATGCTGGACCACCTGTTCTTTACCGAACTTATGGGGCTGAAGGTCTACGACCTTAAGGGCCGGAAGCTCGGCCGCGTCCGCGACGCCGCCATCGTTCCGCTGGTCGATGCCGTTCGCGTAGACCGCTATCTGCTGGGCGGCGGCTGGGCTTGGCTAACTGTCCGCCACGACCAAATCCAGACCATCTCGCTCGATGGCATCTGGCTGCGCGATGAACAGCTCACGCCCTATCATCGCGACGATTATATGCTCCGCCTGGAGCGCGATCTGCTCGACCAGCAAATCATTGATGTCGAGGGCCGCAAAGTCGTCCGCGTCACCGATGTCACGTTCCTCCGCGTGCGCCACAACGGCCATGACGAACTGCGCGTGCAGGAGGTCGATATCGGCCTCCGCTCCATGTTCCGCCGCCTTGTGCAAGGCGTTCTACCGCGCCCGCTGATCCGCCGCATGATGATGCCCATTCCGGTCAATTCCATTCGCTGGGAGTTCTGCAATATCGTCGAAAGCGACCCTCAGCGCCGCCTCCGGCTCAACATCTCCACCCGCGCCCTGGAGGCCATGCATCCGGCCGACCTGGCCGACATCGTCGAAGAACTCGGCCCCTCCGATCGCGAAGCGCTCTTCGGATCGCTCGATAGCGAAGTCGCCGCCGAAGCACTCTCCGAAATCGATCCCGATATGCAGGCCAGCATTCTCGAATCGTTAAGCGAGGAGAAGGCCGCCGATATCATGGAGGAGATGTCGCCCGACGAAGCCGCCGACATCCTGGCCGACATGGAGGAAGAGCGGTCCGACGCCATTCTGGAAGAGATGGACGACGCTCCCGCCCATGAAGTCGAGGAACTCCTCGAATACCGCGAGGACTCCGCTGGCGGACTTATGACCACCGAGTACGTTTCCGTCCCTAACACCATCACTGTGTCCGCGGCCGTCGCTGCCATCAGAGGCAACGATTATGCGCTCGAGTCCACCAATACCGTCTTCCTCATCGACGCCGCCGGGCGCCTCTCGGGCGCCGTCCCCCTCGCCCGCCTCTTCCTCGCCGATCCCTCCGCCCCGCTCTCTTCCCTGCAAAACGACCGCCTCATCTCCGTCCCCGTCAAGGAGCGGCAGGACCGCGTCATCGCCGCCTTCGATAAATACAACCTCGTCACTCTCCCTGTGGTCGATCCCGCCAACCGGCTCATCGGCGTCATCACCGCCGACGATATCATCTCCGTGCTCCGCCAGAGTTGACGATGTTTAAACGCCTTAAATACCACATCGCCGTCTTCTTCTCCGTCATCGGGCCGGGCTTCATTACGGCCGTCGTCGACAACGACGCCGGCGGTATTTTTACCTATTCGCAAGCCGGCGCCAAGTACGGCTATCTGCCATTGTGGACGCTGCTGCCCATCATGACTCTCCTTATCGTGACGCAGGAAATGTGCTCCCGCATGGGCGCCGTTACCGGCAAAGGGCTCAGCGATCTCATCCGCGAAGAGTTCGGCCTGCGCACAACATTTTTCATCATGATGGCCCTCATCGCCGCCAACCTCACCAACGTCATGGCGAACTTCGCGGGCATCGCCAGTTCGCTCGAACTGTTCGGAATCACTCGCTACATCACCGTGCCCATCGGCGCGCTCATCGTCTGGCTACTGATCGTCAAGGGCACCTACGCCAGCGTCGAACGCATTTTCCTGTTCGCCACGCTCATCTATGTTTGCTACATCGTCAGCGGCGTGCTGGTGAAGCCGGATTGGAAGGAAGCCGCGCTCTACAGCGTGCGCCCCGTGCTGCTTTTTGAACCCGCCTACATCACGCTGTTGATCGGCATGGTGGGCACCAGCGTCGCGCCCTGGATGCAATTTTACTTGCAGGCGGCAATTGTTGAAAAGGGCGTCGGCGCGAAGGAATACGCCGAGTCGCGGATTGAGGTTATCGTCGGTTGCGTCGTCATGACCGTCATTGCGTTCTTCATCATCGTCGCCTGCGCCGGCGCCATCTGGAGCGTCGCGCCCCGCGATATTAAAGACTCAGCCGACGCCGCGCTCGCCCTCAAACCATTCGGTCAGTATGCGTATCTGCTCTTCTGCGCCGGGTTATTGAACGCCTCTCTCTTCGCCGCCTGCATTCTCCCCCTCTCCACCGCCTACACGGTGTGCGAGGGTTTGGGCTTTGAATCCGGCGTGAACAAGCGGTGGAACGAGGCGCCGGTCTTCTACTGGCTCTTCACTTTGCTCATCGTCATCGGCGGCGGCGTGATCCTGATTCCGGGGTTTCCGCTGGTCCGCATGATCCTGCTTTCGCAGGTCCTCAACGGCGTGCTGCTGCCCTTCGTGCTCATCTATATGACCATCATCGTCAACCGTAAAACCATCATGCGCGACTGGACGAATTCACGCGCTTACAACGCCGTGGCTTGGACCGCCGTGGCCGTTATGATAGGCCTCACCGTCGCGCTGGTGGGGATATCCCTGCGCGACATTTCGGGGTGAGAATGTCACCGTTAATCTGCGCTACACTCCTCCTTGTTCCTCATGCCTGAAACCGCCGACACAAACCTTCCCGTTCAAGACGTCATCCGGCACCTTACTCATGAACTCCGGCAACCGCTCAGCGCCCTCGAGTCCATTGCCTTCTACCTGCAAATGACGATAGGTGGCGGCCGATCCGATCTTTCCGCCCAGATCAACCGTCTCCAGCAAATGGTCGATAGCGCCAACTGGGTCCTCTCCGATGTGCTGCATCTCCTGCAGATGGCGCCGCCAAATCCGGAGGCAGTCGATTTGACGGAACTCGCCAGCGAAGTGCTGACCGAATCCTGGGCCAGTGAAGGCCTAGCCATTCAGCAGGAGTTCGCGCCGGATCTTCCCGCCGCCTGGGTTGACATCGAACAACTCCGCCACCTGCTGCGCAGCGTTCTGCAATTCCTTCGCCGCTCGGCCGATGAACCCCGCGCCGTCAACATCTCGGGGGCGTCAACCGTTAACGCCCTACTTCTTGAATTCCGCGCCAACGCTCCGGGCGTCGTTACGGAGTCGCTGTTCAATCCGCTTGAACCCAATCAACTCCTCACCTGCCGCCGGATCGCGGAGATAAATGGGGGCCGCTTCAGCGCGGAAAAAGATAGCTTCGGCTGGCTTTGCCTGCGGCTGGATCTGCCCGTCGCCGCCTTGGTGTGATAATTTCGCCTCGAGCCCCAATCCCCGGTATGATCATACCAGGAGTATGAAATGTCAAACGTCGAACGTGTCACGGTCACGCTGCCCGTTGACCTCATCAAAGACATTGATCGGCGAGAGAAAAACCGAAGCAAGTTCGTCGTACAAGCAATCCGCTACGAACTGGCCCGCCGCCGACGCGCGGATCTTCATCGATCCATGCGCAACCCCCATCCCGAAGGCGTTGAACTTGCCCAGCGGGGCCTCGTCGAATGGTTTCGCGGATTGCCCGAGGAAGATGCCCAGGCGCTCGTCGACTCAAGCGCCGGCAAAGCTGTTCAGTGGATCCCCGGCGAGGGCTGGGTGGAGTCGCTCGAGTGAAATTCTGCCGCGGCACGGTGGTCCTGGCCGAACTCGATCCCACCGTCGGTAATGAGCAACGCGGTATAAGACCCTGCATCGTGGTTAGCGATCCCGACCTCATCGGCGATCAGCGCTATCCTGTCGTGTGCAATTAACGATATCGCCTGAAATGATAACGTAACAAGGCTTCAAGTTGCGAACCGCCGCCGTAAGGCCTTCTGTGATCGAAGGCTTTATGACGTGCCGCCACGTTCTCAGTTTTCGCAAGGACGTGAATACCAGATCGTTACCAAGGTGAAGATCGGACAGATGCAGCAGCCGGAATCGCATGAGTTACATTCTATTCGAATCGTCATAAATCGACGAACTCTCCCCCCGCCGCTCCAACTCCTTCACCCTTACCGCCAAATCCGGCAAATTCGCCACATGCGCCAACTGCCGCAGATACTCCTTCAAAGGCCGCGCCGGCGTCCCCCAATACGTCCCCCCGGCCCGCACGATCTTCGACGTCAACACGCCGCTTCCCGATCCCAGCACCGCCCCCGATTCCACC
>ENA-ORBV01005285-ORBV01005285.1-microbial-mat-metagenome-genome-assembly--contig:-NODE-5285-length-23913-cov-5.260488_pt1 | contig 23913 bp, 11 predicted proteins | sample MGYA00237777_ERZ505514 | MGnify/ENA primary metagenome ERZ505514 (study PRJEB26160, sample SAMN06269048) | microbial mat metagenome | isolation source: Oligotrophic lake microbial mat | place... | reverse complement strand
TTTTACTTACTTCTGAAAAGTGATGTTTTTAATGGTTAAAGTGCGCGTCCCTTTCGTTCAACTGAAAAGGAAGTAGTAGTGATGTCTTCGTTTATTTTCTTCTTGTTGGTGCATCATAAGCATATGTACAGTACGTACATGCAAGGAGCTCGAGCTGCGTGATGTTCGCTTCACTATTCTAATGCATTCCTACAATCACGGAATAACAAACATTCTGTTTAGCTGGAGTAAGTAATAGTGGTTCAACGGAACCTTCTCTAATAGCTACTAGTATCTAGCTAGCTAGTAGTATATAAAAGAAATTGTGGCTCAAAAGTTGGAGTCTAGTAGAAGTAGTCGAAATGCGCAACTTCAGGGCTTGTTGATCATTCTTCACACTGTTCCCCGAAAAAACACCAACCCAACTGAGTCAGTTCACGATACAACACAAACACTACAATGACCATGAGGCTTCCAAAAAGCATATGTATACGAACCCTTTGGTTTCTTGTAGTATTGCAATTCTCCGTATGGACAACCACAATTAGCCATGCCAAATTGCATTATAATGTAGTGTCCTACACGGCCATGTTGGGCTTGGGGGCTCAATCGTCCAAATGGAAACTGGCGATGGAGCAGGAGTTAACCCAAGTCGCCCAACATCAGGCCAAAGCTGCGGCGTGGCAAGAAGCTGCCACCTCGGACGAAGCGGCGTCCGAGGCGCTCGTGGATAAATCCATGGCAGAAAAAGAAGAAGCCGCTCTGTTGCAAGATGAAGCGGATGCTTTGTTGGTCAAAGGCCAAGCCGATGAAGCGCAAGCCGCTACCACAGAAGAAGAAGCCGATGGTATGACAGAGCAAGCCGCCGAACTGGAGGGAGAATCGACAACTCTCTTTGCACAAGCAGCAGCGGAAGAAACCTTGGCAGAAGAAGACATTGTCAAGGCAACCGCCGATGCCGCTCTCGCGGCCGAGGATGGGGTAGAAGCAGAAGCTGATGAAGCTGGCACTGCCATTTGTCAATTTATTCCTTTCGTAGACTTTTTCTGTGATGTCTTGGGAGGCATTGCCGCCGTTGGGTTGGAATCACAGGCTGTGCGATCGGCAGCCAAAGCCGCAGAGGAATATGCCACGGCAGCTGCCGCTCAGGTAGAAGTCAAGGCAGCCACCACGGAAGCTACAGAGCTACAAACCACAGCTCTCGAGCAGGGAGGGGAAGCAGGGACCTTGCACTCGAGAGCTGCAGAGCTCGAAGTGAAAGCGGCGGAAGAAATAGATGAAGGAGAAGCTGACAAAGCAGAAACAGAGGCAGAAGTGGGGGAGAGTGTCGCCGACCAAGAAGCGGCCGCAGAAGAAGAGACAAAAGCGACAACGGAAGAGGAAGCCTCTGCCAAGGCGTGGAGTGAATCCGTACAGCACGGGGCCAGTGCTTGCGGAAACGCCATTATGGTGACCATGGCAAGCATGGCGGCAATGTTATTTTGGACCCTTCGAATCGCTGGGGGCGTCATTCTGCCCGTTTTGAAGTCCGGACTCAAGTACACATTGTCCTTGGTCGCCAACAGGGCCACTCCTGTTGGCAGCGAAAATGTGCCACCATCTACTTCAACAAACTTCAATGCTGCGCTTGTAGCTGTCAGTCATATATTTCATCACGGGTTTATGTTTGTGATATTTTTTGGCCTCTGGGGCGATGCATTGCTTCAGTTACGAAGTCTTGGCTCGGTCCAGTCTATGGGCGGCATCATATTGGGTTTTGCTGCAAGCCAAGTTGCCACCCATATCGTCTTGCTGCATTCTCTACCGAAAGCATATCAACACGAGGGAGGCTTTCAAGCGTCTTTGTTAGTTGGCCTCTATGAATTTGCTCGACGGTCTGTGGTGTTGTGTCCGCTTGTGGTGATGGAACTGCTCCTGCTATGGGTCAATGCGGGCAACTGGATATTTTCTCCGAATGTTGTGCAGGGAACGCAGGCCTGGTGGCTTTGGTTTGTACTCGCTGGAACAACCGTGACTCATTACGTTTGTGTGGCAAGATCAAAAAATCGGGTGGCTCAAACAAACATCACAGAAGTGGAAAGCGCAAGCCTGTGGGGATGCCACATCTTGGTGGGGGATAACGAAACCTGTGACTCGACGATTAGTGCATCTAGTGAGAGCTTAGCGAGGCTATGTGACCAAGCTTATGAGTATGAAGCGGCTGTAGCGGTAGCAGATTATGGATCCCGGGACATCACGCACGAAGAGGAAATCCATCGACCAGAGGATTGGGAAGCGATTGAAGATCCAACAGAAACGATTGAAGATCCAACAGAGACGATGGCATTGCTATCGTATCTCTCTCACAGCACAGACGCTATAACAATCACCAAGAATGCAAGTGAAACAAGCTTCATCAGTCTTGTCATTGAGGATATCAAACTCGTGAGATTGGTGCTTGTTTTTGAGATTTTGATGGCATCGATCATGTTGGCGTTGCTTCGACAATCTACGCCTGCACTTCGAAGTTTGTGGCCTGCTTCACGAGCTATTTTGCTATCTATGTATCCTCACTGGCATTGGATAATTGCCGTGTCTGGTGCTGTGGTTGTATTGGTGCTACTTTGTGCCTGCATTTGAACGTGCTTACATTTTCAAGCAGAGTGGTTCTTGCGGGTTGATAACTACGGTCGATATTCTTTGTGGGGAGGGGGGGGTATCTTCCATTGAAGTTATACTACTGTAGTAATTTTAATTTTGGGGTAAATCGGCAAGGTATTCAGTTCTCCTAAACTGGGCGGATCAATAATTATGTTCCAATGGCCTTCTTATAGTAAGCTCAATTTGTGATCCAATGACTGAAGGTGAAACAATACAAGCGGATCCTACAAAACCTAATATGCAGTACAGCACCCCTGCCGACATGCAAGAACAGGTAGCTAGATGTGAGAGAGAAGGTCTTCTTAGAAACCAAAACACGGGCAAAGTCCCAGTCTGTAGAGCTGTCTATCTGTAGTAGCATTGGCCAGTCACGCGAAGTCAGTCTGGTGCAAAATCGAACAAACCTTAGCAAATTGATGCTTTCTACTGCACCCTTCCATGTGCCTGCGGACTACTAGCTACAGTAGATCTTTCTTGTATTTCCCAAGCCAAGTGGAACTCGGCTTGCAACACATCTCCTACATGTACTCCAATGCTCCAGTAGCTACTTGTAGCTACTACTCTAGGTAGCTAGTACAATTGTACCGGTAGCGCAGGGTGGGTTTAATGAACATGTTCCATCGTCCGATTCAATCGTCAGTGATGGACATCGGTTTGCCAGGTGTAACGCAACGGAAGCTTTTTAGGGTTCGAGATAATTTTACGGACAAAACAAAGCATTTTGAATACATGGATACTCCGACTAAATCTTGAAAGTTCTGAAAATAATTGATTGGACAATGATGCCGCAACAAGGTGAGTGGATGCTCGCTAGACTAGCTAGTACTGTCGCTTTCAAAGTAGCATGTCTCTACAAAGGAACGTCAAGGTAAAGATAATACAGTTTGCTATTAGAACAAGTTATAATTTGTTGCGCTCGAGATATCCTTCCCTTTCTAGTAGAATAGCTTGACAAGATTGAATTCAGAACATGATGATGATTGGCATTCTCAATGATCCGTAATTTTCAGCATAAAACAGCCGCATCTTGTAGAGTTGTTTTTCCTGATTCGTTGGTTTCCTTTTCGTGTGCTTACAGCGACGCTTCCAACTGAAATCCAGCAGGTCGTTGCTTCTTGACAACACGCGCCACAGTACGACGAGATGAGGCATCTCGGACCGTAGACGTCTTGTCCTGTCCCACAAACGCAGGTACCTCTGGAAGGTACGAAAGACGAACTCCGTCCATCATCTTGTTCGGGCTTGCAGTAGCACTGGCGACGGTCGTCTTTTTGGACAATGACCCACGACGAGCAAAAGCAGCTCCAGCAGCAGCGGGAGACACCATCAACAGCATGCAAGCCACGACGAAAAGTGCCAATAGGTGGTTCCTGGTAGTCGTAGAAAAAGTCCTCATTGTCATATTATATCTTTCAAGTAAAGAATTATATCAGTTTTTAATTGCAACTGTAGAACACTAGGCATCAAGCTTTGTTCGTTGGAGTCTTTCTCTTTTTGATTTACCAAGTTTAAATTGTGAGAGACGAGATGAAATTTTGGCAAGTGGCGAAGATAGCTAGGTACTGGTAGCTACGATTTAGCTACGTAGTCTAGTTGATACTTGTGTCGTGCAGTCGCCTCCGTTGAACTTTCTCGTAACGAGAAACAAAAGTCTGCCGGGTTACTACCGTACCGTACTAAAGGTGTATTATTGTCATCTGTCGACGGAACGAGAGTGGAGGATGAGAAGGTTTGACAGATTGCGTCGGTTCTTCGCTCACATGTGAATAATGCGAATTTCGTAGTGATTTGACGTGACAGGGGACGTCACCAGGAGGTGATGGAGGGAATTTTGGTTGGTGTCCCCTTTTTGAAGACTTTCGACCCCCTTCTCGGAAATGGCCCCAAATCATATCTATTAATCATAATTATTGCTGTGTGCACCCAATTCATGAAACTTCCCCCTGTAGCTTTTAAATACCGGATTCCATCCACTTTCCCGCCAAGTGAAACTCCGGCTCTCAATGCTAAATAAATCGATAATTTGCCGGAAGAGGAAAAAGACACTACGACCTCGCGATAAAAAAGACCTCACTACCGGTCCTCGTACGTACTAAATAAATGTCGCATCGGGTGCCATAGCTGAGTCTGTCCATTGTCCTGACATTTTGTTCCATCAAATACAATGATGTTCCGTCTACATGTGGTTTGGGGTCCTACGCTGGACTAGTTCATGCCGATGACTCTGTACTTTACAAAACAAGCCCATCGAGCGAAGAGCAACAACCAAAGGGTGTTTTTCACCACCAAGAGTAGCCCCATTTATAGCGTCCCAACGCCTTAAAATCATCATCGTGAAGACGTCGATTTTGTCTTCGACGTACCAAAGCCTCGTTGATGCAAAACAGTGGCAGTGGCAGCCACCTGTGCCCCCCTCCGTTCATTATCAACCAATTGTGCCATTGAATACGGCGAAAATTGATTGTTGAAAACGCTGGTAGAGAATATACTATCTTTAACAATGCAGTTAGGCGACGCCTGCCTACTTGTCGCAGGCTATTCGGGCTACGGAGGCAACATGCGAGGTCACAATTACACTTTCAATTTATCTTTTAATTCTTTCCTTCTTTCTTTCTTCTACATGCATTCTTCTCAAACGTTGGCCATACAGCATTGGCGCGGCAATCATCCTGTTCAAATGAACGACCTATAATTCTTCCTCATCAAACTCGTCTTCATCTCCCATACCTCCATTTCCGCCGCTGCTGTAAACATTCCTCATGATTGGGTTCGCAATATTTTCCATCTCCTTTTGCTTTTTATCATAGTCGTCTTTCTCTGCTTCGGGATTCTCTTCCATCCACTCGACAGTTTCCTCAATGAGATCCATCAATTCTTTCCTCTCGTCGCTCGGCATTTGTTCGCCAAGCGTGTCATCCATTGTATTCTTGAGATTAAAGAGATAGCTCTCGAGCCCATTGCGAGCATCGATTTTCTCCCTCGCTTGGCGATCTTCCTCGGCGTACAACTCTGCTTCTTGGACCATCCTTTGGATCTCCTCTTCTGACAATCGACCTTTCTCGGACGTAATTGTAATCTTTTCGGTTTTGCCAGTGCCCTTGTCCGAAGCGGAGACTTGGAGAATGCCATTGGCATCCACTTCAAACGTTACTTCGACTTGAGGAACACCCCTTGGAGCTGGAGGGATGCCTGTCAACTCAAACATACCCAATTGATGATTGTCTTTCGTCATGGCTCTTTCGCCTTCATAGACCTGGATCGAAACCTTGGATTGATTGTCCTGGTGGGTGGAAAAGATCTCTGTGTTACAGATAGCAAGAATGGACAGAAAGAGGAAGTATGAAGGGATGAGTTGGAACCGTGAATGAAGAGACTCGTGACAATACAACTACGCTCGAACCCGGCCAACACTCTAGACTCACGCGATTTTTTGACGGGGATCGTCGTCCCTTTTTTGATGATTTGGGTCATCACACCGCCAACCGTTTCGATCCCTTGCGACAAGGGCGTGACGTCGATCATAATGAGCTCTTGAAAGTCTTTGACCCCTGCCATAATGCCACCTTGAATTGCCGCTCCGAAAGCCACGGCTTCATCAGGATTGACACCTCTTGAAAGCTCCTTTCCCCCGAAAAAATCTGAGAGGAGCTGCTGTACTTTCGGAATCCTGGTGGAACCACCAACGAGTACAATGGCGTCTACTTCATCCTTGGATGTACCGGTCTCCTTCAAGACTTCCCTGACGGGGTCTAGTGTCTTCTTGAAAAGATCATTGTTAAGCTCTTCAAATCGAGCTCTAGTCAATGTCTCGCTGAAATCAAAGCCATCCGCCAAGTCATCGATCTCTAGACGGGCTTGCGGCTGGGATGATAGCGCTCTTTTCACTCGCTCCACCTCCTTGCGGAGCTTCTGCAGGGCGTGCTTGTTGTTCGAGATATCGACGTTGCTCTTCTTTTTCATAGTCTTGATAAAGTATTGCATGACACGTTGATCAAAATCTTCTCCGCCCAGATGCGTGTCTCCGCTGGTGCTCTTCACTTCAAACACTCCGCCGTCCATGTCGAGCAGCGTCACATCGAACGTCCCACCACCAAGGTCAAATACTAGGACTTTTGCTTCGTCATCTTTGACCTTGTCAAGACCGTACGCCAGAGCTGCTGCTGTTGGTTCATTGATGATTCGCTCCACATGGAGTCCGGCAATAGTAGCAGCGTCTTTTGTTGCCTACAGGGGAAAAATGATTGGAATATTTTGAGTGCGGGATGATGGGCGCCGCATACAAATATCAGAAGCATTTTTTTCCAGTTGGCTTACCTGGCGTTGCGCGTCGTTGAAATATGCCGGCACTGTTATGACAGCCCTCGTGACATTTTCACCAAGAAAAGCCTCTGCCGTGGATTTCATTTTCTGAAGCACCATGGCGGAAATTTCTTCAGGTGAGAAGGCTGTTGTCTGGTCTCCTTGCTTGATTTGAATCATTGGTTTATCGCCAACCTTGTCGGAGACTATGTTATATGGAACAAGCTTTTTGTCGCTCTGGACGCTTGAGTCAGAGTATTTTCGACCTATTAAACGCTTCACGTCAAAGACTGTATTCTCTGGATTGGTAGTTGCCTGATTTTTGGCTGAATCTCCCACCAGCCGTTCTCCATTAGACCCAAATGCTACGTAAGAAGGTGTGATGTGGTTTCCTTGGTCATTTGCAATGATCTCGACTTTTCCGTTCTTGTAAACCCCTACACAGGAGTATGTTGTACCGAGATCAATCCCAATAACAGGGCCAGAAGGTGGGGCCTGGCTTGCTGCTCCCGCTCGCGCCGAAAAAAGGGCAAACCAGAACAAGAAAAGGAAAACTTAAAAAATTGAACAGAAGAAGTCAGTATGGTCGGTCAGCTATCATTTAAGCAATGATGAGTAAACATGTTTTTTGCAGCGGAATGAATGGGGATGTTTACCTCTTTGAATTGCTCGCTTTGTATTTCTTTTTGTCATTGTCAATATAAAAGTTATTGCTTCGGTTGGCTCGTCGTTGCTCTTAGCTTTTTTCTTAAACTCTAGGAGTTTTTGAATTTCAAACGATTTTTATTGTATCCGAATTGGATTTGTGAGAACGATTACCTTTTTGTTTCAGAGCTCTTACCAAACGTGTGCCGTGATTTTTTGTTCCGCATTGCCACAGCTGGCTACCTACTTGCTTGGTTAGTATTGTAATGCAGTACGATAGGACGAACTTCGCACGAAGCAACGCACCAGCGTTGTTGTTGTTTGCCACGGGACAATTTTCGAATTTGTGGGTCTGGAGAATCGCCACGCGGCAAAATGATAATTACGAAGGGGGAAATGTGGGACTAAACTATCCATTGATAGAGTGTGCTTCTAACTAGCTAGTAGCTAAAGTAGCTACTACTACTAGTAGTGACAACTACTACCATAGTAATAGCTAGGCTTCCTTTTCCTTTTTGTTATTGCTTTATGCTCTTATTGTACTACAGTACCAAACCTTGCCTGGTACAAATCAACACTAATGTCGTAATCTCGCTTACTTGTGAGGGCACATTCGCAGCCTCACACCAAAGAACTACTGGTACGCACACGCGGGTGCGTCGCATGTGCATTCTTGATATGCCTGTGTTTATGCTTTGTCTACTGTACGTTTTCCGAAGAATCTGCAGCGTCAATTTGATGATGGCGCAGCCGAAGACTATTCCGATACCATCCACGCGCTACACATGCTACTTTTCTACACAATCAACTTTTTTCCAAGGCTCTTCGCTCTTGGGTAAATGCGCTATTTTACACGTGTCACGTGATAGCCTCCTTAGTCCGAAGCCTGCCACTCCACTCCAAGCACATGCAGTAGTTTGATCGTGCTGTTCTTTTGTAGTAATCTTTCAACGCGAGAGCACTCTTCAACGACCTCGTAGCCTTTATCGACATGAATACGCAGTGATTCGACGCAGGAATTCTTTTCAAGAGCCTCCAGGATGACGGCGCTGCCCCTCCTGGCGTTCTTGACCTCTCCCATAAGCACGATAGCCAGAGAGCGCAACCTGGAGTTTGTCTCTAATAGAAGCTCAACACCTAGCTCAGAAAGATCAGACCCACCTGCCACACTCAAAGTCAGCTTCTCTACCGCTTGATTTCTTTGAAGCTTTCGAAGGAAATTGACAGCTGCGGGATGCTTAATTCTACCCCACAAAACTATTTCTTTCATGGCAGGACTGTACTCTGTTGTAGTCATTATCTCTCTCACGTAGATTTCTGAGCAGTCAATCAGCGAGAGCTTGTTGAGATTGGCAAAGCTTTGTATATTGATGGGTACAGGCATACATCGTAGCCCAAGTTCGAGATGCTGAGAGCTTTGACCGAACTTTGCAATGCAATCGCTTGATACTCTACAGGACTCCAACCATACTTTGGTTACTGGAGAGCATGTTAGGAATTCGAAGACCCACGTCTCAAAAGAAAAATGATTCGATGTGTTGGAGACTTTGCAGTGAGTAAGGTGGAGTTCTCTGAGCTCTAATAGATTGCCCTGAACATGAAAATCTTCATCCTGGCCACTCAGCGACACATCAATCAGCTGAAGCTTCCGAAGACAGTTTTGTGGGTGGAAGAGCATCATCAGTTGCTTCACTTCTAAACTCTTGCCAGCCAGCGAAAGAGATACCTCAGACAGAAAGGGTAAGGTGGCCATGGACGCCAGAATGATGTTGATGTCGTTTGATGATTCCGTAGGACGTTCGTCGGCGAACAAAGATACCTTGTCGATAGTTCTAAAATCCGCCTGTAGAATTTCCTTTGATGAGCTAATTCCCTCCTCCAGTATTAGCTCCACCGCATGCCTGTCGTCAACATCTAGAATTTCAACGGTAGTACCGTCATTAGTTTCGACGTTGCCGCTGAAGTGCTTGGAGGGTTCAAAAAATGACGCCTGCCTTTGGTCTTGAGAGCATACGTTGTCGGGCACTGGTAGATGCTTTTCCTCTTCCGCAACTACTTCAGTGGCATCAAGTTTCCCACCAAATTCTACGGGAATGGTCTTTTTCGACTCATCGTGGCAACCAAAGCTTGAGTGTGAAGTTTGATTCTGATTGGAGTCGGCACTTTTGAGTGCGTCGCCCTCATCGTATTTCTCCGAAATTGAGTCCGAGTGCAAATCCAAAATCAACTTGTTTCGATGAAGGTCATTCACGATATCGTTGCTGGATCTTCTGTCACTCGGCTTCGACGTTGGCGATGGCTGCTGTGTGTGCGTGGTAGATGCCCTTCTTGTCACTTGCCGCCCAGCAACCTCCTCTTGGCTCTTGTCTGGCGTGGTGCTGGTCTTTACTCCGCAGATCTCTCCTTTCATGGGCGACGGGCACTTTTGGCGCTGCTGACATGGATCGGTACATGTGCTTCCTCCGCCTGCATGATTCTTCCCCTCCTTCTGGTGTATCTTGACAATCGCGACACAGACTACACTGCTGTCCTCTTCCGAAGCGCTCTTTCGCAGAGCATGTTTCTCTCTACTTTCCGGTTCCCGGCTCAGTTGTCCCTCGCACGTGCCCGATTGGGGGTCGTTGTCCCCGATGCTGCTGCTGCGGCTGCGGCTGCATTCGACGTCGTCGCCGCCGCCGTCTAAACGCATTGATTGGTGGATTGGTGTCCCATGCCCACGCTCTGATGTCTGCGAGATCTTTGAAACCTCGGCATACTGTTCCTTTTTGCTTCCTTGCGCAGCCAAGCCTTTCAATATAGCATTGGTATCAAGGGGACCGCTTTCCAAACAATGAGCATTGGGGTTTCTTTCAGCTTTCGGCGACTGGTCACCTGCATTGCAGTGGCATGTCAACTTGTGGGTTGGTTCAGAGTTACCGCTGTTGCCGCTGGTTTCTAAAAGTGGTGAATTTCCACAAAAAAGTAGGTCCGGTTTTCTCGGAAGAGTAGCAACTGGTGTGCATTTCTTCTCCAGATGGGCAGCTGTCTTGGGATGGGGCGATGGCAAAAGAGTGACTCGATCAGGAGAAGTCGGGTCAAAAATGTTGCTCGACAATTTCTCTTCGAGTTCGCTTGCTTTCTTTCCGGTGTTTATATCGAGGGGTACAGTCGGTACCTGCTGTACCTTAGTCGGCTGCACCTGAGCGGGGACGGAGCCATTTGACAGTTTCTCTTCGAGCTCGCTGACTTTCTCTCCCTTGTTTGCGTCGAGGGTGGCGGACGGTATTTGCTGCACCGGAGTGGAGACGGGGCCATTCGACAATTTTTCTTCGACTTCGTTGATACGCCTTCCCGTATTTGTATCGAATTGTAGTACTTGCTGCGTCTGACCCGGGAGGGAACCATTCGATTCCATTTCAGACGCTCCTTCCTCCGTTGGTCTTTCTTCGGAGCTGCATATTTTTGGCGATTCATGATTTATTTTTCGAGTGGATTGGATGGCTAGGTTTGTTGGTTTGGAGCCTAGCGACAATTGACTTGGAAAGGAAGATTGCTTTGCAGGCGATGATAGATTTGCTGTTCCAACATTATGGTTTTCGTCTGCGCTTTGTTCAGCTTCTTCCGCGGGTTCATTCGTCATGATATTCTCGTTGCTTCGACCGTCGAGAAGACTAGCTTCTACAGGTTTGAATGTACTATTGCTGGTAGCCGCAAAGGAGGGTGGTTGCTGGGGTTTATCATTGTCGTCATCATGAGCGTCCTGGTCGTGAAGTACAGTGAAAGTTTTTGCCGGTGAATTTTGCACCGGGAAAGCTCCGCACAGGCCAGAACTTGTTTCCTTGCCTTGCTCTTCCTTGTTACGACTACTTTCCTCGCTCGGCTTTTCCATTCTACCAACGTTGCTATCCAGAGTGGCAAGAACCTCATTTCCGTTTCTTGTAAGCGGAGACACCGAAGGGTGCATCTCATGGATTTCCACGTCGTTCTCTGCGTCGAACATCGCCAGACCGACGTCGTCATCATCGATGGCTTTGTCTTCAAAAGTCCGCTTTGATCCTGCTGGAGAAGGCAGCTTTTCATTTTCTCTCGTCGCCGCTTGTAGCTCGCGGCCGAGCGTGTGGTCACTAGCGTTTTTCTTGCCGTTGCTTGGCACAATGCTTTCCGGCTCCTGCGAAGACGCCATGCAATTTCTGTCATTTGTGTTACGTTCACAACGTTTTAGAAAACTTCTCTGGTCCGAAAGAAAGGAAACTCGACGAAGTGCAACTCGCTTCTTAGGTTGAGCCTTGGACTGCGTGGTTTGAAGGGAAAGATTTTGTGAAGCACCTGTGCTGCGAGTAGCTTGACTGTGATTTCTCGTGTCCTGATCTTTCTGTGGCGCCTCAGGAAACTCCCTTGGTGTAGGCACAGCAGGCACGCCTTCAAAATCGAATTCATCTCCTGTAGAAGAAGGGGCTGTTATTTGCTCTGAATTTTGGCTGTTCTGACCAAACGATACTCGATGACGCTTGTTTGATCCTTCACCGCCAACCGCAGAATGTCGTCCTCGCTTTCCGCTCCTTCGACCAACTTGAACAGCGCTAGTATTCGCCAATGTATGGTTGTGGGAGTGATGGAAATCACGACGCCTAGTGGTGAAAAAACCACACCTCTTTGCAGGTTTCTTGGGTAACGAAACGTAGTATGAAACGGCCGATGGTATTTTGCACGGTATTTTGCGCTTGCATGTTTCGTCCGAGAGAACTGATAAAGCATCGTCTTCATTGACAACTTGGACTTCCTTAACGATATGCGATGGTGCACGGTCGAGTGGCTTCGTCTGGTGTAATTTCAGCTGTTTTGTGATTCGATTTTTTGCCGATTTGCGCTTTCGTTCCTTCTCGCGTCCAGAAAATGCTTTCTTCTTCACTGTTCCGTCGTTAGAACCGTCATCCTTATTGTCAAGGAACTGTGGCTTCGTCTGGTGCAATTTCGTCGGTTTTGTGATTCGATGTATTGCCGAGTTGCGCTTTCGTTCCTTGTCGCGTACAGGAAATGCTTCCTTCGTCCCTGTTTCGTCGTTAGAACCATTCTCCTTTTTTTGCTTGGAGTTTTCTAAGACATCATCATCGCCACTGCCATCACCAATGTCTACAGGCTGCGCCTCATTCGTGGTGTAGTTGTTTTTAGGGGCGGTGGATAGCGTTCGGTTTCGCTCATCGTCGCCACTGCCATCAAGAGTGTCTGTAGGGTGAGCTTCATTCGTAGTGTTGTTGTCTGTAGGGGCGGCGGATCGCGTTCGGTTTCGATCATCGTCGCCACTGCCATCCCCAGCATCTGGAGGGCGCACATCATTCGTAGTGTGGTTGTTTTTAGGGGCGGCGGATCGTGTTCGGTTTCGAAGCTGTCTTCGAGTCGATGGTCCTCCTTCCCCGTTCTCTTGCTTCGCGTTCAAATCCATCCTGACCGCATCTCGAGGGACGTATTCAATATTGCTCCTAGTCTGCCATTGGATGGCAACCATACCAGGCCTCTCATCGGCGTTGTCGACAATGTACGCAAGGTCTTCGTTCGCCGTCCGTCCAAAACGCACCCACACAAGGTCGCCGCAACCGGCAGGCTTCTTTTTGGGCATCGTTCGTATTCGTTGCGCTAAAATTAAAATGCTATGGGTCTATGAAAGAATAAAAATACATGCAAGGAATGTGTGAAACAACAACAGAAGGAAGTACTTTTAAATTAATGAATCAAATGTTGTATGTACGTTTAGCTTTGCATTGGTGATGGCTGCTTTCGAGCACAATCAAGTGTGAGCGAGCCGGGGGCATTTCGAAAGAGGAACGGAAACGCGCCTAAACTGTGTAAATTCTGCCTCGATGGCACGGCGGGAACGCACACTTGATCCAAGTTGGGTTTTTTGTAATTTTGCTACTTTAATAGCTAGTAGTAGCTAGCTAGCTAGCTAGCTAGCTAGCTAGCTATTACAGTACACTGCATCTCGAATAGAAATTAAACGGGAGAGCCGCAACTTTACTGCTACCTCGTACTAGCTAGCTAGCAACATGTAGTACATGCGGTACCACGAAAGCCGATTTGCCGCATTATCCTTTTAGAGCAACCACCGCCAACTGGTGCAGGACTCCAAGAATAATGCCAAATTTCACATGGACCAAGCTTTAGTGAAAGTAATTAGATGGCTGTTGATCTGCAATTTGACCAAGGAATCACCAATTAAGAATTGATTTACCTTTCTGGATGAGACAACCATGCCTCTGGCTTCAAGCTGAAACTATTTTTTTTACACTAGCTAGTTTGTCCCGCCCGTTTCGTAAGCCACCTAGCGTTCGTTACAATATGATTTGAGCTCGAAGTATTAAATTATCCTATTAGCCTACCTTGCCTGCTTGTACAACTAAAGAAGAGTAGACCATAGTAGATATGGATCAAGTCAGAATGTGTGACTTCTTTAACTCTAGACGCCCAACAAGGAACAGCAAACCAATGGATTTCTGGACAAGAAAAAAAAGACAATGCTAACGTCACTCTGGTTGGCAATCACCACATCCAGCCAATCTCGTTGCGTTGGATTCCCCAAAAGCAGCTGCCGCCGCCCAGCTCGATTCAAGTCCAAATAGAATTGAATATCCTTGGTCAATGGAATAGGCCCTTTGTTTCCATATTCCAAAGACAAGGTCTCGAGCACGTACTGTTCGCCTTGCGAGACGACGCTACGAAAGGGATCCATGAGAATATTCTCCCTGTGGATTCCACTCATACCCGCAGGCAGGCCACCCATCAAACGAAAGGAAAAGTGCCGCAAAGCCTCGTTGGATCGAAGAGCATTGGCAATTAACGCAAGCCTCGTTTCCGGGTTTGTACTCGTTTGTCCCTGTTTCATGGTACTGTCCATACGCGCGTGTAGATTAAAGCGTTGCAGCGTGCGATTCTGTTCGAGCGCTTGCGCCATGGGGACGCCAAAGGCTGCCGAATCCTCCGGATTCAGCTTTCCCTGGATGGAGAAGACCAAGTCTTCGAGTGTATTGTTGTCTTGCATCATTTCCCAAAATGCATTGTAAGATGCTCCGTCCTCGCCGGACGAAAGACACCCTACAGACAAGAGCGTAATGCGTAATTTTCTCAGTCTACTACTAGTACCGGTGGTACTGTTGTTGCTTTGGTTCATCTCCCCCAACGCTCGTCCCAACGTGAGCAGCAATATGTGTGGGGAAGGAGAGTAGACTGAATCCAAGCACAAGTCTTCCAAACATGGCGACTGAGAAATATTGCGAATAGACGTCTCACATACATTCAAGCGAGCAAGGCGCAACTCTTTCAAATGCGGGAAGGGTCCCATTGGTCTCAAGGTGACCGTATGAATGGAAAAGAGCGATAGGGATTCCAACGACTTGAGTTTTGACAGCGCTTCAATCAACATATCGACGGGTGGTTTGCGGATTTTCGCAAGACGCTTGGGGATAGACTCCGACATGCAGAATTCGAGACCGACTGATTTAAGGGAAAGGTCGGGATTGCTATTGAGAATTTTGGTTGCCTTGAGCGTCTCGCTGTATGCCAATTTGACTCCAAGAAAAAACATCGACTCTATGGCGCTTTTTTGGCCCGTCGTTTCCACGTGGTTCGCCATAGCTTCCATCAAAAGATGGATTGGAAAGGTTCCAGATGCATAGCTTATCTTCAAATGGGTGGCTCTGGGAATGGCTACAATTGATTCTAGCACCTTCGACACATTGGAATCGGAAGCCATGCCTCGGATCGGCGAGGGAAATGCCCTCGACAGAAAGACAGAATCGAAAAGGTCTAGATTGGCATTTTGAAGTACTTCCAAGACTTTGGCAGGTCCTTCCGAGATATCCAAACTCAACTCATTGGGTTCGTCTATCACGTCTAGTAGGCTTGTTGACATCGCAAAGTAGAGTCAAGTGAAGTCAGAGCCATGCGAATTAATCGTAATCGATATCGCAATTTTTAACAACTGGAAAAGCGGATGATGAAAACCGTTCTTGAAGCACGGCATAGAATATCTGGCTCTCCTGCTCTTCCCATACCGATACAAGATCGCTTTCTTCTTTCTTTCTGAGTTATAATACCAGTACCTGTCAGCTCACTGATCGCAACATCTTGTAAACATGATTGTGCCTGGTCTTGCATGCGCCCATGGCCAACACAAATGCGTAAAATCCATGACTGGCCACGCGGATGTCTCGATCTGTTGTGACGATTCCTACTAGGATTCGTTGGATTCTCAAGAATCGGAATTTTTTCTTGGGAAAATTGGATTCTTAGGAATCGCTGAAGGGTGCGAGCGACGAATCCTGAGAATGGTGATTCTTAGGATTCGGTGATCCGATTCTCAAGAATCAGTGTTGGGATTCTTAAGAATCCGCACTCAGATTCTTGAGAATCAGTGGTCTGATTCTTAAGAATCAATTTGAGGATTCTTAGGAATCGGTGCTGGTGGGATTCTCAGGAATCGGTGACAGGATTCTTAAGAATCAGTGTCTGGATTCTTGGGAATCGGTGCTAAGAAACTTGGGAATGCTAACAAAATCAATGAGAATTCATGCAAACAAAACTCACTAAGAACTTTAGCTACTTGTCATTGTGTTTGTTTTGGCAAGTGTCATTGCACGCACATGAACTGGTGCAAGGCACCCCTGCTTTTGCACACTTGCACTTGTCACATTTTCTTGTTTTGCAGGAGCACTTCATTCTGCCTCCGGGTGTTTCATTGTAGGTTGATGCATGTGCCTGCTGCATTGTGATTTTGGGGTGAGCTGTTGGATCAAAGGTGTTGCTCCTCACACTCAATTGAATGCCTTCCAGCGCGGTGGACAAGACAGCATGGGCAAGAATTTTGTAGCGGTCACTTGGAACAAAATAGCTGGACTTCTTGTTTCCGTGGCACACAATTCCATGCTCAGTTGCAACGCGGATTCCACCTGCACCGCTTCCCGATACTTCACAAACTATCCCCAAGACAGCTCTGGGATGAGTCACATCTCGAAAGTCCATCCTCATTGCAACAGCATCACCAACAACCACAGAACTTGCGTCCAATTGGGCTTTCTGCATGACCACAGCTTGCTTTATCTGTCTTTCTTTTTTGAGAAGAACCGCAGCCCTTCGATGGCGGCTAGTGGAAGACCGGGGAGTGCTCAGAATGCTAGAATGTTTGTGTGTGCCTTTGTTGTCTAGATTTTTTTGAGGTGTTTTGTAGTTGGGCAACTTGGATGATTTAGCATCAGGATTCTCTGTTGTTGATTTGATTTCCTCCTTGAGGTCAATTGCTTTTCGATGAGGAACAAACACTTCATAGCTGTGCAAACCTTCAACCATCTTTTTGTAATGAGTCATCACCAAAAGTCGCAACTGCCCAGTCTGCATGGCTTGAAGCTCTGTTGGTGATTTGGAAAGGACGCCAAACATCTCCATGATTTTGAGGCAAGCAATGGGACCGCAGCTGTTGCCATCGAATTGTTTCAAGAATCATTCTCCAGCGGAAAGTGTCCAAGTGACTTCGCCAAATTGAAAGTCACACTTGTCATCGCAGATTGTGGGGTGGGCAAAAACTGTTTCAATTGGAATCAGCTGACAACGTTTCAGAATGTAGAACACATGTTTGAACCAGGTGGTCAAAGAATAATTCAAACCATCATAGATCATGATGCTGCGCATTCCCAAAGTCAGTTCCAACACAGAAAAATGCCCAATGCCATGGAGAACACTGACAACTGTTTTTGCCCCCACATGCAGTTGCTGACACTCGTCTTGCTGCAGGGCCTGACCTGGGTTCTGACAATGGACAACCTGGATGTCCAAGTCATGAGCCGTGTGGGCAACCAAGTCACAAAAGGTGCCAATGAAATCAGTTTCAAACTCTCGCTTCGTGTGACACAGTTGGTTGAGATAGTCACCATCCCCAAACCACAATGCACTGGAGCCAAGGAAACAACAATCACAAAGCAGTGTCGCAAACACGAAATTAAAAGTTTTGTTATCAAACGCCAAGGTTCGGGGCTTTTGCAGCTGGTCGCTTCTCCAAGCTTGATCAATTGTGTAGCGATGTCTCCTGTCTGGCTTCACAGCATCGGGACGAATGATTTCACATTCATCATTGTCATCGTCATCTGAGATGGGATCACCTTCAATTGAAGAGGTTTCCCAATAAACTTCTTCGTCAAATGAGAGAGCTTTCTTTTCGGAATCAATCTCGCAGTGCTCTCTGGCCATTTGCTCAAACCTGGCAGAATTTGCCAGTTTCAAGCGCTGTTCAATTGTCTCACATGCTCTGACATTTGCAGGCTCAGAGAGCACATCGCTGTTGCCAGAAAAAGGCATTCCAAACACAGCATCATAGGCGGACACAGCATTTGCGCCCTTTTGTTTCTGAGAATTCACCACACCCATCATTCTGCCAAGAAGTCTAGTCCAGTTTGGCACACGTCCTTTTGATCTTTCTTCCTGCTCAATGCCATGAAGAATTCTTTTAGCTAGTTTATGCATGTTCTCCACGGATCCTTGGTCGCTGGGCTTTCGTGGCCTGCCAGTGACTGTGAGAATTGATGGACAAAGCTCTTTGAGCAATTGCAGAATCTCCTTGGCAGTGAACTCACTACCATTGTCTGTGTGAAAAATGCTTGGGAAACCAACCAATCCAAAGAGGTAGTCAAGAGCAGCAGCAACACATTTTGGTCTCTTCCTGGGCAAACACCAAAACATGGAGTAGCCAGTCAAATGATCCTTCACTGTCATGAGCCATCTCATCATGACTCCATGGATGTTTTTCTTTCTACTCTTTCTCATGTCTATGAGATCCACCTGGAATATGTCTCTAAAAAGCTCAGAGAGGATTGGCTTCTTGGCTCCAGCCAGAGGTTTGATGATTGGGTTCTCAGTGTCACAAATGGGGCAGAACTTGATGAATTCTATCACTTGCTTTTCTGTGATGTTGACATAGGTCTCACAGGCTTTGATCCAAGTGGGTGACACTTTCAAATGTCCCTTCTCCTGATGGGCATCATAGATTGCATCAAACACTTTGGAATAAATAAGGAATGAGAATCTTGCCCCAATTTTTCTTTCTGCATTCCTTTCTTTGGAGCTGCACTGCTTCAACTCCTGATGGCAGTGTGATTGGAATGACCTCAAACTTTTTATCCAAAGAATAGCCAGCACGATCCTCCCTTCTGAATTTCTTTTTGGCTTCTTCATCATCTTGATTCCAAAGGCCAAGAACATGGATGATGTTGTTCCATTCTCCATCAGTCAACTCTGAACTTGATTTTCTGCTGGGAAGGTCCACAATTTCTGGATTTGGACAACCAAAGACTTTATCATTGAATGCGCATCGCTGCTTTTCTTTCAGTTCTTTTCCTTGCTGATTAGCTGGAGTGCTCGGCTCCTCTTCTTTCTGCTCTGGTGGGTCCATTGTTGTTGTTGTTGCTCCTGTCCAATTTGCTTTTCCACTGAATGTTTCACCTCCAAAAAGCTAATTTTTATTTAATCTGAATGCACCACTGGATCCGTGACGTCAATGTTAGTCTAAAAGCTATTGGCAACTATTTGATAAGTGGCTCCTGTTAGCTACTTGCCATTGTCATCTGCAACACAGTGCTAGTTGTTGCATGGATCAATTTTGTGAGCTCGGAAGAAGATTATTAATTTGTTGTTGTTGTCGTTGCACGTTTCACTGGTTGAGCGAAGAAATGGATGGCTGTCGGCGAATCTTAAGAATCTCAGGATTCCCCAGGGGATTCTTAAGAATCCTACCAGAAATCCTAGGAAAAAGAATTCCCAGGATGCGTCGCAACAGATCATGGTCATAACGTTACTCTGTTAGGTCGCACATGAGACCTATCGAATCCAGAGAAGCTGGGGTAGGTGGAGGACACATCTGTCATGTTCAAGAGCATGAACTCTTTCAAAAGTCTCAAGCACGTTAACTTGAAGCCACCGGGGGTGTGTGCCCTAAACGATTGAGCGTGTGTCATGCGTGCCCTTTTCACGCAACAAATTCTCTGCGTGTTTCTCTTACGCAGAGAACCCTGTCCGCAGGGGCGCGCCTCGTGCAGTCTTTTTACCACGACTGAATAACAACTGTCGCATGACTGTTGCATGAATTTATGCGACAATTTTGTGCAACAGTTTTGTACTACAATTTTGCAATGCAATTTCAAAAACTGTCGGATAAATTTATGCGACAGTTTTTTACGACAGTTTTTTACTACAATTTTCAGCACAAATGATTCTGAGTTGCACCCCTCTTTTCATGTGTTTCCGTTTTGTGTTTCCAAATGGTCAACCTCTACGAAGAAGGTCGTGCAAACCGTGCCAAGATTTCATGCGACAATTTTATGCGGCAGTTTTGCACTACAATTTTACACTACAATTTTGAAAATTGTCGAACAAATTTATCCGACATTTTGGGGTTCAATCGTGCTGCGAGGCACGCCCCAGAAGGAAGGCTTCTGTTCCGGCAGGTTTTTGTCACATCGGCGCGAATGTTGAAGTCACTGTTCATCATTCTCTTCCTTGGGAATCAACTTTAGGGTTAGGACTTCAGTCCTTCATAAACAATTTCCCCACAGACAGCAAATGCACATTTGATTGCACCTTGAAACTGCAAACATGTCAATGGTGACTGACAGATGCACAACCCATTCAAATCAAACCAAGTTAGGGAATGGAGTTTCAATGTTCAAAGGAAATGGAATCATGACATGAGAAGCACCTAACAAATGAAGTTGCTGACAAAACTGATTTTCCATGTTTTCACATCAAACAAAAGACAGTTTGCATGCAAACAACATCCAAAGTGACCAACAACTGAAAACAGAATTGATTGTCGTTGTGATGCTTTTGTGACACTAAATGAACCTTTAAAAAAAACATGGTGCACCCTCTTTGACTTTTGATGGGTTTTGTCAAAGCTGCATGACACTTTGGGCGAAAACTGTTGAGCCCCTGTCATCATCGGCAGAAATTGCCAACATTGGTGTTTTTCTCTTTCAAACAAGATTTGTCTAATTGAGCATTCAATGGTTGAAAACCATCACTGTCTGCTGTTTCTGTTGTCTGGAGTCACTTTCTGACATTCTTGAATTGTCTGACGTTCAGTTGCATCAACAGTCTTGATGAGCTCAGTTCAAAAAATTGACACCGAACCCAAAATTTGTGTTGCCAACTCTGCAAGAATTTTTTTGACATTCTTGTGTGTTTCACCTCTGAGACCCCATTTGAAATGTTTGTGCAGTCAATTGGGCCATGATTCGCATCCCTGTCTCCAGAAACGTGACACATTACAAATTTGTGGCAGATGGACCCTTTTTCAAGTTGCTTGGGTTTTGAGCCTTCAATGGGCATTTGGTTGGCCCGTCCCTTTCACTTCAATTCTCCTAAATGCTCAAGAATCACATGCAGTTCTCTGTCTCCCTAATCCACAGTAGCCCAATGGTTTTGCACCCCCATTTTGTGTGTTGCTCAACTTCTGCTCTGGCGTCACAATGTGTTGTAACCCTGACTCTGCTGTGCCGGATTGCCCCAGCACCTCACCCGGCAAATCAAATTGTGTGTTCCGGGACGGAACACAAAACCAGCAAAGCAACCGGCAAGGTCTTGCAGTAGGAAAGCCATTGACCAGGTTCTTCGCAAACTCACAATCCCAATTTGTTTCATCTGCAACAGTTTCGTTTCGGATTGCCTCAGCGCTGCTCAAAACAACATCTGAAGGCATGACGAACTCCTTCAACCTCTTCCTCGTGCTGGCCCTTCCAACGTTGGCATCCGCCTGGTTCTGGGATAAACCGAACATTGATGCGAATGATCCTCTCGAGCAGACGGGGCCATTTAACGTAATAAAGACTCTCACAGACATAGCCGTGAGCGACGCGGACTTGATGGCCGAAATTTTTCAACCAGACATTACTACAAGTGGCGACCTGAAAGGTTTTGTATTGTTTACTCCTGGTTTTGGGGCCAGTTTCAAAATGTACGACGACTATCTAAGCCATCTAGCATCGCATGGTTATTTAACGGTGGGCATGGACTTTGAAAGTGCTGGTTTTACCAACGAAAGCTTTCAGGATGTCAAGGCCCAACAGGTTTTGGAAGCGATTGCTGTTGTACAGGAACTCGATTCCAGCTACGCTTCGCTTCCCGTGATTGTTGCTGGTCACAGCAATGGTGGAAAAATTTCATTTTACGCTGCTTCTATTGATACGTCCAACATCATTGATGGTGTCATTGCCATGGACCCTGTGAATTCCGGAGCAGGTCCTTGCTTTTTGGGAGATGCTTGCTTCAAGTATCCCGTAGCGCCAAATGTTCAATCGGGACAACGTGGAATTTTACATCAAATGAACGACAATACGCCTAGTAGTCTCATTTTTCGTTCACAACCCGACTTGATGACCAATCCCGATGAGCAGTTCAACGCTCAATACTTTTTCGAAGGCTCAGATGGCAGCGGCTTGGATGGAGCTCCCTCGCCCAGCTTGCATTGTGACATGGGCGGGTTTAGCCATGCCGGCTATGTTCCAATGATGTGCAGCGAACAGGTGCAGTTGACAAAGCGAACCATGGTGGCTTGGTTGCAAGAAAACTTTGAGGGGACGAATCGCTCCGAACATTTGACAGGTGCTGTCATCCAAGCCGACATTCAGTCTGGGTACTTCGACAGTGTCGCATTTCGCTAATGCGGGAGGTGTGATGTGTTAAGCAGAATAAATTGTATGTTTGCGACAAGGTGTGGTTGTTGCGGTATGAACACACAAGGATTCCAGGGGCATGCTATCCATTTCATTTCTGGGTCGAGAGATAGTAGGCGTGTCCGTTCATAGACAGCGTCGAGAATAAGAAAATGGTGCCAATCATCCACTGACTGTCCACGGTGCCGAACTACTAGCCTCCCAGTAGCACTAGTTAGTAGCTAGCTGCTACTAGCAATCAATTCCCAGTAGCTAGCTAGTACGACCGTAGCCGTGAAGTTGTACGACGGCAGAACAGCTAATCAGTCCCGCTAGCTAGCTAGTCAGCAGCTGGCGAACTACTACCTGCCTCCTAGCTAACTAGCTAGTAGTAGCATCAGCAGTAGCTACTATTAGTAGCTCGTGTGTTTGCAGGTTTTCTTAGCTAGCGCACTTCCAAGTAGATTCATTGGAAATACATTTGGTTGGTTGGTTGGTGGGTGGGTGGTATAGCATTAGAGAAAAAAAGGGTGGATCGTTGATGATCCGCCAGTGGCTACTAGCAGTAGCTAACAGCTAGTTAGCTGGAGCAGTGAGCCAACAGCAACACCACTACCTAGCTAGCTTGCAGTTAGCTTGCAGTTAGCTTGCAGTGTCGGTGCACTTGAAAGCAGCACAACATCTATGGCTAATAGCTACCTAGCTAGCTACCTAGCTACTTGTAACTGCCACTCACGTAGCTATCACACACTTCTCTACCGCAGCTTTTAGTTCGCTTGAAGCGATACACTTGGACGGCAAACAATTTGAAATAATTTGAAGCGTGTAGTTGCTGGGTCGTTGCTGGGCAGTTCCGTGGATTCCCTACTGCAAGTGCAGCACGATTAACATTTACTTGCTCGCTTGTTCTCTAGCTAGAGGGTTTCTATTGTCATCCGCATGTTCTTTGCCGTATATGATACGGCATAACCATAGTGGGGAACATGTACAGGCAACAATGCCGGTAGGAGGAACTTCGTTGAGCCGTGAACAATGTCAAGTCAGTGCTCGTACGAGCAATGTCTGCAGCAGCATAGCCTGCCAGTAGTTTTTCTTCAGGGTGCCTGGCATGAAACAATCGCACTGAGCTGCTGCACTAGTAGAGCATAGCAGCACTTTCCACACATTCAGTTAGCACTGAGTTGTGTATGTTTTGGTTGGTTTTGGTTGGATGGGTCGGTTGGCACTCCACATGCTACAAGCATCATAAATGAAAGACTTCATTTTGCCACTGACCTTGCCTACTGCGTCAACTGAACTGTTGCAACAGATAAGAATGACTGGACCCCGCCGCCACTCAGTGGACGGATCACTGGTGATGGATGGCTTAGGTCAGCAAACTGAATGAACTGAACTCTGTTGCAGTGGCCAGGACTAAGCTACTGTAATTATGCATGATGTGTTGGAGGTAGATTCTTGAAAAGGCTTGGCAACGACACTGGACGAAGGACGGAACCATGTAAGTTAGTTCTGACCCACGACGGGCAACTGAAGCCGTGGCTCCATGCAAAAACAAGACTAGATCGACATCAATGTAGCAATGATGCTGCCTCTGCAGGCAGTCCCGTTACTAGTATGCTGTCTCTTATACACATCTCCGAGCCCACGAGACTAAGGCGAATCTCGTATGCCGTCTTCTGCTTGAAAA
>ENA-ORBV01005283-ORBV01005283.1-microbial-mat-metagenome-genome-assembly--contig:-NODE-5283-length-23917-cov-5.075210_pt1 | contig 23917 bp, 41 predicted proteins | sample MGYA00237777_ERZ505514 | MGnify/ENA primary metagenome ERZ505514 (study PRJEB26160, sample SAMN06269048) | microbial mat metagenome | isolation source: Oligotrophic lake microbial mat | place... | reverse complement strand
TTTCAAGCAGAAGACGGCATACGAGATTCGCCTTAGTCTCGTGGGCTCGGAGATGTGTATAAGAGACAGCTACAAGGCGTGCCAGAAAAGTTCTACACTGACCAGACAGGACAAGCTGGCCGGAGAGGCGTTGATTGAGAATACGGCGTGTGTGTTCTTCTTCAAGGGCTGGATGGAGGGGTTTCTGGTCCATCAGAACGTGATGACGGAAATCGGTTTCAAGCCCACTGTGTGTTTCCCACGGGAGGTCTCCCTGCGACAGGGTATGACCGACGTTATCAACTATATCTCGCGGAACCCCATCGAACCAACGCTTTCTACTGCCATGGTTTCCATGTATGTTTTCGCGGAGCAGTTCCCCTGTAAGGACGCTCGTACGGCTCATCCCCCACGGCAGAGGTAAGAAAAACCATGGCTAAACGGCATCGTGACGCCCTCGCTATTCAGCGGGGCGCGTGTAATCCGAACGGAATCGTGAACTCGCTTGCCCTCAAGAAAATTTCGGCGGAGCCGAACTTCCGAGGGACCAGAGACTTGACGGGTGATCCCGCTGTCCGTTTGATGGTACACCAACTCGCCTACATCACCGGCATCGGCGATTTGACCCACACCGAACACTATACCGATATTCGGGAATGTGCCCGTCTTTCCGAAGAGGTGCCCGCATGACCAAATTCAATTCCGTGCGTTCGTACCACTTCCGAAACATGATCCACGGGTACGACGCCGTGGAGTTCCCCCCGCGAAAAATCCTGCGTCTGTATTGGCAGATCGCCACAGACCGGGCCAACAAGCATCCCAAGGTCTGATCATGAATGAACAAAAGTGGAAGACCGCCACGAGTTTCATTTCCCACGAAGGCTCACTGGTATCCGGGGTTCAGATCAGTATTATTGATCCCTCCCCGGAACTCACCAAGGATGACTTGTGGAAGATCAAGAAACTCGGGGATCAGGTCCACGAGGTGATCGTGCATCGGCATCGTGGTGTGTGATGAGTAAAGTTTTCTTCACCTCTGACACCCACATCAGTCATACGAATATCATTAAATATTCGAAGCGACCGTTTGTGGTTGAACCCGAGACCCCAACGGAACCCGGTCCCCTCTCGACTGCGTTCATGAACGAGGAGATTATCCGCCGTTGGAATTCCGTGGTGGGGCCGAATGATTCTGTTTGGCACCTCGGGGACGTGTTCTTCGGTCGCTACACCTCGGAACAGGCTGACGCGGTTCTCGCCCGACTGAACGGTCAGATCGATCTGATCAGGGGAAATCACGATGATGATTATATCTGGAACCATCCGCGATTTCGGTCCAGACAGTTGATGGCGGAAATCCGGGAGAAGGATCGAGCCGGAAAGAAGCATACCGTGGTTCTGTGTCATTACGGAATGCGCGTTTGGAACAATTCGTTCCGGGGGTCTCTCCAACTCTACGGTCACTCCCATGGGACACTTCCCGGGAATAACCAATCTCTGGATGTCGGCTCGGATTGCTGGGATCATACCCCGGTGACAATCGATCAAATCCTCGCTCGTATGAGAAGCAATCCCCCACGCAATCACGAATTCAAAAAAGATAACCCATGATAGACAAGAAACTCCGAGACCGCTGGGACGGATTCCACAAGAAGATCGTGGACGAGTATGCCGTGGTCAAATCGCACCCACGGGGGATACAAGAGGGCTTCGTCGAGTGGTGTCAGAGGAAGCATGTCACCCCGGGTGTCCGTTTGAAGGAGAGATTCGCGAAAACGGACAATCCCAAGGTGTTGATCATGGATACACTCGCGAGGTATTATCTGTCTCCGCAGTGGGTGTTCCGCATCCAACCCGTTGGTGATGATCCCGTTTTGTGTCTGGAAAGGTACAAGTCGTGATCCTGTTTCAGCGCATGATGTACCGGGCTGATCTGCGAATGAATCCCAACGTGCTCTATCTGATGGGGGAGAACGAAACCTACCGGGGTGCGGGGGGTCAGGCCGCTGAAATGCGCGGCGAACCCAACATGAGACCGATCCGAACGAAATATGTATGCATTTTTCTGACAAGCGATTCAATCCAATTGTCAGAAATATGCATAACGGTGGCCCGGGCGAGAGGAATCCGCGTACAACAATCAGTGATGATCGATGAAGATTTCATAGTCGTTTCGAAGGCGATGGAATCCGGATCGATCATCGTGTGTCCGCTGGATATGACGGGTACCCGGCGGGGCTTGGGCACGGGCATGTCCCAACAAGCCCGAATATCTGACAGGACTCGCCCTGTTCACGATGGCCGCCCAGCACTATATGAAGTCGAGGGAATATGAGTTGGAGTTGGCCGCCCTGTACGGATACAAAGACGATCACCTCGGACACATCTCGGACGCGATCACGGAATGCGCGACACCCTACAACACCTACAATGCCGCCCTCGTCGAAGAGGGCATCACCGGGGACGAAGAATGACTGACGCCGAGTTGATCGATTTCGTGACCGATTTCCGTGAGGGTATATTGGACGGGGGATCGAGTCACGGAAAGTGTGCGATGGTCTGCTGGCCTCTCACGACTCTTCTCTGCATGAGTGGGGTTCCCTGTGAGAGCGTCGATCCCGACATGGAAGAGATGAACCACGTCTGGATTCGTCTCGCCGATGGTCGGGTTCTCGATCCCACGGCGGACCAATTCAACGAAATCTATCCCGAGGAAAATTTCCCCCCGGTGTATTTGGGTCCTCCCCTTCATATTCACGAAGATGCGAAATGAGTCGCTACGTCTCGACCGTTTTCCCAAAAGTCGTCCGTTCGGGGAAAGTATACATCGAGTGTCGGTCGTGCCAGCGGGAGTTCCCTCGGCTGATTCGGGTCACGCGAATGGTAAACCCGGCGAACAACGAAGACCGGGTTATGGCGGAACTCCCAATCAAGATGGATGAAGCGGTGAAGACCGGGATCAGCAAGGTGTGCCGTGTTAAGGGATTCGTCATTCCCGACAATACACGAGTTGAGGCAAGATGACTGAAATGACCGCCACGCCCGATGTAACGTTTGAGTTTCCGTCATACTCAAAGCCCGGACGAATCCTCGTTGAGATTCTTGGTCCCGGCGACGGTTGTTACCGGTATGAAGCGATTGTTCATTCCCACGATGATGATTCCAGCGTGTTCTACATGCAAGAAGGCATCGGGTTTGAGTTCTTTCTCGATGATGTCGAAATTTGGATTCCCGGTTGGTATGTGATAGAGAATATCGTGGGCCACTACCATCGCGGAGACGGGTGGACCACCGATGATACCGAGGAATGGGAATGGGGCGAGGTTCGTCCTGCCACCCCGGAAGAGATCAGGACCGAAACTCTTGACTAGATGGAAAATCTGATGATCATTCTTCTTTATGTGCTATGGGTAAGTGTCCTCCTTGCGACTGGCGGATATCTCCTTCGTTTGGCATATATTGCCAACGGAGAGATCATGGCCCTATCCATAATAGGTACCCTTCTAATCGTGGGCGGGATGCACATGGCGCATAGGAACCCCCGAATGAGAACGACGATACGAGACCGAGATGGAAGACCGCATGGGTCTCACCTGAACCTCTTGCCGGGAACTCGATAATATCTAAATAATCACGGAAGAGTGACCGAGTGGTTTAAGGTATTCGCTTGGAAAGCGAACAGAGTGTAATAGCTCTCACGGGTTCGAATCCCGTTTCTTCCTCCGAATGGTTCGGTGGGTGTGTCGTGGGTTCGAATCCCACCCGAACCTCTGATGGAAAGCCCGACAAGGCTGGCGTGTCGAACGGTCTTGAAAACCGTGGCCCCTTAAATGGGGTTTAGGGTTCGATCCCCTAGCTTTCCGCATAGTTGGTTGGAGGGAGAAACTATGAGTGTTGATCAAGTCCTTCTTCTTTTGGTTCTGCTCTTCTTCAAGCATTACGTGTTTGATTTCACGCGCTTGCAGTGCCCTTACATGTATTTGAATAAGGGCACGTACGGGCACCCCGGGGGTATTTTTCACACTGGACTCCACGTAGCAGCGAGTTTCGTCGTGCTCACGGCATTCCTGTGGTGGACCCAGTTGGCACTTCCGCTTTGGGCATTCTTGGTCATCTACATGGGTGAGGCCCTGATTCATTATCATATGGATTTTTACAAAATGTCGAAGAACGCTCGCGAGGGTTGGCTCTGTAACAAGCACCCGCAGTTCTGGGACCTCACCGGCAAGGATCAACTTGTTCATTCCCTCACCTATTTGGGCATGGCGTGGGTGGCGGAGAAGTCGATCTCGTGAGGCGGTATCCCGCCGGGATTGGATCGCAGTCTACGCCCCGAGATATATGCGGGATAATGACCAAGATCGCCCAACGCATGTCGGAGAAAGGATTCGTTCTCCGTTCGGGTGGCGCTAAGGGGGCCGACGAGGCATTCGAAAACGGCGCGGGGGAAAAGGAAATCTACCTCCCATGGCGAGGGTTCCGGGATAATCCCTCTCCCCCTGTTTGATCTTAAAACTCTCCGGGAAAGCGATGTTGATCGCTGAGAAGTACCATCCCGCGTGGAACAAATGCACCCCGGGCGCACGCAAACTTCACGCGCGGAATTCGTTTCAGGTCCTCGGTAGCACACTGGATAGTCCCGCCGAGTATGATGGAGGTCCTACCGGAGGAACCGGACAGGCTATTCGAATCGCCACCGCATTGAAAATTCCAGTTTTGAATCTCTATTTGGATTGGGCCATAGACGAAGCCTTTGCGATTATCTAGTCAAATACGGGGGTGGATATGAAGAAAATACGCGGATGGGCGATCACCCATGAGGGCGAACCGGAAATCGTCGTTCTTGATTCGGAAACCGCCCGCGTGTGGGCGGGTTGGAACACACTCGTTCCGGTGTGGGTGATTCCGCGTCGGCAGATAAAGAAACGGAAGTCGAAGAAGAAATGAGAGATTTCCTCAGCCTCTCGGTGCTCGCGCGAACGCGTCTACACACGGAGAACCTGAACCCGAAGCTCATTCCTGACATCCTATGCGCGTCGGGGGTGATCAAGTACCCGGAGTGCGATTCCGCAACAATCACCAAGATCGCTTCCCGGGCGAGCCTGCCGAATTCCAAGTTCGTGTACCGGGTTGGGGATCGCGATTTCGATCCCCACAACAACACTTGGTACGCGAGTAGTCGAGTTGGAAAGTATGAACCTCTTCCCGATTATACAGATTCCCATGGATTACAGTTTGAGAAATTCCTCCTCCAACCCCTAACGGGGAAAATCTCCTTGGTGAACCCTCTCATGGACGAGGTTCGCCGTTACTGCATTCGGAATCCCATCCCGAAGTATCTCTTCCGGGGATCGATACACGACGGCGATAACCATTTGGGAGCGGCCCCCGGGGTTCCCTATTGGGTGAGCATCCCCCACGGGGGCGAGATCGTCGTAAAGAGTCCCGATCCAAATTTGATCAAGAAATCCCGGATGTGGTTCCGCATGGGACTGACTTGGTTGGGAAAACCGATCTTCGAAAAATCTTGACCGAGGTATAGAAATGAAATATCCTCTTGAAATGTATTCCGTTGAATTCTCCTGCACCAATCCGAGCAAGTGTTCCTTCACCGTGGTTTACACGGAGGAAACCGCCACTTCGGAACTGATTGACACGATTCGCACGGGGGAGCCATGGCCCACGGCGGATTTGATCACCGCAACTAAATGTAAAAATCCCATTGGAATGGGTTGTTCGGGCTGCGGTGTGGTCCGGAAGATATGAGGGTCCGGGTTTACCGAAATCTTCATACCCGGATGTGGTCGGTCATGTCGTGGGAGGGACCCCAGAAGGGGTTGGTGATCGTTCACCGAGATGAACTCATTCTTGCCGATTGCAAGTTCATCGTGCAACCCGCTGGAAACGCACGGGTGCGGCGAGAGAAACGGAAGAACGTCCACGCGTTTATCGAGGGCGATCTCGATCCTCCCCACGGGTTGGAAAATTATTCATACGTCGGTAAGATCGTATACAATCCATACAAGCATCGGTCGTTTCGAGTGATCACCACCGGAGAGATTTCTAAACCGATTCTGAAATCAGATGGCGTGACTATTATAGCTGGATCAATTCATGCGTGGTGTGCTCTATGAAAGCTCGTTGGAACCCCCGTTGGATCACCTTCACCGGACTTGATGAATACACGGATATAAAACGTGTTCGCGATCTTAGCGCGAAGTATCCCATAGAGTGGGGTATTTTGTTCGGGGGGGAGGCCGTGTGCGAGGCGGTCTACGACTAATGATCATTCATACCCATCCTGAACCCCGGGTGTATTACGATTTCCAAACCGCACGATCATACTGTTTTGGGGAAATTCAAACCCATCGACGGGTGCACAATTATCACCGCCGGGGAACCCTCACGGGGTATTTGCAACTCGACGACACCCGCGCGAGTTGGTTGGATACGAGTTTCCGACAGATCAAGGAAAATGGTCAACCGTGGAAACATACCACCGATATGTTCACGGTGGCTCAACTTCCGTGGAAAACAGATTTGATGAATCAGGCCGTTAAGCAACACGCTTATCAGAGGCTAGGTCACTACGCGGGAGACTACTTGACAAATCTTCTCACCGGAACAAAAAATGAATATTTCATTCGTTCCCGTGGGGATTTCGATTTGGGTCCCAATCTGATCGTAACGGAGACGGAAGTACTTCCGTATATTCTCGTAGGAGATGAAGGTAATCGGCTGATCGATCCCACATGGATGAATCCGGATGGATCGTGGGCCTCCGAGAGTCATCTATATCTGGCCCGGGAAATCCATTATGGACGGTAAGATTGAAATGACCGTGTCGGGTAAAGACTATCAGGTCCATATCATGGGACGAGAACACTCGGGACCTCTTTACAATAGAACCGATAGATTGGGAATTAGACGGTTTATACAAATGGGAATTCGGTGAAATCGAACCATAAAGTCGTACCCCGAGGGACAGGAATTTCTATCTCGTCTCGACCCCAATTTGATTCACCTGACCACGAATCCTCTGCAAACGATGAGTAATCCAAAAACTCGTCAGATGGTCCGTCGAAATAAACTCTGGCCCCCCATTGACACCGTGGGGTATTCCGCCTAGTATAGAGGAATGAACCAGACAACCCGCCGAACCGCTGCCGAAATAATCGCAGTACATTTTTGTTCCGATATCACGGACATCCGCGATGGCCTCTATCAACGATATCGGCCCTCCGTATACGTGGTGGGAAACGATTACTACTGTGCCCCCGCCGTGGGCCAGAAGCCCCCACGGGAAGCCCCGGGGGAGCCGTGGCGTGCACTCGCCGAGTACTACGGGCGCACCATCTATGTTTCCGACGTGACGAGGTCCGTGAACCTCTATCACGGTACCAGTACGGACCATCTCGAAGCGATCCTCAAACAGGGTTTGCAGCCGCGTGGGGATCGTCCGGGTAATTGGGAAGAGAACCCCTCCCGTCGTGATCACGTCTACTTGACCAATTCATACCCGGTATTCTTCGCAAGATGTACCGAGGGTGACAATCTTGTCGTGGTCCAGATCGATACCACTCGACTTCGCAACCATTTGTACGCGGACGAGGATGCGTTGGAATCGTTCAACGGGGGGAAGGATGATATGCCCGGGACGATGGAAACCCGCACCGCGTTCTACCGGGATAATTGGCGTACCCTAGAGGTGGCGAAAAACTGGAAATCCTCTCTGGCGTATCTGGGGACCTGTTCCCACTACGGAACGATCCCCTCAAAGGCGATCACAAAGGTTGCCATTTTCAAACGTACGTCTATTCTCGCTCATGCGTGTGATCCCACAATTACGAGAGCAAACTACTCAATTCTCGGTCCTTACTATCGGTGGATCACCGAGGTCGTATTCATGGGCGACAAGGCCCCGTACGAAACTGGAAAGAGTCCGATTTCAGATTCTTATCGGGAACGCGTGATCCAAGCTGGGTTGTTCAAGCAACCCATCGAGATCAGGTATCGACCCCAAAATGGATGGGTCTAACTCGTTAACGAACCATCGGGTTTCTTGAACTTCGCGAAAATCGACCGAATATCACTGGGATCGAACACGCATATCTGGGTGGGAACCTGAGAATCCTTTTTTACGCTTCCGATGAATCCACCCCACTTTAGGAATTTGTTTGAACTCTCGCTGGGCCACCAAACATCAAACAGGCGCTGGACCAGTTCCCAACCATCTTCCATTGACGCGCCGGAGTAACCCGTGATGGAGAATTGATCGTTCATCATACGAACCCACCCCTTCACGATGGGAGCAAGCAACGACTTGCGTTCGGAATCGTTCGCTCTCAAATACACATCCCAATCCCAAACCGGACCTTTACGGACGAAACACGGATAGACCTGACCCTTCTCGGCGTTCGCCCAAGCGCTCGCGTGCCACGTATCCGTAGCCAAATAGACACCCAGACCGAGTTCGTTGACCCCACGATCTTCGCGACCGGGTTTGAATTTCCGAAAATTCCGTGTTGTGCCGTGGTAGTACACTTTAGAGGTATCGAACCCCAACGCCTCAGCCTGAGCGATCTGCTCATCCCGGTTTTGGAATTTTTCACGAAGAACGAGTAGGGCCTCAATGAGTTTCATCAGTTCCGTCTCTTCGCGTCATCGAGTCTTTTCTTGGCGTGATCGAGGTCTTCTTGAATCCGAAACCGTTGATGCAGTGTGGCGTCGGGGATTTCCTTTCCCTGTTTGCGAAGTTCCTCGATCTGTTGATCCAAATCAAACAGGACCCGCTCGTCCGAACGTTTCGACCGGATATAGAAATCTAACTGCGTCTGGGCCTGTTCCTGCGCGAGATGATAGACCTCGCTCGCATAGGCGAATCTAGGAAGGCCCGAGGCGTTCCACCACACGATGAATCCCACGAACATGGCAATGACGGTTCCGGTCGCGATGATCGGCTTGGTTCGGTTCTCCACGCAATCCTTGATCGTCTGCCAATTCATATCACTAACCCCCCAATCCGGCCATTTTGCGGATCATCATTAGGGATTCCTTGAACGCAAGATCAAGTTCCCCGGTCTGATCATCTTTTTCCGCGCGGGAAGAACGTCCGAACAGAATATTCTCGAACTCCTGTGCAACCGCACGGGGATCAATCGCGGGCGCAAACTTATCAAATAATTCCTCATCAATGAGTCCCAAGTAGTCCCCGTACACCGCATCGGTAAAGTTGGACACGCTCATAAAAGAACGGTGGGGATGAGATTTTTCCGGTTCCTTAGAGGTAATCAAACTCTCGAAGGACCGGAGAACATTATCCTCATGCTCCGAAGCGTGTTCGGTGGAAAACCACCCGTGACGAATAACGTCTTCAAGTCCGTCCTCCCAATAGCCGTCTTCACCTTCATCCTCGGCGATAATAGAGATATAGCTCAAGTACTTTTCAACGGGGAGAGCGATGTAATAGTCCTCCCCATCGAGATGGATAAACGAGTCGTAGGAGGGACATGCTATGCTCGCGTAACCGAGATACTCATCGATTCGGTTTTTAATATTTTCGGGGTTGAACAGTTCGGGATCGAGACCGGGATCGAGACCGGGATCGAGACGAGCAACGGCCAGATCGTAGTACCGGGTAAACTCCGAATCGATACCTTGGTGAATCCGACGCATCACTTCTTCGACCCGAGACGTGTGACCATCCGACGATCCAGAGACGATCCGTAGACGCTTATTCACCCATTCTCTCCCCTTGGGGGAAAGTGCCTGATAGAACGCACGAGTCTCGTCCTCAGTGATCCCCGAGTGGGGTATTTTCTGGACAGAGGAGATATTTTTGAAATCCGCATCCATCACCTGATCATACAGGTCGTCCAATTCTTTCACGATGGGCATGAAGTAGGCCATCTCACGGACAAGTTGATTTCGATCTCCGATGGATTCCATATAGACGACTTTTTGACTCCGCGCAGGCTCACGAGCAAGGGTCCGGGGGCCGACCATCTCGTGTTCGGTCCAGTCTACCGGGATGAGATGATTACTGCGGGGGACTTTCTCAAGGATCGTCTCGATGGCGATGATCACCATGTTGTGGTCGAGGCGACCGGCTTTCGTGTAAATCGCATGAATATCCAAATGTCTCAGTTCGGGTTTGGCCGCGATCAACTCGTCCCGGGTCTCATCATCGAGATCGTTGATGTTGAAATTCTCCCTCGGGTCATAACCCCCGCCCCTGATCCCGGTGATGAGATCATGCCGAAGCAGAGCCACAATATACGGGTGGTACCGGGCTTCTGGTTTTTTGTTCGCCCGTCCTTTCATCTCCCCAATAATACCATCGCGGAGGATGAACGTCGCCACCGGACGCCATTGAGACTCTTTTCCCTTGTGAGGGGACTTGTGCCTCAAACTCAACACCGTACCATCCCTCGCCGCAGCATTTCCGCAATGGCCCATGGCACCGCCTTCAATGCTACAGTAGGGGCGGTTCAGGTCGAACCACGCGAACCCATCCGGGAATTCCATGACCAGTTCGGCTTGATCATCCCGGGACATGTCGATGTACTGACCCTGTTCGGCTTTCCACTTGTCCTCTTCCCTACGAAAGTGATCCAGAATCTCAACCGGTGATTGACGATCCCACACCAAATTCTGGATCGATTGAATCGGAAGACTGAGGAAATGTCGGATACGCACGATGAACCCATTCGAAAGAACCAACCGTACCGTGTCTTGGGCGACGGCGTTCCCAAAGAATTCTTTGAATTTTTGAATCCGGACCCGATAGGGGTTTCCCGCATCGTTTTTGTTTTTCGTTGCAAGATCATTATCAATGTTTACCCGAACCCACCGGAGGTACCAGATTGCCCGGTCCTGCCGTTTGAACGTGTCCATGGCGACGTTCAGACCCACTCTGATGTCTTCCTGAATCCCCCAATCGTTGGGCAATCCTTGGAACATCTGGGCGTAGCGTTGTTTGGCACCTTCATCGAGATACATTCGGGAAATCCTGTTCCGTTTTCAGTATTTACCCCATCAGGGGGTGTTCTCGGGTGGTCCATCCCATTTACGGAAATGGTTGAAAAATAACCCTTTTCATTTCCCAATGAATGGGTTATGAAAGGGAATGAAAATCAACTACATTCTCCTCGTGACCGAAGAGAACGATCCCACGAGGGATTCGAAGTCGGTCCCGTTCGAGGTTCACGAAATCAACCGTTCCCTCCAGAACGAGGGTTTTCTGCGGGTGGACCACAGATCGGGCCACGGGATCAATACCTCCATGGGCTGTTCGGTGTTCTTGTTCGCGGTCGATACGATGCCGTGGATCGCCAAGATCGAGGGGCGAGAATTCGACGAGAGGCGGGAACACGATGAGAACGCCACGTTGCAGGGAATGGCCCGATTGATCACGGATCAGGATTGGCCCGACGAAGAGGGAGTGGCCCTCGTTGTCCTCACCGAGGATGATCTCACTTTCACCACGTACCAGTACAACCAATTGGAAGACCTTCTCGAATGAGTATCAGAAACAAAATGAACAAGACCAAGATTGAACTCACCTGCAAAGACGGTGAACAGATCAAGACGATCACCTTTCAAGTCCCCACCGAGGACAAGGCAAGGGAAACCCTCGTCCATTTGCATCCCTCGTGGGAAATCGTCTCGTTGAGAGCGGTTCAATAAACTGGAAGAAACAAGTACAAAGATGGTGCTTGACTGGGCATTGGAATCCCGGTATATGTATGGCCGACCCCAACCAAGGAGTTTGAATTGGCCGAGAAAAAGACCCCTTACGATCAAGTGACGGATCAGATCGTTGCATCGTTGGAAAAGGGTGTGGTTCCGTGGGTGAAGCCGTGGAACACCGAAGGGGTGGCGTCTCTGGAAATGCCGCACAACGCGGCAAAGAAGAACGCCTATCGGGGAGTGAACGTTCTCACCCTGTGGGCGGCCCAGATGGCAAAGGGGTACAAGACCTCGGGCTGGATGACGATGAAACAGGCCAACCAATTGGGTGGGAAGATTCGCAAGGGCGAGCGCGCGACGTGGGTGGTGTTCTGGAAATTCATCAACAAGACCGACGACCGGGGTAATGAGGTCAAGTATGGGTATTTGACCACCTACATGGTGTTCAACGTGGACCAGATCGACGGTCTCCCCGAGGACCTCACCAAGGACATGCTGCCGAGGCCGATCATGGGCGATGGAGCCATCGAGGAACGTATCCGTGAACTCCACGTGGACATCCGCATCGGCGGTACCGTGGCCTGCTACCACCCCGTTCTGGACTACGTGAACAACCCGGAGAAGAAAGAATTCAAGTCCGAGGGGGATTACTACTCCACCCTGCTCCACGAAGTCGGCGGGCATTGGACCGGACACGAGAGCCGGTTGAATCGTAAATTCGGCACCGGAGAGGATTACGCGTTCGAGGAACTCGTTGCGGAACTCACCAGTGCGTTCCTCTGTGCGGAATACGGGATTCCGTTGGAGCGACTCCAGCACGCCGAGTACGTGGGGCACTGGATCAAGAATATGAAGAACGACAACAAGGCGATCATGCGCGCGGCAAGTCTCGCCCAAAAGGCTGCCGACTATTTCATGGGTCGCGCCCCGAAGGGAGCCGAGTAATGTTCACCATCGAAACCCGATACGGGGACGAGACGGTTCGAATTTCGTATAAGTTTCCTCGAAGCGATCCCCAAGATGCCTCGATGTTGGAATATCTCGGACTGGAAACTCTCTTTCTCACCACGTGGATTCCGGTTCGGTCACAAATCATGGACGATTGGGCCATGGAATGGCTCGCAGGAAATGCCGAGGAAGCCATTCTCGCAGGGGAAAGGGATTCCAAAAATTATCATTGATTCCAAATTGAATCCGGTATACTTTGGAATCATGAATACAGTTCTCTCGCGGCGATTCAGAGATCGCCCCTGTTCGAGGCAAGATTCGGGCCATGTCGTTGTCGGACATCGTGCGTCGTCTCATCCTGCCTAAAGCCGCGCCGGAGCCGGAGCAACTGACCATTGCTCATGCCGGCGATGCCCTGCCGGTGACATTCCTGCGCTCCGCCCGCGCCCGCCGTGCCTCGCTGCGCGTGGATTCGGCGCATCGGCGCATCGTGCTGACGGCGCCGATGCGCATGGCGCGCGGCACGGCGGTCGATTTCGCTCATGCCCAGGCGGGCTGGATCGCCGCCCGCCTAAGGCGCCTGCCGGCGCATCGACCGTTCGTCGACGGTGCCGAGGTGCCGCTGTTCGGCGCGCCGCACCGCATCCGCCATCGTCATGACCGGCGCGGGACCGTCTGGCGTGAGGGCCTGGAAATTCATGTAGCGGGCAAACCCGAACATCTCTCTCGCCGGTTGCGCGATTGGTTGACGGCCGAACTCAAGGGTCAATTGGTGCCGTTGGTCCATGCCAAGGCGCTACGCGTCGAACGGCCGGTGAAGCGCATCACCGTTCGCGACAGCCGGTCGCGCTGGGGAAGCTGCGGACCCGACGCCACCATGTCGTTCTCGTGGCGGCTGGTGTTCGCGCCGCCCGAAGTGCTGGACTATCTGGTGGCGCACGAGGTCTCCCATCTCGTGCATCTCAATCACGGCCCGCGCTTCTGGGCGCTCGCCCGCACCCTCTGCGACGTCCCGATCGAGGGGCCGCAGACCTGGCTCAAGAAGAACGGGGAAGTTCTGCTGCAGTACGGCGCCTAGCCGAAGCGGCCGGGATTGCAGCCCTCAAGCGTTTCCGGAAAGGTCCCGCCCTCCATCTGGCGCGCGATTAGCCGGCCGCTGGCCGTGGCCAGCGTGAGGCCGAGATGCAACCTTCGACCCGATCACCTATTCTTTGAATTACAGCGTCGGTGAGAAAACGATCGGCACCGAAGTTATTTTTGTGAGCGATGCCCTCGTCGCCCCAACGATGGGCGGCTTCAAGTAAGCGGCATAAAGCGGTTTCACGTGAACACTTCCGGGGCGGCGCGCGCCACCCTGATTAGAGCGCCGCACACGCAATAGCTTCGAGCCTCACCTTGCACGTCAAGCTATTGCGGCGGCCGTGCCGCCCTCGACCCGCCGATTACGCGAATCCCGTGGATCAACCCCAAATGGCAACCCTTGAGGCTTGGATCAAGTAGGCTGATCCCGGGGGATCAAAATCCCTTCTAGATGATCATTTTCGTGCTGAAATATTCGAGCACGGAGTCCGGTCATCCAATGGCGTTTCTTCACCCCGTACTCGTTCCAATACTGGACCCGGATTCGAGCCCCACGGGGCAATGTGATGTTTGCCTCGGGAACACTCAGGCAGGATTCCCAACCCCACGTGGTGCCCTCCGTGGCCTCGATGGAGGGGTTCACACAACAAAGGGACCGACCACCCTCTCGGATGACGAAGAATCGCTCGGAAATTCCAATCTGAGGCGCGGCCAGTCCGACCCCGATATCCCGGAGGAATTCGATCATATCCTGCATGATGCCAAATTTCGATGCGGGATCACCCACGGGTGTGGCAATCTCTCGGAGCATCGGGGACTCGGGAGGGAGAAGCTTCATCATCGAGAGCCTCATGGGGTTCATTCTATTTATTTGGTTGACCGGGTTTGATGATTTACATATATGAGGATTCATGAATGATATCCAAACCCGTTTCAAGACGATTTATCAACTCCTTAAGGATCGATGGACGCAAAACGCATTCGTGTCTGGTCCTGACATCGAGGAAGATCAGATACAATCGATTCAAAAATTAATCCGGTCAAAAAAGAAACTCCCCCGGGAAGTCGCCTTCTGTATGACCGGCGCGGTCATGTACGTGAATGGTCCCCGCGAGAAGGAGATCATGGCGTGCCTCGCAATCGCGATCAAATCCGTCACCCATGGCAAGAATCCCAATCTCCTCACCGTCGCGTTCGAATTCCTCGACAACGATAAACAAAAACTATCCCAAACGGGTCCCGATCTGATTATCCAGATGTGGGAATACCTGTTGGATGATAGAAACAAGGACGAGTGCATTAACATCATCGCGGATTACAACGATGGGGATAAACGTCGCCACGATGATATTCTGAAAATGATCAAGCTCGCGATGAAAATCCCCCCACTCATCGAGAGTGCCAAATCTCACGTGAAGGAAATCTTGGCAATCGAAAGAAAAACCGAAAAACTTCGCATTGGACCGACCCGAAAGTCGAGGTAATCTAACGGAAGGTATATCCCTAAAATATTGCTTCTTTTGTAAATACTCCGAACCTACTCGTTGGGAGTGTTAAGAGGTTCACCGCACAGACGCCGACCGGCGGAACCGCGCGCACTGCCAATCGTCAATCCGAATCGCTGGGGACCGCGACGGACATGACAGACATTCGCGACAGCAACGCGGCGCTGACCGGCACCGCGCCGCTTTTTGTCGCCTCGGGCGCGCTTTGGTCCGAGTGGACTTATGATCCCGCGTACCCGCTGATCCTCGAGGCTGGCGACGGCTTGGCCTTGAGGACGCAGGTCGTTATGCCCGCGACGCAGACGTGGTCGTATTCCTACACCGCCTCATGGAACGAGGGACCGGCCATCGCTTAGTCCGGACTAAGATATGAGCCTTCTCCTAGCCTCTTCGTCCGGTACTACTAGTTCTGTTAGCATCACCGAAGCCACCTCGGCCATTGAGGCTGTTAATGCATCGGTAGTTTTTGCCTCGGCTACTACGGAAACCTCAACCGCAACCGATACCCCGGCGAGTCCCGACTAGCATTGCAACCTTTGCCGCAACTGGTACGGAAACCGCACCTGTCACGGATACTCCCACGAACACCGCGATATTCGCGGGTACTCAAACGGAAACCGCAACCGCAAGTGATACCCCGGCGAGTGCAGCAAGTACGTTTGTGGGCGCGACCAGTGAATCGGGAACCGCAAGTGATGCTCCCACGAGCACCGCAATATTCCCCGTGGTTAACAACGAATCGGGAACCGCCAGTGATGCCCCATCCGGTATAGCGAGCTTCCCGGCGACTAATACGGAAACTTCAACTGCAAGTGATGCTCCCACGAGTACCGCAGTATTCATCGCAACTGGTACTGAGACGGGAACCGCCACGGATGCTCCCACGAGCACCGCAGTATTCGCGGGTACTCAAACGGAAACCGCAACCGCAAGTGATACCCCCGCCACGGCTGCGAGCACGTTCGTGGGCTCGAATAGTGAAACCGCAACGGCAAGTGATGCTTCCACGAACGTCGCAGTATTCTCGGCCAGTCACACGGAAACCACCACTGTCACGGATGCCCCGAACGGGGGAATTCTGTTCGCGGCCAGTAATACGGAAACGGGAACCGCCACGGATACCCCGAGTGTGTCTGCAACATTCCCTGCAACTGGCACGGAATCCGGAATCGCGAGTGACACCCCGAGTACTGCGGCAAGCACTTTCGTGGGTGCAACCAGTGAATCCGGAATCGCGAGTGATGCCCCCGCCACGGCTGCGAGCACTTTCGTGGGCGCGGCTAATGAAAGCGCAACCGCCAACGATGACTCGGTTGGCAACAACGTCACGGTGGGTGCCCAAACGGAAACCACCTCCATCGGTGATTCTCCCTCGGCTCTTGCAGGCTTTGTGGCAAGCACGTCCGAATCCGCCACCAGCGATGACCTCCTCGTTGGTGTGCAAATCACCTCAGGTGCGGTAAACGAAACCACCACACAGTGATGTCCAAGTTGGCTCGGCGATCTTTGCCGCAACTGTAACGGAAACCGGAACCGCCTCCGATGCTCCTGCCACGGCTGCAAGTACATTCGTGGGCGCGACTAGTGAAAGTGCAACTGCCATAGATTCTCCGGCGAGCGCCGCAAGTACCTTTGTGGGTTCCACGGTCGAATCCGGTTCCCCCGTGGACCTCGCCGGGAACTCCGTTGTGTTTGTTTCCACCCGGACGGAAACCGCATCGGCGAGTGAAACTCCACAGGCGGTGTATACGGGTACCCCGAGTATTACGGAAACCGTATCGGCTACAGATACCACGAACGGGGGGTATGTCACTCTTCACTCCGTAAGTGAAACCGGTACGAGTTCGGATTCGACCACGAGTACACTGGTGGGCGTCGTGGGACAGATCGAATCCCTCGGGATCATCGACGCTCCGATTTCCGTATTCGTCGCGATCACGAACCGAGCGGAAACGGTTTCCGGAACAGACACGTCCGTAGCGGCTAATACGACGAGTTCCGCTCGGGTGGAAACCCTATCTTCGTTGGATTCCCAAGTTGGGGTCTATGTCACGTCATCGGAGATTTCCGAATCTACCGCGCCAAGCGATTCGAGTGCCGCTCGAAATGTCATATCTGTGAGCGTGACGGAATCCACTGGAGCCACCGACTCTTCGTCGAATCTGACAAGTTTCTCCGCCACTCGGGACGAACCCCTCTCGGTGAGTGATTCTCAGCAAACACAAGCGAATTTCGTGGCGACCACGAGTGAGACCCGTTCCCTTGTAGACGTGCCATCGGGAGACGCCCAATTCTCCGTCTCAATCGACGAGACCACCGGAATGGTCGATCTCGTTCTCGGTGGAGTTCGGTTCGCCGCGAATATTTCGGAATTCGCCGCCACCACGGATGCGGTCAACTCGATTCTCATCGCGAATGTGAGCCTGAACGAGATCGCCTCGTTGGGGGATTTCCCCGTCTCGAATGTGATCTGGACCCCCACGATCACCGAGTCCGGGTTCCTCGTGGATATCCCGGGTGGAAATATTATCACCCTCGCGGTCCAGTTCGATTCTATCCCCTTGGTGGACTATTTCAATAATGCCCGACTGTGGGGAACCCACCCCGAGGTGGCGTCACATTATCTCGCGTCCGGATTACCGTAATATACGGGGGTATCCGGAATTTCGTGATTCCGTCCTAAATGGTGATCCAAGTAGGTTTGTTGTTTCTGAGGATCATGATCGAGATATAGGCGTTCTAGCCCAATCTATGCGTGATTATAAACCCGATGGAGACCTAAGTAGATTGGTCATGACAGAAGTTATTGTAAAATTGATCACACCCCCGGAGAATCCCCCGCGTGAGATTGCTATCGTCGAGGATCGTAAACGCGAAGTCATAAGTTTCCCTGAGATTCGTCAAATCGTAGCGCAAGCGGAGTAGGATAAATGGCACATCAGTTTTGGCCCGATAAGGACCCCGGAGAACAACTCGACTATCGGATTGATTGGAAAGATCGCCTGCTCGTAAATCGGGTAACCGATTCTATTGCGAGTTCCACGTGGACGGGAACCTCGGGGATCACCATCGCGAGTAATAATTTTTCCGGAACCTTCACCACGGTGTGGCTCGCCGGGGGCACCATCGGAACCACCTACACTGTGACGAATACCATTGTGACAACCGGAGGGCGGACCATGGTCCAATCCGTCTCGATTAAGATCGCCACCCGTTAACTCGCCAACGGATCGGTGATCACCGGAGTATTTCCGCGCCACATCAGATTACCCGAATTCAGGTCCAACCGATACGGTTTGAAATCAAACGCGTGTCTGCCCCGATAACGAACCGTCTTCTTCACATCCAACGCGGGCTTGATCATATCCAAGGCGGCTATCCATTCGGGATACATCACACTGATCCATCTCGGGATAGTATCCCCGCGTAGGTACGCCGTACTCTCCCCTCGTAGTCGAGAAACCATATCTTGATTCCCATCGGGAGGCATGGGCTTCAATCTTTCCACGAGGACCGCGAACAGGTTCCACTTTCCCACGCGGAGACGACCCAGTCGGGAGACCTCGGGGAAATGCGGATTTTCCGTGCGTTTCGCGATGGACCAAAATCTCATATAGGCTTGGTCCCCGTTCTGGGATGTCAATTTCAACACCCGGTGGGGATCACTCTCGCGTTCGAAAACATACGAGAAGGCCCCGTTGCTCAAGTAGTTCCAACCCTCGGCTTCGAGAATCTTACTCGCCCTGCCCCACGAGAATGGCGTATTAAAATTACTGCCTACGCCTTTTTGCAAACCCCGACCGGCGAATTCCGGTGACGTGTCGGAGAATTTTTCTTTGAGCCGCATATCAGTCTTTCCTCCTGAGGGGTTGATCCGAGGTGACTTTCCAACGTGAGGTGTCCACGTTGACACTAGTGTATTGTCCCTGAATCGTCTTGGGAAGATTCACCGCGCTTAACCACCATTTGGAATCATCGTAATTGGGTTTACCCGGGATTTCCACGTCCCCTCGGAGCATCAACGCCACCGGGTAGCTCTTTCCGCCCCGTTTCATGTACGCAGCCGCACGGTGTCTGCCCTCGTGCTTCATCACCTTCCCCCGAGTGGGATTCGTCTCATCGATCTGGATCATCAAAAATGGATGTTGACGTGATCCCAACTCATAGTCATCATCTTTTCGGTCCTTCCCACGATTCACCCAATCCAAGTATTTATCGTCGTTCCCCATCTTCGAGTATCGATTATACTGGACCAGCGGTTTTGCCGCTCGGAGGAAATGAACCCAGTCTTCCTCGGTATGCGTGGTGAGTTTGAGAAAATCCTCCGGGGGCATCTCCACAATGACCTGAGAGGAGTTCCCCCTCGCGTTCGACAGCATCGCAGGTGTGACCCGGAACTGAGCCGTCACCTCGTCGAGTTGATCGCTCTCATTTTGGGGAAGAGTTTCAAGAAGGGAAAGAAGTTTCATCGGAGATGTTCAATAACGGTGGGGAAATCCCTGAGAAGAATCTCCCCCTCCGGCGTGTATACGGAATCCGCGTCCTGTCCGGTCTCTTTCTTGAAGAGCCGCCGGAGATACTGCAACGTCCGATTTACATCCTTGCGGGCGGTGTCCTCTTGGAATTCCATATAGATGTGATCCACTATGATTCCCTCGAAATACCCACCTCTGATCCACCCCCGCCGAAACGCGTCGATTTCATTTCTCATATCCATCCCCATCTGGGTGGCAATCTCCCGGGCGAGTTCCTCGTGGTGTTTCATTTCGCCTGCGACGATCTTACTCCCGGGTACGGTCCATGTGGTGATCCACCGCTCCGAACGGTTCTCCAGAATTGGTTTCTGTATCCTGAGCAACCGGTTGATCAACATCGACCAAGCATCATTGGCCGGAATCTCGGTGGGGAGTTTGTTGTTTTGGATCGCGATCCACACGGGTCCCACGGGCTTGAGCATCCTCGACCATGAGGAATCCGCCTTACACACCGCCGCGTCCGAGGCGAACGTGAAGTACCGATGCTCCCCCGGGCGTATCTCCCCGATCTTGGACAACTCGCCGTTCCCCTCCCCGTGTGTGAACGTCTCGGCGGGCCACCAGTACACATTCTCGCGGGTGATCTCACCTCGGATTTCGTGCCACTTCGTCAGGGCCGCGATCAACTCGGTGCCGGTGGGATTTTTCCAATACGGGAACGGAGAGTTCTTGAATGCCTCGGTAATGCTCTCATACTGGCGTTGCGGGGGAACCCGACCCGTTCGTGTGTACAGGGGGATTTGATCCGCCCGCAGGAAGAACGAATTCACCACCTTACCGCGTTCGCCGCGTTGCTCGGCACTGATTTCACTGATCGGATACCGTTTCACATAATCACGAATCACACGAAGAATAACCTTCTGATCATTTCCCTCGACACGGAGTTCCAAATTCGTACCGTTTTGATTGTGTTCGATTCCCACCCGGACCCAACCATTCTGGATAGCCGCGTAGTTGAGTTGGAAATGATCATCCACGCCTTTCGGTCCGGGGTTCATAATCTTCTTGTACAAAGCAACCATATCCGGATGCTCGTTGAGTTTCCATTTCTTGAAGTTATCCAACAACATATCCGAATGAGAGTGATCGGTTTGGGGCATGATCCGCCCACGGGAATCGATCCAGTACGATCCCTCGGGGAGTTCCACGTCCTCGGTGAGGACAGTTTCTATATGAGCCTCGTGCAATGTATTTTTTGTAATCGTTTCGAGGAATTGAATTCTGGTCACTTGTCGATTATTCAAGTAATAGATTTCAAACTTCTTTCCCTTCATCCATCGCAACAGGGTAGACCACGCCGGGGCGACTTCTTGGTCCCAATTCACCCCCAGTGAGCTTCCCCCACCCGCGCCGACTCTGATCCAACCCTGAGACATCGCCACACCTTGAGCAGCATCAGCAGTATACTCGTCGGGGTTTCCATCGTTATCGTATTCCACATAATCGCCGAAGTGCTCCAGCGCGATATCACTATGATGAACATCGTTGGCGTGATCGATCTCGTAAAAATTACCCTTCTCGTCGATCCATCCCCCGTGGAGATTCCACTCATCAGGGAGTTCACCCTCGAAGATCACCTCGTCCCGATCCGATATGACCCGCGTGACCAGACCGGACTTGAACATGTGTTCCCAGAACGAACTCTCCCCGGGCTGTCCCGGGTCTTGTACGATGATCTGATCAAATTTCTTCCCCAGCCACTCCAATGCACGGCGGGAATCCCCCTGTCCTTCGTTTTGGGAACTCCACGTGATGATTAAAATCGCGTTAAAAGCGGGATCATACTGGCAGTCCGCCTGCACGGAACCATCCTGATAGGTTTGAACCCCACCGAATTGAGATAAACGGGGTCTAAATGGGACACGACGGATTTGATTCAACAGCATGATCTATTTATTCATCCCCCTCCCTGAGAGGACGGGTAAATATTCATATGAGACTGATTCAATTTTTACGAAACCTCAAAGCGCGGACGGGACTGCATTGATTTAATATTTCGTATCCAAGAGGGTATTAAATACCCCTTTTTTATCATAATTGTAAATGGACTCATCGCATATATGAGCTTGAATACCCTCGTCCTGTCCTGCCCGGTTGATCATCCAGCGGTTCATCGGTTGCTCAAGGACCCCCGCGTGACCGATTTCACCCAATTTACCTCAAAGGAGACTTTTGACGAAATACGACACCGTGCGGAAAATCGATATCGCTCTGAATGCGAGGGCGATCACCCCGCGACAGGTACCGGGCATGGATCACCATGCGCTCGGACAAGTGGCGTGCGATGCGTTCGAAAAATACCGCCCTAAATGGATTGGGTAAGTCTCCAAAGGTGACAACGAAGACGCTCACCCGCTTCGAGGCCCTGACCCGTTTGGCCGCGTTGGGACAGGAAATCGATCAATGCTTGGGGGCGTTGCGGGATTAGGATTGATATTCCTCGATTTCCGAGTAATACTCGCTAATCCAGAAGGAGACTTATGCCCGTGCATTGGACCCAATGTGATCCCAAAGATCAAATGTTCACGTTCATCGCCGATAGTGGGGAGCCGTTTCATTTCAACACCACCAGCCTCGACAAAGCCTGCCGGGAACTGAACGTCCCCATCGTGGAGATTCAATTAACCCCGGCGATGGTCGAACATGTCCGAACCCACAACGGCGTCGAGGAAGACCACGTTGTAAGATTGACCCCCACCGAGCGGGATCAACCCATCCTGCTATGTCTGTTCAACACTACCCAGTGCGTGGTGGATGGCAACCACCGTTTTGTCCGCCGCTTCCGAGACGGCTTCAACACGATCCAAGCCCACGCGATACCGGAATCGCTCTGGCGACAATACCTCATCACGGGTATCACCCCGGAGGTGAGCCAATTCTTCGTGGACGAGACGATCAAGGGACAATCATCTTAACTGGGTAAAATTGACAAAACGAGCCCACTAAATTAAAAATATCCTCATCAAAAAAAACGCCGGTCGAAACCGTCCTTCCACGCATTCTTCGAGACTGCCAACTGTTATATGGAGCCGTGCAAAGAAAAGCTCGGGACAAGGTGGGCGGCAATTAAAACCTGACAGGCCAGCGGATACGATGCGGGCTGAGTGCCACGGGAATATTCAGTTTCATTATGAACTTGAGAGGCGCATTTCGATGCGTGAGGCGGCTCGTATTCAGTCTTTCCCCGATAATTTCCACTTCAAGGTAGGCTTGCGGGAAACCAGACGTTCTGGATCAATCGGATGGCCGAGGCCACTCGGATGGGCCTTCGCGTGGGCCTCGCGAACATGACCGAACAGAAAATCAGCTACTTCGACCCCACACGATCTACATATTTGGAATGGCTCAAGGCGAACCCCGGTTGGGGCGCAGCGGGCGATCCCGGATCGGACTTCAACGGCTCCGTTATCTCATTTCTGAATCCTGAAAGGCCCACGATGGAACAGTTGAAAATCCGCCTGCGCGAAGACTTGCTCGATCTAAAGGAACCGATGGTTTCGAATAGAACCGACGAGCAGGCCGGAGAAATCGCCGGTCAGATTCGACAAATCCGTATCGTGTTGAATTATATCAAGCGCATCGAGAATGGTAGTAACCTTCTGTATTAGACACCAAGGACATTATGAATGAAAATCGCTCTTACCGGACATACCACGGGGCTTGGTCGTGCGATATTTGACAGTTTCCAAGCCAAGAACGTGGATATTCGGGGGTACAGCAGATCGGTTGGGTATGATCTGACCCAATCGGGAAACCAAATTCGGTTCATTACGGAATGCCTTGATCATCAGGTGGATACCGTGATACTGAATGCATTCGCGGGTGGTCATGGACAGATCAATCTGTTGAACATGCTTTACCGGGAGTGGTCCAACGATTCCAGTAAGACTTGCATCGTGATTGGGAGTCAGGCTGCGGATTGGAATTTCAACGAGAACATCACCTACGCGGCGTATAAAACGACCTTGGATCGCGTTTCTGAATTGTGCAGCTTGAACAGTGCATGGCGACTGTCCAATATCAAACCCGGTCGTATGGGTCCGATATTGAAAGAGCAAGACGTGGTAAACGCAATTCTTTGGGTATTGGATCAGCCCCCGGGGGTTCTCGTCCGCTCGATAACTTTACGGGGTAGATGAGATTAGACCAATAGGTCGGTGAATACCGGAGTATCACCCC
>ENA-ORBV01005279-ORBV01005279.1-microbial-mat-metagenome-genome-assembly--contig:-NODE-5279-length-23926-cov-7.817267_pt1 | contig 23926 bp, 20 predicted proteins | sample MGYA00237777_ERZ505514 | MGnify/ENA primary metagenome ERZ505514 (study PRJEB26160, sample SAMN06269048) | microbial mat metagenome | isolation source: Oligotrophic lake microbial mat | place... | reverse complement strand
GTGGGGGTGGGCTTGATGATGATGATGAGGCGGCGGCGCGGCGGGTGAAGGCGAAGAAGGAACCCATGCCGATTACGCCTGACGACGGGGCACGATCCAAGTGGCGGCGCAGACGGACTCGATGATGTTCGGGCCAGCCCCGGGCACAACGATTTCGGGGGCCCCGGCCGCCGCGACCGCGACCGCTGCGGCTTCCTTATTGGTGACACCGATGATCTGGCCGACCTGCTCCAGGGTCATGGGCTTTTCGTTCTCGCCGCTTTCGAGGCCGAAGCGGTGATCGATGACGGTGCGCCCGACGCCGCTCGGCACTCTTGCGCCGAATCGTTGACGCCGTTCAGCACCAGGACGGGGCCGAAAAATAGCAGGTCAGGAAGTCGAAGATGTCCTGAACGCTCGTCGAGCCGCTCTGGTTGAAGTCGCCGTTGTTGTTGAAGTAATCCGCCAGGAAATCAAAGATGTCCTGAACGGTCACCGTGTGGTTGTGGTTCCAGTCGCAGGCGCACGCGTTTGTTGCGTCGCATGCGTCGATCGAGTCATTGTCGTTGAGGTCCAGAGGACTGATGCCGGTCGTGCTGTTGCGAGATTGGTCGATCTCGAACAGGTCGTTCACGTTGGCTTGCCCATGCAGATCGCAGTCGGGGCCGATGCGGAAGACGTATGCGGGTTCGTCATCGCAGTCGGCGAGCCAGTTCACGTCGCGGGTGGCGCCCGTCGCTACCGGTGCCGAAGGGTCGAGAGCGTCGCATTGCAAGTTGAGCGGTACGACGCGATAGATGCCGGCCTTCGGCGGCGAATCTCCGCGGCGTTTCAGGCCGATGGCGCGCAACCGCGCCTGTGCGCCGCCCGCCTGCGAAGGGTGCAGCACCACATCGAACATTTCACCCATGTCGAGCATCCAATCGCAGGTGTTCTCGGAGCGGCAATCGATCTGCACCGCTTGGTTCGGGTCTGTAACGCCGGTCGCCAGCCGCACAGGCCCGTATGAGCAGATGAGCACCGGCACGGCGGCGGCCGTGAAGGCGGACTCAAGCGGGCCTTCGTAGCGGCCGACCTGGCCGTAGCCGGGCATCGAGTCGTTGAGGTGAAGCCGGAACGGAGCGACGGCGACGCACCCGCCGCCAAGCTGAGACGGCGTCTGCGGGTAGTCCGGTTCGGTGATGACGATCGTGTTCGTTCCCGAGCCAACCTCGACCGAGGCGAAGAGAGGCTTGGTGACGTTCGTCGGTGGGACCGAACACCCGATCGAGATGGGAAACTGCGCGATGAGCGAGTTCACAACAATCTGGCCTTTGAGGCCTTCACTGGGAATCTTGATTTTGGGCTGATCGGCGAACGAGCCGCACGGATAACCGTAGTAGGTGGCGAACTCGACCTTGCCGTCGGCGGGCAGTTCCTGCGTGAACGTCATGTTCATGTCGCAGCCGCCCCGCGACTTGATGAGGCCGCCAATGTTCGATCCCCGCGGCAGGAGTGTGGGCGTGGTGAGATTTCCACGGATGCCCATGACGCTCGATTCCAAGTGCCTAATGCCGACCGTCGCGACGATGTTGCTGCGGATGCTGGCCCCGAAGATCGCGTCGATGGTGCGAGCCTTGATCTCGGTCGCTTGGTAATCGGGCGGCCGGTCGTTGCCTGGGCGAGCCCCGCCCACATCGAACCCGTTCGCCTCGATAAACCCGATGTCGCCGCTCGCGTTGTTGCTCGTGTCGAGGACCCGGACGCGGACGGCAAGCGGGCCGCGCGTCGGGCCGGGCGTCGTGGTTGCGACGTTGCACGCGACGCGTTCGATCCGTCCGCCGCGTGAGCGAATCTCGCTCACGACTGGATCGGCGTTCAGGTCGTCTGCGATTTGACCACCCACGCTGATCGCGAACAGCGTTTCGGTCGTGCTATCGTGATAGATGCGCGGATTGGTCATCGTGCCATCCACGTCCAGTCGAACGATCCGGTTTGCCTGGACGATCGCGTTGGAAACCAAGTTTCGACTGATCCTGGCCTGCAGAGTAACCTGGCATCCACCGGGCGCGAACCCTCCAAGATCTCTGCATCCAGCGCCAGCCAGCGAGCCATCGGGGTCAATATTGGTGGCGCTGCTGTCAGCGATGAGCACGGTGATGGTGGCGGTGGAGTTTGTGAAACTGATCACACCCAGATCGCCCGGGGTGGTGTTCGAGTCGAAGACCCGATAGAACCCGCCCGTCGCGTCGGCGACCGTGAGGTTGATCCCGGACGCCGTCGCCGTCACCCCCGAAGGTAGTGCCCCCCATGTTCCACCACCGGCGGTCATGAACTGCACGCTTGGAGCACCAAATGCGGTCTCCGACGGCAATATTAAGAACACCAGAGTGAGTGCGAACAAGGTCGAGAGTTTCATCGGTACCTCCTTGAAAACCAAGCGCCAAATGCGGCGAATGTGAGAACTCCAGGCGTCGACGGCACGCTCGACGCAATCCGCAATCCGATTGCGGAGGAAGAGCTAAAATATGTTGCGGAACCACCGCCCCAGATGAGATCAAGCGTTTCCCCTGATCCGGTCGAGTCCAGCGCTCCCCGTCCGTCGTAACGCCATGCGCTAATTTGTGGATCGAACGCATTCTCCAGCCACTCCGCTGCCCCTCCCGAGGCATCCAACAATCCCCACGGCGTGCGGGTATTTGGATACGACCCGAGTTCCAGCAGCGAACCGTCGAAGCCGCGCGACCCTGCGTTGGTCTGGCCACCCGCACTCGGCGGCCCAGTGAGCGGTCGGGTGTCGGACGAGTTGGGGAATTGCCAATACCCACCCTGACCCACACCGTAGCGGTCGGGGTCGTAATGAACCGACTTGATCCACTCATCGATGTTAGGAATCCAGTATTGAGCTCCGGGCAAACGCGAGAGCGGCGGCTGGACCCCTGCAAGGTCGTACGCTCCTGTAACGAGCGCCGCGGGGCTCGCGGCCTTGCCGTTCTGAAGCCAGTTGCAGTACTTGGCTGCGTTGTCCCAGGGGATTCCGAAGACGGGGTACCGATCGGCGCCCGCGAAGGGCCGGAGCGAGTAGTGCGCCCCGGATCCCACGTCGCGCTCATAGCCCGCGAAGTTGATCCGGTCGCCGATGGAGTCGTCCCCGAAGGATGCGGCGGCATTGGCAAACTCCATCCACTGCGCGGTGGAGACCTCCAACCGGCTCATGCGGTATTGATATCCCACCGAGCCCCGCCCGAGTGGGTAGCCTCCGTTGGGGCCGCCCGGCCCGTCGGTGTAGGCCGGGTTGCGGACATCGCCGATGGTGGCGAAGTCGAAATCGTAACTGGGCGGCACGCCGGCCTGCGCCCCGGCGGCCAGAGCGAGCGCGGCAAGCCAGGTGACGGATCGGCGCACGCCCTCAGCGTGCTTCCACGCCACATCGGCTGAGTGAGAGACCATAGCCAAAGCATACGATGCCGAGCGGACTCTCCTCCCCGCGTTCTGCGATTGTCGAGTGGCGAACTAGCCCAGACGGCACCCAGCCGCTTCGCCGCCCGAGGCATCGGTGACTCGGGCATCCGTGGGCGCGGTGCCGATGGCATCAGCGGGTGCGAGCCGCCGGCTCAGGTTGCTTGTTCAATGGTTCGAGCCGCGCGATCGCTTCGAGCGTGTATCGGTGTTTGTCGCCGTACGCGGCCTTGATCTTGTCGAGCCCTGCGCGCAGGAGGGGTTCGGCCTCCGGTGCTCGGCCGGCGCGGCGGAGGCACTCACCGAGGAACGATTCGGAGCGGCCGAGGTCGCCGTCGTTGCGGCGGGGCAGGCGAGTGCGCATGTCCATCGCGGCGGTGAGGGCGGGGAGCGCGTCGGCGTATCGGGCCTGGCGCATGCGGATCTGACCGAGCAGGCTGAGGGCTTCGGCGATGGATTCGTGGTCGCCCTTGTGGACATTGTGCCGGAGGGTCAGGCTCTGTTGGGCGAGGTCGGCGGCTTCGTCGAGGAGCGCCGACTGATTCGGCGGGCCGGGCTCGCCGACAAAGCCGGCGCGGTGGCGCTTCAGGCCCGCGAGCTGGATGAGCGTGTCGGCGATGAGGGGGTCGTCGGCGGTGTACCACTTGCGGCGGATGTCGAGGGCGCGGGCGATGAGCGGCTCGGCTTCGTCGTAGCGCTCGAGCGTGATGAGGTTGGCGACGACGTTGGCAATGGCGACCGCGACGAAGCGCGAGTCTGTGCCGCTGGCTTTCTCGACGAGCGCGAGCGATTCGCTCGCGAGCGCGAGCGCCTGCGGGGTATCGCCGGAGGCCCGCACGCTGGCGGCCTGACCATTGAGGTATTCGGCGGCGCTGGCGTAATCGGCGGATGTGCCGGTGCGGTCGGCGAGGGCGCGCTGCGCGGCCGCGGCGGCACGGAAGTGCTGCACGGAGAAGTCGTACTTTTTCCAGCCGTGCAGGGCGGCACCCATCTGGTATCGGGCGGCGATGGTCTGGCGGTCATCTTCGCCGAGCGACTTACGGCGCAGGTCGTGGGCGGTGGTGAAGTGACCGAGCGCGGTTTCGAACTCGCCGCGGCGGACGCGGGCGCGGCCGAGGTCGATGAGGGCATCGGTGTAGGCCAGAGGGTCCGCGCCGGCGTGCCGGGCGCGATAGTCGACGACGCGCTGCAGCATGTCGGCGGCTTCGTCGATGAGATGGTGGCTGAGGCTGGCGCGACCGAGCCGCCAGAGGACGAGGGCGTGCTCTTCGGGAAACTCAGCGAGCTGGGCATCGACGATGGGGCGGGCGTCGGCGAGGAAGTCTTTGATGGATTCGAGGCGCGGGGCATCGGTCTCATCCTGCTTGGTGCGTTCGAGGCCCGAGAGCACGGCGTCGAGGACGCGGCTCTTGGCCTGCTCCTCGCGTGCGGCGCGGAACCGAAGCGAGGCCGCGACGACGGTCGCGCCGACGGCCAGGAGCGCGAAGGCGAGCGCGGCGGCGGCGCGGTAAGGGTGGCGAGCGACGGACTTGCGAAGAACATAGAGCGAGCTGTCGGGGCGGGCGCGGATGGGACGCTTGTCGAGGAAGCGGCGGAGATCTTCGGCGAGGGCCGCGGCCGAGAGATAGCGTCGCGCGGGGTCGCGGGCCAGTGCCGTGCGGATGATGATCTCGAGGTCGTCGTCGAGGCGCATGCCCAGCTCGCGCGGCGGGGTGATGCGGGCCTCGGTGATGGTCTTCACGGCCGCGTTCAGCGACGTTTCGAGCGTGTAGGGATGGCGACCCGTGATCAGGCGATAGAGGATGAGTCCGAGGGCGTAGACATCGCTGCGGGCATCGATCGCGGCCGGATCGCCGCCGACCTGCTCGGGTGAGGCATAGGCGAGCGTGCCGACGAAGCCGCCGGGCTGGGTGGCGTCGATCGTGTTGGAGGGATCGCGAAACTTGGCGACGCCGAAGTCGAGGATTTTCGCGGAGAGGTGGCCGCTGTGGCCGGGAGGGATCGCGAGCGGGACTTGCGGGGCGGAAACCCACCCCCCGGCTCCCTCCCTCTGGGACGGAGAGTTTGAGATGAGGATGTTCGCGGGCTTGAGGTCGCGATGGATGACGCCGCGGCGGTGGGCGTGGTCGACGGCATCGGCGATCTCGGCGAGGAGGCGGAGTTTCGTCGGAAGGTCCAGCGGGGATTGCTCGACGAACTTGTCGAGCGGCAGGCCGCGGACAAGCTCCATCGCGATATATGGGCGTGTGCGGCCGGCGACCTCGGCCGCACCGGCCTCGAAGACCTGGGCGATGCCGGGATGCTGAAGCAGCGCGAGTGCGGCGGCTTCGTGCTCGAAGCGGCGCAGGAGAGCGGGGGAAGCGAACTCGGTCTTGATGAGCTTGAGGGCGACGGCGCGGCGCGGGGCATCTTGCGCGGCTTCGTAGACGACGCCCATTCCGCCGATGCCGAGGGCGGAGATGATCGTGTAGCGGCCGATGCGGGTGCCGGGGGCCAGATCGCCGCCGAAAGAATCGGGGCGCGTGGCGGCACCGGCGAGTTCGTTCGCCAGGGCGTTGTCGGCGCGGATGGTCGCGAGCGCCTCGCGGCAGGCGGCGCAGTCGGCAAGATGACCGGCGAGCGGACTGCCGTCTGCATCGGAAGGCTGATCGGCCGCGACGTGGAGGTCGGAGAGCGGCGGACAGAGAGATCCAGCGGTGTGGGCCACGCGGGATCTTTGGCGGGCAGGGCGCTGAAGGTGTCGTCTCAGCGTCGGCGTGACGGCGGGCGCGAGATGAGGGTGATCGTGGTCTCGGTGACGGCACCTTCGACGACGTGTGCGGCGGTCTCGCCGGTCTCACCGGCGGGTCCGGTCGCGCGAAGAACCCACCGGCCCTCGGGTAGCCCATCGAGGGAGAAACTGCCTTCGGCATCGGTCAAGGGTGACAGATCGGGCGCGGGGCCGGCACCGCTCACGATGGTGATGGCGGCGTCGGCGATGGGCGTTCCGTCGCCGTCTCGAACGACGTAGCCGCGAATGCTTCCGAGCATGGTGTTATCCTGTGTCGGGCGGGGAAGCGTGCCTCGCACCGATCCGTTTCCGGTGATTCCGCGGTCGGCGCAGGGCAAACGAATGTCCGCGATCTCGATGGTGACATCGCTGACGGAGTTGTCGAGGACGTGGACGACGGCCATCGCGCCGTTTCCGCTGGGGCCGCGGATCGAGAGCACCCATTCGCCCGCTCGGAGCGCATCGACGAAGAACGAGCCGTCGCGATCGGTGGTGGGGAGTTGGGCGGGGGATGCGCCCGTCACCCCCGGGCCGCGAACGGCCATGACGGTGGCATCCTGGACGGGATTCCGGTCGGCCGACGACACGACATATCCGCGAACACTTCCACGCATGGGAGGCTCCAATCAAAGAAAAGGCCCCGCGTCGCCCGCCCCCTTGCGGGGTCCAAGGGCGGTGCGACGCGGGCGGATCGATGAAACGCTTAGATCTTGCTCCAGGCGAGCATGCGTTGGTAGACCGGCTGGGTGACGCGGGTGGCGGAGTTGCCGGTGGAAGCGCCGTAGTTGTGGATGCCGACGACGTAGCGTGCGCCGTTGCGCATGATGTAGACGGGTGCGCCGCTCTGGCCGCCGACGCTGTCGATGTCGTAGATGAGCGTCGCGGAGGTGACGGCCTTGACCTTGCGGGCCATGCCCCACATCTCGGCGAAGGGCTTGTCGCCGGGATAGCCGGCGAGCACGGCCGACTGGGCCAGCAGCGTGGGTGCCTGGAAGGCGGCGAAGCCGAAGCTGCCGAGGGCGCGGCCGCTGAAGGCACCGGCGGGCAGGACCACGCAGCCGTAGTCGCTTTCGGGTTTCTTATTCGTCACCCAACCGGCGACCGAGCGGAAAGACGACGACGTGGCCGAGCCGTTGGGCCTGGAGGTTCCGTTGCAGCCGGGGATGACCTCGACGCTGCGGGCCCAGCCGCCCTGGTTGTGGAGATAAACGCAGTGACCGGCGGTGCAGACGGCGCGCGGGCCGATGAGGAAGCCCGTGCCGCGATAGGTCGCTCCGCTGGGGAAGGTGATGCGGAGGGCGCAGATGCGTCGCCACGGAATGATGTTGGTCTGCGTGATACGGACGCGATCATCGACGCCGATGATGACTTCCATCGCGGCGACGGCTTCCTCGATGAGGGCTTCGGTGGACTCGGAGGTGCTCTCGCCAGCGGGGCCGGAGGGTGCCTGTTGACCGGCTTCGAGCAGTTTGGCGAGCAGGGCGAGCAGGCCGGAGGGTCCGCTGGTGCCGCGGCCGGCGGTCTTCACCGCGCCGCCCAGCGATCCGAGCACGGTGCCGACGGCATTTCCCAAAGGACCGGGCGGAATCGGCGGGCGCGGCAGGCGCTTGATGACGCGCCTGGCGCGGGGCGAGAGCCTGCCCATCACGCCCTTGGCGACGGCGGGTCCGATTGTCGAAACCAAGGTGGGGATCAGCGCTGCCAGAGCCGGGAAGAACTCTTCCTGGCTGCCCTCAGCGCCCGCACCGGCATCGCGCAGCAGCGGCTGCACCGGTGCCGAATAGCCCTCTTCGCCCGACTCCTGGCCCTCGAAGCCCTCGATGCTGCGAAGGTCGGAGACGGCGCTCTCCTCGCCAGATTCGGCGGCGGACAACTGCTCGGGCGTTGCCTCCTGATACTCCTCGCCCGACTCGGCGCTCTCGGTGCCGATTTCGTCGTGCGGCCCCGCTTCGGTGCCGGATTCGCCGCTGCCGCCGCCGAAGTTCATCGGCGGATCGCCCATCACCTCGCCCTTGGAGAACGGGCTGTCCTGCGCGGACGTGCTGCGAGCCGGAGCGGCCCGGGTCGCACCGTTGTACGGGGTTGCGCGCGTTTGCGCCGGGGCGGTCTGCGTGACGGCGCTTCCGCTCAGCACGTCTTCGGCTTCGTTGCTCTCACGCGAGGCAGACTTCTGCTCGACCACGTTGGAACCATACCTGTTACTGGCCATTGATGAAACTCCTTGTTGTTCGCTCGCGGCATGCGAGCCAACGAATGTGCCGCGCGCTCTCCGCGACGGCACGTTTGGTAATACCGGAGGCGACAAGATGAGGAAGATGACGCAGAACTTCGAGCAGGTCTGCTCGAAGTGCGAGATAGCGGAACATGCCGGAAACCTGCGATGGGCGAGCAGAGCGATCTGGATAAGCGGATGCACATGGTCGGGATCGGCGTTCGCCCGCAACCGATTCCGGCGATGTCTCGGGAGCGCAACTGGATTGGAAAGACCTAAACAGGTGGTGTCGCGAATACGACGGGGCCACAGACACAGTCGAACAGGGTGTCGGCGCGAACGTGCGCGCTCGCATCGGATCTGTGAAGCGGATGCGCAATCTTGGTGGTTACATCCGCGCGGCGTGCGACGTATCTGAGCGTTGAAGCGGTTCTCTCAATCCTGATCGAACGCCGATTCGAGGCGCTGGATGAGCGTTCGGATGCGCTCCATGCAGCGGCTCTTGGCCAGATACACCTCTTGGGTGGAGAGGTTGAGTGCGCTCGCGGCCTCGGCGGCGGGGACGCCGCGGATGGCGACCAGCTCGAAGGCTGCGAGGGTGGTTTCGTGCAGTTTGTCGGACGCGCGGAGCTGATCGAGGGCTTGCCGCAGGATCGCGGCACGCTGCTCCTGATCCCACGCGGTATGCCATGCCGGTTCGTCGGCGGCTTCGGAGAGCGTGCCCCCCTCCGCCCCGTCGGCGGGCTGGGCTGCGCCCTTCGCTCGCGCGCGGCGCACATCGGCGATCTTCAGGCGTGCGATGCCGATAAGCCATTGGCGGAGGCGGCCGCGGGCGCGGTCGTAGCGCTTGTCGCGGTAGCTCTTGAAAAAATCCGCAAGCGTGTCCTGAGCGGCATCGGCGGAGTCGACATCGGAGAGGCCGGCGCGGCGTCCGAGGTTGATGAGTATGGGTCGGTAGCGACCGTCGAACTCTGACCATGCCTCGCGGTTGCCCGCGTCGTGCAAGGCGTCGAGCAGAGCGGAGGTTGTGCGGGTGGCATCGATCATGGGGGCGATGGGGTTGTGAGCAAAGCGGAGCAAGCGGGCGAGCGGCCGGCCATGCGATTATTGAACCCGGCCGGGACGACCGGCGGGGGCAGTCGGCGGTGCCGTTCGCAGGAAGTCGAAGGCGGCACACCGAGCGAGTCGCTCGGTTGCTCCATCCGGCAAACCCGATTCGTCAACGACGCGCGCGGGCGAGAGGCTATCGTCTGGCATGGCGACGGGCACAGGTCGGCCATCCGGAACGGGCGGCGGGGGGCTTGGGGCGCTCTTGGCACGGGCTTGCGGGCGGGACGCGACCGGCGCAGCTCTGGCCGCGCCCGACCGCGAGGCGGCGTTTGCCGAGCTTATGCGCCTGGTCATGATCTCGATTCGCGCGGGGATGGGTCGGCGGCTGCGCGATCACCGCGAGTCGGCCGATGTCTGCCAGTCGGTAGCCAAGTCGTTCGTCGAAGATTTCGAGAGCGGGCGGGTGAGCTTCGAGACCGAGGCGCAGGTGGCGGCGTATCTGCAACGCGTCGTTCAGAGCAAGCTGGTGGACCTGGCGCGGCACGACGCGGCCGCAAAGCGAGGCGGCGGAGGTGGGGTGGGCGACGGAAGTGCTGCACGCGGCGGGCCGCTCGCGCCGGCGCAGCGCATCGGGCCGAACTCATCGGAGTCGGGCGGCGGCTTGGATCCGGCCGCACGCGGATATGCACGCGGGTCCGAGGCGAGCGCCGACATGCGCACCCAGGAGGCGATGGCGCGGGTGATGTCGACGCTGAGCGAGGACGATCAGGTGCTCGTGCGGATGCGCGGCCAGGGGCTGAGCTGGGAGCAGATCGCGGGGGCGCTGGGCAAGGAGAGCGCAGCGGTGCGGCAGCAGTTCAGCCGGATTCAGAGGAAGATTGGGGAGCTGTGAGCCAGTGCTTTTCGAGTGAGCGGACGCGTCTCTCTTCGCCCCGAAGGGGCGCAGGGCGGTAGCCAGCGGGTGGAGGAGGCGCTTCGCGTCATCGGCAGGGGCCGGGATGCCGGTCGCGCGGTCGTCCGGCGGCTCCGGCACGCGGTCACGGATAAATACGAACGAAAGTCCCGGAAGAGATCGAGATATCGGGTGGTTACACGCAACACCCCAAACCCCCGCCGCAAACACCCGGTCCTCACCAAAGCCACCCCTCAAATCCGCGACAAAGCCCTCGGCAAACTCCGCGAAACTTGCCCTTGAGTTCACGGCGTTGCCCGTTGGGCGGCGGAGGCGCGACGGCGGTACGTTCGACACAGCAGTGCCAACGGTGCCAGCCTTGGCGACCACCGCCAATACACTCCCCGCACTCATGCGACTCTCCCTTTCCGAAATCCGGGCCAAGGCGATGGCGTTCGCCGCCGACTGGGAGGACGCCTCCAGCGAGCGGGCGGAAGCGCAGACGTTCTGGAACGAGTTCTTTGCCGTCTTCGGCATCAAGCGCCGGAGCGTGGCGAGCTTTGAGGAGAAGGTCCGCAACCTCGACAAGCGGTACGACCGCATCGACGTGTTCTACGCGGGCGTGATGATCGGCGAACACAAGAGCCGGGGGGAAGACCTTTCGGCCGCGGCGAGCCAGGCGTTTGATTATGTGCAGTCGCTCACACGCGAGGGGCGGCACGGCGATCTTCCGAAGTTCATCGTCGTCTCCGACTTCGCCCGGATCGTCGTCTACGACCTCGACTCCGTCGATCCCGCCAAGCCCTACGCCGACTTCAAGACCGCCAAGCTCCACGAGCACATCAAGCACCTGGGATTCCTGTCGGGGTACACGACCCGGCCCGTGGACCCCGAAGACCCGATCAACATTGAGGCCGTCGAGGTGCTGGGCACGCTGCACGATGCCCTGGAGAAGGGCGGGTACACCGGCCACCAGCTTGAGCGGTTCCTGGTGCGGGTCCTCTTCTGCCTGTTCGCAAATAGAATCCTGCTACTATGAATTGGCTCTTGTCGAGACCCCACCATGAGCGGACGAGTAGGACATCGCAAACGGCTGATCTGCGTCAACGCAGCGAACCTGCGCGCCAACCACTTGTACCTGACCGGGCACGCTGACTTCTTCCCGGCGGACTGCTACGGCGCGGCGACGGCGAGCGGCACCCCCGGCAAGATGCTCCGGCTCGACGTGGACGGCCTCACCGAGCCGGTGATGACCGACATCCCTACGGAGGCAAAGTCCGGCAAGCCGCGACGCTTCTTCCGCAAGCGGGCGTGGGTCCGTGAGTTCTTCGCCAAACACGCGATCAAGCCGGGCGACACGATCAGCATTGAGCGAATCACGGCCCACCGTTTCCGTATCTCGCCGTTCGAGGCGAAGCAACAACGAGAGTGCCCGACGACCTTCATCTTCAAGACCGAGCCGGAAGGCAAAGGCCCGCGCGTCATTGAGTTGTTCGCTGGATGCGGCGGCATGGCGTTGGGTTTCAAAGAGGCCGGGTATCGCACCGTTCTTGCCAACGAATGGGATAAAGCCGCGTGCGACAGCCTGCGCGCCAACATCACCGATCGAGTGCTCAACTGCGCGATTCAGGAAATCGAGACCTTCCCCGAGGCCGACGTGGTCGCGGGCGGCCCGCCGTGCCAGGGATTCAGCAATCTCGGAGAGCGGGTGCCGAACGATCCCCGCAACCAACTCTGGCGGCACTACTTCCGGTGCGTTGAACAGGTCCAGCCCAAGGTCTTCGTGCTGGAGAACGTGCCGCCGCTCCTGAAATCCGCAGAGTTCGTCGAGATGAAGCGTCTCGCCGAGCAGTTGGGCTACAAAATCGAAGGCCGCGTCTTGAACACAGCGGACTATGGCGCGCCACAAACGCGCAAGCGGGCCATCGTCATCGGCTCGCGAATCGGCGAACCCAGCTTCCCGACGCCAACGCATGTTGACCCGTTGAAGCGGAACCTTCTCAATCAGCACCTTCCCCGTTGGCGAACGGTGCGTGATGCCATCGGGCATTTGCCGATCGACCCGACTGGCATCGACTGGCACATCGGACGCAATCCGACGCCTATGTCTGTCGAACGTTATAAGTGCATTCCGGCAGGCGGGAATCGCTGGAACCTGCCTTCCCACTTGATGCCGGAATGCTGGAAGCGCAAGACCGAAGGCGGAACAGATTTGTTCGGCCGGCTGTGGTGGGATCGCCCGTCGGTCACGATCCGTACAGAGTTTTACAAGCCGGAGAAGGGCCGCTATCTCCACCCGGTCGCGCACAGGCCTATCACGCACCTCGAAGCCGCGTTGCTGCAATCGTTCCCCGACGACTTCAAGTTCTGCGGGAGCAAGATCAATGTCGGCATCCAGATCGGCAACGCGGTCCCGCACGTGTTCGCGCTCGCCATTGCTCACCATGTCGTCGAGATGATCGGTGTCAAGCTCCCGGCCCGTCAATTCAAGATCGGATAAGGCACGAACAAAGCATCATGGCGAATGAACCTCGCAAACCTGGCGCACGCACCAAACTTCGAGCCTTCTTTGAGGCCAACGTCGGTCGCGTCATCACGACAAAGGAACTGAGCAAAGCAGCGGGGATTCACGACTACCAGCGGCGCATCCGAGAGTTACGCAACGAAGAGGGAATGCAAATCCTCTCCCACAAGGACCGGGACAATCTCAAGCCCAACGAATACCTCATCGAGACGTTGACTCCTCTCCCAGTCATCGCCCGCGACATTTCGGACAAACTGCGCCGCCACATCCTCGAACGCAACGGCTACACCTGCCAAGTCTGCGGCGCTGGCGCGGGCGAAGAATCCCTCTGCGAGCCGGGCAAGAAGTGCCGCCTCGAAATCGATCACACCGTCCCGATCAGCCAAGGCGGCACGGACGAAGAGCACAATCTTCGGGCCGTCTGCGTGTGGTACAACAAGGACAAGTCAAATCTCAAGATGCCAACATCGCGCGACGCGATCAGCGCGATGGCGATGATCCGACGGCAGCCACGCGATGTCCAGCTTGAGGTGTACGAGTTTCTTTCCAGGAAGTATGGAAAGACTCTCAAGAACACGTAGCGAGCGCGTTTCTATTTAGTAGATTTGTCTATACGTACTTCGTTGTACCACGCCCTACCACTTCGGCGTCCTCACCAGCGAAATGCACATGGCGTGGGTCCGCCAAGTCTGCGGGCGACTCGAATCCCGGTACCGCTACTCCAACAAACTGGTCTACAACAACTTACCGTGGCCGCAGGACGTGAGCGACAAGCAACGCGTCACCGTCGAAGCCGCCGCGCAGGCCGTGCTGGACACCCGCGCCACCTTCAAGGGCCAGACCCTCGCCGACCTCTACGACCCGCTGGCCATGCCCAAGGCCCTGCGCGATGCCCACATAGACCTCGACCACGCCGTTGACAAGTGCTACCGCGCCGCCCCGTTCGAGTCCGAGCGTGCCAGAGTCGAATATCTGTTCACGCTCTACCAGCGGCTGATCGCTCCGCTCACCGCGCCCGCGAAGGGACGCAAACGCGCCAAGGGCGAGTAACAGCACGAGGGGTGGTTGGTGGCGATTGCTGGCGGGCGTGTTGTTGGCGTGGGGTGCGGCGTGGGAGTTCGTTTTCGCACCTTCGATCGCTGCGCGATGATTTGAGTTGTGGGGGCGATTGTCGGTGGATGCCGCTTTGCGGCGATCCACGGCTATTCACCTTGACGGCATTGCCGTGGTGTGGAGCGTGGGGAGCGTGTGGGAAGTGTCAGCCTACTTCCCGACGGCACTGCACACTTTCTTTGCGGCGTCGGTGAGGTCGGTTGCGGTTTGCAGTGTTGGGAGTTTGGGTTTGCTGTTTTCGAGGAGTTGGCGGCCGGCTTGGACGTTGGTACCTTCGAGGCGGACGACGAGGGGGACTTTGAAGCCGATGGAGCCGTCGGGGTTTTTATAGTTGGTGGCGGCGTTGACGATGCCTTTGGCGATGGTTTCGCAGTTCATGATGCCGCCGAAGATGTTGACGAGGACGCCCTTGACGTGTTTATCACTGAGGATAATGGAGAAGGCTTCGGTGACGGCTTCTTCGGTGGCACCGCCACCAACGTCCAGGAAGTTGGCGGGGGTGCCGCCGTGGAGGTTGATGACGTCCATGGTTGCCATGGCAAGGCCGGCGCCGTTGACGAGGCAGCCGATGTTGCCGTCGAGGGCGATGTATGTGAGGCCGAACTTGGAGGCTCGCTGTTCGGCGGGATTTTCTTCGGAGGGATCGGCGAGTTGAGCGATGTCTTTGTGGCGGATGAGGCCGTTTTCGTCGAAGTTGAACTTGGCGTCGATGGCGAGGACGGAAGCGGAGGCGGGCGGGACGCCCACCCCACCGGAAGGCGCAGCGTCGAGGGCGATGACGAGGGGGTTTATTTCGGCGAGGGCGCAGTCTTTATCGATGTAGAGTTTGCTGAGTTTGAGCATGACGTCGGCGGCCTGGTTGGCGAGTTTGCCTGAGAGGCCCAGGCGTGCTGCAACTTCGCGGGCCTGGAATGGCTGCAAACCCAGGAGGGGATGCAAGCGTTCCTTGATGATGGCGTCGGGTCGCTGGTGGGCGATGGTTTCGATTTCAACGCCACCTTCGCGCGATGCGATGAGCACGTTGCGGCGGGTGGCGCGATCGGTGGTGATGGCGAGATAGAACTCTTCTTTGGCGGGGGTGGCGTTACCCTGTGCGGGGCGGTCGGCGATATCGACGGCGGCGGCGATCAAGAGGCGTTTGACTTCGAGGCCTTCGGGGGGAGTTTGCGGGGACTTCATGCGATTGGAGAGCATGAAGCGGGCGGCTTCGGTTGCTTCTTCGGGGGTGCGGACGAGTTTGACAAAACCTGCTTTGCCACGGCCACCGGCGTGGACCTGGGCCTTGACGACAGCGAACGGCTTGTGCTGGCCCTGGGTGACCTGCTTGAATGCGGAGGTGGCGTCCTCGACGGAGGTGATCATCCGCCCGGCGGGCACGGGAATGTTGTAACTGGACAGGAGGTCACGGGCCTGGTACTCGTGGATCTTCATGGGGCGAGGGTAGGACCAGGGAGCAAGCATCAGGCGTGGGACAAGTGGTATCAGGATGCGGAAATCAAGTGATCGAGCGTGTGGGCAAATGGTGCGTGCTTGCAACTGCTGCCCATATGCTCGATGGTGTTTGAGGCTGCACCACACCACGATCCCTGGGCCGCGATCAAGCAACCGAATTACAGGGCGTTTGCGGTTGCGTTTGTTTGCTCGTCCTTGTCGCTTCAGATGACATCGATGGCGCTGGGCTGGGAGATATACGAGCGCACGGGGGATGCGTTCCTGCTTGGGCTGATGGGGGTGGCGCGTGCGCTGCCGGTGGTTGCGCTTGCTTTGCCTGCGGGTCAAGTGGTTGATTGGTTCCGGCGCGAACGAGTGATGATGTGGACGCAGGCAGGATTTGGCATCGTGATGGCGGCGCTGGCGCTGGCTGTTCATGGCATTGACGGCGTGCGCGGGACGGTCTGGGCCTTGCTGGCTTTAGTGTCTGTCATGGGCATGGTTCGGACATTCAACGGGCCAGCGCGGAGCAGTCTGCTGCCTGACCTGGTTGCGCCCGAGGTATTTGCCAACGCTGTGACATGGAACGTTGGGTTCTTTCAGTTCTCGGCAATTGGCGGCCCGCTGATTGCTGGTTGGCTGATTGATCAGATGGGTCATTCGTGGGGCGTGTTTGCATTGTGCTCGGGCTTGTGCTTTGTGTCCGCGCTGCTGGCTTCGCGCCTGAAGCCGATTCGAGCGAGGGAAGCGGTGAGTGGCTCGATCTCGCTTCGCACACTCTGGACGGGCATGGGCGAGGGGCTGGCGCATGTCAAACGCGACAAGTTGATTCTTTCGACGATCACGCTGGACATGTTCGCGGTGCTGCTGGGCGGAGCAACGGGGCTGTTGCCGGTCTATGCCAAGGACATCTTGCATGTGGACGCGATGGGTCTGGGCTGGTTGCGTGCCGCGTCGTTTATTGGTGCGCTTGCCATGAGCATCTGGCTGGGCATTCGTCCCATTCGCGGCAAGGCGGGGCCACTGTTACTTGCGAGTGTTGCGGCATTTGGGGCTGCGATGATCGTCTTCGGGCTTTCGAAGTGGTTCTGGCTTTCGATGGGTGCGTTGTTGGTTGCGGGTGCTGTCGATAGCATCAGCGTGGTAATCCGTCATGTGCTGGTGCAGATGCGAACGCCCGCACACCTGCGCGGGCGGGTCAGTAGCGTGAATAGCGTGTTTATCGAGTGCAGCAACGAACTGGGCAGTTTTGAGAGTGGTGCGGTTGCGAAACTCTTTGGCCCGGTGGTGAGCGTGGTTTCGGGGGGAGTTGGCACGCTGCTGGTTGTGCTGGGCGTGGGGCTGGCTTGGAAGGAACTTGGGAGATTGGACAGGCTTGAAGACCCCAAGCAGTGATGCCTGTTGATGGTTTGGGATCTTTGTCCATCGTGATCGATCATTGCATGCGTGCGAGGATGTCCAGCACGCCATCGGTCTCTGCGTGCGTCGAGACGTAATCAGCGCGGGCCTTGAGGCGTTCGTCGGCGTTGCTTGGGCAGGCAAAGAAGGCGACGCGGTCGCGGATTGCCATGTCGCCCATGGTGTCACCTATGCCAGCGAGTTGGTGTTTTTGGTAGCCCATCATCGCGCACAGGCGATCGATGCCCGAGCCTTTGCTCACGTGGGCGAGTTCGAGGTTGATCCATGCCACGGTGTTGGAGACTCGCAGATTCCAGCCCTGGCGAGCGATCCGCTCCTCGATCATCGGCTTGAGGTCCATCAGCACTGGTGTCTGTGGATGCCAGAGGGAGATGCTTGCGGTCTTGCCGGGCTGCATGGTGATACCCAGAGGCAGCAACTCGGCACGCACGAATCGAGTGCAGGCTTCGATTTTTTCCAAGTCGCTTGCGCTGATGCTCGGGTCCATCAAGAATCGGTTGTCACGCGGATCGTACAGCCAGACGCCCATTTCGCAGATGATGGGGCAGGATGTATTGGCGATGAGGCGGGAAATGGCCTCGGCGTAGGGCTGGGGGCGACCGGAACAGAGCGTGAGGATTGCGCCGTTGGTGCGTTGGGCGAGTGTGTTGTACTGGGCGATGCGGGCGAGGGCGTGGGCATCGAGCGGGGCGTGGCTTTCGGGACCAAGGCAGCCGTCGATGTCGGAGATGATGCAGCGATAGGGCATGGTTGAGGATAGTGCGGACTGTTCGCACGTCGAGCGGCTGTGCGGTTATGCGGTTGATTGAGATCGTGGGCACGACGCGCTGGCATGGGAAATCTTCACGACCATAGACCATGCGAGCGCCGATACTATCAACATACCTTCTGACATGCTCTCTCGCCTCTATCCCCTTCGCGGCGTGCCCAGACAGGGGCAGATCTGGTCATGGATCTCATTTGATGTCGCGAATCAGTCGTTCACGCTCATCATCAACACGCTGCTTTTCTCGATCTTCTTTCAGAAGGTGGTGGTGCGTGACGACTCGGTCGACGATCAGTACTGGTCGATGCTGTACGCGGGCAGCATGCTGCTGGTGGTGCTGGCAAGCCCACTCGCGGGGGCTGTTGCGGATGGGAAGAACTGGAAGAAGCGCGGGTTGATGGTGTCCGGGTTGGTGTGTGCGATCTTCACATGCCTGCTTGCGCTCATTGCGCCGGGGATGCTGTGGGTCGCGGTCTTGCTGTATGTACCCGCCAACTTCATGTTCAACCTGGGCGAGAACTTTCTGGCGAGTTTTCTGCCCCAGTTGGCACGGCGGGAAGACTTCGCGAAAATATCCGGTTTCTCGTGGGCCATTGCGTATGCCAGCGCGCTGGTGATGCTGCTGGCAACGGCGGGCGTGATGCTAACGATGAAACTGGAATCGTCGGAGCAATGGCGACCATTCTTTGTTGGGGCGGGGCTTTGGTTTTTGCTGTTCATGCTGCCCACGTTGCTGTACTTGAAGGAAGAGCCAGCCCCGACCATTCAGAACACTACGGATGCTGCTGACAGTGGCAACCTGATCGTGGTTGCGTTCTCACGACTGGGACGAACCCTGCGCGAGATACCTCGGTTTCGAGACTTGGCGCTGGTGTTGCTGGCATCATTTTTCTATGGGGGCGGGATGAGCGTCGTGGTTGCGTTCGCGAGCATCCTGGCTGAGAACTTCGGATTTTCGCAGACCGAACTGGTCCTGTTCATGGCGGTCATTACGGTGTCGGGCGTTGCGGGAACGCTGATTCCCACGATGTGGCAAGACAGGATCGGGCACAAGAAGATGGTCCTGATGCTGCTGGGCTTGTGGGTCGCGACGGCCTGTTACTTCGCGTACGTCGCATGGATGCACGCACAGGTGCCTGTTGGTGTCAAGGAGTCAAAGCTTCCCGTGTGGATCGCGGGCAACTTGCTGGGTGTTGGGCTGGGAAGTCTGGGCGCGTCCAACCGTGCGTTGGTCGGTTTTCTCACGCCACCCTCGCGCAGCGCCGAGTTCTTTGGCGTGTGGGGCATGGTCTTCAAATTTGCCGCGGTGCTGACAGTGCCGTTTGGCATTGTGAAGGATCGAATTGGCACGACACAGGCACTGATGGTGCTGGCGGGGATGATCGTGGTCGGGTTTGTCATCACGCTGTTTGTGGACGAGCAGCGCGGGGCGGCGGCGGCGAAAGAGTGAGCGTGCAAGGTCGCTCTGGTTGCAAGCGTGATTGGCTGCGTATTTACCGCAGCGAGAAAGCAAATGAAAACGGAACCCGATGATGGGTTCCGTTTTCTGAAACAAGGATTGTGCAGACCCTTCCAAACCGACGTGCGGTGCAGTTGGGTCGGTGATGCAGGGAATTACAGGCCGCAGGGAGTGCAGGGGCCTTCGGAGAAGACAGCAAGGAAACTGGCAATGTCACAGGGGTCAAAGACGCCGCCATCGTTGTTGAAGTCGATGTCGTTGCAGAGGGCGGTGGACGGGATGCAATCACCTTCGCTGAAGACACTCAGCAAGGCATCGATGTCCTGGGGATCAAACAAGCCGCCATCGTTGTTGAAGTCGATCGAGTCGCAGCCAATGGTTGTGATGGTGAGGTTGCCGGAACCGACGCCGGTAGCGGAACTTGCGCCGATGCGGATGTAGTTGGGCACGCCCGCCAGCGCGACATAGTTGTCGATGACGGACTGGTTGGTGCACATGCTTATGTTGGCATTGTCGTTGCAAGCGACCTCGATGCCGAAGCATGCGTCGTAGACGCTCATGACGGTGTTCAGTGTCGTGCCACAGGTGCTGAATCGGACGCGGCCGCCCGCGGTGGGCGTGAAGACGTGCCAGACATCACGGGAAGCGGCAGGGTTGCAGGTTGCGGTCGTATCGGGGGTCGCTTCGTTGAGATCAAAGAGATTCATGCCAATGACGGCGGTGGACGCGGTGGAGCAGTCATCGTTGGGAGCGGGCAGCGGAGCGGGCACAATCGAAAGGTTGATGATGCTTGTGCCCGAAATGAAGGCCGACAACGGGGCGGCGACGCGGATCAGGTAGGGCGTGTTGGCCGTGAGCGCGATCGAAAGGATGCGGCTGCGGGTGCTCGTGCATCCGGTGGTCGGGCCGGTGACGTAGTTGTCGTTGCAGGCAAGTTCGCTGCCGAAGCAATCTGCATTCACGGTGACGATGGTGTCAAAGTTTGAGCCACAGGTTTCGATGCGGTAATTCCCGCTGGTTGCGGGTGTGAAGGAGTACCAGCGATCGGTCTTGTACGCGGTTGAGATGCACGAGGGGAACGCGATGGGATCGTTGATGTAGGCCCCGCATGGCGATTCACCAATGCCCAGGACGTTGGTGCCCTGCAGCACTGGTGTCGCGTTCGCACAGGTGTCGTTGGTCGCTACAGGAAATGCGGAATCCAACTGCACGATGCTGTTCGTGCTGGTCGCGGGCGAGCCGCATGAACCAGTGACCACGGCGTAGTAGGTGCCGATATCAGCGGGTGTCAGGGGCTGGTTCACGCGCAACTGAAAGGACGTCGCACCAGTGACGGCTGAACCGCTGGGCTGGGTGCCATTCGAGAGCGGGTTGCCATCCTTAAACCACTGATACGACAGGGGTGCGGTACCCGAACTGGCGACATTCAGGATGATGCTCGAAGTGCAGGCGGAAAAGTTGGTGGTTGCTGCGGGGTTTGACGTGATGGTCGGAGCAACGCAGGCAGGGCCGCCACTGTTGATCACGATCCAAGGCGGCGCACCGATGATGCGCTGCGTGCCACCCTGGAAGCCAACAACGGCGGAACCGTCGGACGAGATGGCTGTGGGAAAGCCCAACACGGGCAAGCCGCGGTTGGGATCACCATTGTCGCCGGTTGGGCCATAGAAACCACCCACCGAGACGCCTGGGACGCTGCGTGCGGCGTTGTAGTCATACCAGTCTTCGATGATGGGGCCGCCGTCATCGATGCGGCAGATGAAGCCGCCCGACATGAAACTGCCGCAGGTGCTGTAGACTTACGGAGCCAACGATGGTGTTGCCGTCCTCGGACATGGCGACCGATCCTGCCAGGGAGGGAGGTATGCTGCAACTTGTCACGGAGCCTGGCAGCCAGCTCGCTTGGGTTGTGAGATTTGAGCCTAGGTTCTGAGGTCCATCCCATGTCGAGGTGCCCGGGTTCCAGGTCCACTTGCCGAGGAATGAGTTGGTGCCATCGGTGGCGCGTCCGGCGATGATGGTGCCTGCGGCATTCATCGCGAGCGAGCTTGGGGTCGAAGAGACTCCACCGCCCGCCAGCAAGGTGAGTTCATACTCGCCCGTCACATTGTTTAGGCGCCAGACGGCGTGGTTGGCGCTGTCACCTGGCGAGCCGCCGACATTGTGCTCCTGCGCACCCAACACGACTGTGCCGTCGGTGCTGACTGCATAGGCGTTGCCAGTGCGACGGAGCGCGGTGTTGCTGCTGGTTCGGAAGGGCGTGAGAAGAATGGTCATCGCGCCCGATCCGCCATTGGCCTGCGCGTCCCAAATCCAGGGACGCCAGCGGAATGAGTTGGCACTCACAGCGGTGCCGGCGTTGTTGTACGTGCAGACATAGCCCAGGCCGACGACGAAACGTCCGTTGGAGGAGATGCCGTTGCCACTCAGAAAGTTGCCAGTGGTTTGGCCGCTCGAACTGGAGCCGTAGGCGATCAGGCTCGGGACGATGGGCAAGCCGCCCAGCGACTGCCAAGTGCCGCCCGCGACGCTGAACCGACGCGCGGCGAATTCAGTTGCTGCGGGCAAGGAGGTCGAAGGGATGAGTGTGGGATTTGGGGTGAAAGGAGGAGTCACGCCTGCGGCGGTGTTTCCAAAGATCTGCGGACCGGTGTTCAACCACTGACCAGTCTGAAACCGTCCATCTTGGGAGATGTATCCGCCGCCGCCCGTGCCACCGATCTCCGTGCCTACGAGCGTGCTGCCCGTGAGCGTCCAGCGAGCGGCGGAGGCGGTCGACAGGCCGCTACCACCGATGTAGTAGGTACCGGAGAGACTGTTGGTGACACCGATTGGCACACCGCCACCGAGCGAGGTAATGGTGGGTTGCGCGAGGCAGGTGGTGGCACCTGCTGCGAGGACGAGAGCGAGAACGTGCTTGAGCATACCAAATCTCCTAAAGAACATTTCCTGAGGACGACTACACGATGGACGCGCACCGAGCGATGGCGTGAACAGACTAGCGGTGGAGAGGATACACCAAAGTGCGGGCGAATGGAAGCGGTTGCGGAGATTTCTCTAAAGAAAACTTTGAGATCTATTTTGAGCCGAGTCGCCAGTGCGGTAAGAGAGCAGAATGAATGGCCAATAACCTGTTAACTCTTGACTGGATGGATCAGTATCAAGGTGTGAATTTGGGCTGTCTTTGGTGCATTTTTCGAGGCGCGGCAATACTTGGTGCTATGAGTCGATGGCGGCGATGGACATAGGAAAGAAATCTTTAGAGAAAACTCTCGCAAGTCTTCACGTTGACTTCATCTTGTCGTATACTACTACTGAGATCGATTGACCAAGCACGCCTGTCAATCCTGCTTGGTGTGATACTATCGCCGCCATATGAGTGATGGCCGAATGCTGGTCGGAGCCAGTGCCAAGAGCAGGACTCGAAGCCAGTCTGGTTGGTTCGCAGGGCGGGTGGATACTGGCAAGTCAACAGTACTCGTGGGTCGGGCGGGTTCAGTAGCGAGAGTCTTGTCGGCATCTCGACAGGCTTGATTTATCGAATAGACCATGCTGCCCATGCCAAACGTTGTACCAACACCGCCGACTTTTCAGGATGAAGGCCAAGCCAGAATCAGGGCACTTCGCAAGGCGATTGCGGGTGTGCTTCGGTCGGTTGGGGCCAAACTGGATGAGCCTCAGGAGATCAGCCGCGGATTCGGGTTGGATAAGACGCTGGCTTGGAAGTTGTCACGCCTCGTCCTCGAAGAAGACGCGCTCGCCAGCGTAGTGCATGCACCGCGTTTGCCCGGGCTGTTGCTGTTCGAGAAGGCCATGAATAAGGCCGGTGCGTCCAAGGAACACCTGAGCGAACTGCGCGATGCCATCGTCGGGTTTGAGCAATTTGTCGAAGACCATGCGGGCGATCGGGATGTGATGGAAATCATGGTCACGACGCCGCCCCAGCGTGCTGGCGCAAATTCCAAGCGGCTCGAGCAGTTTCGCAAGGATGGATTCCTTGCCAACAGTGCCATCTGGGGTGTCTCCACCAAGGTCCACCTGGCGATGCGCTGGGTAGGGCCTTCGACCCGACCGGGCTATCTCGATCTGATCACCGCGTGCGGCTTTGTCTCGTTTCGGCGCCTGCGCAACGACATTCCTTGGACGGTGGGAACGCTGATTCACTGGGGCAATCTCCGATCGGTCTCGCATCAGTTGCTGCCCGGCATGGGCGTAAGCGGGAACATTCCGCTGATACCGGACTTCTGCTCCAAGCCGCTGCCCGATCTGATCACCGTCCGCGAATCAGAGTTCAAGATGCGCATTATGATCGAGCCGGGGCCGGTGGGCAACGTCGCGGCGGCGGACATCATCTTGGGATGGATGGATCGCGAGACCGTGCCGATGCGAGCGAGCGAGCCGGGCGAGAAGGGCGAGCACGGGGCGATCCTGAGCACGCCATCGGAATTACTGCTGCACGATGTCTTTGTTCACAAGGACCTGGGCTTCGCGCACACACCCACCGCCCAGATGTACGGGCTGATGCCTGGCGGGCCTTCCTATCCCCCCACCGACATACCAGCACAGACATTGCCCGTGCCTTGCGAACTCACGGAGATTGACTCCAGCCAGGCGACGCCGGAAGTTCCTCACTATGCCGAACTCGTGCAGCGCGTGATGGATGCCCTGGGTTGGAACAGCGCAGACTTCCGCGGGTATCGGCTGCGTGTCAAGTACCCGCCGATTCCGGCGATGAGCCTGATCCGACACGCCTTGATGGAATAAGCCTGGCCAGCATGCCCGGCTGCGTGGTCAATTGACCTGCCCCCACGGTTAGTACCAAAGTCTATGTCCCTGATTGGATGTCGTGCTGACGGTGCAGAGCCATGCGCAG
>ENA-ORBV01005277-ORBV01005277.1-microbial-mat-metagenome-genome-assembly--contig:-NODE-5277-length-23926-cov-18.376787_pt1 | contig 23926 bp, 17 predicted proteins | sample MGYA00237777_ERZ505514 | MGnify/ENA primary metagenome ERZ505514 (study PRJEB26160, sample SAMN06269048) | microbial mat metagenome | isolation source: Oligotrophic lake microbial mat | place... | reverse complement strand
TAAGCCTCCTCCACAAAATCAAATTTACAATTTCTAAAAACCACCATTCTATTGTGAAACGATTCTTATCCATACTACCATTTTTCCTGCTGCTCGTGTCAATGCACGCACAGCAGCAGATGGTCGTATTTGATAAGCAGTCGTTTCATATTGCGGACGGTGCGTCCCTTCAGGCAGAAATCGTGTTTTTGAATGAAAATAGTACCGTTAGCACAAAAGATGGGATAGTGGTATTGGACAGTGCCGCATTTTACAGCGACTCAAATATTGGTGTGCCTGGAAAAATAATGCTGCCAACTGCCAACGAAAACAAGAGTTCTATCCCTGCCATCGCAGGAAACAACAAAAAAAAGAATGCTAAAGCAAGTCATAAAAATAAAGCGCTTTCTACTCTTAGCGCAACCAACACGCACCAGGAAATAAGATGCAATAAAAAAATAATACAACACCCTGCACACTCGCCGTTCCCCTTTTTGCCACTACCAACTAATAACACCGACGCAAAATTTTTAATCGCGCTCCCGACGGTTACGGGTACTCAGAGTCCACGCGTACACACCATAGCTTATGGAGCAGCATGGAGCCTACCTCTTGCGCATTGGGTAGAAAATTCCTACTTAAAAAACCAAGCATATTCCTATTGGTTCCCCAACCAATTTTTATTTGGCGCTTTTCCATTCAGCCGCCCACCGCCTTTTTTAGCGTAAAATTCATTGTTTTTCTTGAACGCCCTCCTTTGAATACGAGGTACTGAATAATCATTTACAAAAACATTTTTCACATACTATCAAATTTTCAAACATGAAAAATTTATGCTTATATCTCTTTATACTTTGCTGCTTTATTAGCACGCATACCGCCTCTGCGCAGGTAAAAATTGGCGACAACCCGAATACGGTTGACCCCAGTGCCTTATTGGAATTGGAAAAAACCGACAAGGGCTTGCTCGTGCCGCGTATGACCACCGCCCAGCGGGATGCTATTGGCAGCCCCGCCAACAGTTTGCTCATCTTCAATACCGATGACCAGTGCTACAACTGGTGGAATGCAACCAACAACACCTGGCAAAATTTTGGCTGTACGCCTACCGGCACCAGTGTAGCAACGGTGGATTGCAGTACTGCTTCCGTGCAGGGTACTTATACCCAAGGAACGGCATTGACCGGCTCTAATACCATCACGATTACAGCTAATGTAGGCACGCTGGGTACCTATAGTGTCAGCGCTTCCGCTAATGGCATGGTGTTTAGTGCTTCCGGCACCTTCACTACCACTGGCATACAAGACGTTGTGTTGCAAGGGACAGGTACACCTGCTACTTCCGGTAGCACGGTGGTATTGGTATCTTTGAATGGAGGTACTGCCTGCGCAGTAGTAGTCACCGTAGGTAGTGGCGTAGCCAATGTAACGGGTTGCGGTACGGCTGGAACGCTGGTGGGTACGGTACAAGCGAATCAGTCAATTGCCGGTGCCTCTATTCTGGTGTCGAACATACCCTACACCTCCAATGCCGGTACGCTGTACAGTTTGAACGTGACCGCCAACAACGGGATTACCATTGGTTCACCCAACAGCGGCAACTTCGATGGTACCAGTCCGGATAACTTGACCCTTAATTTTAGTGGTACGCCTTTAGTGGCAGGAAATACGGTATTAAATTACAGTATTAATTCCCAAAGTTGTTCTGTGACCGTGCCGGTAGCGACCGGTACGGGTCTTGCCACAGTCACTTGTGGAGCTGTAGCTGGTACTTATACCGCCGGCACCGCATTAGGAGGCTCCAACACCTACACGATGACGCTGAACGTTACGCAGGCGGGTACTTTCAGTATAAGAACCAATACAGTCAATGGCTATTACTTTACGTATGGTCCACAGACCTTGAGTGTCGGCGCAGGTCAAGTCATTACACTGACGGGTGTAGGTACGCCGGGCAACATAGGTATGAATGCTTTCACCGCTAATGTGAGCAATGCGGTGGGTACTTTTGCTTCTTGTAATTTTAATGTCACGGTAGTTGGTACGGGGTTTGCCGCTATCAATTGCGCTGCGCCTGGAGCGAACTATGCTTATGTAAAAGCATCCAATACGGAGGCGTTAGACTGCTTTGGTGGTTACTACACAATAGATGGCAATTACATCTCCACTGCTACGAAAATGAGTGCGGATGGACTTACCATGGTGGTAGGTGCCTTTGCTGAGTCAAGTAATGCAACGGGTATTGGTGGTAATCAAGCAGATAATTCGCTTACCCAGTCGGGTGCTGTCTATATATTTGTAAGACCCAACCTTACTTCCGTTTGGACGCAACAACAATACCTGAAGGCTTCCAATACGGGCTATGTCGATCAATTTGGTTTTTCGGTAGATATTAGTGATGATGGCAACACCGTCATTGTAGGATCCCGTATAGAAGATAGTAACGCTACCGGTGTAGGTGGTAATCAAGCCGACAACTCCGCCACCGATGCGGGCGCTGCCTATGTATTTTCTCGTTCATCTGGAGTTTGGACGCAACAGGCTTACCTGAAAGCATCCAACACAGGTGCGTATGATTGGTTTGGTTATGCAGTAGCCATTAGTGGCGATGGTAATACCGCTGCCGTGGGTGCTTACCGCGAAGATGGCAGTGGTACGGGTATAAATCCTACCAATAACGAAGCCGCTACAGATGCCGGTGCTGCGTATGTATTCACCCGTAGCGGGGGTGTTTGGTCGCCTCAGGCTACGATTAAAGCAGGGAATACCGGTGTGGGAGACTGGTTTGGCTATTCCATCGCATTAAGTACCGATGGCAATACGCTGGCAGTAAGTGCCGTATATGAAGACGGAAGCAGTACCGGCGTGAACAATGCAAGCAGTGAAGCCGCCACCAATGCCGGTGCTGCCTATGTATTTATCCGTTCGAGTGGCGTTTGGACGCAGCAAGCCTACGTCAAAGCTTCCAATACCGGTGTGAATGATTTTTTCGGTATAAGTTTGGATTTAAGTGGCAGTGGCGACCGATTAGTAGTGGGCACTACTGTTGAAGATGGAAGTGGTCTTAATATCAACCCCACCGATAACAACGCCGCTGCAGATGCAGGCGCTGCCTATATATTTGCGCGTTCGAGTGGCGTTTGGGCGCAACAAGCTTACGTCAAAGCTTCTAACACTGGTGCTTATGATTATTTTGGCATTTCGGTTTCTATGAGTAGTGATGGTCTATCAGTGGTAGTAGGCGGTGTTTTAGAAGATGGGAATGTCACTTGTCTTAACGGTGCGGATAATAACGCAGCTACGGATGCCGGTGCAGCTTATCAATACACTTACAACGGTTCTGTTTGGGCTTTTGCCAATAAATTTAAATCGGGCAATATTGATGTGTCTGATTACTTCGGCTATTCGGTTTCCCAAAACGCAACTGGAACGTCCATCGCGATTGCCGCCACGAATGAAGACGGCAGTGGTACCGGCGTGAATCCAGTAGCCAATAACAATGCTGCTGGAGCCGGTGCGGTGTATGTGTTTACGGCGAATTAAGGCATTCATTTTATATCCGCCTTATCTTACGCAAAGAAATTTGGAGAAAACGATATGAACCATTTGTGAAAGCGTTTAAATAATTAGGGCAAACGCATCAAAGTATTGTTAGAAAAAATCAATACTGTATATCAGGTTTTTATGGGGTAAAAATTGTATTAATTTAAATTTATATTATTTCATAAAACCCTGTTTACTAAGTATAATTTTTTTTTGATGCGTTTGCCCTATTAAATAATAGCCTAAGTGCTATTTAGCAAGAAAGTATATGTAAATTTGTTTTCGGAGCGGTGATGCTGCCTATCGGTGTCACTGCTTTTTTCAACGTGGAAGAGTTTTTGAAATATATGTTAATTTAGCCTTTGGGCTTTTGTGTTTATTTGTTTGGGTTAGAGGCTGCTCCCATTAAGGGGCAGCTTTTTTTTATTTTCATCGTATTACTTGCTTTTTCCGCAAAGACGATTATTTTTGTAGCGTTGTTCGTACAACACGCCCATTGGCGACTTACCCAACTTATACCATTTTAGATGCCACCCCGACCAAGGTCGGGGAGATGCCAGATACCAGAATTCATTGAAAAACAGTGCGTTATAAAAATAAATACACGTCACTATTTATTGAAAATGGTATTATAACACACCAATACCTACAACTGGTATTCCTCCAAACAAACAGACACATTTTGAAATCGGGTCTGCAAGATGATGTTACAAGCCTGTAACCTAATTTTACAAGTCCATCAAATGGTTTTACAAGCCTGTACATTGACTTTACAGGGCTGTAAGCTCCTGCTACGGGCTTGCAAGATGAATCTACAAGCCTGTAAGATGATTTTATAAGCCTGTACATTGATTCTACAGGACTGTAGAATGACTTTATAAGCCTGTAAGATGATTTTGCAAGGCTGTAAGATGATTTTGCAAGCCTGAAAAATCATGCTACAAGTAGGTTTTGCAACTATTTGAGCGCAATTTAATATCCTGGAAATTAATTTACACTTTGATAATCAATGCGAATATCGGGTTAAAAATGGTCAAAAACCCCTTTAACTGAATGGAATTAACCCCGACAGGGTGGCATATTTATAAAAAAACCGACAACATCTATTTTGAACCCCAGCGGCTTCTAACCAAGCCAACGCCAATGCCGTCACCAACGATTTATCCTTCCTCGTCTGGGGGCACAATAACCTGGCGACTGCTTTTGGTCCAACGGTCACCGGCGTGCCGAATGCCACCGCGCGCATGAGTCGCGTGTGGCGCGTGGACAAAACCAACTGGGCAGACCAAAACATTACCATCTGCGCCGGACAAACCGGAGACCGCTATTTGCTCATTAATGCCACCGATGCGGCGTTTGGCGCAGCCGGTACGACGGAATATGCGATGAGTTTCAGCACCGGCTGCGTTACTATCAACTCTTCCTCATTGCCCGATGGTGCTTATTTCACGATGGGTACGAAGATTGTGGGTCCGGCTTGTGTGAATAGTGGGATCCAAGTATGGCTGAGAAGTGACTATGGTACAAGCACTACAACCGATAATACCGGAGTTACCAATTGGTCAGATTTCGGTGGAAATAGCCAAGCAGCTACGCAGGCACCGGCTTCTACTACTTTGCAACCAACTTACAAAAACAACAGCGTTGATAATGTCAACTTCAATCCAACCCTCCGATTTGACGGTGGAGATTGGATGGAAAACACGACTGCCCCGCTTTTAGCAAGTAATAATTTTACCCTTATTGGAGTGACAGATCAAACAGCGATTACGCAATGGGGGTCTGTTATATCTTACAACCGATCCGGCAACTCGGATCGCCCCATCATTACCAATATTGATGCTACGGCTACCATTGGTATGAATCGAGTGAACATAAATCCAGAAAGTCCGGCTGTTACAACTCCGGCAGATCCATTCATCATTCGTACACAAGGTAATGCTACTAATGTCATTGCGCAAGCAAACGGAGGCGCTTTGACTAGTACGGTTGGTGGCTGGGCAGCGGGTAGCGGCGCTACTCCAGGGTTTTATTTAGGAAGACATAATATCACAGGGTTTCTATACAATGGTGTGGTTTCAGAAGTGATTGCCTACAATCGGGAATTGACCCTAGATGAACGGGAAAGAGTGGAAAGTTACCTGGCTTTGAAATATGGTATTACGCTTAACAACGGCGCTTCCGACTATGTCAGCTACAATGGCGCCACGGAAGTCATCATGTGGGGGGCAGCTGTGAATGCGGGTTACAAATTCAACATCGCTGGTCTGGGTCGGGAAGACTGCACCGATCTGCATCAAAAGCAATCGAAATCCGTCAATGCAGGGGAGATTTTGAGTGTTGCCTTAGGTAGCACGGTACAAGCGACCAATACCGCCAATACCAATACCGTTACCACAGATCGCAGCTTCCTCGTATGGGGTAATAACAACGGCTTGAATGAATTTACGACCCAAGTAACTGGTACGAATGTGACATCCGTGCTCGGGCGCGTATGGCGCGTGGACAAAACCAACTGGGCAGACCAGAATATCACCGTTTGTTTTGATAATTATAATGACGACGATTATCTCGTGATTAGCAATGCCAGCGCCACCTTTGCGACCATCAATCAAGAAAAACAACTCAGCTCGTTGGGCTGCGTCACCTTCAACTCTTCCGAATTGCCCGATGGCGCTTACTTCTCGTTGGGTAAGAAAATCCAAGCACCGGGCTGCGTCACGGGCGGTATCGTCACTTGGCTCGATGCGCAAACCACCGCTTCCGGCAATATGACCGACGGCGTGGGCTGGGCGGACCAATCGGGCAATACTAAGTTTTTCAACTCGGTATTTGGTGATCCTGCTCGTACCGATGCTGCGTTGAACTACAACCACGTAATCAATTTTGATGGCAATGATTACCTGCGTTCTACCCAAAGTCCTTTTGTAAATAACTTTACGGCGGGTGAAGTGCTTATTATTACCAAATCAGGCGGACAATTCGTAGGGCAGGGCAATCCTTATGATTTCGGTTCGGGCAATCGCAACGAGCATTATTCCTGGAGCAATAGTTATCTTTATAATGGCTTTGGTACAACAGATAATTATGTCTATGATCCAGAGACCAACGTAGTTGGAGATAATAAAACTGGTGCGCCAAACCCAGCTACGGGTACATTCTACACAGAAACCAATTGGAATTTATACCATACGTATTCCGCTCCAAGTGATTGGGGAACTGGCTTCAATGGTTTATTCAAAGCGACTACCGCTACAAATACAATCAATTTCGGGCTTACTGGTAACAACGAACATATTGGTTCCAATGGGTCAAGCCATGTTTATACAGGTGACATCGCCGAAGTCGTCCTCTACCGCCGCAAGCTCACCACTGGCGAGCGCAAAAAAGTGATGAGTTATCTCGCCTTGAAGTACGGTATCACACTCGACCAAACCGTGACCAATCAAGATTACATTGCTTCCGATAGTACCAATATGTGGGATTGGTCGGATAATGTCGGTTACCGCAATGACATCGCTGGTATCGGTCGGGAAAATTGTCAATTATTAAATCAAAAACAATCCAAATCCATCAATGGGGACGACCCGGTGGCAATAGCTATTGGTAGCACCGTTGCAGTCAGCAATGAAGCCAATACGGGTACGATTACCAACGATAAATCCTTCCTGGTATGGAGTAATAACAACGGCGCACTTACCTTCACAACGGCTGTTCCGAAAGTAGGAATTGGTGCGACCTTCCGCACGCCCCGCGCCTGGAAGGTGGACAAAACCAATTTTGCCAATCAAACTATTACCATCAGCGTAGCGCAAACCGGCGAGCGCTACCTCCTCGTGGATGAAGATGGTAGTGGCGGCTTTGAAAATGATGCCAATACGAAAGAATATGCTTTTGATTTCACTACTGGCGTACTGACGATGAGTTCCGCGAATCTACCGGATGGGGCGGTGTTTACGCTCGGCACGAAGATAGCGGGTCCAGGCTGTGTGAATACAGGCATCGTCGCTTGGTGGCGTGCAGATTATGGCAATACCACCACGACTTGGTCGGATTTTAGTGGAAATGGTAAAAATGGAACCAGCGGCAATAATACCACCGTGCAGAGTACGGGTGCTAATTACAATCCGTATGTGACTTTTAATGCTGGTAACTATGCTTACAGCCCGATTTATACCACGCCCGGTATCGTCAATACCCGCGTTTTTGCTGTAATGATTCCGAAGAGCGGCTTTCAAAATGTTCCTTGGGGAGAAGCCACCAGCAATGGTCAGAATATCGCACTGTATGCGCCTAGTGGATAAAAAAGGTTATGAATTAGGATAAAAAGGATAGATATTTGTAGGCAAAAAAAAAGATGCCAAAGAAAAAGTATCACGTAGATTTAACGGAGGCAGAACAAGTCATCCTTTCGGAGGTATTAAGAAAGCGAAGTGAACGCAGCGAAGTGGTCAAACGGGCGTATGTTTTGCTGGCAGCCGACCGCAATGGGGCCAAGGGTTGGAAAGACGAACAGATCGCTCAAACGTATGGGGTACGGGTCAAGACGGTGGAAAATATCCGGCAACGATTTGTAGAGGAAGGCTTTGAACGCACCTTGGGAGGCAAAAAACGGGAAGTGTTCAAGGAGAAAGTATTTACGGGCGCGGTGGAAGCGCACTTGGTTGCTTTACGGTGTAGCGATGCGCCCCAAGGGTACAACAAATGGACGTTCCACTTATTGGCGGATCGCATGGTGGAGTTGGGCTATGTAGCACACATGAGCGGGGAGGGGGCTCGCCAGTTGCTTAAAAAAACGAAATGAAGCCTTGGCAGGTTCAAAGTTGGATTATACCGGAGGCCAGTGCCGAGTTTGTGTGCCAAATGGAAGCGGTCTTGGAGGTGTATGAGCGGGCATATGACCCCGACCACCCGGTAGTCAACTTGGATGAATCGCCCCGCCAACTTATAGCTCAAACGCGTCTGGGTTTCACCGATGCCCATGGAGTAGAACAGGTGGATTATGAATACGAGCGCAAAGGCGTAGCCGATGTATATATGATTGTAGAACCCAAAGGCGGTCGCAGGGAAGTGCTGGTCAAAGACAATCATAATCGTTGGTCGTATGCTCAGGTCATCCAACACATTGCCGAGCGAATGTACCCCAATGCCCCCAAAATTACCTTGGTGGAAGACAACCTTTCGGCACATCAGCTTTCGGCTTTGTACGACTTGTTGCCCCCCGAGCAGGCGCGCAATATCATTCGCCGCATTGAACTGGTACGAACCCCCAAGCATGGCTCTTGGCTCAACATCGCCGAATTGGAACTCAGTGTACTAACCCGGCAGGGACTCAACCACCGTATTGAGTCCAAAGAAGAACTACAGCGACAAGCCCAAGAATGGTATGAAGTACGAAACGACAAGCATGCTAAAGTGGATTGGCTTTTTACATCCAAAGATGCCCGGATTAAACTTAAAAACCTTTATCCTAAAGTATAACCTTGTTTATCTACTAGTACATTTTACACTTTGACTTTTATAGTGTTTTTGGGTAGAGGAAGTGATGTCATTACTTTAGGAGTGATGACATCACTTCTTCACACGAAAATATCGCCCGAAATGGAATCAAGAAAATCATTTAACCCTGCGAATCATGGTTCAGACAGTTGGTCGCTCGGTTACCCCATCACCCTTTCACCCCATTACCCCTTCAACCTCTCCAATCCCGATTTCGCCTTCTGATGCAATTCCGTTTTGTATTCCACCGGATTTATAGTCAAGCAGTGCTGATAAAATTCCTTTGCTTTCGCAAATTCTTTTCGGCTTTCGCAAATCAAACCCGCTTGCAGGGCAGCGTTACAGGCATAAAAATACAGCTCGTCTTTGCCTTGCTCGATGGTGCGCCAATAAAAACCCAATGCTTCGTCGTACTTTTGTAAACCATGTAAAATACGTCCCATGCGGTACAAATATTCTAAGCGACTTGCTTTTTGTGTGAAATCAGCGCTGGATTTATCTTGTAATTGTTGATATGCTTTTTGATAATAACCGCCGTCGAAGAGCAGCCGTGCTCTAATTAAATTGACATCCAGTACGCGTGCTGTTTTTGCTTCCTGCAATGCGTCTTTATCGCCGCCACTTGCTGCCTTTCCGTGTACCAAAATGGCTTTTACATATTTCTGATAACCTTGCGTGTTGCCTTTGGTCCACTCAAACCAAGCTAATTTTTGATACGCTTCTTTCACACCATCTTGTCCACGATATTGTTGCACAAACTGTTCTAAAAATTTTCCTGCATCCGAATCTAAACGGCGTAATTTGGCTAATCCCAATAAAAAATCAAACTGTGATACGGTTGCAAACTGTTTTCCTTTCGGATAATGTTGTAATAATTCAATTGCTCTGTCATTTCTGCCGCTGCGCATCGCTACATTCGCCATTACAAAACAGTGTAATGGATTCTCCAGAGGTTGTAATGAAATATTATTCAATAATTGCCAAGCGCCTTCACTATTGCTATCCAGATACAGCATAATGGTAGCTAACATGACGGCTGTTTCGGTTTTGAATATAAAATCTTGCTGTTTCGCCTTTTGTAAAACCGTGTGCAATTCTCGCTGCCCTTGCGCCACCGTACCTTTCAAGCCGCCAAGCAACCGAACGCTCCATTTGTAATTGTCAGGAATCGTGCCTACGAGTGCGTGTAAAATGCCTAAATCTTTCAGATTTGGAAGAAAATCGGGAAATTTTTCTTGGTTTTTTTCCAATAATTTATTCGCCTTGCTAATATCGTTAAAAGCACTGATATAATCTCCAAAACGAAGTTTCACGAGTGCCCATTGCAGCCGTACATTTGCCTGTGTGTAAAGATAATATGGCGATTTGGCATCTCCGTGCTGAATTTTTTCGAGCCGTAGTTCTTCATTTTTTTTCAACCGCTCATAGTCTGCTTCATTTTGATTCAAATACAGCGTCAAGAAATCTACGTAATTTTCAATATGATAAGCAATTAAATTATCTGTGTCTTGCAATTTCATTTGCGCCAAGCTCACTTTCGCCTGTTCAAAACGCAGACTTAACACTTGCTCGTACGCATTGCGTGCCACTGGCGTAAATTCAAACCGAGCTTGTGCCGACCCAAAAATTAGCCATAAAAAAATCCAACTTGCCAGCCATTTTCTCATAGTCAAATAGGGTATTTGGTATTTGGTACTTGGACGATGTAACAACGCATCTTATAACAAATACCCAGTACCTTAAAAAATAAAATACAAAAGTCCTGAGGTCGGGCAAGCACCGAGTTCCTCAAGACTTTTGTGTAATTTTTAGGAGGAGGATAGGAAGATGGGAGGATAGGAGCGTGCCGAGTTCCCATCCTCCTATCCTCCCATCTTCCTTTTAATCCTCATCTTCCACCGACTGCAACTGCGGCTTCGCCTCGCCTAAAATGCCATCATCCACCAAGATACGACCGCAGTGCTCACACGCTACTATATTTTTGCTTACGCCAATTTCCAATTGTAATTGCGGTGGGATTTTATTGAAACAACCGCCACACGAGTTACGCTCTACCGTTACCACTGCCAGACCGTTGCGGTAAGACGTGCGAATTTTGTCATACGCGCGAATCAAACGGTCTTCGATATGCTTGCGCGCTTCTGCCGAGCGACGGCGTAATTCCTGCTCTTCAGACTCTGTTTTTTCGATAATTTGCTCCAATTCTGTGCGCTTCGTTTCAAGTTCTCTGCGTTTGCGCTCAAGGCGTTCTTCGGTAGCCGTCAGCAAATCCTGTTTTTTATCAGAATCCGACTTGGCATTGCGCATTTTCTTCTCATTCAGTTCTATATCCAACTTTGCCAGTTCCAATTCTTTCGTTAGGGCTTCAAATTCGCGGTTGTTTTTCACATTGTCCAACTGTGCCTGATAGCGCAAAATGTTTGCCTCCGCATCTTTTATGTGACCCTGAAATTTGCCAATATCGCTTATTGCTTCCTTACTTTCTACTTGCAGGCGACCGAGGCGGGTTTCTAATCCCGTCAGTTCGTCTTCCAAATCCTGTACTTCTGCTGGTAATTCTCCTTTCAGAATCTGAATCTCATCTATTTGAGAATCCAGACGCTGTAATTCATACATTTTTTTGAGTTTTTCCTCAACGGTCAGTTCAACTGTCATTTATTTAAAAATTTGTGATTTGTGAAACGTGATTTGTGAAACGTGATTTGTGATTTGTGAAACGTGATTGGTGAAACGTGATTGGTGAAACGTGATTGGTGAAACGTGATTGGTGAAACGTGATTGGTGAAATGTGATTGGTGAAATGTGATTTGTGAAATGTGATTTGTGAAACGTGATTTGTGAAACGTGATTTGAACGCGTATAACCAATCACTATTCACCAATCACTATTCACCAATCACTATTCACCAATCACTATTCACCAATCACTATTCACCAATCACAACTATTTACTACAAATAATGCACCGGATTGGTTGACACTTCTGTGTAATGGAGCGCAAAATTACTAAATTTTTTTGAGATTATTTCGTGCAATAATTCGATGGTAAATTGCTCACTTTCAAAATGTCCAATATCTGCAATCACAATTTTACCGTCGGCATCAAAAAATTCATGATATTTAAAATCCGCAGTTACAAATATATCTGCACCTTGCGTCCTTGCATTTGCCAATAAAAAACTACCAGAACCGCCGCATACTGCCACGGTGCGAACGTCTCGCCCAAGCAAGGCCGTGTGCCGCACCACGCCTGCGCGCATCGTTTGTTTTAAATATTGCAAAAAATCCAATTCTGACATGGGTTTTGACAAATAACCAATCATACCGGCACCGACTGCTTGATTTGGCGATTCTATATTTACAATTTCCAACTGCGCATCCGTCTTCTGCAAAGCGGCGAGAATTTTATTTTCTAAACCCAGCGGAGCTACTGCGGTCAGTCGCACTTGTTCTTCACTGCCATCCGTTTTATGTTCAATCGCTCGGCTTGCGCTTACTTCGGGCAGTCCTGCGCTGAGTAACAAATTACGCACAATTCGCTCTTGTTCCATCGGCACAGTTACAGCATATTGTTTCAACGTTTTTTTGGGTGCTAAAATCTGCGTGTGTTCCAAGCCGAGCTTTTCGCAAATTTTTGCATTGACCCCTTGCTGATACACATTATCCAAGTTAGTATGAATGGCGTAAATCGCAATATCATTTTTGATGGCTTTTAAAATGGTGCGCTCTACATAATTCTTACCCGTTATTTTTTTTAAACCGCGAAACACAATCGGGTGATGGGCTACGATTAAATTACAACCTTTCGCAATCGCTTCTTCTACAATGACTTCCGTAGAATCCAGGCACAATAAAACGCCTTGAATGTCGGCACTTGCGTCGCCTACAATCAGTCCGGCATTGTCGTACTCTTCTTGATAGATGGAAGGCGCTATGGTTTCAAGATAGGATATTAATTCCTGGATTTTCATTTCGAATAAATTTTTCACGCAAAGACGCAATTTTCGCTCTCCCTTGATTAATTTTTCACGCAAAGGCGCAAAGACGCAAAGTTTTCATTTTCGCTCGTAGCTTGGTCGCTATCACCCTATAAACCATCACCCCGTCACCCTTTGTTACTATCTTCTTTCAAATCACCAACTCCGAATTTTCTGCTCAATATTCGTTGTAGAATAGCCTTGAATATACGGTAAACTCTTCACTTCGCCGCCATTTGACAATACAATATCCGAGCCGATGATGTCCTCAGGTTGCCAATCGCCGCCCTTTACGAGTACGTCTGGCACGATGGTTTGAATCAATTCATAAGGTGTATCTTGTTCAAAAACGACCACCGCATCTACGAATGCAAATGCAGCGAGTAAATGTTCGCGCGTAAGTTCATCGTTTATTGGGCGGTGCGGACCTTTCAAGCGACTTACAGAAGCGGCAGCATTCAACCCAATGATCAACTTATCCCCTAAGTCAGACGCTTCAGATAAATAATGAATGTGTCCATAATGCAAAATATCGAAACAGCCATTGGTAAATACGACTTTCTGACCTTGCGCTTTCCAATTGGCAACGGTTTGCGCGATTTGCTGCCAGTCTTGTATTTTAGAATGGATATGTTGAAAAGTTGTCATTGTTGAAAGGGTTTTGGGGTTAGTCTCCCTCCGATTTCACAGATTTTATTTTCGCTTAATAGCTTGTTCGTTTTTTAACCGCAGAGAACGCGGAGTTTTTTCGCAGAGGGCGCAGTGTTTTTTTCCAATTACTTGTGCGTTATCACTCTATTCTCCTATCTTCCTATCCTCCCATCTTCCATTTTTCTGCTTAATCACCCCTTCACCCTATCACCTTTTCACCCCTTCTACTTCATATTCCAAATCTACAGTCGGCATGGGTTCGTAGTCTTTGTTTAAAATAGGCAATAAAATTAAGGCAGTAATTCCACCTAAAATATTACACGCCAATTGTACGGAAAAGAAAGAAATATTTGCCCAAGCGAAACTATTTGTGCCACTCACGCCGTGAAAACTGAGTGCCAACTGCGCCAGTAAGTGATATGTGCCCATGCCACCCGGCGACGGTACGACCATGCCCCAAGCACCAAACACATACACCGTAAGTGCCGCCACGGGCGACAAGCCTGCCGTAGGTGGAAATGCCAAAAAACAAAAATAGCACATGAAATAGTACATGAGCCATACATTGATGCTGTGCAGAATGAATAACCACGGGCGTTCTACGCGGGCAATGGTTTGTAACCCCTGTCCAAAGCCTTTAGCAACATTGACGATTTTTTGAATGAATTTTATACGCATTAGATTTTTGCGGAAAGCATATAGCATACCGAAACCTATCAAGCCACTAATTCCTAAAATGAGCAATATATTACTACTGCCGACGGTCTTCCCGTCTACATTTACATATTGGTCTATGAAACGAGTAATAGAATCATAATCCAATAAAAAGGCTAATCCGGTGACGATAAAAATACTCAACACATCCACGATGCGGTCTACGGCAACTGTGCCAATTACTTTTTCTACGGCTATGCGCTCGTAACGTGCCATCGTGCCTGCCCGTACCAGCTCGCCCATACGCGGAATACCCAGATTTGCAAAGTAACCGATGATAGTCGTCAGAAAAGCGTTACTAAATTTAGGTTGATATCCGAGCGTCTTAATTAGCATGACCCAGCGCGCCGCGCGACTCAAATTGCTGATGCCATACACCACAAAAACCATCAAAATCCAAAAATAATTGACGCTGCCAAAGGCGTTAACGACTTCTTGAATCAAACTACAATCCTGTGCAGGCACACCTCGCAATGCGCAGTCTTCTTGAAAAGCCGCATTTTGATTGCGATACACTAAGTACAGAATGACAACCCCAATACTGAGGAAGAGAAAAAATTTCAGGATGTTGAGCAGTATTTTTTTAGAAAGCATACTTTATAGTTCGAAGGTTTGGAAGTTTAGAGGTTTGGGGTTTGAAGTTAGCGCTCTTAGCGATTTCTTGGTTCGTCTACAAAATCTAAAAAAGCCCGAAAACATAGCGTTTGTTCAACTTTATTTTATTTATACTTACACCGAGTAACAAGTGCTAACTCCAAACCTCCGAACCCCAAATTTCCAAACGTTTTTTATACAGGTATTCGATTGTTCGCATCTGGAAAGACGACGCTTGGCTTGAACGTTTTGGCTTCTTCACGGTCCATCAGCGCATAAGCGATGATAATGACGGTGTCGCCCACTTGCACTTTTCGGGCGGCGGCGCCATTCAAGCAAATCACGCCCGTATTTCGCTCACCTCGGATGATGTACGTTTCAAAACGCTCGCCATTATTGTTATTTACAATTTGCACTTTCTCGCCCTCTACCAAGTCTGCGGCTTCCATGAGTGCTTCGTCTATCGTGATGCTCCCCACGTAATTGAGGTTTGCCTCGGTCACAGTAGCGCGGTGTATTTTGGATTTAAAAATATGAATAAACATGATTGTTTTTTTAGAGGATGGGAAGATAGGAGAATGGGATAATACAAAATCACGCTCCTATCCTCCCATCTTCCTATCCTCCTTTTAAAAAAATATTGTCAATCAAACGCACGTCACCTGCCCAAACGGCGGTACAGGCTACGATATTTTTGGAATCATTAAAACGCGCAATTGGCAGCAAAGTTTCGCCGTCTACCAGGTCAAAATATTCCGGTTTTAGTCCTGCGTTTGTTATCTTTTCTAAAGCAATTTGTTGTATTTCAGAAGGCGAATGCCCATTGTCAGCCAGTGTTTTGGCTTGTAATAAAGCTTGATAAACAGCGGGTGCTTTTTGACGAAAATCGGGCGTAAGGCGCACATTTCTAGAACTCATTGCCAAACCATCCGCTTCGCGCAAAGTCGGGCAGCGCACCAATCGCACGGGCGAATCTAATTGTTGCAACATACTTTTTACGATGACTGTCTGCTGATAATCTTTTTGACCCATGTATAAAATGTCGGGCTGTACAATATCCAACAAGCGACTCACCACTTGCGCTACACCTTGAAAATGTCCTGGTCGGAACGCGCCTTCCATTACGGTATCTAAATGTCCGAAATCGAAAGCTCGGTTTATAACTTCATTTTCAGGATATACTTCTGCTACGGGCGGAATAAATAAAACATCACAACCAACTTTTGCGAGCAGGGCGATGTCTTTGTGTGGCGTACGCGGATATTTTTCGAGGTCACGCGGGTCGTTAAACTGGGTAGGATTTACAAAAATACTGCACACCGTTTGATTTCCCTCGTGCGCTGCCTGCTGCACCAGTGCTGCATGACCAGCGTGCAAAGCACCCATGGTGGGAATAAAACCAATAGTAGTTCTCTGATGACGTAGGGAAGTAATATGCGTTTGTAACTGCTTGATTATCTCGAATGAAAACATAAAAATAGGTAATGGTGTTAATAAAACCGGAGCACAAAGATAGTTTTTTAGATGATAGATTTTAGATGACAGACTTTAGATATTAGATATTGAAATTTGACAATTATTTAATAACTCCACGCTATCTAAAGTCTATCGTCTACCGTTTGAAGGTCTTGATTTTTATAAGTTGCTGATAAAGAAGGAAAATTCGAGTGTTTTTCGTACCTTTGTTGTCCCGTTCATTGAGCCGTTGGCAATAAAAGTTGGACGTTAAAATTTCTACCCCGATATGAGCAAAAAGAAAGTGCTGATTGTGTCGCAAGAGATGAATCCTTATACAGAGGTATCAGAAATGTCAGATATTACACGTGCCCTTGCCCAATATGTACAGGAAAAAGGGATGGAGATTCGGATGCTGATGCCACGATTTGGTTCTATTAATGAGCGCCGACACCGGCTGCATGAAGTCGTACGTTTGTCGGGTATGAATATCATTGTGGATGACGATGATTTTCCGCTCATTATCAAAGTTGCTTCTTTGCAGGAAGCGCGGATGCAAGTCTATTTTTTAGATAATGATGATTTTTTTCGCCGCAAGGGAATGTTTAGCGACGAAGGCGAGCCACCTTATGAAGACAATGCCGACCGCATGGTTTTCTTTTGTAAAGGCGTGATTGAGACGGTGAAAAAATTTGGCTGGGCACCCGATATTGTGCATTGTCTTGGCTGGATGACGAGCTTGATTCCCGTGTATTTAAAAACTGCTTACAAAACAGACCCGCTTTTTCAAGACTCAAAAGTCGTTTATTCCGTATATACCGATGCATTGGAAAAAGCCGCTACGGACAATTTTTTGGCAAAAGCAACGATTAATAATTTGACTGCTGAAGACTTGGGCGCTTATCAAAATGGAGCAGGTGTGACTTTGCACAAAGGAGCAATTGCCTTTTCCGACGCAGTTATTATAGGCAGCGAAACGATTAGTGACGACGTTAAAAAGGCAGCCCAAGAAGCAGACAAACCCATACTAGAATATAAAAAGGAGGAGTATCTTCCTGATTATGTAGCATTTTATCAAACGGTGCTGGCAGAGAAAGTTCCAGAGTGAAATTTTTTTAAATTGCACTACACTTAATTAATTTGCAGAGACAATCTGTAAAGGCAGTCCTTTTCAGACTTGCTCCTGCATAATACGCGCTCTATCCTCAACCTAAACAACACACACAATTACATTTTAAACAATAACTTAGCATGAAACAACTTGCTTGGGCTTTATATATTTTTGCAATCGCCATCATCGGCACGCTTGCTTGTACCGATCCCACTACACTTGGCGCGGATTTGCTGGAAGGCGACGAAGCAGAAGTAGGTTTTACAGATACGCTTTCTGTGAAGGCGACTACCGTTTTGAATGATTCGGTACTCGTGTACACTTACGCTTCCAGCATCCTTCCCTTGACTGGCTATCTGATAGGAGATATGATTGATCCGATATTTGGAAAATCAAAATCACAGATTTATACCCAAATGGCGCGCGCATTCGCGATACCTGACCGAAGTAATACAAAATTGGACTCTATTGTATTGGTGTTGCCTTACAATAAGGCAGGCAATTATGGCGACCTGACGCAAAATTATGGTATTTCTGTCCATCGCATCACGGAGTATATCAAAGAGCAACAAAATTTTTATTCCAATGCTTCTTTTTCGTCCAGTATGGCAAGTCTGGGCGCTGCCAATTTTGTACCCAATCTGGATAGTGTAACTATTTTTGATTATACGCGAAGCAAGCAAGATACTTTTAAATTAGGTGCACAATTACGCATTCCGCTCGACCGTGCTTTGGGAGAAGAATTATTGAAATTAGATTCCGCTACGCTTGCAAGAGATACTACGTTTTATGGCTATTTTAATGGTTTGCATTTAAAACCGACGACGACGAATCAGGGAATATTGAGTTTCAACTTAACAGATGGCGTAGCCGGTGTTTTTGTATATTACACCAAAAATGATACGATTAAAACGCAATTAAAATTCAATTTCAGACCTTCTATTTCTGCTGCCGCACGTGTTGTAAAATTTGAACAAGACCGTAAGAATACGGTGGTTGAAAGATATGCGAAGAATCCTAACTTAGGCGATAGTTTGCTATTTGTACAAGGAATGGCGGGCGTCACGACCCAATTAGAAATTCCTTATCTCGAAAACTTACAAGGTGCGGTCATCAATAAAGCAGAGTTGGAAGTACGTATTGCGACGTTACCGGGGGATGATCTGTCAATTTTTAAACCCGCACCACAACTTTTTTTGTATACCAAAGATGACAATGGAAACGTAGTGGCAATTGATGATGTTCTGATTTTTCAGGCAATTGATGATCGAAATCGAGATAACGGAAAAACGTTGAATGCATTCTATGGAGGCATTCCGATAGACGGCAATCCAGGGGAACCTCAATTGTATCGGATGAACATATCTACGCATTTTCAAAATATCATCAGTAAAAAGAGAAATAATATATTGTATTTAAATATCCCAAGTCGCCAACAGCAGCCGCAAAGAGTGGTGTTATATGGCGCCAAACATCCATTGTATAGTATCAAATTGAAAGTGGCTTATACAAAGTTGTAATAAGGGTGATGAGGTGAAGGGTTGGTAGGGTGATGCGTAGCGAAGAGACAGAGGGACTAAGCGAAAAAGAGACTAAGTGATGTATAAATGAGGAATGAAGCGACGAGCGAAAAACGGCGGCTTTGTCCCGCCACATGATGGGATGAAAAATCTGCGTTATCTGCGGGAGAAAATAATAATAAATCATAAATAACAACCTCATGTGTGGAATCGTAGCCTACATCGGAACTAAAGAAGCCTACCCCATTCTCATCAAAGGCTTGCAAAGACTGGAGTATCGCGGCTACGACAGTGCTGGCGTAGCTATTTTGAATGGTGATATTCACGTACACAAGAAAAAAGGAAAAGTACAAGAACTGGCAGATTACGCCGCTACCCTTCCCACGCAAGGCAACATGGGCATCGGACACACGCGCTGGGCGACCCACGGCATCCCTGATGATATCAATGCGCACCCGCACTTTTCTGGCAATGGTCGGCTCGTATTGGTACATAATGGCATTATAGAAAATTATGATATTCTAAAAAAAGCCCTTGAAAAAGAAGGACACCACTTTAAAAGTCAAACCGATACGGAAGTATTAGTGCACTTGATTGAGGCAATTCAAAGCCGCGATAATCTGCCCCTCGAAGAAGCCGTGCGCGTGGCACTCACGCGGGTTGTAGGCGCTTACGCCATTGTGGTAATGGACAGGCAGGAACCCGGCAAACTCGTCGGCGCACGCAAAGCGAGTCCTTTAGTAATTGGAGTTGGAGAGGATGAGTATTTTTTGGCTTCTGACTCGACCCCGCTCATTGAGCATACGAAAAAAGTGATTTATTTAAACGATGAAGAGATAGCAGTCGTAGAACGAAATGGTGGATTACAAATCAAAACAATTAATAGCAACGAGCTACAAACGCCCTTTATTCACGAACTCGACATGGAAATCGAAGCCCTCGAAAAAGGCGGCTATGACCATTTCATGTTGAAAGAAATTCACGAGCAACCCAACACCATCGCCGATGCCATGCGCGGTCGCATCAATGCACAAGAAGGTTGGGTAAGATTGGGCGGATTGGAGGATCATTATGAACGAATTGCAAATGCGCCGCGTTTCATTATTGCTGCTTGTGGTACGTCTTGGCATTCTGGCTTGATTGGCGAATATTTGATTGAAGACTTAGCCCGCATTCCGGTCGAAGTGGAATATGCTTCCGAGTTGCGCTATCGCAATCCGGTACTCACTGAAAAAGATGTCGTTATCGCTATTTCTCAGTCAGGTGAAACCGCCGATACCTTAGCTGCTGTCGAATTGTCAAAAGAGCGAGGCGCGATGGTGTACGGCATCGTGAATGTTGTAGGTTCTTCCATCGCACGGGCCGCCGATGCGGGGTCGTATATTCACGCTGGACCAGAAATTGGAGTCGCGTCTACCAAGGCTTTCACGGGTCAAGTTACTTTGCTTACGCTCATGGCGTTGCATTTAGCGCACAAGCGCGGTAAACTTTCCGAAAGCCGTTTCCGGCAATTATTGTACGAATTTGAAAATATACCTGCCAAAGTAAAGCGGGTATTGGAAAAAGACAGCCAAATACAATATATTGCAGGAGAAATGAAAGATAAGCCGAATGCCTTATATTTGGGTCGTGGCTATAATTTTCCAGTGGCACTCGAAGGCGCATTGAAGTTAAAAGAAATTTCCTATATTCATGCCGAAGGCTATCCGGCAGCCGAGATGAAACACGGTCCAATTGCACTCATTGACGAGCAAATGCCGGTAATTGTAATCGCTACCAATCGAAGCGCGTACGACAAAATTGCCAGCAATATTCAAGAAGTAAAAGCACGAAACGGTATCGTCATCGCTATCGTAACCGAAGGAGACGAAGTAATTAGTAAAATTGCCGACCATACCATTGAAATTCCAGATACCGAAGAACCATTTACACCGCTATTATCCGTTATTCCGTTACAGTTGTTATCTTATCATATCGCGCTTTTGCGAGGCTGTAACGTAGACCAGCCGCGTAATTTGGCAAAATCGGTGACCGTAGAGTAGCCTTTAGGCTGAACTCGTCCCACAGGCTTTAGCCTGTGTAAGCGACGTAGCAGAATTAAATTATAAAATTAATTAATTTAACCATAATTCTCAATATACTGAGGGCTGCCAATTCTAAACTGCCTCCTCACTTATAAGATTAATTTAATATTATATTAAAAAAATGCCACATAAAGAATTGCAATTAGAATATAATAGTCAGCGCGACGAGTTGATTATCCCCGAATACGGCAGGCACGTTCAAAAACTAATCGCCCACGCCAAAACGATTGAAGATGTTGCTATGCAGCGCGCTTTCATTGACGAAGTGGTGGATTTGATGATGCAAATTCACCCACAGAGCCGTAGTATCGAAGATTATCGAGAAAAATTGTGGAAACACGTCTACCGCATCGCCAATTATGACTTGAATGCAATGCCACCCAGCGGAATCACACCCAAACCAGAAGACGCTATCAAAAAGCCGGATCGAGTGGATTATCCGCTTTCGGAAGCACAGTTTCGCCACTATGGACACAACGTGCAAAAACTGGTCGCCAAAGCACTTTCCATGGAACCCGGACCCAAGCGCGATGGTTTCGTAGCAGTCATCGGCTCTTACATGAAACTGGCATATCGCACTTGGAATAAAGACCATTATGTAAGCGATGATGTCATAAAGGGAGATTTAGAAACCTTGTCTAAGGGACAGTTAGTATTAGACGAAAGTGCCTCTTTTGATAGCTTGGCTGCCGCCCGTCGCCGCAAACAGCAGCAACAACAGCAGTATCAATACCAGCAGCGCGACGACCGAGGTAGAGACCGAGGCGGCGACGACCGAAATAGAGACCGCGACCGAAGCGACCGAGGAGGCGATAGAGACCGAAACGACCGAGGACGCGACCAAAGAGGCGGCGACCGCCGAGTGGATAACAACAATCGCTATGGCAATCCGCCAACGAATCGTCCGAACAACAATAATAATTTGCGTCGCAAAAAATAGGGCTTATCCCATTTTGTGAATAGAAAAGGAGTCAATCTGTTGGGTTGGTTCCTTTTTTTTTTAAATTTGGCAATATTCTTAAAAAGTCTGGCATCTGGCATCTGACTTCTGGCATCTAAATACAAAATATGAATTTTTTATATCCGATCTCCGTTAAAACCATCGCTGAAAAAATCGGCGCAACCCTCCTCGGCGACGAAAGCCTCGAAGCCACCGGCATCAACGAAATCCATCAAGTACGCCCCGGCGACATCACCTTCTCGGATGTAAAGAAATATTTTGAAAAAGCCCTGAAATCAGCAGCCACCATCATTATTCTAAATGAAGAAGCAACCTGCCCTCCAGGAAAAGCATTACTGCTGTGCGAAAATCCATTTGAAGCGTACGACGGATTAATTCGAGAATTTCGCCCTTTTCAGCCGATAACGCAAGGTGTAAGCACTTCCGCGCAAATAGATACTTCTACATTTATTGAACCCGGCGCGGTCATTGGGCATCACGTCACCATTGGTAAAAATTGTTATATCCAGTCTAATGCCGTCATTTCCGAGTACACAATTATTGGCGATAACGTGGTCATTCAAGCAGGCGCACTCATCGGCACAGATGCTTTTTATTTTAAAAAAACCGAAACGGGTTACCAACGCTGGCGTTCCGGCGGGCGCGTCATTTTAGAAAATAAGGTAGAAATTGGCGCAGGCTGTACGATCAACAAAGGCGTTTCCGGCGATACAATTATCGGGGCGGGTACAAAATTGGATTCGCAAGTGCATATCGGACATGATGTGGTCATTGGCAAAAATTGTCTCTTCGCTGCGCAAGTCGGCATCGGCGGTAACACAACAGTCGGCGACAATGTAGTGCTGTACGGGCAAGTCGGCATTGCACAAAACCTGAAAATCGGCAACAACGTGGTGATTTTAGCAAAATCAGGTGTCTCAAAAAATCTGGAAGACGGCAAAGCTTACTTTGGCTACCCGGCAGGCGAGGCACGCGAGATTTATCGGGAACTGGCAGCACTACGGCATTTGCCGGAATTTTTTGCAGGGTATTATAAGAAATAAATTTTTATAAATTAATAGTTATCGTATCTCTATTATAAGCTCCTATAATGCCATATCCACTTTTAATATTGGTAAAAATAAAAGGACTACTCTGGAAAAATCCGCCGATTTCCTCATCATAATCCGCTACACTTTCTCGATACTGTTCAAAGCTGTGCGAATAGGTTAACACTTGAACGATTATTACCTTTGGCGCAATTCTATTAATTTTCCCATTCACTCGAATTCTACCTAATAGATTCACTTCCTCAAAATTAACCACTTGTATAGAATTTCCAAACTCATCATCATCTACATAATTTCCCCTTATATTCATTATAGTATCTACATTTAACGAATCAGATATATAATGTCCCCTAATTTGACAGAAATAAAGTACATCGCTTTTTGGATCATCCTCGATTTGAAATTGAATGTTTGCTTTTGTTCCCTGGATATCATAAGCCAACTGTTTTATAAATGTCTTTGCTGGAATTAATGCCGGTAAAGAGACAATAGTGGGCAGATTAGGCGCAGCAGCTTCTATAGAATAGGACTTTCCTTCCTGTAATAAATATTTTCCTTTATAAAGGCTTTCTGAAAAAACAGTATTGCGCTCAAATTCAAGTTGTTCGATTCGAATCCCATCTTCATATAAAAAAACAATCGCGTTAGGCACTACAAAATCTGAATCAAGCAAATCCTTTACGGGTCTCGTTTTTGAAAGGGCAAGTGACAAAGGACTTTCCGGCACTAAAAAACCGGACACTTTTAACTTTTCTCCCTCAAAAGGAAATTCTAACTCAATGCCTCGCTC
>ENA-ORBV01005276-ORBV01005276.1-microbial-mat-metagenome-genome-assembly--contig:-NODE-5276-length-23927-cov-5.094214_pt1 | contig 23927 bp, 16 predicted proteins | sample MGYA00237777_ERZ505514 | MGnify/ENA primary metagenome ERZ505514 (study PRJEB26160, sample SAMN06269048) | microbial mat metagenome | isolation source: Oligotrophic lake microbial mat | place... | reverse complement strand
GTGAGTTGCCCGTCGCCCCCCAAGCGCACGCGTTTCCCGTCTTCTCGTCTTCTCGTCTTCTCGTATTCTCGTCTTCTGAAGTATTCGTCTTCTCGTCTTCTCGTCTTCTCGTCTTCTCGTCTTCTCGTCTTCTGAAGTATTCGTCTTCTGAAGTATTCGTCTTCTGAAGTATTCGTCTTCTGAAGTATTCGTCTTCTGAAGTATTGCTTCTCACGGCACCGCCCCACACCCCTCCACCTTCACGCACTGCGGATCCAACGGCGGTAGACTAAGCCGCGCCAGTTCCTTGTTGACCGCTGCCAGATCCGTTTTCCACACCTGCGCCAAGCGCTCGCTGTACCCTTTGAGTTCGGTGCTCAGAATGGTGAATATTTCCGGCATGTTGCTGGTCGGTCGGCCGTCACCGCGCTCGGCCATGGACAAGAGCGTTGCCAGCCGGTTGTTGACCTTGATGGGGAAGTTGAGTGGATCCTGCCCGCTCTGGTTCCGCACCTGATACACGTTCTCCTCGACCGCCGACGCATTCAACGTCAGCGTGGCACCGACCGACTTGAGCGCGGCATCGTCGTTGGATTTGTTGAGGCGATCCGTGAGCTGCGCCTTCACGCGCCGAATGCCGATCACTGCCATGTTGGCCTCGGTCGCCTTGTCGCGCACGCGACGGCCAAAGGCGTACTGCGCCCGCAGGTCGGCGTCTGACACGTCCGGCAGATACGGATTGCGCCTGACGATGATCGGCGCGCTCACTTTTCGTCCGTCAGCCGTTAGGCGCGCGGTGTAGCGCCCGGGGGGAACGGCGGGTCCGCTGGTGCCCGCGCCCCAGAGGATCATTCCTGGAAAGCTCTCGATTCCCTGCGAGCGCAGGTCCCAGCTGAGGCGTTGCACGCCGGCGCCGACGGGAAGATAGGTCGCCCCCCCTCGCCGGGCGCCACCGGCCGGAATGGTGGAATCGGGCTTCGTGGTGTCCGGCTCGAACTTGCGCACGACGGTGCCAGTGGAGTCGAGGATCTCCAGCACTGCCAGCTTCGGCGCGCTCTTGAGCATCCAGCTCAGCACGATTCCGCTACCGGAGCGAACCGCGACCGGCGGCACGAAAAAGTGCGCGTCCCGGGCCAGCAGGTCGCTCGAGTGCTGCCTGAGGGGGGCGATGTTGTCCAACACCCAGAAGCCGCGGCCATGGGACGAAATCACCAGTTCGTTCCCCTCTACGACGAGGTCGGACACCGGCACGTCCGGCATGTTGAGCATGATCGACTCCCACAATGCACCATCGTCGTAGGAGAGGTACACGCCATGCTGTGTCGCCGCGTACAGGAGCCCGCGACGCGTCGGATCTTCGCGCACGGCATGCACGTAGGCATCGCTCCTGATGCCGCTGACGATCTTGGTCCAGGTGCGACCATAGTCTGCAGTTTTGAAGATGTACGGGGAAAAATCGTTGAGCAGGGGCTTTCGCACCGAGATGTAGGCGACGCCCGCGCTGAAGTTCGACGCGTCGATCTGGCTTACCCTACCGAAGTCGGGCATCTCCTTCGGCGTCACGTTGGTCCAGGTCTTTCCTCCATTGCGGGTGACGTGTACCAGCCCGTCATCCGAGCCCGTCCATATCACGTTGACATCGCGTTTGCTCGGACCCACCGAGAAAATGACTCCGTACACTTCGGGGCCATTCATGTCACCTGTAATGGGACCGCCCGACTTCTCCTGCGTCTCCGGCGCGTGACGGGTGAGGTCACCGCTCAACACACTCCACGTCTGTCCTCCGTCCATCGTGCGCCAGAGGCGCTGCGACGACACGAACAACATTCTCGGGTCTAACGGCGAAAAAATAATCGGATACGTCCACTGCCAGCGCTCCTTGATCTCCTTCGACGGCTCGCCCGAGTAGAACCAGGGATACGGATTCACTTCGCGCGACATGCCGGTGCGCCTGCTGTACTTGTCCAGATAGGCACCGTTGTTCGTGCCGGAGTAGAAGAGATCGGGGTCGCGCGGATCGGTGCCGATGTAGCCGGGCTCTCCGCCACCTGCTACGTACGATACAGCCATGCCGCCCGCCGTGATATCAACCGGAGTCGCTCCGCCACCACCTCCACCGCCTCGGCGGCCCCCGCCGCCCAGACCAAAGGCAGCGGCATTCCAGTTGTAGGGAACGCAGAGCGTGGAATTGTCCTGCTGCGACCCGCAGACGTGATACGGAATGTGCTTGGTGGTGATGACGTGGTAAAACTGCTCGGTGGGGAACGCCTGATCGGTCCAGCGCCCTCCGGTGTTCGGTGATACCGCACCTCCTCCATCATTCGCCACCACGAGATGCGCCGGATCGTCGCCGTCGATCCACAGATCGTGAAAGTCGCCGTGCGTTCCGTTGTCGATCGCGGTCATCGTCTTCCCCGCATCCTTGGACCGGAACATCGACGTATTCTGCATGTAGACCACGTCCTGGTCCTTGGGATCGGCGAAGACGTGCGTGTAGTAGAAGGCCCGCTGGCGAATGTCGCGCTTGTCGTTGGCCAGTATCCACGTAGCGCCTGCATCATCGCTTTTGAACAGGCCACCCTTCTCGTTCTCGACCAAGGCATAGACCCGATTCGAGTTCGCCCCCGACACGGCCACACCGATGCGTCCCACCAACCCATTCGGCATCCCGGGGGTGCGGGTGATCTCCGTCCAGGTTTCACCACCGTCGGTGCTCTTGAACAAGCCGCTCCCCGGCCCTCCGCTCGACATCTGGTATTCCTTGCGGTAGGCCTCCCAAAGCGAGGCGTACATCACGTTCGGATTGTTGTGGTCGATCGAAATGTCGATCGCAGCCGTCTTGTCATCGCGATACAACACCTTCCGCCACGTCTTCCCGCCGTCGGCGCTCTTGAAGACGCCCCGCTCCTCGTTAGGCACGCTGAGTTTGCCGAAGGCGGCGACGAAGATGATGTCGGGATTGGTCGGATGAATGCGGATCTTGGAGATCCCGTGTGATTCGGAGAAACCGACATGGGTCCACGTCTTCCCCGCGTCGCTGCTGCGATACACGCCATCGCCCGGCATGATGTTGCCGCGGATACAGGTCTCCCCCATCCCGATGAAGACGAGGTCGGGGTTGGTCTCGCTCACCGCCACCGCGCCCACCGACGCGCTCTTGATGAGCCCATCGGTCACCGGCGCCCAGTTGTCACCACCGTCGACCGTCTTCCAGAGACCGCCACCAGTTGCCCCGAAGTACGCCTCTTTCGGTCGCCCCTTCACACCGCTGGCGGCAATCGAGCGTCCGCCGCGATCGGGGCCGATGTTGCGCCACTTGTACGCGTTCAAAAGGGCCGAGTCGAGCGTGAGGGGCGCCGGCGACGCCGCGACTCTCGAGTAGAGGGGTAAAGGGACAGGGTCTGTCCGCGTGAAGCTGACACCCATCGACGTGGAGAGCGCAACGGGTAACGCGAGAGGAATCAGGTGGCGCAACGGAAGCATGCGAGTGGCTCGGTGAGGGCGATCGGCGGCAAGGATTGGGACGGCGTGCCCTATTGGCAACGCCGGTGGCGCGCGTTACGTTGGCGCGCGCGCCTGCGGGGGGCAACCACCTCGCCGCACCTCACCGACGAATATCGGGCGCCACGCCCGATCTTCACCTCTCTGCCACACCATCCCTCACCCCACAACGCTGCGGAGGACGCCGATGCAGTACATGGTGATTGAGACATTTCGGAACGACGACGCTTGCCCGGTCTATCGACGCTTTCGAGAGAGTGGGCGTTTGGCCCCGGACGGCCTCCGTTACGTGTCGAGCTGGGTGACGGACGACTTTCGCCGCTGCTATCAAGTGATGGAGTGCGACGACATCGCGCTGCTCAACGAGTGGATTTCACACTGGCGCGACTTGGTCGACTTCGAGGTCGTGCCGGTCGTGACATCGGCGGAGGCAGTGGAGCGAATATCGCCGCTGTTGTAGTCGTAGTCGCGAAGCCGAAGGCAGGCCGGAGCTGCGTCACGTTGTTCATGGTATCCGGGTCGTCGCCGGGACGAAGTGACGGACGCGTGACGGGAGCCGTAGCTTCGTGACCACGACTATTTCTTTCCCCCTACTTGTGGAGCGTGCAGCGAATGACCACTTTTTACTGGTCACCTTCCTCCGAGTTCGCGATGCCGATAGCCCGGGGACCGCGCTCCATTGCCGCCTCACAATTCAAAGCGAAGTGCCTTGGCCTCATGGACGAGGTGCAACGTACCGGAGCAGCAATCGTGGTAACCAAGCACGGAAAGGCCATCGTGAAGATCGTTCCGCTCGAGCGCCACCTCCCGTCGGCCTATGGCTGCATGGCGGGAACGTCCAAGGTGTTGGGTGACATCGTGGGACCGGCGCCGGAAATCTGGGCGTTTGGCCCGGATCCGCTGGACGAGACGTAATGGCGACTCGGCGCGTTCGCGAGACCAGCGAACCCGCTCCGTCGCAGCAAGCCCAATCGATCCTTCTCGATTCGCACGTCTGGTACTGGTACGTCGATCCTGCGGCACGTCCACTGGCTCCGTCCACCCTCGCGCTCATCGACGCCGCCCGTGAGACGGGCGAGGCGTTTATCAGCCATGTAACTCCGTGGGAACTCGCGTCGAAGGCAAGCCTGGGCCGCCTCTCACTCGACAAACCCGCGAAGATCTGGATGGAGGACGCACTACGCGCCTCGGGATTCTCCGAGATCCCACTCACGCTCGATATCCTGCTTGACGCTGCATGTCTGGAGCGCGGTGCGCCTCGCGATCCGATGGACCGACTCCTGGTGGCGACGGCACAGCGGCACGGATGCACCCTGCTCACGGCGGACGGCACGATTTTGGAGTGGGCGCGCCGCACACGAGCCGTGCGCGTGGTGCGGGCGCGTTAGGTCGGTGAATGCGCGCTGGCCTAACGACCAGCGAGCCTCCGCCCCAGCTCCACCGTCCGGAAGCCCGCCTCGCCCCACCCGATCACGAATACACTAAAACCCTGCTGCATCCGCTTCTCGATATCGTGCTCGTTCGCGGGATATCCGCACGCCACCCTGAACTCTTTGCACGCCGCCAGCACCTGCTGGATGGCCCCTTCCCACGCCACTTCATCCAGCACGCGCTTGCCGCCGGCGTCGGTACTGGAAAAAACTCCGCGCAACGTGCCCGCGCCCGGGAAGAGCACCCCAATTCCCTTCACCGCCGCAATCTCGCGCACGTGGGCCAGCCCCTCTTTGCTCTCGACAATGGTCCAGTTGACGAGTTCACCGCTCGGGTTCAAGGGCCAAAGATCGGCCTTCTCCTTGTAACCCTTGTCGCTCATCCCCCAAACTGCCGGAGCGCCGCCCACGTTCTCGGGACGAGTCCCACCTCGCGACGCGAAGCGCATCATCCCAAGCCCTTGCGCTACCTCGTCGGCACTCTCGACTCCCACAAACACGATGCCGCTGACCCCCAGATTGAGCTGCTTGGAAATGCGCTCGCGAGCGCTCGCGAGGTCGGGCGCTATTTCCGGCGTCTTCACCATGAGCGGATGATGCAAACGAAGCGGGGGACTTTTCTGCAGCGCGCCGGCCTCGAACATGCCCTTGGCGAAGTCGGCGAATGTCGCATACCCCGAATCGAAATTCCCCTCCATGCTGCCATCGAACACATAGTCCGCAGGCGCATAGCTCAGCGCGAGCTCTGCGAGCTGGGTCGGCGTCTTCGGAGTCTCCGTCGTGGCCGCCGCGCCCGGAGGCCGCCGAATTCCGGGAGCGTACAGCCCAAAGATCGGTTTCTGTTGCTCTAGGAGCTCGATGATGGGGTTCAACCGCTGCCGTCCCTGTGCCACGGCCAGCGTCCCGGAAAGGGCCACCGTCACAATCGTCAGCATCCACTTTGCACGCACGCGGAATCCTCCACAGGAATAGGCATCAGGAATAGCCATACTGAACTCAGCGACCGTTCGGGTGCACGTCGGACGGAGACTCGCGCACAACCGCGCTCCGAGGACAAAGCGTCGAATCAGCGTCTCGGTCCTCCTGTTAACGGAATAGCACCCTCAGACGTTATATCTCATATGCCTCAATACCGGAGCGCGTTGGTTGAGGCGCGGTTCAACGTTGTCAGCCGACGCCGTACTTGCTGCCCCGCTGACTCGTCTCCACAATAACGGAGGATTGTCCGCGCATGATTCTCGACCGCTTCGACAAACAGGATCGGGCATGAAGTCACTCGCTGCCGCGACAGTATCGGGCACTCTGCTGGTACTGGCAGGCTCCGCAGCATATTTCGGCCCCCTGCAGCTAGATGCGGCGCGGATTTCCACCGTTCGCGAAGCGCCCCTTCCTCCGCTGGCCTTCGCGCACTCCTCCCGGCATCGGCCGTCGGCGACTTCCATTGCGCCGAGCGCACTCACCGAGATGGTCCAACGGACCTGTGCGGGGTGCCACAGCGAGAAGAACAAGGCCGGTAATCTCGTGCTGCAGGGCTTTGACGTAGCGGCCGCAGCCAAGTCGCCCGAGACGGCGGAGAAAATGATCGGCAAGCTGCGGGCGGGAATGATGCCTCCCCCCGGCCGCAAGCGTCCCGGCGGTGACACGCTCACGGTTCTGGCCGAGACGCTGGAGATACTTGTCGATCGGGCTGCGGCCCTGCGCCCGAATCCGGGGGGCCGCCCCTTCCAACGACTCAACCGCGCCGAGTACGAGCAGTCGATTCACGACCTGCTCACGATCGACATCAGCGCCGGCACCTGGCTTCCGCTCGATACCAAGAGCGCTAACTTCGACAACATCGCCGACGTGCAGATGCCGTCGGCCACCATGCTCGATGCCTACCTCGACGCAGCGAGCGCCATCAGCCGCTTGGCCGTCGGTGACCCGCGCGCCAGCACCACGTCGTCCACCTACAAGCTGGCCCGCCTCGCGTCGCAGTGGGAGCACGTGGCTGGCGCGCCGATGGGAACACGCGGCGGCACCTCGGTGATGCACAACTTCCCGGCCGACGGTGAATACGTCTTTTCAGTCATTCTCCACTCCATTCCCACCGGCCAGCTCTACGGCTCGTCGGCCCCCTTCGACGAAAAGGTCGAGGTCTCGGTCAACGGCGAGCGTGTGGCGCTGATCGACATCGACCGTTGGATGTCGCAGGCCGATCCGAATGGGATGGAGCTGAAAACGTCTCCCATCTCGGTTCGCGCGGGCGCGCAGCGTATCAGCGCCGCCTTCGTGCAGACCTTCGACGGGCCGGTCAACGATCTGGTCGCTCCCATAGGGCACAGCATCGCCGACACGCAGATCGGGTCGGAGCGCGGTCTCACCAACGTTGCGCACCTGCGTGAAGTCACCGTCACCGGCCCATACCGTCCGACCGGAGTGTCCGAGACCGCCAGCCGCAAGCGCGTTTTCACCTGCCGTCCGACGGCTGCCAGCGAAGCGCGTCCCTGCGCCGAGAAGATCATCACCTCGCTCGGCAACGTCGCGTATCGCCGTCCCTTGTCGGCCACCGACGTCCGGTCGCTGATGCCCTTCTACGACCTCGGTGCAACGGACGGCGGCTTCGAGAGCGGCATCCGTATGGCGCTCGAAGCCGTGCTCTCGAGCCCGCACTTCATTTTCCGCGTCGAAGAAGCGCCGGTCACGGCGAAGGCTGGCGAGACATTCGCCATCAGCGATTTCGATATTGCCTCCCGCCTGTCTTTCTTTGTTTGGGGAACGCCCCCCGACGAGACGCTGATCGCGCTGGCGCGTCGCGGTACACTCTCGACACCTCCGGTGCTTGCCGCGCAGGTTCGGAGACTGCTGACTGATCCTCGCTCCGCGGCCCTGGCCACCCGCTTCGCCGCGCAGTGGCTCCGGCTGCAGGACATTGACAAGGTGCACCCCGATGCACTGCAGTACCCCGACTTTCATGAGCAGTTGGCCATCGCCATGCGGCGCGAGACCGAGCTCTTCTTCCAGAGCATTGTGCGGGAGAACCGCAGCGTACTTGAGCTCTACTCGGCGGACTACACCTACCTCAACGAAGCGCTGGCGAAGCACTACGGCATAGCGGGCGTGACCGGATCGGAGTTCCGCCGGGTGAAGTATCCGGATGACAGGCGCGGCGGACTGCTAGGGCATGCCAGCGTGCTCACCCTCACGTCGCACGCCAACCGAACGTCGCCCGTGTTACGCGGCAAGTGGGTAATGGAAGTACTGCTTGGTTCGCCGCCCCCCCCGCCGCCGCCGGGCGTTCCCGACCTCGAAGACACCAAGGGAGCCAAGGAAGGACGCCTGCTCACCACCCGTGAGCGCATGGAACAACACAGGGCCAACCCGGCCTGCCGTTCGTGCCACATGTTCATGGATCCCATCGGCCTCGCGCTCGACAACTTCGACGTCACCGGGCAGTGGAGGATACGCGAGAACGGCGTGCCACTCGACACCAAGGGTGACTTCTACGATGGCACCCCGATCTCGAGCCCGGCACAACTCAAGGCCGTGCTCATGAAGCGTCCCACACCGCTCCTGCGCACCTTTACGCAGAATCTGATGGCCTATGGACTCGGCCGTCGCGTCGAGTACTACGACCACCCCACGGTGCGTCGCATCATCCGGGATTCGGAACCGAATGGCTATCGTTTTGCGGACTTTGTCCTTGGCGTCGTGAAGAGCGACGCCTTCCGGATGAAGCGCGTGCAAGTGACGGCAACCGGCGACAACCGCGCGCCTGGCGCGATTCACGGCCGCTAACGAGACTCGACTACCTAAGGAGAAGGCCCGACAATGCATTTCCTGACTGGGAAGCCCCTTCCACGGCGCACGTTCCTCCAGAGCATGGGGGCGACGGTGGCCTTGCCTTTCCTGGACGCCATGGTGCCGACCGGACGGGGGGCGGCGCGTTTTGCGGCCACCGATCGCACGCGATTGGTCGCCATCGAGATGGTGCATGGCGCCGCCGGCTGCAACGAGCTCGGTGCCAAGATGAACATGTGGTCGCCGGCCGCCGCAGGGCGGAGCTTCGATCTGGCGCCCACGGCCCTGTCGCCGCTCGACAAGTACCGGCAGCACCTGACGATCATCAGCAACACCGATTGCCGAGAGGCAGAACCGGAGGCACCGCAGGAAATCGGCGGCGACCATTTTCGATCCAGCGCGGTCTTTCTCACCCAGTCGCATCCACGTCAGACCGAAGGGTCTGACATACGCGTCGGGACCTCGCTCGATCAGATGTACGCCAAGCGGTTCGGTCAGGATACGCCGATCCCGTCCATGCAACTCTGCATCGAAAACGTGGACCAGGCCGGCGGCTGTGCCTATGGATATGCCTGCGTCTACACCGACTCCATCAGTTGGGCGTCACCTAACGAGCCACTCCCCGTCATCCGCGACCCGCGGGTGGCCTTCGAGAAGCTTTTCGGCGTGGGGGGCACGGCGCAGGAGCGGGCCGACCGCCGTCGCACGCGCCGCAGCATTCTCGACTTCGTGAATGGTGAAATGCTGTCGCTCAAGTCCGTGCTTGGCGCGGAGGATCGCGGCCGCATGGATCGTTACCTCGAAGACATTCGTGAGGTGGAGCGTCGCATTCAGCGCATCGAAGCCCACAACACCAGCGGCGAACAGCGCGAACTTCCCGAAGCGCCGGCCGGCGTGCCCGACAGCTTCGGCGAACACGTCGCCCTCATGTTCGACCTGCAGGCACTGGCCTTCGCGGCCGACATCACCCGTGTCTTCTCCTTCAAGATGGGGCGCGACGGGTCGAGCCGAGTCTATCCGGAGAGTGGCACCGACAAGCCGTTCCATCCCTGTTCGCACCACGGTGGTACCGAGAAGGGGGTCAAGGACTTTTTCATGATCAACAAGTACCATGTGGGCATGCTGCCGTACTTCTTGGACAAGCTCAAGAGCATGCAAGAAGGGGACAGCACGCTGCTGGACAAAACGCTGATCGTGTACGGCTCTCCCATGGCCGACTCCAACCTGCACAGCCACCGCCGGTGCCCCCTCATTCTCCTCGGCGGAGCGAACGGCAAATTGCAGGGCAACGTACATGTCAAGGCCGACGATGCCACGCCGATGGCGAACGCCATGTTGGGCGTGATCCACACGTTGGGCATGGACGATGTGAAGACCTTTGGTGACAGCACCGGAACGCTTGCCCTACCGACCAATGCCAACTAACGCACTTTCATCGATCCGTCGCAAAATCACCACGCGCCGTCGAGGACTGGGGCTGGTATTCGTCTGCTGTGCAACGGTACTCCTGTCGGGCGCCGCGCCCTCCGTGTCGGGACCGCCCGACTCGCCGTTGGCCGACGCTGCCATGCGGCGAGACAGTGCGAAAGTTCGCCTGCTCCTCAAACAGGGCGCCGACGCCAATGCGGCGCAGGGCGACGGAATGACCGCGTTGCACTGGGCCGCTTATAATGGTGATGCCGCACAGGTGCGGATGCTCGTCGTCGCCGGCGCGCGCCTCGACGCGACGACCCGCAATGGGAGCTACACTCCACTCCATCTCGCAGCCAAGATCGGGAATGCAGCTGCGGTGGCGGCGCTGCTTGGCGCCGGGGCGAGCGTGCGTGCGACCACCACCTCGGGAGGAGCCACCCCGCTCCACCTCGCGGCAGCGCAGGGCAGTGTCGACGTCATTTCCGCGCTACTGAACAAGGGGGCGAACGTGAACTCTCCCGAGGGTGCGTGGGCACAGACTCCCCTCATGTGGGCGGCCGCCAACGATCGGGTAGGCGCGATCGAGGTGCTCCTGGCCAAGGGAGCCGAGGTCGGTGCGGTGTCGAAGGTCGAAGACGTCACGGCATATGACAAGACGGATCGTGCAGCGTTAGGCCTCCGCATGCGAAAGGTGGCGGCGCTGAAAGCTGCCGAGCAGCCGCCGAGACCCGTCGGAGGGGCGACGGCGACCGCAGGAACCGTGGCGCCTAACGCGGCCAAGGACTCAACGGCTGCAGCCGCTGTCAGGACTGGAAGGGACTCGGCGGCGGCAACGACGTCCAAGCCCGGCGCAGCGGCTCTTCCAAAGCCTGCGGCCGCCGCGGCTGCAAAGCGTGGCGGAGACTCAGCCGCCAAGGCGGCACCCGAGACCCCGAGCCTTTCGTACAACCAACTGGTCGGGAAGAAGGGCGGCCTCACGCCCCTGCTCTTCGCCACACGGCAGGGAAACGTGGCGGCGGCGATGGCGCTGCTCAAGGCGGGCGCGAATGTGAACCAGGTGAGCCAGGGAGACCACACCAGCCCTCTGCTCATGGCGGCGATCAATGGACATTTCGATTTGGCCAAAGCGCTGCTAAGCGCGGGCGCCGACCCCAAACTGGCCAGTGACGCCGGCACGACACCCCTCTATGCCACGCTCAATGTACAGTGGGCCGCCAAGTCGCTCTATCCGCAGCCTACCGCGCAAACGCAGCAGCAGACGGACTACCTCACGCTCATGGACGCATTGATCAAGGCCGGGGCCGACGTCAATGCACGCCTCACGAAGCATCTCTGGTACATGTCGTACAACTTCGATCTGCTCGGCGTGAATACGGTGGGCGCAACGCCCTTCTGGCGCGCCGCGTACGGCACCGACGTCGACGCCATGAAGCTGCTCATCAAGCATGGTGCCGACCCCACCATTCCGACCCAGAAGCCGGCCGGCCGCATGCGCAACGACGATGCGTCGCCCGATGACTCGCTTGCACCCAAGGACCAGTCGGGTCTCCCGCCGATTGCCATCGGTGGCCCGGGTGTCTTTCCGATTCATGCCGCCACCGGCGTGGGCTACGGCGAGGGATTCGCCGCCAACTCCCACCGTCACGCGCCCGATGGCTGGCTGCCGTCGGTCCAGTATCTGGTCGAAGTGTTAGGCGCCGACGTCAACGCGCGCGACTTCAACGGCTTCAATACGCTGCACCATGCGGCCGCCCGGGGAGACAACGCGCTCATCGAGTATCTCATCTCGAAGGGGGCCGACATCTCAGCCGTCAGCCGCAAAGGACAAACGGTGGCCGATATGGCCAACGGCCCCGTGCAACGCGTCCCACCATTCCTGGAAACGGTGGCGCTGGCCGAAAAGCTTGGCTCGAAGAACAACCACAAGTGCAAGTCCTGCTAGATTAAAGGAGATATCGCATGTACCCAATGCTCGGAGTTGTCGCGACCTTGACGCTCCCGGCGATCATGACGCTCTCGGCGATCATGGCGCTCTCGGCGACCATGGCGCACGCGCAGGCGCCGACGACCGACAATCACCTACCGCGCGCCGGGGCAGCAAGTAGCAAGGACCCGGTGGTCGAGTTCGAGTTGATGACGTGGCCCGAGGTGAAGCAGGCGCTGGCCGAGGGACACACCACCGCTTTGTTCTATACCGGTGGCACCGAGCAGCGCGGCCCGCAGAACGCCAATGGCGGTCACAACCTCATCGCGCGAGCGACCGTGAAGGGCATCGCCCTCAAGCTGGGGAATGCCATTGCCATGCCGGTGCTCCCCTACACGCCTAACAACGCCAGCGCCGCGCTGCCTGGCACCATCGGCATCACCAACGAGATCCTCGCCGCGATTCTCGAGCGGGTGAGTGAACAGGCCATCACCACCGGATTCAAGAACGTGATCCTCATGGGCGATCACGGGGGCGGCCAACCTAGCGTGTACGCCGAGGTGGCCAGGAAGCTCAACGAGAAGTACTCGCCTAAGGGGATTCACGTGTACTACAGCGACGAAGTCTATTCCAAGCGACAAGCGGACTTCGACAAATGGCTGGACGCGCAGGGGTATCCCCGCAGCTCGCACGCCGGCATTCCCGACACGTCCGAGATGCTGTACCTGGGCGGTGACACCTGGGTGCGGACGGAACTGATCAAGACCGCGCTGGGTGATCCGATGCCGATTCCCGGTCAGCCGCGCGATCCCAACGCTCCGCGCCTCAACAACGGCATTACCGGCGACGGACGACGGGCGAGCGCCGAGATCGGAAAGCGGGTGCAGGACATGAAGATCGAGTACGCGGTGCGGCAGATTCGGACTTTCCTCGGTCTCTCGCAGTAGCAGCGCACGGAGCGTCCATGACCTACGCAGAGATAACAGGATGGGGCGCCTGCATGCCGCCCGCCATACTCAGCAACGACGACCTCTCCACCTTTCTCGACACGTCGGACGAGTGGATCACGTCGCGAACCGGGATGAAGGAACGTCGCATCTCGCATGTGAGTGCGATCGAGATGTCCACCGTCGCGGCGGCGCGCGCCCTCGCCTGCGCGGGACTCGATGCATCGGACGTGGATCTCATCATCTATGGTGGCGTGAGCAACGACGAGCTCTGCCCCAATAGTTCATCTGGTGTGCAGATTGCCCTCGGTGCGACCAAGGCGGCCTCGATCGACCTCAACACCGCCTGCACCTCCTTCTGCTATGGTGTGGCCACTGCCACTGCCATGATCAAGTCCGGAATGGTGAAGAACGTTGTGGTTATCGGTGTCGAACTCATCTCCCGCTACATGGACTGGACCAACCGCAACGTCGCCGTACTCTTCGGCGATGGCGCTGCCGCAGTCGTGTTGCAGCCGTCGGACGACGACGTGGGGCTGGTGGGCCAGGTATTGGGATGCGACGCCGAGGCGAGGCAAGCGCTTCGCGTACGCGGATTCGGATGTACGTATTCGGGGCGTGATATCACGTACGGCGATACGCTGTGGGACTTCGATGGTCAGGTAATCTTCAAGCGCGCCGTGCAGGCCATGTCGCATGCGTCCAATGCCGTGCTCGCGTCGTGCGGCATGACGGCCGACGACGTGGACCTGGTGGTCCCGCACCAGGCGAACCTGCGCATCATCGAATCGGTGGCCAAGTATGCCGGCGTCCCGATGGAGAAGGTGATGGTGACGGTGCACAAGTATGGCAACATGAGCGCTGCCACCGTGCCGGTTGCGCTGGTGGAGGCACTCGAGCAGGGGCGAGTGAAGCCGGGAAGTCGGATCCTTATTCCCGCGTTCGGTGGTGGCCTCACGTACTGCGCGCTTATGCTGCGCTGGGGTAAGCGAGTGACACCGCTCGGCAGCACCGATCGCGACCTTCCGCCGTGCGAGATGACCGCACTCGAAATGGTGAACAGGGTGCGATCGCGTCAGGATCCGAACGGACGGTCGGCGCATGGTCTGATGGCACCCATCTTCGCCGAGGCGAGCCTCGCCCACCGCTAGCGGGCGACTCCCTCCCACCGCGCCGTTACTTCGCCTTGGGAGGAATGGCTTCCATCAGGAGCGCCGCTGCCTCGTTGACGGCCTTATCGCCGACGGATGCACCCTTGTACTTCCCCAGTCGCACAATGACCAGATCACGGTCGGGAACGATGATCGTGCTCTGCCCCCCCGCCCCGCGCATGGAGTAGGACTCCTTCGGGATGGGGTCGGCGCCGTCTCCATTCTGCCAGAAGAACCCACCGCCGTAGATGGGGCGGCCATCGGCGACCCACGCCGGCGCGAGCATGCGCACGTGGGCCACGTACCCCACCGGCAGCAGGCGCTCGCCGTTCCACACCCCATCCTGCACGTACAGGTTTGCCAAGCGGGCCCAGTCGCGGGCCGGAAGAAACTCGTAGCCCTGCGTGAGAAAGTTGCCGTACGGATCGGTCTCCAGCACCGCATCGCGAATGCCGATCTTGTCGAAGAGCGCACGCTGCGGAAACGCGTGGTAGTTCTCCCCCCGCTTCTCGACGGCGAGACGGATGAGGTAGTTGGCCAGCACCGGATCGGTATTGCGATATCGACCCACGGTGCCCGGCTTCCACTGCTGTGGACGCGTGGCCGCATAGGTGAAGGCGTTGGCAGTCCCCGTGTAGTAGTAGAGATGGTCCGGGTAGCCTAACGTGGGGTCGTAGCCGGGATCCTGCGGCGCGCGAATGCGGAGCCCGCTCGACATCCGCATGATGTCCATGATGCGAATGGCCGCACGCGGATCGCCGGCCGTCTGCCACTCGGGAATAGGCGCCGGTTGTTCAAGCGTGTACGCCCCCATGTGGATGAGTCGTGCGATGAGCGTTCCGGTAAGACTCTTCCCCATCGACCAGCTTTCCAACGGCGTGTGGATGCCGATGCCAGCACCATATCGCTCGCCGATAATGCGCCCCTTGTAGGTGATGAGGAGGGCTTCCGTCATTGCATCTGGCGATCCGAATCCCACCGACATGGCCTCTGCCACCTTGGCCGAATCAACCCCTACCGGCCACGGCTCGGCGACGATCACGTCGCCCATCGGCCAATTGGTGGTGGATGCTTCCGGCAGTTTGGGTATGATCACCGACGGCGTGAAGTACACCGAGTCCTGATCCTTGGGCAAGGCCACACACCCCTGGCTCCCGAATCGCTTGGCCGAGCGCCAGACTCCCGACGGCAGCTTGAGGCGCACCAACTGGTGTTGGCGATCAATGATGGTATCCGTCACGTGCAGGCGATCTTCCGGCGGGCTCGTGAACCACCCCACATTCGCCGCGACATCGGCGGGTTCGAGCCCGGTGATGAAGACTCCCGAGCACAGGATGTTGGCAAACCCCGCAGTCGAATGCTCGAGCGCATCGCCCGGAGCTGGCGTCCAAGTGCCCGGCAGCGCCAGGGAGTCTCCTCGGGATATGACTGCCGATGTGGTCTCAGCCGGAGGCGGTGGTTGATCTTTCTTGTCGGCGTTGCACGACGCAAGCGAGAACGCAGCGAGGCTCTCCAACACGATCAGCACGGATCTGAAACGCACGGGCAACCTCGTTGGCACGAACGGATGAATGACACCAGAACAATCGTCCCAGAGCATGGCGAATGAATGCAACGAATGCCAGAGGCCACCGACCACTCGCGACACCAAACCATTTCCCGGGCCGCGGGTGTCCAAGTCGCATGCCCTTCATACCAACCGGACTCCTTTCGACGCCCGCCTCATGCGCACCCTGAAGTACGCGTTCCGCACGCTCTTCAAGTCGCCGTTCGTCACGGCGGTGGCGGTGCTCTCGTTGGGGCTGGGCATCGGCGCCAACGCCGCCATTTTTTCCTTGTTTAATCAGATGCTGCTGCGGCCCCTCCCTGTCGCGCAGCCGCAGCGGCTCGTCAACCTCTCGGCACCGGGACCAAAGCCTGGCTCGACGTCATGCAGCCAGGCCGGCGACTGCGAAGACGTCTTCAGCTATCCCATGTTCCGCGACCTGGAGCAGACGCAGTCGATGTTCACCGGCATCGCGGCGCATCGGGCCTTTTCGGTCAACCTGGCCTTCCGGAGCCAAACGCTGAACGGGGAGGGGATGCTGGTGTCCGGTTCATACTTTCCCATGTTAGGCATCAGGCCATTCAGGGGGCGGCTCCTGTCTCCGAGCGACGACGAAGCCATTGGCGCCCATCCCGTCGCGGTCCTCAGCCATTCGTTCTGGGAATCACGCCTCGGCGCCGACCCGTCGGTGATCAACCAGACCATGGTGGTGAACGGCGCTTCGCTCACGATCATCGGAATCGCCCCCAAGGGCTTTGAGGGGACAACACTGGGAGTGCTTCCCCGCATTTTTGTTCCCATCACCATGCGTACGCAGCTATCGCCTCAGTTTCGCGGCTTCGATAACCGCCGGGACTACTGGGTCTACCTCTTTGCTCGTCTCAAGCCGAACGTTTCGCTCACGCAAGCCGGCGTCGCGTTGAATGGCCTGTATCACCCGATTCTGACCGATGTGGAGGCGCCGCTGCAGGACGCCATGAGCGAGCAGACGATGAAGCGCTTCAAGGCGAGAGACGTCCGGCTCACCGATGGACGGCAGGGACAGAGCTTGATACATCGCGAAGCACGAATCCCACTGACGCTACTGCTGTCGATCACCGCCATCGTGCTGCTTATCGCCTGCGCCAACATTGCCAACCTGCTGCTCGCGCGGGCCGCCAATCGCTCCATGGAAATGGCGGTACGCCTGTCGTTAGGCGCCGGGCGGCGCCAGCTCGTCACGCAGCTTCTGACCGAGTCGCTCCTGCTCGCGCTTATGGGCGGCGCGGTGTCGCTCATCATCGCCCAGTGGACGCTGAGCTTCATCGGATCGGTGCTTCCCCCCGAAGCGGCCACCACGATTCCCCTCACCATCGAGCCGTCGATTGTCGTCTTCACAGCCGTCATGGCCATCGGCACCGGCCTCCTTTTCGGCCTCTTCCCCGCCCTCCACAGCACGCGCTCCGACTTGGTAACGACCATTCGATCCAGCGCTGGCAACCTCTCATCTGCTCGTTCGGCCACCCGATTCCGTACATCGCTTGTGACGGCGCAGATCGCCCTGTCCATGGCCCTCCTCATCTCGGCGGGACTCTTCATCCGCAGCCTCGCCAACGTGAGCCGCGTGGACCTGGGGATCACGATCGATCGTGTGGTCACCTTTGCCTTATCCCCGTCGCTGAACGGCTATCAGCCCGCGCGCTCGGCCGCGCTCTTCAACCGCACAGTCGAGGAACTGCAGGCGCTCCCAGGCGTGAGCGCTGTCACCTCGGCTCGGGTGGCCGTGCTGGCTGGCGATAAGTGGGGCAACGACGTCTCGGTGGAAGGTTTCACGAAGACCCCCGATACCGACGCCGGAGCAAGCTTCAACATGACCGGCCCCGGCTTCTTTAAGACGTTAGGCATTCCGCTCCTCGCGGGACGCGAGTTCACGGCCTTGGACGACGGGCGGTCGCCCAAGGTGGCGGTCGTGAACGAGGCATTCGCCAAAAAGTTCAACCTTGGGCGAAATGCGGTAGGGAAGCGCTTGACTAGCAACGACTCGGGGCCTCTCGACATCGAGATTGTGGGGCTGGTAAAGGACGCCAAGTACAGCCAGGTCAAGGATGAGATTCCTCCGCAATTTTTCGTACCCTGGCGACAGGACTCGACGGTGGGCGGCATGATTTTCTACATTCGCACGGCATCGGAGCCGGAGCAGATCATACGCACCATTCCGTCAATCATGACGAAGCTCGACCCCAATCTCCCGATTGAAGATCTCAAGACGCTTCCCCAGCAGGTGAAGGAAAACGTCTTCATGGATCGGATGATCAGCACGCTGTCGGCGGCCTTCGCTGTGCTCGCCACTCTGCTGGCGGCGGTCGGACTCTACGGCGTGCTGGCGTACACCGTGGCCCAGCGTACGCGGGAATTCGGCGTGCGAATGGCGTTAGGCGCCGACGGGGGTATGGTACGTCGAATGGTCCTGCGCCAGGTGGGTCGGATGACCCTTATTGGCGGCGTTGTCGGAATCGCCGGCGCTCTGGCGTTGGGGCGGGGGGCGCAATCGCTGCTCTTCGGTGTGCAAGGTTTCGACCCGCTGGTGATCGTCGCGGCAGCGACGCTGCTCGCAATCGTCTCGCTGGGCGCGGGGTACCTGCCGGCACTTCGCGCGTCGAAGGTCAATCCGATGCAGGCGCTACGCTACGACTGATCGTTGCAGCTGGCCGCAGCGACCCGACTCTCGGTGGTGGTGCCCACGTCTCGCGCGTTCCGCTTGCCAGGCGTCGCTCGCCGATACTCTCACGCCGCGAGTTTATTGGCCGCGTTCAATGCTGCCACCTTGTAACACTCGGCCAGTGTCGGATAGTTGAAGACTGTCGTCAGGAAGTAGTCCAGCCCGCCGTTCAGGGCAAGCACCGCCTGTCCGATGTGCAAGAGTTCGGTGGCCCCGGTTCCGATGATGTGCACGCCTAACAACGCTCGTGTCTCTCGATGAAAGAGCATTTTGAGCAGGCCGCTGTCGTCGCCGAGTATGTGCCCGCGGGCGATCTCGCGATAGCGGGCGATGCCGACTTCGTATGGTATCTTGCTGGCGGTGAGCACCTGTTCGGTCGATCCCACCATCGACAGTTCGGGCACGGCGTAGATTCCGATCGGAAAGTGCGGCGTCATCGGATTCGCCGGAACATTCATCGCCTGGCATGCCGCTAACCGCCCCTGCTCGCTGGACGTGGCAGCCAGACTGGGATAGCCAATCACGTCGCCCGCAGCATAGATGTAGGGTACGCTGGTGCGGAAGCATTCGTCCACCACCAGTCGCCCCCGGTCGTCGGACGTCAGTCCCACCGTTTCCAGTCCCAGCGTACTGGTGTTGCCGCTGCGTCCGACGGACACCAAGACCATGTCGGAGACAATCCGCTTTCCCGATTCGAGCAGGACCACTGCGCGACGCGGTGGGCCGTCGGATACCGCCACCGACGCCACGGCCTCGGTAAAGCGGAACAAGACGTTGCGCTTCCGCATCTGGTGTACGAGTTCATCCACCAACTCGGCGTCAAGGAACTCCAGCGGCCGATCGCGCCGGTCGATCACGGTCACCTCCACGCCTAACGCCGCAAACATGGATGCATACTCAATGCCGATGACTCCCGCTCCGACCACCGCCAGCGAGCGCGGAAGGCGTTTGAGGTGTGAAATGTCATCGCTGGTGATGATGAGATCGCCATCGGGGGCGATTCCGGTGGGGGGAGCGGCGATGGTGCCCGTCGCGATCAGTACGCGGTCGGCCGAGATCTCGCGCCAGGCATCGGTCGAGCGCAATACGAGGCGGTGTGGTGCGACGAATGCAGCGTCGCCGCAGATCACATCGACCCCGTTGCGACTAAGTTGATTGGCCACGACCGATGCTTCACGGCTTACGACATCCTCCACTCGCTCGAGAAGCTGTTCGGCGGTAGGTCGGGGAGGTGCGCCGTTCCGCTCGGTGCGTCGACTATGGGCGGTGAGCGTAAGCACCGCCTCTCGAAATGTCTTGCTGGGAATGGTGCCCTTCTCCAGGCACATCCCGCCCAGCGACCCCTGGCGCTCGACGAGCGCCACGCGGCGTCCAAGCTTGGCGGCCTGCACGGCGCCGCGCTGACCTGCTGGTCCGCTCCCAATACAGACGAGATCGTAGTCGAACTGTTCGCTCATTTGGTTGTCGCGCGAAGGGGACCGACAATAATCCGCCTCGTACGCGCAAAAGCGCCACTAGCGGTGGAACGTCCTGCCGAAAGAGTATCGGCCGAACAGTACGCCATGCTCCGACTTTCTGCTCCGACGTTCTGCTCCGACGTTCTGCTCCGACGTCCTGCATCCCGTGCTGCGCCACGTTCTGCGCCACACTGGGTCATTCGCGCTCGCATCCGATCGCTCGGGCGCCTAGCGCGGTCGAGCCCTATCGTATTGCGCTGGCCACGCTACCCGTACCCCGAGGGCGTGCGCGGCCAGTAGCGGCCAATGCGGCTGGCGGAGCAGCTCGCGGGCAAGGAAGACCATATCGGCGTCCCCGCCCGCAATCACCCGCTCCGCCTGCACTGCCTCGGTAATCATTCCCACGGCGGCGCTCGCGATTTCCCCCTCCAGACGGATGCGGCGGGCGAAGGGAACCTGGTAGCCCGGACCAATCGGGATCTGCGCCCCCGACACCAATCCGCCCGACGAACAGTCTATGAGGTCCACTCCGCGCTGCTTGAGCCAGCGGGCGAGTTGCACCGACTCGTCGGTGTTCCAGCCCCCCTCCGCCCAGTCGGTGGCGGAAATGCGGACGACGAGCGGGTAGCGCTCGGGCCAGACCGCGCGAATCGCATCAACGACGTCCAGCGTTAGGCGTGCGCGATTGGCCAGCGAGCCGCCATACTCGTCGGTCCGCCGATTGGAGAGCGGCGAGAGAAAGGCGTGCAGCAGGTAGCCATGGGCCGCGTGCAGTTCGATCACCCGGAATCCCGCCTCGATGGCGCGAACGGCGGCGCTCCGGAAGGCGTCGCACAACTGCCGTATCTCATCGACCGCCAACGCTCGGGGCTGCGGATAGTTTGCGTCGAATGGAATTTCGCTCGGTGCCACCACATCGGTCCATCCGCCCTCGGCGGTGGGGAGGACGCCTACACCCTCCCACGGCCGCCGAGTACTCGCTTTCCGCCCTGCATGCGCCAGTTGGACGCCTGCTGCGGCGCCCTGGGCGTGGACAAACGCGGTGATGTGACGAAGAAAGTCGACGTGCGCATCGTCCCAGATGCCGAGGTCCTGCGGGCTGATGCGCCCGCCGGGGGTAACCGCGCATGCCTCCGTCATGACGAGCGCGGCGCCACCGACCGCGAACCCCCCGAGGTGCACCAGGTGCCAGTCGGTCGCGAAACCATCGTGGCTTGAGTACTGGCACATCGGCGAAACGCCGACGCGGTTGCGCAGCGTCACATCACGCAGTTGCAGGGGCGAGAACAACTCCGACATGTTGATATCTCCGAAGGCCACGTCGCGCGCTACTGCCGGGTGATGCCCGACTTGCCGCCGCGCAGTACGTATTTCTGGATCTTTCCGGTCGCTGTTTTCGGAAGTTCGTCAACGAAGCGCACAGTCTTCGGGCACTTGAAGTGCGCCAGGCGCCCGCGCACAAACTCGCGAAGCTCGGCCTCCGTAACCGACGCTCCGGCACGCAAAACGACAAAGGCATGTGGTGCCTCGCCCCACTTCTCATCCGGCATGCCGACGATGGCCACTTCCTGTACAGCGGGGTGATGGAGCAGAGTCCCCTCCACCTCTACACTGGAAATGTTCTCCCCCCCGCTAATGATGACGTCCTTGAGCCGGTCGCGGATTTCCAGGAAACCGTCGGGGTGCACCACCGCCGCGTCGCCCGAATGAAACCATCCGCCGCGCATGGCCTGCGCGGTGGCCATCGGATCGTCGTAGTAGCCCGCCATTACCACGTTGCCGCGAACGGTGATTTCGCCCAACGTGTCGCCGTCGGCAGTTACTTCGTGGCCGTCCTCATCCACCACGCGAACCTCTCCCGAGGTGATCAGCTCAACGCCTTGCCGTGCCTTGATGACGGCGCGCGCGTGTGCGGGCAGCGCGAGATGCTCGGGGCGCGGTTCGCAAATGGTGATGAATGGCGCGGTCTCGGTGAGGCCGTACACATGCGTCAGCTCCCAACCCAGCTCGTCCTCCACCTTCTGGATGGTTGCGGCCGCCGGAGGGGCGCCCGCCGTGAAGACTCGCACGTTGCGCGGTGCGGCGCGCCGCAGCTCGTTTGGCGCATTGGCGATCGCGATGAGCACCGTGGGCGCGGCGCACAACATGGTCCCGCGCTCCCTCACGATCGTGTCGAATACCGTGGTCGGCTCCACGCGACGCACGCAGATGTGCGTGCCTCCGACCGCCGTCACGATCCAGACGAACGTCCACCCATTGGCGTGGAACATGGGTAGCGTCCAGACATAGCGCTCCTCGCACGTCATGTGCACGTGCACCAGTGTGCCCACGCAGTTCATGTACGCATTGCGATGCGTGATCATGACGCCCTTCTGCCGAGAGGTTGTCCCGCTGGTGTAGTTGATACTCAGCAAGTCACGCTCGCCGATGTCCGTGCGCAGGTAGTCGGGCCCGGCATTCGTCAGCAGCGATTCGTAGTCCAGCCAGCCGGCCCGGTCCCCTCCTCCCTCGAGCGCCACGAAGTGCATGACCGCGGGAATCTCCTCGCGTACCTGGTCAATCGCGTCGAGATAGTCCCCGTGCGCGCAGACCACCCGCGCGCCGCTATGAGCGATGAGATAGGCGAAGTCGCCAGGCGTGAGACGGTAGTTGATGGGCACCACAACCGCACCGATTTGTGGAACGGAGTAATAGCCCTCCAGATGCGCGTGTGTGTTCGGCGCGATGTATGCGACGCGGTCGCCCTGCTGCACGCCTAACGATTGCAGGGCCGACGACCAGCGGTCGCAGCGATCGAAGAATTGCGCGTATGTCCATCGCTGGTCGCCGTCGACAACGGCCTCGCGCTCGGGATAAAGGCGCCGAGCACGACGGGCAAATTCCAGAGGAGAAAGGGCGATTTCCATGAACCCATCACTTCCAGTTGTCGATGATGCGCTCGGCAATGCGACCAAGCGTCGCCTCGAGTTCGAAGAAGTCGCCGACGTTCTGGTTCGTGAAGACCGAGACGATGGAGGGACCGCCCGGATAGAAGATGATGCCGACGTCATTCCCGGCGTAGGGGGGCCAGTCGCCGGTCTTGTGTGCGATGTCGGCGCGGAACTGGATGCGCTGCGGAAGTCGCGACGAGTAGAACTGCCGACGCATGATGCCGAGCATCTGCTCGCTATGCACCTTGGACGCGTACTTCGCGTCGAGCAGCCCTTGCAGCATCGCCCCCATCTCGCGCGCCGTCGTGCGCCCCAGCCAGCGGGCCGAGTCACCCTCGAGTGCGAAGGTCATTTTCGCCGCATCGGGGGTGCGAGGGAATCCCTTCTCGAAGATTTCCCGATCGGTCATCGCGCTGTGCTTCACGTCGGCCATGACCCAGACGGCACGAAAGAGTTCACCCGTGGTGCTCTTGAGCCGCGTCTCCACAAATCCAAAGCTCCGCAGCATCTCGTTGACCCGCGCCAGCCCCACGGTCCGAATCATGATGTCCGTCGCGGTATTGTCGCTGGTGATAATCATTTGCTCTATGAGGTCGCGATACGTAGGCTGTAGCCCAACGTCGAAGGTCTGCAGAAGCCCGCTCCCCCGTCGCAGATCCTCCGCACGGATCGTGTAGCGGTCGGTGAATTTGAGCCGCCCGCTCTCGGCGTCGCGAAAAGCCTGGATCATCACCGGGATCTTGATCACGCTGAGCGTGTTCATGGGAAGATCGGCGCGTACCGCGATAGTCTTCCCCGACGGGATGTGTTTGGCGTAGATGGAATTCTTTGCCTGCAAGGTGCCGAGCTCGCGCTCAATATCCTGCTCAAGCGATTGCGCCCATAGCAGCACCGGCGTCAGCGTGAGCAGGGCGATCGTCAGCGTGAGCAGGGCGAGCGGCAGCGATGCGGCGGGGGCGACGGAGGATCGAAGTCTGAGGCGCATGGGCGCGCGGGGCGATGGGTTGGCGTCGGCGTCCGCGCAATGGTGCGCGACGCCCAAGGTACTGGCAATGATGCAGTGCGCGCACGTCAGGTGCGAGTGTCAGGGGCGAGTGTCAGGGGCGAGAGTCAGGAGCGAGAGTCCGGGGCGACGGTCGATGGCGAGAGTCTGGGGCGACGGTCGATGGCG
>ENA-ORBV01005271-ORBV01005271.1-microbial-mat-metagenome-genome-assembly--contig:-NODE-5271-length-23935-cov-4.727136_pt1 | contig 23935 bp, 25 predicted proteins | sample MGYA00237777_ERZ505514 | MGnify/ENA primary metagenome ERZ505514 (study PRJEB26160, sample SAMN06269048) | microbial mat metagenome | isolation source: Oligotrophic lake microbial mat | place... | reverse complement strand
ACGCTGTTTATCTCTATTCACATTCTGTGTATATTTATATTGCAGCTGAGGTTTTTTCACAAACTGACGTTAGCTGCAAGCCTATTGGGGCTCCATTTTCAAAATTTAGACTAATTTTAGGCTGTTAACAAAAACTCGAATGAAATACGAAATAAGACTTGCTGGTTCTGACCAAGACGACGGGAAAATTGATTTAGACCGATTAGTTCAATTAGCGCAATCTATAACAAATATAGCTCGAGGCGCTTTGCAAGTTAAACTTGTAGGGGTAAGCAACGAAAAAGGAAGGAGAAGCGAAAAAATCTCAACTGCATTAAAAATAAAACTTTCAGACCTGAAAAAAGGCTCAACTATACTTGAGCTAGAATGCGACTCTTTCAAATCAACTTTAGAAGGACAACCCGGAGATTTATTTAAATCCGAAATACTAGAACAACTACCGGACAAGACTCCGATGAGCCTTGTAATTGAATCTTTCAGAGAGGCAATGAATTATGATGAAGATTCGACTTTTCTAGATAAACCTCTTCTCAAAAAACTAAAAGACTTTAAAAGAGTCTTTGTATCAGATGATGAATTATTAACAATATCTAATCTAGGGTCTATTCCAGAAATTACACTGCGAAAGTCCGATTTCAAAAAAATCGGGGTTCTTGAAGATAGTTTCCCTGAACCACTGGAGATAGTTATTAACGGTGTTGTTGAAGAATTGAAATATAGTAAATTGAGAGTTGGCATTGCAACAAAGCAAGGATTAGTGAAAGCTGTTTTGAGTGAAGAACTTGAACCAATGGACATTTCAAAGTATTGGGGGCAAGAATTAACTATTGCTGGACGGATGCATTTTTTACCGAGTGGTAAACCTTCATTCATATACATTGAAAGAGCCTTTAAACCCGATGAATTTGACAGCTATTTCTCAAAACCGGTTAATAAGTTAAATATCGAGCAACAAATTCAAAAGAAGATAAAGCATCAAAAGCATACCAACTTTTTGGGAGACGTAGTAGGACAATGGCCAGGTGACGAATCAATTGAGGACATATTAAAAGACCTGGATTAGTATGAGAAGATATTTATTAGACACAGGTATACTAGTTCACTATGTTAGACAAAGTCACCTTTATCTAACAATAGAATCAAATGAAAAGTTAACTGAGCAAGACTGCATCAATTTCATTTCAGTGGTAACAATGGGAGAAATATTATCTTTCGGAGTACAACAAAACTGGGGGCAACCAAAGTTACAAACTCTAAGGAATTTGTTTAGCAAACTCGTAGTCCTAGATATAAATTCTAATGATGAAAAATTGCTAGAAACATATGCTGAAATCGACTCATATTCCAAAAACAAATTACTTACAGATAAATTAGGCCGCTCAATTACTATGGGCAAAAACGACCTTTGGATTGCGGCGACATCAAAAGCTGCTAATGCGACCCTACTAACAATTGACGGTGATTTTGACCATCTGAATGGTAATTATCTTACTGTAAAAAAGTACTAACTGTATGACGAAAGAAGGCTATGCAGCTAACAATGCATTCCAAAAGTTAGGGCAGGAGATTGAAACATCGGCTGCAAATCACTGTCAGCTTTGGTCCGGGCTTGACGGTTCCAATTTAGCTTTTTGTTGTTAACTTGTACATCGTATTTTCAATTTAGCTTTGGTACAAGGACTACCGACTCACCAAGCAAGGCACACAAAGCCGACACACAAAAGCCAATCCCGAAATCGTTCGGGACAAAAGAGACTGCCTTGTTCCTACGCATTGGCAACATTCTAAGGTGCTTGGGCAGTTTTCGCACTAGCCAAACCCCACTCGTCACTCCCCCCCTTACACACTCAAATTAAAATCCCTCAGCGCATCATTCAAACTCGTCTTCAGATCCGTACTCGGTTTTCGTTGCCCGATGATCAAGGCACAACCCACCCCAAATTCTCCCGCCGGAAATTTTTTAGTATAGGATCCGGGTATCACTACACTCCGGGCAGGTACCCGTCCTTTCATTTCAACAGGTGTAGGTCCGCTTACATCAATAATTTTTGTTGATTGGGTCAGTACAACATTGGCACCCAGCACGGCTTCTTTTTCTACTATCACCCCTTCTACTACGATACAGCGGCTACCAATAAAACATCCGTCTTCAATGATGACAGGGGAGGCCTGCAAAGGTTCGAGCACACCACCAATACCCACACCACCGCTCAGGTGTACGCCTTTCCCGATCTGTGCGCAACTGCCCACCGTAGCCCAGGTATCGACCATGGTACCTTCATCTACATAGGCACCGATATTTACATAGGAAGGCATCAGCACCACATTTTTAGCAAGGTAAGCCCCGTATCTGGCAACCGCATGCGGAACGGCCCGTACACCCAACTCTTTATAATTTTTCTTGAGCAACATTTTATCATAGAATTCAAAAGGCGCCAGGTCCCAGGTCTGCATGGGCTGGATACCGAAATAAAGCAGGATCGCCTGTTTCACCCATTCATTCACGGTCCACCCGTGCTGAGGAACCGAAGGATCGGTTGGAGAAGCTACCCTCAATCTTCCTTTATCCACTTCTTCAATCACCGCCCGCACGGCATCACTGTAGTTGGTTTCTTTTAATAAGTCACGGTTGTTCCATACTTCGATGATCAGCTCTTTCATTTATCAGAATTTGCTGCGAAAATAGTCAATAGTCAATAGTGAATGCTGAATAAGCTCCTAAATGTCAGGCAATGTAGAAGATGATCGGTTTTCATTTTCAAATTGCACTATTTTCACAGCTTCAACTGGGTGTATGAATATCGGTTTCGACGCAAAAAGGGCTTTTCACAATGGCACGGGGCTGGGACATTATAGTCGCAGTCTGTTGCAATCCCTGTCGGACTATTACCCCGAACACCAGTATTATTTATTCAACCCGAAACCCGGTTCCTTTACCGTAAACGGTTCGAAGCTGGAGGAAGTATTGCCGGCTGGCTGGTTAAGCAAACTGTTTAGTTCGGCCTGGCGGAGCAGCTGGGTAAAAAAAGACCTGTTGCGCCTGAAGATCGGTCTCTATCATGGATTAAGCCATGAAATTCCTATTGGTATCCGGCAAACAGGTATTAAATCCGTCGTTACTATTCATGACCTGATCCATGAACGTTATCCGGAGCAGTACAATGCCATTGATGTAAAAATATACCAACGAAAATTCCGCTATGCCTGCGATCAGGCGGACCGGGTGATTGCTATCAGCGAACAGACCAAAAGAGATATCATTGAATTTTATAAAATACCGGCCGAAAAAATAACGGTCTGTTATCAAAGTTGTAACCCGGCTTTTGGTATAACCGTATCCGAAGAAGAAAAAAGAAAAGTGAAGGAGCGCTATGGATTACCCGAACAATTTTTTTTATCCGTGGGTTCCGTTATTGAAAGAAAGAACCTGCTGAATAGTTGCAAAGCGATCTTTTTGTTACGGAATGAAATGGATATTCCTTTAGTGGTGATCGGGGACGGTGGTAAATATAAACAACAGGTAAAAGATTTTGTATTGCAAAACGGGCTGGAGAAGAAAGTAATTTTTCTTTCTGAAAAACCGTCAGCCAGGTCCTCCGCTTCTTTTAAATCAGCAGCTGATTTTCCGGCGATCTACCAATCCGCCACCGCCATGATCTATCCTTCTTTTTTCGAAGGCTTTGGTATTCCGGTGCTGGAAGCTTTATGGAGCCGGCTGCCGGTTATTACTTCTGATGCTTCCTGTTTGCCGGAAGCGGGTGGGGATGGAGCTTTTTATGTAAACCCGGCCAGCGCTGAAGACATCGCCACGGGGATGAAGAAAATAGTCAGCGATAAAAAATTTGCAGCAGACATGATCGAAAAAGGCTGGGCACATGCGCAAAAATTCAGCCCGCAGCAATGTGCGGAAGCCATCATGAATGTTTATAAAGGAATAATGCAATAAGCGAAGAAGTATGGACAATTTTGAAAAAGATATCGAAGAATGTTTGACCGTATTGAAAAACGGTGGTCTTATCTTATATCCTACTGATACAGTTTGGGGTATCGGTTGCGATGCCACCAATGCCGCTGCGGTAGAAAAAGTGTATGCAGTAAAAAAAAGACCGGATGAAAAAGCCATGATCGTTCTTGTGGCAGAGGAGAGAGATGTATTACAATACGTGGCCGCACCCGACCTGCAGGTATTTGATTATTTACAGGCCAGCAGCAAACCGACAACCTCCATTTATGAAGGAGCGATCGGGCTGGCAGATAATTTAGTGGCGGCTGACGGCAGTATTGCGATCCGCATTTGCAGCGAACCTTTTTGCAGGCACCTGATCAAACGATTTCGCAAACCGCTGGTATCTACGTCTGCCAATATCTCGGGGCAACCGGCTGCGAATATATTTACGGATATTTCCAACGAAATAAAATCACAGGTTGACTATATCGTCCGCTACCGGCAGGAGGATACAACACCTGCCCAACCTTCCTCCATCATCAAATGGAATAAGGGTTCTGTCATAGTCATCCGCCCATGAGAGAATGCATTCTGTAAGGGTAGCTGATTTTTTAAACGACCCTAATCATAAACCATCAACGATAAACCTTCAACCTTTCTATCTTTGCCCACGTTATGGATATTAGCTGCACCGAAAAAGAATTGTTTTTACTAAAAAAAGTGGCCCATGCAGCCGATGCGCTGGGTATGGAGACCTATTTGATCGGTGGTTTTGTCAGGGATAAACTATTGGGCCGGGAAACCAGGGATGCAGATATTGTTTGTGTGGGAGATGGTATGCAGCTGGCAACAGAAGTGGCCAAACAATTTAATCCCATTCCGAATGTAGATTATTTTAAAAATTTCGGTACGGCCCATATCCGGCTCAGTGACGACTTTGATATTGAATTCGTAGGAGCAAGAAAAGAAAGTTATAGTATAGATTCCCGCAAACCAGCCGTAGAGCCCGGCACTATTGCAGATGACCAGGACCGGCGTGACTTTACCATCAACGCCCTCGCTATTCATTTAAATAAAAATGATTTTGGCAAACTGGTGGATCCTTTCAACGGTATCAAAGACCTGGAAGAAGGAATTATCCGCACACCACTCGATCCGATACAAACATTCAGTGATGATCCGCTCCGGATGATGCGGGGGATCCGTTTTGCCACGCAATTGAACCTGCCCGGTCGCAAACCTTTTATCATAGAGGAAAAAACCTGGCAGGGCATTATCGACAGTGCACACCGGATAAAGATCATTTCACAGGAACGCATAACCGACGAACTGAATAAAATTATTCTCGCTCCCAAACCTTCTATCGGGTTTGATCTCCTGTACCGGAGTGGTTTGCTCCAGCTTATTTTTCCTGCTATGGTTGACCTGGCCGGTGCGGAATACAAGGACGGGCTGGGGCATAAGGATAATTTTTACCATACCCTGCAGGTACTGGATAATTTATCTGCGAATACGGATGATCTCTGGTTGCGCTGGGCAGCTATCCTGCATGATATTGCCAAACCAGCGACCAAGAAATTTGAAGAAGGCCATGGCTGGACCTTTCACGGGCATGAAGCTGTGGGTGGCCGGATGGTACCGAAAATATTTACCAAACTGAAGCTGCCGCAGAACGATAAAATGCGTTTTGTTCGTAAAATGGTGGAACTGCACCTGCGGCCAATCAGCGTGACGAAGGAAAATATTACGGACTCAGCTATCCGACGATTATTGTTTGATGCCGGGGAAGATTTTGATTCGCTGATGTTGCTTTGTGATGCTGATATCACTTCGAAGAATAAGCAGAAAGTAAAGCGTTTCCTGGAGAATTTCCAGCTGGTGAGGCAGCGTTGCCGGGAAGTGGAGGAGAAGGACCACCTGCGGAACTGGCAGCCGCCCATAACCGGTGAGCTGATCATGGAAACATTCGGTTTATCGCCTTCCAAACAGGTGGGGATCATCAAAGATGCCCTGAAAGATGCGATGCTCGACGGAGTAATCCAGAATACCTATGAAGTAGCTTTTGCATTCATGCTCGAAAAGGCGAAAGAGATGGGATTGACCCCTAAAAATAACTGATCAACACAGCTGTTTAACTTGCTGTAGTATCGGGACTAAAATCTTAAATTTGTCGCATGGCTATTCTAAAATTCAGGGTTTATTTGCAGGAAGACGAAAGTGTGTACCGTGACGTAGTGATCCGGCATACGCAAACCTTTAAGGACCTGCATGAAACGATATTGAAGGGGTATGAGTTTGATGCAAAACACAAAGCCACTTTTTATCGCAGCAACGATCATTGGCTGCGGGGAAAGGAGATATCCCTGGAAGTATATGAAAAGGACTATAAGGTTCCGCCGCTGCTGATGGCCGATACGAGTATTGGTACCGAGATCAAAAATCCCAACCAGCGTTTTATTTACCAGTATGATTTTAATAAGAACTGGGGTTTCCTCATTGAGCTCATCAATGTATCGAAAGAGGAGAATCCGAAAGTCATTTATCCTTCGGTGGCCCGGGTAGAGGGTATTGCGCCCAGCCAGTATGGTACCAAAGGATTATTAGGGCCGAAATTTGCGGATATCGAAGAGAAATACGACCTGACTCAGGTAACAGGTGATGGCTTTAGTGAAAAAGATGCCGAAGGCGAAGATATCGGCATGGCCGAAGAAGGCGGGGAAGAGGGAGAAGCGGAGGCGGAAGCAGAGGAGGAGGTTTAGAACCCTGAGTTTATCCAAGGGAGCGAAGGGCTTCACTGGCAGTAAGACGAATCTGCATATTGTAGTAGCAAAATGATATTCTTATATCACGCTATTCATATTGCACCTAACCTAAAGTACTATTGCTGATATACTGAGTCTCCGATTTACTCTCACCTTTTTGCGGGCTAAGCGAAGTAAAAGCTGAGGTATTTTTATTCCTCTTTCTCCTCTGGGCGATCTGTATTTACCCGCATGCTCATAAAAACAATAAATTGCACCAATGCCTTTACCTCCCACTAAATCGGTTCTTCTTATTGCCGGTCCAACAGCGGTGGGTAAAACAACGGCGGCTATTCAACTCGCTAAACATTTTAATACAGAAATTATTTCAGCCGACAGCCGCCAGTGTTATAAAGAATTGAAAATAGGTGTGGCAAGACCATCGGTGGAAGAACTGCAGGCCGTAACTCATCATTTTATCGCTTCACATTCCATACAGGAGGAGGTGACGGCTGTTACATTTGAACAATATGCCCTGCAAAAGGCGAAGGAATTATTTCAGCAACACGATACTATCGTGATGGTGGGCGGCACCGGGCTTTATATCAAAGCTTTTTGCGAAGGACTGGACAGTATACCGGAAATCAATCCCGCTATCCGGCACGAAATTATCCAAACGTATAACGAAAAAGGAATTGACTGGCTGCAAGCGCAGTTACAGCAAAAAGATCCGCTCTTTTCCAAAAGCGGTGAAATGCAAAATCCCCAACGGATGATGCGGGCATTGGAAGTTGTGATGAGTACGGGGCAATCTGTGCTGAGTTTCCGCAAAGGAGTAAAGGCGCACAGGGATTTCAATATCATTAAGACCGGGTTGGAGCTACCAAAGGAAGAATTGCAGCAACGCATTAACTTACGGGTGGATGCCATGCTGGAAACTGGTCTTGCAGAAGAAGTAAGAGGACTATTACCTTATCGCCACCTGAACGCCCTGCAGACCGTTGGCTATACGGAGATATTTGATCACCTCGATGGAAAGATAACCCTGGCACAAGCGGTGGAGCAGATCAAAATTGCTACCCGTCAATATGCCAAGCGGCAGCTGACCTGGTTTAAAAAGGATGAATCGATGCGGTGGTTTGGGCCGGGGGAGCTGGGGGAGATGGGCAGGCTGGTCAAAACAGTTCCCTGATACATTCCTGCTGGCTATTTCCTCGAGAGTTCGTCTTACCTGCTCTGCATATTGTTTGCAAATCTTGCCAGGCAGTTAGCGGTTTATTATTGTATTGTTATCAGTCTGAAAGTTTATAAATATATTCTTCAATTTCTGTCTGCCGGGCAATAGCAAATCCTTTATCCTTTCCGATTTTTACAAAACCGCATTTCTCTAAAACTTTTTGTGAGCCATAATTGTCGAATGCAACACGTCCATGAATTGGCCGGATTTGTTCAATTTTCAAAAAGTGGCTAAGTGCCGTTGTGGCAATTCCCTGTCCCCAGAATTTTTTGTCAATCCAATAAGTAATCCCAGCTTCATTTTCCATAATAAATTTTGCAATACTGCCTGCTATTTCATCATTCACTTTTATTGTCTGCATATTAATTGTGGGGTCATTTGAATGTTTTGTATACTTTTCCATGTAAGCAGTTTTGTCGTTGGGGTCTTTAACTGTGAAAGCTGCTAAATAATTTGCTTCTTTGTCAAGCTGAAATTGAAAAAATGCATTTAAATTATCTTTTTCTGTTTTGGTCAAGGTGATATTGGTGTTTGTCATTATGCTGAAAGGTATGGGTTTATTGGTTTGAGGGTTGTCATATAATGACCGCTAACTTGTGTATTTGCGAATATACAAAGTATGATTTCGGACAGTTCTATAAAATTGTAACACCACCATATTGCCAAACCGCCTCCTATGTTGTGTGCCGTACTATTCGTACAATTCTTTACTGACAAATAATAGAGGCGTGTCTTGCTATCTGCTGCCACTTACCTTTTTTCTTCATCCAGATATTTGTAAATCGTCTTTTATAAGTTTGCCCTGCCTTGGCTCCCTGAATATCATTTCTTGAAACAAAAATTTCGTGTCCCATTGTGATTACAATTTCCTTTTGAAATTGTATTTGTTCAATCACTCTTTCAAAAGTGCTGTAGTTAATCATGCCTGATTTTTGGGTCTGAAGAACAGCGTTCCTGTTGGCTGAAATATCGTTTCTGGGATTGTTAACCAAAAATTCCGGCGCCCAAACTTGTTTGAGTGTATTTGTGTCCGCATTTAAAATTGCCATCACAACTGTTTGTTCCAATTTTCTTATTTCAACTTCTGTCTTTGACGTGGATTGGCCATTGGTTAAAAGAGTTGATATGAGAAAAACGATTGAAAAAAAAGATTTTATCATATTAATACTGTTTTTGTAGTTACGTATCCCTGCACTTGTTTCTATAAACATTCTAACCGGCCTCCATCTCAACCAGGGTACAAATTGTACCCCCAGTTGCTCTTGAGCTGTTCATCTCTGCTAAGCATCTTTTTTATATATTGCCTCAAATCCGAACTATCGGTTAATATTTCGACAACATCTTGTACTGAGAAATACCATTTTTGCTCTATTTCATTCCACTCAGAACTTACTTGTTTATTCTCAAAAAATTTAATGTTACGCTGTCTTTAAATTATCTATTATTTTATGGACAATTTCCGGGAAGATTTAATAACCGTACTTCACCATCTTCACTCCCTCATAGGTTTCTAAAAATCTTTTATCAGAAGGCATATCCCACATGATGATGTAAGTTTTTACATCTCCGTTTGCTAAAATTTCAAACCTGACTTTATTAAAACTGAGTCCTCCTTCGAACGTATTATTGCCTTTGTATACCAATCCTTCCATGATCTGACCGTTTAGTTTTAAAATCAACAGATCATCCTCCCGGGAAAATTCTGCATTGCCTTTATTAAGTTGATAGAGTCCGGTGATCTTTTTGTAACCTGCATCTTCTAATCGATAGGTCTTCCCCATTACGATGTCAAACTTTACTGCATTTTCTGCAACTGATATTTTTTTGATCTCCAATATGCGTTTTACAGATTGCGGGGCACTGGCAGCTGCATCTTTTTCAATATGCGGGTCGCCTTTAAAATAAATTTGTGTGATAAGGTCCTGGTGGCTGGCACTTGAAATGCGCATATGAATATGCGCTGGTCTCCAGTCTTCTCCATCTTTATAAGAAACGGGAATGATTGTTTTGAAAGTATATTTACCAGTTTTACCGGTTTTAACTGCGCCTCTGTACAAATAATTATCTGAAACATTGTCGTATTTTGCTGATTCATCACATTGCCATGCTTCGATCAGTACATTTGAAAGAGGTGTTTTTCCATCATGACCCAGAACAGTTCCCGATAGATTCAACACTTTTCCGGTTGATCCCGGAGGAATTAGGTTGTTGCGCATGGGTGCACCCGGCCGGTAAAATGGACCAAGGATATCAGTAGTTGTTTCATTATCGCCTACAAACGCTATCCCATTCCAATTGATGGCACCAAAACAAACAACGCTGAAAGCGGTTAAACCGGATTCTTTAATAAAGGTTCTTCTTTTCATGACTGATAGCTTTAAGTAAAATAGTTAATTATCGTTTGCAATTACCAATAACGGTTGAGCTTTCTGTTGTGCTGCTATACTGTGTTACGTTAGCCAGGACAGAAGCCCAAAAATAACTACTGAAGTTGAAGTTATATTTTTTTGTTTGGATTTATTCGTTCAGCCCGAACTGCAGGTGATAGCGGTATGTCGATGAGAATATATTCTTCAGCCGGAATAGTAGCCAACTGCTGGTTTGCGGGTCGTTGTTAGTATCTGTCCACTATGTAATTTAGTTCTGTTACTCCACAGGTAAATTGTCGGGTAGTCAATAGTTTTAGTTTTATTTTATCCTTGACGTCTGCAAACAATGGAATACCTCGCCCAAGAATAATTGGATTAACAAATAGCCAGTAGCCATCAATTAAGTTCAATTGCATAAGTGAATGTGTTGCTGTCGGTTGCCAAAAAGTAAAATGTCTTTACCTGCCTCTTTTTTTATTTCATTTATTCTGTCTGAAAGGTTTTCGCTAATAATTTTTGTGTTAGTCAAACCCGTGTCCGGATAGCTCTGCGGATTCATTGTTTTTGATAAAACAATTTTGTGAACTTTGTTATACTACTTTGAATGTTGAATCTCGTGCGTGGTTGCTGTCGGCTTGTCTCCTGCAGTAGGCCAGTAATCTTCCATCATCTGATAAGTTACTCGTCCATATAATGCAGTGTCGCCTTTGCTTATCCGCTTACCGCCATAATCAAAAATTTCTTCATCAACTTTAATCCAGTTCATTTCTCCGTTCAGTCCTGCTACAAAACCGTCAAGCGATATGTGCATAAATGAAATTATTTTTCTCATATAGTTCTATTTTTTATTGTTGTCAATGATTTGTTACTGTCGTTTTACAATGACCGCTAATGAGTGTATTGTCGAATATACGAACCTTTTAAATTTTACTAGTTCAGTTTTGTTCCCTTGATTTTCAATGCGGTTGCCTTGTTTATGCACTATTTCAGAAGGCCATAACCAGTTTCGCAAATACAGCAGGCAATTAAAAAATTTTAAACTTACCCCAACAAAAAAGCACCCTTCCGGGTGCTTCGATGGTTGATTGTTTCGGTTACGACTAAATTTTAAAGCCGATGGTCAGGAGTACATTGCCGCCGGTTTCTTTTACATTGGCAAAAGTATTCGACCTTGGTGCCGCTACCCGGTAAGGGAAGTTCACATCTTTATTGATCCGGTGTACATAGGTCAGGTCGAGGAAAATTCCTTTGTGACGATAACCCAGTCCACCACTCAGGTTCATTTTACTTGCTTTTAATGCCTTGTCCTGGTAGGGATTGCCGTAATAAGCAAAACCCAACCTGGCCATTATGATCTTGAACTTCAACTCACCACCAAGGCGGAAATTGAAAGCTGATTTATAGGTCTCATCGATCGCTTCATTGTAGGGTTCAAAGGGTGCTTTTGTTTCTTCAGTTATATCTTCACCACTGGGGCCAAAACGCATCCATTTATAATTCACCCATTCAATATCAGCCGTAATAAATCCTTTTTGCCGGTTTACATTTTCCACTTCACGAAACACATAAGAACCACTCAGGATTATTTTGCCGGGGGTATAAGTTGTATAGCGATATATTTCAGAAGTATTACCGGTGATGGTTGAAGAAGCTACACTGTCGTACCCGTTGCCGGAAGGAAATAAATTTTCTACATCGGTAGCAAGACCAGAATTAAAAGTTTCTGTCAGCATCATCATATCCGGTGAGTGAAAAGCAAGTCCCAACCGGATATATTCTTTGGGCCGGTAGATCAAACCGCCCTTGATATTTAAGCCGACCCCTTTGAGATTATAGTTTTCCCGGTAAGCCATAAAGTCGAAATCATTATCAAGGTCACCGGATGCATCACTCTCCCGGTAATAACTATTGCGATCAATTTTGGTAATAGGGATACCGATACTAAGCCCGCCCATCAGTTTCTTATTAAACTCATGACCAAAACCTGCTGTGATCTCGGTAGTGCCACCACTTGTTTCAGAGGTAAACTCCTGATTGAGCAGGGAGGTAAATTCAGAACGGGCAATAACCTGTAAACTATTGCCAACAGTGGCTGTATCCACGAGATAGGTATAGAGTGCCATTTTAGTTTGCAGTGAAATGCTGCTGTTCAAGGCTTGATCAATGGTGAGGCCGGAAGCAGCAAATTCATCCGCTAAGGGTTCTGCGAAACTGCTGTAATCATTCTGTCCCCGGTAAGAGAGTGTTTGATTATAGTCGGCGATCTTAGTAACGGTCAGGGCAAAACTATTCTTGCCTTTATCACCAAAGCCCCCAAATACAAAACCGGAAGTTCCCAGCCCTGCATTGGATTGTGCAGCGCCTTTGGAACTGTTTTCCCGGTACAGGCCGGAGCCTTTGCCAAACTTATAAGTGGGAGATAATATAAAGTCAGATGTTTTAAAAAAAGCCAATCCCGCCGGGTTGACCATATTAGCCGTGGCATCACCACCCAATGAACCCATGGCGCCGCCGATGGCCTGGTTACGGGCCGTACCCATTTGTGGTCTCCAGGAAAGACGGAGTGCTTCTTCGGGTACTTGTGCAGAGAGTTGCTGTGCTGCCAGTACCAGTATAAGAGTGTAAATTTTTTTATGCATAAACGGTATTGATTAATTTATGATAATAGCCTGCCGGAAACATAGTAAAATGCTTCAAACTGATCGTTGTTCTTCCATTTAAAATTAGTTCCTTCCGGGTCTGGTTACACTGCCGCCGCTGCTGCTTCCGGACGATGATCCACTGGAAGAAGAACCGCTGGAAGAGTTGCTGCTGGGTGCTGTGTAAGTCCTGCTGCCAGATGAAGAATTGCTGCTGCCCGAATTACTATTGTTCGAATTGTTGCTGTTGTTTTCGAAAATAGTTCTGACAGCCCTGCCCAGTCCACCTTTAGAACCGCTGTTGCTGTTGGAGTTATTGTTTGAATTATTGTAGGTCGAGTTATTACTACTGGTTCTTACCGGTGAGCGGCTGCTGTTAACGGTATTGGTATTGTTATAGCTGTTATTGGTATAACCGGCCAGGTTGAAATTGCGTGGTTTGGCAATTGGTTTGCTGGCGATCGTATTACCACCCTTTGGATCGTAATAATAAAAGGGAGCACCAAAGCTGCCGCAATAAGGATTATTATAAAAGTTCCAGGAAGTATAGGGATTATAATAAGAGCCATAATAATAATTATATCCTGCGCTATAGCGGTCGTAGCTGTACCAGTCGTTCAGGTCATTCCAGCGATAGCGGTTGGCAACCTTCATCCGCAGGTAGCGGTCATCGTAATACTCATCGGTGTAAGTATAGTCACGGTTGTCACGTTTTTCTACTTTTTCATCTCCATCGGGTTTGGCAGAAGAATAATAGACATCATCGGGTGTTTGACCGGATTTATAGGCGGTCGTACAACTGCTTAGGGCGGCTACAGTTAATGCCAGGAGTAAAATTTTTGAGTTCATGGCAAATGCTTTAGTTGAGTTAAAAATGAAGTTACTACTTTTGTGCGACTTTAAACAGAACACAATCGTTTGCGTTTTAAGCAACAAAGATTCAGCCATTCAGCGAAATATTGCGCAACTGCCTGTTAAAATAAGTTTAAAGGTAGCTTGTTACTGGTGGCTGGTTGCTGGTCGCCCTCAAATTTGGAGTCGGTTAGTTTTTCCAGTTATGTTTGAGCTTTATAGTTTGAGTTATAAAAACCTGGAGATATGGAAATTGACGGATGAATTGGTGCCGGAGATCCATGAAATGACTTTGACCAGGCTCCCAAAATTTGAAATATATGAAGAAGGCAGCCAGATCAGGCGGTCTAGCAAATCGGTGAAGTCCACAATCGTGGAAAGGTATGGGAGGAAAAGGTATAAAGCCGGGTTTGTAAAGTTCCTGGTCTATGCGCCTGGCTCTAACGATGAGACGATCGACCATTTGGAAAACCTGTTTAAAACAAAATCGCTTCAGGATGAAGTGTTGTATAATTATCTTCACGCTAAATTGGAGATAGCAGGAAAAAAAATAAACCTTTTATAAAAGGGCTGGATAATACAGATTGGAACAAACCCAATAATCCAAATCCGGTCTAATAACAAAAAGCCGGCTACGAAGCCAAATAACCAGGAACCAGCAACAAGAAACAAACAACATGAGTAAGGAGATTACATCAAGAGAAGCAGATTATTCACAATGGTACAATGACCTCGTATTGAAAGGAGACCTCGCAGACTATTCAGCTGTAAAAGGTTGTATGGTCATCAAACCCTATGGCTTTGCCCTCTGGGAAAATATGCGGGATGCATTGGATAAAATGTTCAAAGATACCGGGCATGTGAATGCCTATTTTCCTCTATTCATTCCCAAGAGTTTTTTGAGTAAGGAAGCTGCCCACGTAAAAGGCTTTGCCAAGGAATGTGCAGTGGTCACCCATTACCGGTTGAAAAATGACCCCAATGGCGGCGGTGTGATCGTTGATCCCGATGCCAAACTGGAAGAAGAACTGATCGTTCGCCCCACGAGCGAAACTATTATCTGGAATACATATAAGGATTGGATCAAATCATACCGTGACCTGCCTTTGCTCATCAACCAATGGGCGAACGTGGTGCGTTGGGAAATGAGGACCCGCCTGTTTCTGCGGACCACTGAATTTTTATGGCAGGAAGGACATACGGCCCATGCAACTGCACAGGAAGCTATCGAGGAAACAGAAAGAATGCTGGAAGTCTATGCTACTTTCTCCGAAGAATTTATGGCCGTACCCGTTATCCGCGGGGTGAAATCTGCCAATGAACGTTTTGCCGGTGCAGTTGATACTTATTGTATTGAAGCATTGATGCAGGATGGTAAGGCTTTGCAGGCTGGTACTTCGCATTTTCTCGGACAGAATTTTGCCAAAGCCTTTGATGTAAAATTCTCCAATAAAGAAAATCAACTGGAACATGTCTGGGCCACAAGTTGGGGCGTGAGTACCCGCCTGGTCGGTGCATTGGTCATGGCACATGGCGATGACCAGGGATTGATATTGCCACCAAGGATCGCTCCTTTACAGGTGGTCATTGTTCCGATCTATAAAGGGGAGGAGCAAAAAGCATTGATCGATGCGAGGGCCAAAGAGATCATGGCCAACCTGAAGAACCTGGGTGTGCGGGTAAAATATGATGATAATGATAATAACAGGCCGGGCTGGAAATTTGCTGAATATGAAATGAAGGGTGTACCGGTGCGCCTGGCATTAGGTGCAAGAGACCTGGAAAAAAATGTGGTGGAAGTGGCCCGTCGGGATACGAAAGAAAAAATGATCGTGGGACTGGATGGCATTGCACAATATGTGGATGGATTGCTGCTGGAGATCCAGCGAAATATGTTCAACAAAGCCAAAACTTACCGAGATGAGCATATTACTCCCGCTAACAGCTGGGAAGAATTTATAAAGCTGCTGGATGAAAAAGGCGGATTTATATCTGCGCATTGGGATGGAACGGCCGAAACAGAAGATGCCATCAAAGAAAAATCAAAAGCCACGATCCGTTGTATCCCGCTCAATAATGAGCAGGAAGCAGGTGTTTGTGTACTGACGGGTAAGCCATCAACGCAACGGGTATTGTTTGCAAGGGCGTACTAAGAGATTGTACCGCAGAGGAAGTATTGAATAGAACACGGATTTCACGGATAAGACGGATGAACACTGATTTTATTGCAATAAACAGCATTGATAAGAAGCAACTGCTTATTTGGGTTTAGGTATGGTTATATAAAAGGTTATAGCCTATTTGAAAATTCCTGTTTTACAAAAGCAGGAGCAATCCGTTCGATCCGTTCGATCCGTTCAATCCGTGTTCCTGTATTTTTGTGTCTCTTTGTGGGAGATCGTATTTAAACTGGTACATTACCGATAACAAATTCCTGCTTTCTTGCTTGCCAAAAATTTGTAACTTGGATAATAATCAGACAAATCACACATTTAAATAAACCAAAAACAACTTATTTTATGGAACAAAATCCAGCCACCTCACTTTTTTCCCTAAACCTTGATGCGCAAAACAGTTATACCCTTCGCAGTGCCGCTACCTGGGCCAAAGTATTGGGCGTTTGCGGGCTTATCATTGGTATCCTTTTCATGATTGTTGGTATTATTGCCCAGCAGGCCATCAGCAATTCCAGCAGCAGCAGCTATTACAGTAACCAGAGTGGTTTCAGTGCAAGAACATTGGGCAATGCGGGTTTGATCGTGTACGCATTGATGGGAATTGTTTTTATCGTCAGTTCTATTTTTGCATTGAATGCAGGTAATAAGATCAGCTCGGGTTTAAAAGCCAATGATATGGCCACGTTGAATGCAGGTTTTGCCGGTGCACGGAATTATTTTGCTTTCTGGGCCATCATGATGATCATTATGCTGGTGGTTATGCTGATAGGTGTGATGGGTTCCCTGTAACCTGCCGGTTTATACAACTTATTCAATCCTGTTCTTCCCGGACAGGATTTTTGTTTGCTATAATTATATGTGTAACAGAAAAACATTTAAACCGGCTATTGATTGGAACCCTGTTTATTTTACCGACAGGTAGTTGTAGTCTTTTAGCAACACATCCAGGAAATCAAAAGCAGGCATGTCGGATTCGATCGTCAGGTGACTTTTTATTTTATAGGCGGCTGCTTCGGCCATATTAAAATCGCCTTTTTTCCGGGCCGTTTCCAAAATGCTTTTAATAGCATTGATATCCTTATCGCTCAGCTGCATGATCTGCGGGTAAGAAGGGATATAGCTGTCGGCCACATCGATAAATACCGTGTCTTCGATATTACTCTTCGTGTTGATACGGATCAGGATGGTCTTTGCCAGGATATCACCGATCCGTTGCCCTTTTTTTGAAGAGACCACTAATACAATATCGGTGATCAGGAAACCGAGAGCGGCCAGCACCACGAAAGTAGTTTCCATGTCACGGCCAATATTCGGATCGGTAATAACAACAATAAGCAGCAGGGCAATCCACAGATCGGATACCCGGAGCAGCCAGCGGATCAGGAACTGGCTGATACTGGGACGACCACCGATCTCGTTCACCACCCGGATCCCCATTATCTTTTTGCCAATACTCTGGCCATTCATGGTTATTTCCATTAAAATATGGTAGAGCAATACCGGTAAGAGCAGCAGTAATCCTACAGCCTGGAGATTGTATTGGGTATCCCGTGTCCAGTCGCTGTTACGGGCCACGCTGGCATATATCTCGCCGGCGATCCGGAGGTAGAAGTATTCGATCACCACATCGATCAGGAGTGAGATCAGTCGCCGGTAAAATTCCGGGATCTCAAATTCTACATCAATATTAAAGTTGGTAGGTACTTTTATTACCGCCATGGGACAGGCTCCTGTTTAAGGGTTCAAATTAATCGTTTTTTGCTGAATTCAATTTTGTGTTCCGCTTTTATCTTTTTGACCGCTGTTATTAACAGGAACTACCTGAAAATTTTATATATTATTATGCTTCCGGGGCTGCGTAGTCCACCCTAAATGCAGTATTTTACAACCCAAATAAGCGATTTTGAGGGAAGCCCTGTTCATTAAAAAAAATAAGGACCGCTGGTTGAAAAAACAGCAGCAGCCATCACAAGACCCGGATGAAATGGCCACGGATTTTACCCAATTGGTAGATGACCTGGCCTATGCGAAAACTTTTTATCCCTCCGGCAAAGTGACCGACTATATCAATGCCCAGGCTTCTAAAATTTACCTGGATATTTATAAGAACCGTAAAGAGGAATCGAACCGGCTGGTAACCTTCTGGAAGTATGACCTGCCACTGACGATCCGCAAGCACCATAAAGTTGTTCTTTTTGCTTTTATCTTTTTTCTGGTCTTTTTTGTGATCGGTTTTTTTACTTCTGCCAAAGATGAAGGAGTGGCCCGTAGTATTTTTGGTGATGGGTATGTGGATCATACCCAGGAAAATATTGCCAAGGGAAATCCTTTTGGCATTTATGAGCATGGCAATGCTTTTTTAAGCTGGATCAGCCTGATGATCCATAATATCCGGGTGTCCTTTCTCATGTTTGTCTCCGGTATTTTTTGCGGTATTCCCAGTTTGTATATGTCTATTCAAAATGCCGTGATGCTGGGTACTTTCGATCAGTTCTTCGCAGCCCGGGGATTTGGTATCGATTTTTGGTTGGTCGTTTTTGTACACGGCACCCTGGAAATAACAGGTATCATACTGGCCAGTGCAGCCGGCCTGGTGCTCGGGAAAAGTTTTTTATTTCCCGGAACGATCAAACGGATCGATGCTTTTAAACAGGGAGCCAAAGATGGGGTGAAGATCATGATTGGTTTGTTACCGGTCTTTGCCCTTGCTGCTTTTTTTGAAGGATTCATTACCCGTTTATATAACGATATATCCATTCTCACAACGGCCATCTTTGCCTTGTCTGTATTGTTTGTCATCTGGTATTTTATTATTTATCCCATCCGCCTCAGTAAAAAATTATCCTTACAGTTAAACGAGGAGGAAGTATAAGTGCCTACGATGTGTAAAAAAAGTATTCCCCAGGCCCTGTTGGTTGTGCTGCTTCTGTTTTCTTCCCTGTTCCTGCAGGCGCAGGAAGAAGAGAAGACTGCTACGATTGTTGCGGATACAACGGAGATACAACCGCCTCCTCCCGTGGAAGAAGTAACGGAAGAAACAGCTGCTGATAAATACTTCACTAACCGGTATGATACTTTATCCGTAGAGCAACGGAATCTTCCACCCGATGTTGTCAGGAAGATGAAAGAGGAGGATGATTTCTGGTATGCCAATACGGATATCAAAAGGAAAAAATCGAAAGAGCAAATTGCCTGGGAAAGAGAACAGGGCCTCAAGAAGGAGAAAGGGGAGAAGGACCCGGCCATAACGGAGGAGGAGCAGCAGCAGAAAGATTCCTACGTGCCACTGGGTCAGCGGTCCTGGTTCCAGACTCTTTTATGGGTCGTTATTTTGGGTGTGTTTGCCGTTGGGCTCGCCATCTACCTCAGCGGCAGCAATGTGGGATTATTCCGCAAGAAGAACAAGACGATGAAGGAAGTGGAAGAAGAAGAAATAACGGAAGATATTTTTTCCATTAATTACCAGAAAGAAATTGATAAAGCAGCGGCGCAGGGTAATTACCGCCCGGCCATCCGCCTGATGTTTTTGCGGGTGCTGAAAAATATGTCGGAGAAAAATATTATCCGCTATAAACAGGATAAAACAAATTTGGATTACCTGATGGAATTGCACCCGACGAATCATTACAATGGGTTTTTCAGCATCACCCGCAGCTATGAATATAGTTGGTATGGCCAGTTCAATGTCAGCGAAGATGCCTACAAAATAATACGGAAGGATTTTGACCAGTTTGAAGCAACCCTACGATAAGAATTGAAAAAATATTTACCATATACATTAGCAGCTGTCCTCATCGGGGCATTGATCATGTTGTTTGTGACCGGTAATAATAGCAAGGAAAAACAACTCGATGAGCGGGTCACACTCCGCAGGCAGGATAAGATTCCTTATGGCACTTATGTAGCTTACCAGGGGCTGACACATATTTTTCCGCAAGCCCGGATATATACCAGCCGGCAGGAACCCGGGTATTGGGATTCGCTTTCCAGTTTTGAATCGGACCAGGCCCTGGTCATTATTGCGGGCAAATTCAATGCAGATGAAAGCGAAATAAAAAAACTGATCACTTTTATAGAACAGGGGAATGATGTGTTTGTCAGCGCCGGTACAATCTCTTATTCAGCTGCTGATATCCTTGGTTGCAGGGTGAACGACTATGATAATATATATGATACAGAAGAAAACCAGCGACTGCGTATAAAAGACAGCCTGTATGTATACCTGAATCCACCGCCCTTTGGTAAACAAACGAAATTTGTGTACCCGGGGAAAAGGCTGGATGCTTATTTTGCCCAGGTAGATGAAAAAACCACGGAGGTATTGGGCGAAGATCAGTTAGGCCGCCCGAATTTTATACGACTACAGGCGGGTAAAGGCAACTTGTATATTCACCTGGCACCGATGGCTTTTACCAACTATTTTTTATTGCACAAGGAGAATATCCGGTATTATGAGAAAGCCTTGTCCGTGATCAACCCTGCTACCCGGAAAGTAGTTTGGGACGAATATTATCTGAACAAAAAATACATGAATGACAATGAGGATAAGAAAAACTGGTTTAGTGTTTTGTCACGCTACCCGGCTTTAAAAGCGGCTTTGTTGACGGCTATTTTCTCCCTGCTGGTCTATGTACTATTGGAAATGCGGAGAAAGCAACGGTATATACCGGTTGTGAAAAAGCCCACGAATGATTCCATGGATTTTGTCAAGACCATTGGGCGTATGTATTTTGACAAAGGCGATCATAAGAACCTTTGCCGTAAAATGGGATCCTATTTTCTGGAACACGTGCGGAACCGGTATAAATTATTGACAGGTACCCTGGATGAAGAGTTCATAAAAAAATTACAGTATAAATCCGGCGCGGAAGAGCAGGAAGTGCGGGAGATCGTATCTTTTATTAAATACGTGGAAGATGGACCGGCCATCAGTCATAAACAGTTAACACAGTTTCATTCACAGTTGGAATCATTTTATAAAAAAGCATAGCCTCACTTTGTCCTCTGCGATTAGCAGAGAGCAATCAGTGAGACTACAGAAACACAACAATTATGGAAGAGCAAATTTTTAAGCAACGCACCGACCTTACGGCCCTGAACAATGCCGTATTAGCTATCCGCAATGAGATCAAGAAAATCATTGTGGGCCAGGATGAAATGGTAAAACTGATCATTGCCGCTTTACTGGCCGATGGCCATGTGCTGATCGAAGGCGTACCCGGTGTGGCCAAAACGCTGACCGCAAAACTGGTAGCAAAAAGTGTGAATGCCGGTTTTTCACGTATCCAGTTTACGCCGGACCTGATGCCTTCCGATGTTTTGGGTACTCCTGTATTCAATCCAAGAGAAGCTAGTTTTGAATTCAAAAAAGGACCGGTCTTCAGTAATATCATACTGGTAGACGAGATCAACCGGGCCCCGGCAAAAACACAATCAGCCCTGCTGGAGATCATGGAAGAGCGGCAGGCTACGGTGGATGGAAAGACTTACCCCATGGCACAACCGTTTATGGTGCTGGCTACGCAAAACCCGGTGGAGCAGGAAGGTACCTATCGCCTGCCCGAGGCGCAATTGGATCGTTTTCTTTTTAAGATCCTGGTGCCTTATCCTACCGAGACGGAAGAGTTGGGTATCCTGAATCAATTCAATGCAATGGGTAATACGAAGCCACTCGATATGATCACGCCTGCCCTGGATGCAAAGCAGGTAGCTGACCTGCGGATACAGATCAAGGCTCAACTGATCGAAGAAAAATTATTACAGTTCATTGCTAAGTTGATACACCAGACAAGAAATCATAAATCGATTTATCTCGGTGCTTCCCCCCGTGCTTCGCTCTCTATCATGAATGCTTCCAAAGCGATAGCCGCTATGCAGGGAAGAGACTTTGTCACACCTGAAGATATTTTAGCGGTGGTACCACCGGTGCTTCGTCACCGTATCATTCTTTCACCGGATAAAGAGATGGAAGGGATTACGGAAGATGATGTGATCAGGCAAATTTTGCAGGGGATGGATGTTCCGAGGTAGAAGTTCATAGTTCGTAGTTCGGAGTTCATAGTTCGTAGTTCGGAGTTCATAGTTCGTAGTAAACGGCTCGTAGTAGCACTTAAATAATTTCATTATGGCGTTTAGATTTGAGGAATTGAAAGTTTTTCACTTAGCAGCTGATTTATCCAACGATATTGATTTGCTGGCAAAACAATTCCCTGTTGAAGAACGATACAGCCTGGCATCTCAAATGAAAAGAGCAGCAGATTCTGTTGAATTGAATATCGCAGAAGGGAGCACGGGGCAAACAGTTCCTGAATTCAAACGATTTCTGAACTTCGGACTACGATCAACGGTAGAAGTGGGTACTTGTATTTATTTGGCCAGAAAAAGAAAATATATTTGATGAGGAAGTGTATAAAAAAAATTACGACAGTTATGAAACTCTTTGTAAGATGATAACAAAACTTCGGGGCTCCTTGTAAACCCGGCTATTAACCATGAACTATCAACCATGAACCAGTGATAAAATCATTCTATCTCAACAACATCGTCTACTACATCTCCGGCTCCGCGGCCGTGGTGTTTGTGATCAGTTATTTCCAGCCCGCAATGTTTCGGATTGGCGGGTTGATCCTGTTGTTACTGGGGATAGCCGTTTTGATCGATACGATCATTGTGTATAGCAAAAAGAAAGGTGTCGCGGCCGAAAGGATCGCAGGCGACCGCTTTAGTATTGGTGATCCCAATAAAGTGGTTATCAAACTGGTGAACCGCTATCGGTTCCCGGTCCGTACCAGCGTCATTGATGAATTGCCGATTCAATTCCAGGAAAGAAAATGGATCCGGAAAACGACGGTGGCGGGTTATGCAAATCAAGAACTCGAGTATACAGTGAAACCCCTGACTCGTGGAGAGTATGTGTTTGAAGATATCAATGTATTTGCCCATGCCCCTTTACAGCTCGTTAAAAGAAGGTATATTTTCCCGGCCCGGCAGGTGATCAAAGTGTACCCTTCCTATATGCAGATGCGGCGCTACCACTTACTGGCCGTTAGTAATCGCCTGCAGGAAGCCGGCGTAAAGAAGATCCGGAAGATCGGGCATAGTATGGAGTTTGAGCAGATCAAGGAATATGTGCGGGGCGATGATTACCGCACTATTAACTGGAAAGCTACAGCCCGCAAAGATGGGCTTATGGTGAATACCTATACCGATGAGAGAAGCCAGCAGATATATTGCCTGATCAATAAAGGCCGGGTGATGAAAATGCCTTTTGCCGGTATGACCCTGCTGGACTATGCGATCAATGCTTCACTGGTATTATCGAATGTGGCTTTATCAAGACAGGATAAAGCTGGTATCATTACTTTTGAAAAGAACCTGGATACTTTCCTCGTCGCCGATAAGAAGCCCACGCAAATGAACCTGTTACTGGAAAGCCTGTACCGGCAGAAGACCGATTTCCTGGAATCGGATTTTGAAAAATTATTTTCGGTCATCAGGAACCGGGTGGGTAACCGGAGCCTGCTGGTGCTGTTCACTAATTTTGAATCACTCGAAAGTCTGCAACGGGAAATGACCGCTTTAAAGAAGATCGCAAAATACCATTTACTCCTGGTTGTATTTTTTGAAAACACCGAACTGAAGTCATTGCTGGAAGGAGCAGCTTCTTCACTGGAAGATATTTATATCAAAACCATTGCAGAAAAATTTGCGTATGAAAAAAGGCTGATGGTAAAAGAATTACATAAGAATGGTATCCCTTCTATTTTAACCACACCCGAAAACCTAACGGTGAATACGATCAATAAATATTTGGAGTTGAAGACGAGAATGTCGATCTAGCAACCGGATGTAAGATTCCAGAAATTGGCATCAAGCATCCAGTCACCAGCATCCGGAAACAAGTAATACCTGTCTCTTATACACATCTCCGAGCCCACGAGACTAAGGCGAATCTCGTATGCCGTCTTCTGCTTG
>ENA-ORBV01005270-ORBV01005270.1-microbial-mat-metagenome-genome-assembly--contig:-NODE-5270-length-23937-cov-37.055365_pt1 | contig 23937 bp, 17 predicted proteins | sample MGYA00237777_ERZ505514 | MGnify/ENA primary metagenome ERZ505514 (study PRJEB26160, sample SAMN06269048) | microbial mat metagenome | isolation source: Oligotrophic lake microbial mat | place... | reverse complement strand
CCACCGACTTTCCGCCGGCCTGACCCTCACGCAAAATCCCGACAATCTGCTCTTCGGTAAATCGCTTCTTCATCGCTCGGCCCTCTCAGGGCCCCGATTCTATACTTCCGCAGTGGGACAATTTAGGGGAGCAGGACAGCGGAACAGTTGTGCCGTTTCGAGGTTTTGACATTCAAAGTTAGTGAGGGAGAGCGAAAATATGCATTGCAGCATAAGGAGTACATCCAACCAATCTTGGATAACAAGTCGTTTGACTACCATCCAAGGTCTCGCGATCTGAAGTCATATTTCGAAAGGAGTGACCAGCAAATCACCGTTCGGGTGCTCAACTTCAATGAATAGCCGTCTCTTTCAACGTGCCAGAGTGAAGTTCAGCGAGCTGTACGTGTCGGTGCTTCGAAGGACGTTCTGGAAATAAAACGCGTGTGGTGGGAACACGGCGTGAAGGTGACGAAGGCGCGCCGGCAGGCAATGGAGGCGGCGGCGCAACGCCTTGCAACGGCGGTGGGGGCGCGGCGGGTGAAGATCGGACGTGAACATGGCTGAGTCGTAATTTCACCTTTCAATTTGCTAAACTTGTCGTTCGACAAGTTTTGAATCCATGCAAGATCACCACGTCATCGGCGAGATGCCCGATGCGCTGGTTCATTTGGGCTTCGACGGTTCGGGGATGTCGCCGACCTCGGTGGTACGGATGACCGAGTCGTGGAGGATCGAGTATTGCGATTGGAGTAAACGCGACTTGTCCGGCAAACACTACGTTTACCTCTGGGCCGACGGCATCTACTTTTCCTGCCGGCTGACCGACGATCGCCCGTGCTTGCTGGTGCTGGAGGGCGCGACCGCCGACGGAAAGAAGGAACTGATCGCGATGATTTCCGGTAGTTCCGGCACGGTGGAGCGAAACCAGCTGGACGGCGCTGCTGGCGTTCAAACTGGCAAAAAAGGCCGAAGGCCGCTGGCGAAAACTCAACGGCAGCGAGAAATTACAGCAGCAGATCGACAACATCGTGTTCGTCGACGGATTGAAACGCGCCGCTTAACTTGGCGCGGTCATCCACAGCTTTTGATCATAACTCGCTGTGCTCATCACAACGTCTCCACCGAAATCATACCAAGTTCGACAACACCTTATTGCCGATTATTGCAAATTCTTCAGGAACGCCCCAATCCGATCAATCCCCTTATCAATCTGCTCCATGCTCGTCGCGAAGCTCAAACGCACATGCGCGTCCGCGCCGCTGTCCGTGCCGGGGACGACGGCGACGTGGCTGTGTTCGAGCAGCGTGGCGGCGAAGGGGATTGCTCCGTCGATGGTTTTTCCGTCGATCGTTTTGCCGTAATACTTGCTCACATTTGGAAAGCAGTAGAACGCGCCTTGCGGCTGCACGCAGGTGATGTTGGGGAGCGCGCTCAATCGCTTCCACATATGCTCGCCGCGTTTTTCGAACTGTTCGCGCATGGCGGCGATCGATTCAGCGCCGCGCGGGTCGGTCAGCGCCAGCGCCGCCGGGATTTGGCAGAAGCTGGTGATGTGGCTGGTCTGCTGGCTGATGAGCTTGTTGATGGCGGCGATGATATCCACCGGCCCGCCCACGTAACCCACGCGCCAGCCGGTCATCGCGAAGCTCTTGCTGTGACAGTTAAATGTCAGCGTTCGGTCGAGCAGTTTGGGGTTGAGCGTGGCGAAGCTGACAAACTTCAGTCCACCGTAGATGAGCTTTTCATAGATTTCGTCGGAATAGACCAAAATCTGATCATGAACGGCGATCACATCGGCCAGCGCTTTAAGCTCGTCCGGCGAATAGGCATGCCCGGTCGGGTTGCTCGGCGAGTTGATGACAAACCCTTTCGTCCGCGGGGTGATGGCCGCCGCGAGCTGCTTCGGGGTGATTTTGAACCCGTTGGCCTCGGCGCCGTCGACCACAACCACCTTTGCCCCCGCCAGGCGAATCTGTTCCGGGTAACTCACCCAATACGGGGCGGGGAGGATCACTTCATCGCCGGCATTCAGCGTCGCCTGAAACGCAGCGTAGAGGCAGTGTTTGCCACCCGCGCCGACGCTGATCTGTTCCGGCTTGTAAGGTAAGCTATTGTCTTTGTTGAACTTACCGGCAATCGCTTGGCGCAGTTCGGGCAACGCGGGGCTGGCGGTGTATTTGGTTTGGCCTTTGTCGAGCGCGGCCTTGGCGGCATCCTTAATGAACGCCGGCGTGTCGAAATCGGGCTCACCCGCGCCGAAACCCACCACGTCCACCCCCGCTTTGCGAAGGGCGGCGGCCTGCGCGGTCACCTTTAACGTAATGCTCTCGGCCAACTGCGACGCGCGATCGGAAATTCTGCTCATTTCACTGTATTAGCGTGGGGAAATCGGAGTTTCAAATCGAGCGTTGCGCTGTTTGGCAATTCGATCCGGGTGTTCGCTAAGGCTCACAGCCCGGCGTGGGTCGGGCTCACAGTGCGACTTTGTCCACGCCGCGCTGTGAGCATAAGCGAACACGCGGGTTTCGGCGTGCTCGATCAACTAAAGCCGGTAGTCTATTTAGTCCGATAACTCTTGAAGATGATTGATCAGCTCGTCAACGCGCTGGTGGACTCGAAAAATGAGGCCGCCGACGACACTCTGCTTGAAGCCCTGAGCGTGGGCAACGAGCACGAGCAGGCGCTGGTGCTCGGCGCGCTGCTCCGACGTAAAACCGTTCACGGACTCTCCGGCGTCATCGCCTCGTACGAGCGGCTGCCGAAGCCGCTTCAACTGCAAGTGCTTGCGACGGCGAACAATCTGCACCACGCCCTGCGCGAATGTGGGCGGAGCGATAACCTCGAACGTCGCATCGCCGCGCTCAAGCTGATCGCCGTCGGCCGGCAGGGGAAGCTGTCGCACGTGCTGGGTGAAAACCTTCACGAAGCCGATGAGCAGGTGAGCAAGACCGCCTGCGAAGCGCTCACCGCGCTCGCCCGGTGGATCGCAACCGAAACCCGCCGCATGCAGCGTGATGGCCCCGGCGGCGCGATGTCCGGCGACGTGGGCGCCTACCTTGATTCCCTGCCCGGTGTCACGCCCGAATCATCCGAAGGAACGATGGGCTCGACGTATCAGCAGGTGGTCAGCAATCGGCCCGACGTGGAAAACGCTGTCGCCCGCGCCATTGATGTCCACCGCGGCCGCCACGGGCAGGATTTGCTCCGCGCCGCGCTGCTGCTGGCCGACTCGCCCGAAAGCAAGACGCTGACAGTCCTGCAAACGGGGCGGCACGGCGGGCAATCACCGATGATTCGCCGTCTCCAGCAACCTCCCGCCGCCGAGCATGTGGAAGCGTTTCTGCTGGCGGCGTCGCACGCGCAGGTTCGGTCGCTTTTCGGGCAGGTCTTTGCCCACATTGTCGAAGCGCCCGTGCTCGATGCACTGCTGCGAAAAACCCATTGGCTGAAGGATCATCAATTGCAGATTTGCATGCACCTGGTGAATCGCGGCGTGTGGTGGGAAGAAAAAGACCTCACCCGCGACCTCGACCGCCGCCAGCCCGCCGATGCCGCGCGAATCGGCGAGTGGATGGCCGTATCGCAAATTCACGACGTGCTGCAGGACGATCGGCTGGAAAAACTCCGCGTCCACTGCGCCAACGACACGCCGTCTCGGCTGCGCTTGTTACGGATAGCCATGCGCCGCCGCCGCGGGGCCAGCGTGCAGTTGATCAAATCATTCCTGAGCGATCCCGACGAACGTCTGGCGCGGCTGGCGGCGCGTGAGATCGTCCGCCGAAAGCCGCCGGATTATGAAAACACACTGCTCCCGTTGATGACGACGGCGCCGATGAGCGTTCGCAAAGTGATCAGCCGCGCGATCGGCCACGCGGGCTTCGAACACTTCTGGCAGCGGTTCGACCGCATGGAAAAAGGCACGCGCCGACAAGCCGGCAAGGCGATGCTCAAGCTGCTGCCCGACGGCCTGCAGCGGCTGGCCAGAAGGCTCGAACAAGGCCCCGCCGACAGCCGAGTGAAGGCGATGGTGATGGTTCAGGAGCTTCAACTACTCGAACCGCTCAAGGCATCGATTCTGCCGCTGGTGCAACATCCCAACGCGCGTGTGCGCAGTAAGGCGATTTCGCTCGTCGGCGACTTGCCGAGTGTCAAGCCCGAAGTGCTGCTGGAAAAAGCGATCAACGACATCGACCCCCGCGTGCGCGCCAACGCCATCGAAGTGCTGGAAGAAACCCGCAACCCCGAGTTCGTGCCGCTCCTCACCGAGCGCGCCCGATCGAGCCACAATCGAGAGCGCGCCAATGCCATCAAAGCCCTGCATAAGATGAAGGTCGGCACCGCCAAGGGCGCGCTGATCGCCATGCTGAAAGACCAGCGCGGCGAACACCGCATTTCGGCGCTATGGGCCATGCGGCAGATCGGCCTGTGGGAACTGGTGCAGGAAGTCGGCCGAATGGCCAGAGAAGACGCGAACATGCGCGTGCGCCGCTACGCCGTCGGTGTGATTCGCACGTTGGCCGACATCGTTCAGGAACAAAAAGCGGCCAACGAAAAAATGCGAAAGGCCGGATGAAATGATCCCGCGCCCACCCCAACGAAAGTGCCATTTCCCAACGCCCCAATCGAAGTACACTTGGCGGTTTCGCGGAACAATCACCGCATTGGTAACCCTAATATTCACAACCGCATCCCAAGCCGAAACCGCCGAACAACTGTTCAAACGAAGCCTGCAGGAAAACCTCGATCAGCCCGTCGATCCGCAAAAACTCATCGCGTTCGGGCTGGTGGTCGTGGCGATCATCCTGGGCACCGTCGTCATCAACCGATGGCGCGCCGTCTCCGGCCGCCCACGGTCGACGACCGCCCTCAACTCGCCCACCAAACTGCTCCGCGAAATCACCCGCAGCGTTAATCTTCGCCCGGCGGAGGTGAAGCAGCTTCGCATCCTTTGCGAGCAGCAAAGCGTGTCCAATCCGCTGGTGATGCTGCTGTGCCCCAGCGTGTTGAGCAAAGCGATCAGGGAAAATCAGAAGCGGATTGATCGAACGGTGCTGGGAGGGTTGGCGAAGAAGATAGCACGGCGGGTTTAGCGAATACGGCGGTGGCAAGAGCGGAAGCACCAAAGTCCAAGCTCCAAAGCTCAAACAAATCAAAAGCAGCAAAAATATCGAATGACCGAAGCAGTCGCTTGTTTCGGTCATTCTCAGTTTCTAATTTCACTCCATTTTTGTTGGTGCTTGGGTGCTTGCCGCCTGGTGCTTTCCGTCCGAGTTCATCGCTTCGACAGCTCATAAAACCCCGAAAAGTACAAGAACCGATTCTGGTTGAGAATCGGAATGTTGTACTCCTGAGCCATCCGGCGGACTTCCTCATACGCATCGGAGTCGGTGCGGGCCTGATCGAACTTGGCCTGGTTGATCGGGTCTTCCATCTCTTCGCGGGTGAAGGTGGGAATTTCCGGCTCTGCGCCGAGAACCACGAAATCGGTGTCGACGTTTACTTTATCGATCAATTGCCCGCCCCATTGGGTAACGAGGCGTTTCACGACTTCGGCATCCTGTGCCGTCGCGACATTGTTGCGGTCGAGGTCGAAGTTGCCGAACACCAGGAAGTTGTAGCGCGTGTTGCGATCGTAAACCACGTTGGCGATCAGGTCGCCTTCGGTCAGGGTTTGCCCGCCCTGCAGCCTTACAACGCGCGCCTGGCTGCTGGTCGGCCCGACGCGCACCACTTCGATCGACGCCTTGCCGCGCGGCAGATTCGCGTTGTCGCCGGCATCGCCGACGGCGGGAATGCCTTCGACTTTATCGAATACCTGGAACGTCATGCCTGCCGAAATCTGGTCGCCCTGGCCGAGGTTGATATACACGCCGTCGCCGCCGGGCAAGCGAATGATCTGTCCGTCGGCCTGCCGCACGACCGGATCGGATACGTTGGTTCGCAGGCCGACGAGCTTGGCCTGCAGCTTCTGAATTTCGCTCTTAAGCTGATCATTGTTGCGCTGCAGGTCGGCAATCTGCACCTGCGACGCCTGCACCGTCTGCTGCGCGCTATCGGCCTGCGCCTGAAAATCAGTTTTGATCTGATTGATCTGGTCGTCTTTAGTGACCCGGTCGGTGGCGCTGGAATCCATCGCCGACCTCTCGCTGGCGCGCACGTCGGCCAACTGCTTATCCATCGCTTCACGGGCAATGGTGAGTTGATTGGCGGATTCTTTTGAAGCCTTCTGCGCCGACACCAGTTCGCCTCGAAGGTTGTTGGCTTCGTTGGCTTTGCTCGCCAGCGCATCGGCCAGCGCGCTCATGGCGGCGGTGGCATTGCCACTGGGAAGGTTCTGCAGTTCAGCGCCGGCGGCCTTGGCCGAGGCGTCTTTGAGCGCGCGATCGATGGCCTGTGTCGCCTTAAGATAATCTGACGAACCGCTGAGGCGCGTACCCAGGTCGTCGCGCTGTTTGATCGCGACATCGAGCAGGCTCATCGACGAGTTGAACCCCGCCGCCTGCATCGCCTCGTCGCCGCGGAGCTGTTCCAAGGCGGCCACGTCGTTGCTGGTAAGCTGGGCCTCGGAGACAACCTTCTTAAACTTCTCCGCGGTCGTCTTGGCCTCTCGGCTGACGTTGTCGGCGGCGACATAAAAGTAGATTGCAAAGATGGTTGCGGTGACAAACAGGATGGTTGTCACCACCGTCCACATGACGAGCGCCCCACGCGAACCTTGGTTGGCCGGTACCATTACAAACCTCCGGGTGCCGAATCAAATTGGTGCTTTGGCGACTTGCAGGCTGCTGCAATAGACGCCGGATTGTTGAATCTAACGGGGGGCAGCGCCCGCGGTCAAGAAAACATGTAGTTGCGCGACCGGAAATCTCGCGGCAAGCCGCGTCGCTAAATGGTGCCTAACGGGTTGACGTGGAAAAGGTTACATGACGAGCATGGCAACGCCCGCGACGGCAACCAGCGCTCCGATAATCGCCTGCCATTTTACGCGTTCTTTAAGGATAAAGATGGAGACCGGAATGATCAGCACCGGCACGAGCGAGGTGATCGTTTGCGCCACGCCCGACGGAATCAGCTCGACGGCCTTGTTGAGCATTGACACGCCCAGAAACGGTCCGGTGATCGCGCCGATGCTCAGCAGCAGCATGGCCTTACGATCTTTCAGGGCGTTGCGGCAATCACCCAGGCGGCCGCTGAGCACGACCAACCCACTAAACGTGACAATGCCCGCGATGATGCGGATTTGCGTGGCCGCAAACGCATCGAGGTGCGGCGGTGCGCTCATGGCAACTTTTGTACACACCAACCCCACGCCCTGACCCACCGCCGCGACAACGCCCAGGAAAATCGCAAAGGGTGTGATGCGTCGATGGTCGGTCGCGTTTGCGATGGGCATCGCTTCGTATTCGAGCACCGTCGTGCCGGCGCCGCCCAGCCGCGCTTCGGATTCAAACTCAACGTGCGGCGCTGAAGTAACCCTTGCGCCTTCGCGGCCATCTTCGGGTGCGGGCTTCTCAAACACCACCCACGCCACACCCGCCAGCGTCACCATCATTCCGGCAACCTGCAGCGCCGTAATGGGATTACCAAGCCACAGCCATTCGGTAACAGCGGCAATCGGCGGAGCGAGGCACATCAGCAGCGTGGAGACTCGCGCGCCCAGCACCACAAATGCGCGGAAGAGCGCCAGATCGCCCACAAAAAATCCCAGCAGCCCGGAAAGCAGAAGGTAGTTCCATTGCGTCGTCGTCGCCGAAAGGGGAAGCGGTTGGCCGAAGCGATACGAATTAAGCAGCATGAGCAACGCGAACGCCACGAGCAGCCGGAGGAGATTCACCGGCACCGACCCCACCCGCCGCGAAGCATTTTCAAAGGCCAGCGCACTGACCATCCAGCAAGCCGCGGTGCCGAGAGCGAGGTAGGGGCCGTACATTCGCGCGCGAGACTACGGTCGCGCGAAAGTCGCGTCAAACAGGTCGGGGCGGTAACGATTGACGATTGACGATTGCGAAGAGTGCCTCTCCTTAATCGTCAATCGTTAATCGTTACCCGGTGTTTCGCCTACTCACCCCGGCTGGCGACCGGCTACAATCGCCAACCGCATGGCAAACAAAAGCTTCTATATTATCGACGGCCACGCCCACATTTACCGGTCGTACTTCGCGCCGTTTCGCGATCTCACGTCCCCCACCGGCGAGCCGACCAAGGCGACGTTTGTTTTTACGCAGATGATGCTCAATCTGGCCGAGCAGCGCAAGCCCGATTACCTGGCGATGGTGATCGATCACGGCGACGAAACCGTGTTCCGCAAAAAGATCTACCCCGAATACAAGAGCAACCGCGTCAGCCCGCCGGCGGATTTTTACCCGCAGGAAAAACGCATCATGGAAGTCGTCCGCGCCGCCGGCGTGCCGATTTTTGAGGTGCCGGGGTTTGAGGCCGATGACCTGATTGCCACCATGGCTTCGCAGCTATGCACGAAGGGTTACGATGTTTACATGGTGAGTAAAGACAAAGACTTACGTCAACTGCTCAACGACTGCGTCAAGCTCTACGACGTGCAGAGCAACGAGACGATCGACCCGGCCAAAATGCGCGAAAAACTCGGCTACGGGCCAGAGCAGGCGGTGGAAGTGCAGACGCTGATGGGGGACAAAATCGACAACGTCCCCGGCATCCCCGGCGTCGGCGAGATGACGGCAGTCAAACTTCTCACGAAGTATGGCAGCGTGGCGGAGGTTCTTAAGCACGTCGACGAAATGACGCCGAAGATGCGAGAGAATTTCAAGCTGCATGCCGACAAACTCCCGGTCTCTCGACAGCTCGTCACGTTGAGGCGCGACGTGCCTTTCGACTGGGACGCCAAGCGCTGCGCGTTCAGCGGGTTCGACACACAAAAGCTTAAACCCATCCTGCGCGAGTTGGGGTTCTGGTCGTTGGTTAAAAAACTAGGAGACGATCACGAATCGAACGAGAAGGGCGCCACCAATCCGCAAGCGGCCCAGCCGGCGCTTGCGGTTTCGCGGAACAAGGACGCAGGATTCGGAGGTCTGTTCGATGCAGTAGAAGCTGATGATGTTGCAACCCCATCAAACGCACTCAAAACCAGCGACAACTGCGACTACCAGCTCATCGACGATCAAGACAAGTTCTACGGCTTCCTGGCGCAACTGAAAAAGCAATCGTGCTTTGCGTTCGATACCGAAACCAATGACCTGGGCGCCATGTGCTCGGACGTGATCGGCCTGAGCTTCAGTTGGAAAGAAGGCACAGGCTTCTACGTTCCCATCCGCGGGCCGGCGGGGTCGAGCTTCCTTTCGCCCGACATTGTACTGACTGCGTTGAAGCCGATTCTGGAAGATGAGAAAATCGGCAAGGTCGGCCACAACATCAAATACGACCTGCTGGCGATGCGCTGTGCCGGCATCAACCTGCGCGGCATTCGGCTCGATACGATGGTGGCGGCGTTTCTGCTGGACGCGGGGCGGAACACCTACGGCATCGATTCACTCGCCCGCGATCTGCTGCAGTTTCAGAAAATTCCGACCAGCGACATCATCGGCAAGGGTGCGAAGCAGATTTCGATGGAGAAAGTCGAACTATCGCGCGTCGCGCACTACGCGTCGGAAGATGCCGACATCGCCTGGCGGCTGTATGAATTGTTGAACGCGAAGTTGGAGGCAATTCCATCACTGCGCAAGCTGGCGGACGAACTGGAAACGCCGCTGATCGACGTGCTGGCCGAGATGGAATTCAACGGCGTCGCGATCGACCCGAGCATGCTCGCCGAGCAGTCCGCCAAGCTTGGAATACTGATCGTCGCGCTGCGGGAAAAGATTCATCACGAAGCCGGGATGGAGTTCAACATTGATTCGCCCAAACAATTGGCCGAGGTTCTGTTCGAGCGGCTCAAGCTTCCCACCGGAAAGAAAACCAAAACAGGCTACAGCACCGACGTGCAGGTACTTGAAAATCTCGCCGACAGGCATGTCGTTCCGAAGCTGATTTTGGACTATCGCCAGTTCGTCAAGCTGCGCAACACGTACCTCGACGAGCTGCCGCGCGACATCAATGCGCGAACCAATCGCATCCACGGCAGCTTCCATCAGGCCGGCGCCGCAACGGGGCGATTGAGCATGAGCGATCCGAATCTGCAGAACATACCTATCCGCACCGACGAAGGGCGGGCGATTCGCCTGGCGTTTGTGGCGCAGAAGCCCGATCACGTTCTGGTGGTCGCCGACTATTCGCAGATCGAGCTGCGCGTGCTGGCACACTTCACACTCGAGCCGGCGCTGGTTGAAGCGTTTAAGAAGGATCAAGACGTCCACGCCGCCGTCGCCGCCGAGGTGTTTGGGGTGGCGAAGGAAGCGGTGACGAAGGAACAGCGGTCGCAGGCGAAGGTGGTCAACTTCGGCATTATTTACGGCATCACGGCACAGGGGTTGTCGCGGCGCATCGACGGCCTGAGCGTTCCCGCGGCGGCCGATCTGATCAAAGCCTACAACAAGCGGTTTCCCGGCGTCGCGAAATTTATGGATGAATGCGTGGAGAAGGCCCGCGGCGACGGATATGTGGAAACGATCCTCGGCCGCCGCCGCCCGCTGCCCGATATTTACTCCGGGGTGGTGGCGCTGCGCAACGGAGCGGAGCGCGCCGCCATCAACAGCGTCGTGCAAGGTTCGGCCGCCGACTTAATCAAAGTGGCGATGCTCAATATCTATCGCAAACTGCGCGATGAGAATCGCCCGAGCAAAATGCTGCTCCAAGTGCATGACGAGTTGGTTTTTGAAACACCGGTAGTAGCTGTCGATGCTGATTTGGCGCTGATTCGAAGCGAAATGATCAACGCCATTCCGCTGCGCGTGCCTGTGCGCGTGGATATTGGTTCGGGAAAGAACTGGCAGGAAGGGAAGTAGATGGTATTGTATGACATAACGTATGACAGAGGTGTAATGTGGCGATATTAAGCGTTCGAATTCCAAAGGATATTGAAAAATCTTTGCCCCGCAAGGCGCGGTCGGCTTGGGTGATTGACGCGGTAAGACAGAAACTTCGCAAGGATCGTGCGCTTGCGCTTGGGCTATGTGCTGCCGAAAATGCAGAGCGAGATTTGGAGATATTAAAGGAGTGGGAGCACGCTACGGCGCCACTTCCAGACGAGCCGCAAAGGCGACGGAAGTGATTCGCCGTGGCGATATTTGGATGATTGATTTAGAGCCCGTGCGAGCCGGGGAATTAGGTAAAGTACGACCGTGTATGGTTGTCTCGGATGATTCGTACAACCGTCATGCTGCGGCACTGCTTATCATGCCGATCACTAGTTACCCGGCTACCACTCGATCTCCCGAAATTGGCGCTGGCAGGCAGACCGGTCTATCCGACAGTTCGTCTGTACTGCCGTTGCACATTCGTGCGGTGGCCCGCGACCGATTCGTCAGGCCGATTGGTAGAGTGCCGGAGTTCGTAATCGAGCAGGCGATTGAAATTCTTTCAACAGTCGTTCATGGAACTTGAAGAATCCAGCATCGAATTCACCCCCCAGCCCGACCGTCGCGCGGCGATGCCTTTGCCGCTGCCGGTGCGGTTGATCGCGATCGGCGATGCCGTGTCGCATTCGATCGCCGGGCGCGAGCGGGAGATGGATGCATTTTACGTCGGCATGCTCGGATTCGTGCGCGCTACCCAAGGCGACGGCGCCGCGGCGAATCCGGCGGCGGCGATCGTTTATCATGCTGACAACGTCGATCTTCGATTCGCGGTGCGCGAACCACTCTTCCACCGTGATGATCTTCGGCCGATTCAGATCGAGGTCCTGTCGCTCGCCGAAGCAGAAATGAAGATCATCGAGCGAGAACTCGAATGCACGCGGCAACGCGGCCTGGCACCGGGGCAGGAAAGCCTTGTGCTGCAAGACCCCAGCGGAAACTGGATTGAAATTACCGAACGGCGCGTGGTGGGATAGCGAACCGCGAAAAAACTAATCTTCCTTTCGATCGATCACTTCGACCCGCTTGACCGTGAACTGGTCGCGCACAACGATCGGCTTTCCCCAATACCGGTAACTCCACAGGTGATAATTTTCCAGGTTGGAATCGTTGCGCCGAACGGTGGTAATGATGCGCGTCGGGGAAAGCTGATCGAACGTCGCAAGCCCGGCGGCAGTGTGAAACGGGTCGAACGGCACCCAGCCCATGCCGTCGATGTGTACTTCCGCCCATGCGTGTCTGGTCGTATCGGTCGGTTTCACCGGAGTGATGACGTATCCTTCGACGATAAATGCCGGGATGTGGCTCGCCCGGCACAGGGCCACGAATAAATCGCTGTGCTCTGAACAGTCGCCTTTACCGTTGTCCACCGCCCACACGGCGCCGTGGTCGTCGGCAAGATACTCCGTCGATTTCAAACGCTTGAGCGTCGCGTCCATCACATTTCGCACCGCCTCTAGCGGCCCGGCGGCGGGGGGGAGAGACTCGGCGATCGCGACAATTTTCTCGTGATCGCTTTCAATGAATTTCTCTGGCGCCAGTGCGGCTGAAAAATCTCCTTCACCCGGCTGCGTCGCCGGCGGGCGGCTTGCGAGGGTCGCCAAATCAGCGCGATAAAGCTCCATGTCAGCGGCGATCGAAATCTTCATCCGCCGAGGAGGGCGCGTGACGTCAAACGTTGCATATTCGGTTCCGCCCTCTATCCAGCGTTTGCCGGGCTCGGGCGTGATACGGAGTGATTTCACGCGTTGGCGATTGGGCAGCGTTCGCGGGAGCGTGCACGTGAAGAGGAATCGCTCGGTTTTGGGATGTGCTTCGATTTCAAAGGCCCACAATACGCTAACGGCCTGAGTGGTGGGCAAGGGTGTCTTGACGTGCCGCGTCTGCGTTTCGCCTGCCTGTGCATGAGTAGGTAACCCGATCAGAAACAGGCATAACAACAATCGCCAAACGGTGGCACAGACATTCGTGTCTGTGTTTCCAATTTTACGGTTGATCCACGGAGCCGCAGACAGGAATGTGTGTGCCACCAAAGATTCAGCAAACGGTGCCAAAGACGATTTCATGCGGCTCAGAATCGGGTCCTGCTTGAGATAAAACCGAATCATGTCAGGCACGAACGGATAGATCGCTTTGTCATCACAGATGCCCGTGCCCACCGCGTTGGCCAGTGCAATATTGCCGCAGCGGAAGGCGTTCATCAGGCCGGCCACGCCCAGCACGCTGTCGGGTTTGAAGGCGAGCGGATCGATAAATTCGTCATCCACCCGGCGGTACAGCACATCGACCCGATGCAGGCCGGCGGTGGTGCGCATGTAGACGAAGTTGTTTTCGACCACGAGGTCCTGTCCCTCCACCAGATCAACGCCCATCTGTCGCGCCAGAAAGCTGTGCTCGTAATACGCGCTGTTGAACACGCCGGGTGTGAGGATGGCCACGACAGGATCACCCCCCGCGTGCGGCGGGGCGACGTGCTTGAGCGTGGTCAGCAGGTTGTGTGGATAATCTTCGACTGAACGCACCTGATATTCGGCGAAGAGTGTCGGGAACACGCGCTTCATGACCGCGCGGCTTTCCAGCACGTAGCTCACGCCGCTGGGCGTGCGGGCGTTGTCTTCCAGAACGTAATAATTGCCGTCTTTGCCGCGGACTAAATCTGTGCCGCAGATGTGAATGTAGATGTCGCGCGGCACCGCCAATTGCATCATCTCGCGCCGGTAGAACTTGGCGCCGTAGATCAACTCGGCGGGAATCAGTTTTTCCCGCACGATGCGCTGCTCGGTGTAGATATCTTTGCAGAAAAGGTTGAGGGCCGTAATGCGCTGCGTCAGCCCTCGCTCGATCAGATCCCATTCTCCGGCGGGGATGATGCGGGGAACTAAGTCGAAGGGGAAGATTTTTTCCACCCCGCGATCGTCGCCGTAAACAGTGAAGGTGATACCCTGATTACGAAAAGCCACTTCGGCCATGCGGCGTCGGCGGTCGAAGTCGGCGGGGCGATACTCACAAAGCCTGCGGAAAGCCGATCGGTAATGCGGGCGCGGCAGGTTCGCCGAGGCGAACATTTCATCAAACAGCCCGTCAGCCTGATAACACTCGAACATCGTCTCCGTGACTGCGATGCTCGAATCCTCTTCCACCGGGCGGGCACTGTAGGGGTCGGTGGGCATGGGGCAAGGGAAAACTTCCCCTCAATCTTTCTTCCTGGGCTTTTGCGGGATCAGATCTTTCAGGCCCTTTTCAAGATCTTTGCCCACTTCGTTGAGCTTGGTGGGGTCCTTCAGCACTTTGTCGGCGGCGTTTTGCAGTTCGGTTTGCACTGCTTTGGTTTTGTCATCAATCAACGCCGCAATGTCGCCGCGGAGAAGGTCGCGAAGTTCCGGTGGAATCTGATCCGACTCCGCGGCCGATTTTGCCAGTTGCGTGATGATAGTCATCACCACGTCTTTGATCGCCGCACCATTGGCGGCGCCGTCGGCGGTGCCAATATTTTTCATTTCAACCGACGGCACGGCCACATTGATCTGGGGCGGCAACCCCGGAATGCCCGGACGAATCAGGACCGACCCGCCGTTGATGCGAAGCTGATCGATAATCAGCCGCACGGTCTCGGAGTCATCCTTCGTCGGTGGAAGCTGATCGAGCAGCGCCTTTACATTGAACTTCATCGCCTTCTGTTCCAGCACCAGCCGGGGTTTGTTGATGTCAATCGAGTTGATACGGATCGGCGTTTGGCGCAGTTGGCCGTACGTGACCTTGGCTTCGGCCGAACCGAGTTGGAACATGTCGGCGGCGTCAAAACCCTTGGGCGACCCGAGTTGAAAGTCGCTTAAATTCACCGTCCCGCCGAAGATTCCCACGCTGGCCGAACCGAGCTTGGCCGGCACGGCAAGTTGCTGCGACGCCTGCGATTCGACGCTCGCGCGCACGATGGAATCGAGTCGCCAAAAGAGTATGACCGCAACCATTAAAATGATCACGGGCACGGCGATCAGCAGGATTTTAATCCACTTCATGTCGGGACACTGTAATCGAACCCCATGATGATGAAAGCTTGTCCAAGCTCGTCGATTTTTACTACACCCACATGCTCCAAGCCGATTCTGAGCCTAAGCGAAGATTCGGATCGGTGGGACGAACTGGTAGTAGGATCGGTGACCACGAAGATTGACATCACGTCGTCCCCGTGCCACGATCACTCCCCGCAAAATCGCGAAGGAGATTTGTCCCATGTTCATGACCAAGCACGACGGCCAGACGTTCACCAACTCGACCATCTACATTTCTGGCCAGGCGTTCATCAATTGCACCTTTTCCGGCTGCACGCTGGTGTTGCGTGAAGCGCTCTATCATATGGAGGGGTGTACGTTCGAACGCTGTAACTGGCACATCGACCGCGTGTTGATGTGGGGGAACATGGACGGCATTCGTGAGCTGAAGTCGCTTACCACGATGGTTGAGCAGGCGCTGGAAACCCACCTGAAGAACCAGCCGCCGCAGGAAGAAAAGCCGGCATAGTCGCGCCGATGTGCTACATGCCTGCAACTTCAATCGAGTTGGCGATTGGAATGAATAGTGACGTTGCTGCAACGAATCCTGTTCGCACTATTTATTCTCGTATCCGCGCCGCTTTCGGCGAGCGCGGAGCTTGCCGCCAAAAATCTGCTGCTGGTCGTCAACCGCAACGCGCCCGATGGCGTTTCGTTGGCCATCCATTATGCCAGGCAGCGCGGTGTGCCGCCCGAGCAGATCGTTCAGTTGGATCTGCCGATCGGCGATGAAATCACACTCGATGATTACGAACGATTGATCGCCGACCCGCTGCGGCTGGCGTTTTCTTCGGCGGCGTATGCGCCGAATATAAAGTGCATCGTCACCTTCTACGGCGTGCCATTTCGCATTCCCCCGCGTTTAAAAGTTCCAGCCGTCGAAGCGGAGCTGAAGTTTCTGGCAGCGCATCGCAATCAGATCGAGCCGAAGCTGGCCGCACTCGCGCAAGAGGCGGAGCGGCTGGCGAAGGAAGTCGATCCCCATTATTCGGCGTTGCCCACGGAGGCCGATAGTGTTTCGCGCGTGCGTCAGGCGGCGCTGGCTTCGGCCGGGGCGATGGGGCGAGTGGCGGACCCGGCCCGGCGCAAGGAACTGGAACAGGCGTGGCAGGGCGTGCTCGGCGCAGGCCGCGAATCGCTCAACATTTCTGAGCCGCCGGCCGCCGACATTCCGGCCACACAGAAAAGTGATATCACCGAGACCATGCGGCGCGGTGCCGTGCGCGTTTACGATCCAGTTTCGCGACGGCTGCTGCGCGCCGACGCCCGGCGTCTGGGCAGCCTGATCTACATGCAGGTGTTGGAGTCGCAGCTTGACTACTTATCAAACGATCAAACCGATGCCGCGGTCGATAGCGAACTGGCGTGTTTACGCTGGAACATCTACCGCCGGCCGCGCTGGCAGGGCAACCCGCTGCGGTTCGACGCCCCGCCGAATACCGGCGCCCCACCGACATTGATGGTAATGCGCCTCGATGGGCCGGGCGTCAAGGTTGTGAAAAAAGTGATCGATGACGGCATTGCCGTGGAAACCGCCGGGCTGGATGGCAAGATTGTGATCGATTCGCGCAATATCGCGATGAAGAAACCCGATGGCTCCATCGACGGCTACGGCCGCTATGACGAAACACTGCGAAACCTGCGCGACATTTTAGCGCGTGGCAATTGCTCGCTGCCGGTGACGTTTGATGACAGCGATAAACTTATCCCGGATGACTCGCTGGAAGGCATCGCCGTTTATTGCGGCTGGTACGACGCCGATAAAGTGCACCTGCCCGGCAAATTCGTCCGTGGGGCGGTGGGGTTTCACGTGGCCAGTTACACCGGAGTCGCCATTCGCAATCTCGGCGGGGGACTGTGGACTTCTGAAATGTTGAACAACGGCGTAGTGAGCACGCTCGGCGCCGTCAGCGAGCCTTACCTCACCGCCTTCCCCGTTGCCGACTCGTATGTGCCGCTGTTGCTCACCGGCAAGCTCACGATGGCCGAGGTGTATTGGCGAACCGCGCCGATGACAAGCTGGAAGATCACCGTCATCGGCGATCCGCTTTATAACCCCTTTCGCGCCGGCCCGGCGCTTAAACCCGAGGCGCTTCCCAAGGAGCTTTTAAAAGCGTTATCGGACCCATAAACCGATTGTTCATTCAAGGCAGCCGCCCGCAACGCCGATAAAAAAGACGGAGACGCACCGTCATGCCTTGTCAGCTCATTTGTCCCAACCTCCGCTGCCGTAAGATTCTGGCTGTCCCTGACGAAGTGCGCGGGAAGCTGGTGAAGTGCCAGCACTGCCAGACGCTGTTCAGGGTGCCGGAGTCGAAAAACCCACTGGTAGGCGCTGGGGTTGGCGCGGGCGATACCAAGGCGGGCGTTGCGGCGAAGAAGTGAACAACGTCCAACGTTCAACTTTCAAATACAAAAACCCATTCGACGCCCGACTGCAATCGCAGTCGAGCGTCGGTCGTCTTATTGTCTTTGAAAGTTGAACGTTGAGCGTTGGACGTTGAGCCTACTGTAGGCCCATCGCGCGAACATTCCTCAAACTAATCGCAATGCTTTCAAACGGATCGCGGCCGTTGCAGTCGTCTTGCTCGATGATGTACCACTTCACGCCCGCCGACTTGCACGCGTTGATGATGCCGCGCCAGTTCAGGTTGCCTTCGCCAATCTCCGCCATAAGCTGCACGCGATCGTTGGTGACGGCCATATCTTTGAAATGCACGCAGGGAATGCGGCCTTTGCACTTGCCAATCCACTCAATCGGGTCGCCGCCGCCGGCCTGGATCCAATAGGTGTCGATTTCCATCCACACGTCCGAGCTGAAGTTGTCGAGCATGATCTGCATCGCGGTCTTGCCGTCGAACTTTGCCAGCTCGTGGTTGTGATTGTGATAACCGACCTTCAGGCCGGATGATTTGTATTTGGCGACGATATCGTTGTATTCGATTGCAAACTGCTTCCATGCGTCAAAGCTGGCGACCTTCAAGTAGCCGATGGCGGTGTATTCGCAGCCCCAGGCTTTGTGTTCGTCGATGATCTGTTGCGGCTCGTCGCGCAGTTTCTCCAGCGATAGGTGCGTAGCGCAGCAGACGAGCCCTTCGCTTTTCAGCATACCGGCCAGTTCGTTGGGATCGATCGGCCCGAGCGCCGAAAGTTGCACCGCGTCGTAGCCGATCTTTTTGACGCGCTTCAGTGTCGCGGCGATGTCGGCGGGGGTCTTTAGGAAATCTCGAAGCGTGTAAAGCTGGCAGGCGATTGAAGTGCTCATGATGGTCAGAGTATAGTCATCCACACCAATCTGTAACCCGGCCCGCGGCCGACCCGGAATGTGCTCTGGGCCCGGGCCTAATTCTTTTCCAGGGTCGCCTGATACCGCTGGTCCAGCGCGTCGACCGTGAGTTGCGATGCGCCGAACAAATCAGTTTCCAGCATTGCTGTGGCGAGGGTGATGGTTCCACCGAAATGCTCGGATTGCGGGCCGAGCGAGGCGTTGTCCACCGCCAGCGCCGCCTCCGCTTCGATGCGGGCGAGGTCGGCATCGATCTGCTCCAACGCCTCCCCGCGGCGCTGTAGCAGTTCGAACCTGCGGCGCAGAATGCGCAGCGTTTCGGCCTTGCTCTCGCGAACGCTCGGGCTGCCGGTGGTTGAGGCGACGTCTTTTTCAAGCTGACTCATCTGCCGGCGCATTTCTGCTGCGGCGGCGTTCGGCTCCTGCGTGGTCAGCATCTGCCGCGCCAGCAGTAACTTTAAATAGAACCAGGAAAGGCGATCCAATCCGTCGCGCTGCGATTGCAATGCATAGTCTTCGGTGCCGCTGCGCCGGGCCGTGTCGATCGCCTGGTTGCATTGTGATTGCAGTTGGTCCAACCGCCTCATCGCCTCGGGAGCAAGTTGCTTCACCAGTCGGCGGCGCTGGGCTTGAGGGTCGGTCTGTTCCTGCGCCAGCGCCTCGGCGTCGACGGCGTTCTGAAAGCGCTTGTTGGTCGCCAACACCCATAGGTAAGCCAGCTCAATCCACGCACCGAAAAGCCAGATCGAGCGCCATTCGCGGTTGAACCCCGCGGCGAAAATCAGCGCGACGAAAAGCACGTTAAAAGGCGCCCGGCCCACCAGTGGCAGGCGGGCGGTCGCGAAGAACGCTCTTTTGAGGTAACGCAGCATGGTCGTGCCGATCTATTGTGGTCGCAAAGAGCCGCCAGATAAAGCCGTCGCCGCCGGCAAAGGCCGATAACTCGCGCCATCCCCAACGGGGTAGATGACAATGTGTCACATCTCGCGCACCTGGAGTGAATCGTACCGATGTATCACCGGGATACGATTGTTCGCTTCGCGGGCATCGGTCTCGGCGAAAACATGTGGCCAGCCAACCCTGAATTCCGAACCCGAGCCGCTCAGCACCGCTTCGAGCAGTTGAAAAAGCTCGTCGAGTCGCTGGATGTGCTCCCTTCAACCGCCCGTGTGCCGATGCGCATTCTTGAACTGCACCGCAGCCGCAGTTCCACTCTGCAGCAGTTCGGCGACGCGCTGATCGCCGATCCCTCACTGGCCACGCGCGTAGTGAGCCTGGCCAACAGTGCCTGGGCAGGGCAGAACAAGCCCGTGGTCAAGGTGTCTGATGCGGTGCGGCTGATTGGTGTGAACAATCTGATGCCGCTGCTGTTTGGTGTTTCGCTCGCCGGCCTGTTTAACCGGGCCGACATTCCCCCCAGCCAGCGCGAATCGCTGTGGAAGAACTCGCTGCTGAAGGCGGTCGTCGCCCGTCACTTCGCGGCTCAGGAAGACCGCGAGCTTGCTGAGCCGGCGTTTCTCTGCGGGCTGCTGCAGGACATCGGCCTGCCCGTGATCCTGGCCTGCGATCCGTCGTCGGCCACTGAACTATCAATTGTCATCGATCATGATCCCGTTGCCGCCGCCACTCGCGAGCGCGATCTTTACGGTATGACGCATGGCACCGTTGCGCAGGTGATCGCCCATCGCCTCAAGCTGCCGGAACTCTTCGCCGCCGCCGCTGCCGGGCATCACGATATCGACGGGCCGACCCTTCCGCCCGGTTATGAAAAACTCGCATCGGGCCTGCGCCTGGCCGCGACGGTTCCGCACATTGCCAGCGGCGAAACACCGGGCCTGGGAGAACGCTTCGCCCGGCGGCTGCTGGAGGAACGGCCCGGCATCACGCCCGTTGCGGTCAAGCAATTAACGGTTTCGTTGCTCAAAGAATTCAATCAACTCCTTGGCATGCTCGGCGGCCGCACGCCGGCCGACAACCTGCGATTTCGCAGCTTTCTACAGGAAGTATGTGACGGCGTTGCCCGCACACTCACCAATGCCATTGGCGAATCGGTTCAGATGGTGTCGCGCCTGGAGACGCGCATCACCGAACTGGAAGGCAAAGCCGCTTCGGCGGATATCGATTCACTGACGGGGCTGATCAACCGCCGGGCATTTCTGGAACGCGCCACACAGATTTTCAAGCTGTCGAGCGAGATTCGATCGACCGTTGGCGTGGGCTTCGCCGACGTCGACGACTTCAAACGTGTCAACGACCACCACGGCCACGATGCCGGCGACGCAGCGCTTCGCGCGCTGGCCAAGGCGCTGAAGGACACGGTCGGCAAACGAGGCATTGCCGCGCGCTTCGGTGGGGATGAATTCGTGTTTCTTCTGGTTTCTGAAGGCGGCGCTCAACAGGAAGCCATCACCAACGATCTTCAGAACGTGCTGCAGCAGCAAGTGTGTAAGATCGGTGACAAGACGTTTCCTGTCAGCTTCAGTTGCGGCATTCAATGGCTGGGTGTGCCCGGACCGGATGCAGACTTTGAGGCGCATCTAAAGCAGGCCGACCAGCTCATGTACAAAGCGAAGAAAGCGGGCAAGAACCGCTGTATCGTACAGGACATTTCCCGCGCCGCCGCCTAGCTTTCACGGCTGCGGCGGTACAACGTCGGCGGGGTGCCCGTGTGCTGCTTGAACTGCCGCTTTGTCCTCCTTTCACGCATAGGATTACTTCCACGTCAGGCGAATCACCCGTAAGCTGGCGCGAACGATGCCAGCGGCTGCGGACACACCACGAAGAAGACCGTCACTCTGGGCATTGCAGGCCCGGCTAGCGCCGTACGTGTTCGTCGCGCCGTTCGTGTTGCTGTTCGTCGGCTTCATGCTCTACCCGCTGCTGCGCAGCCTGTTTTTGAGCGTTCACAAAAGCGCCGGCCCCGACGAACTGCAGTTCATCGGCATGGGCAACTTTACCTTTTTGCTGCGCGACCAAGTCTTCTGGTGGGCGGTGCTGAACACGCTGCTGTTCGCCGGCGCGTTCCTGCTCATTCAAATCCCGGCTTCGATGCTGCTGGCGATCGTGCTCAATAACCCGCGCGTGCGGTTTAGAAACGTGTTTCGTTTTGCATTCTTCTCAACGCATCTCGTCGGGTCGGTATTCGTCGCGGTGATTTTTAATGTCCTGCTCGGCGGGCGGACGGGCATCAATCAGGCCCGATCGCAAATTCGTGAAGCCTTGACCGCCGTGGCGAATTCTTCCGGTCAAGGCTGGCTCGAACGGCTGAGTCCCGGCGTGGAGCCGATCGGCTTCCTCACCGATCCGTCGTGGACCATGCCCGCCATTCTCACCGCGGCGCTTTACCTGAGCGTCGGCTATGGCATGGTCTACTTCCTTGCGGCGCTGCAGGCGGTCGACAAAGACCTTTACGAAGCCGCCGACGTCGACGGGGCCAGCCGGTGGCAACAGTTTGTCCACGTCACCCTTCCGGGCATCCGGCCGGTGTTGCTGTTTCTCATCTTGGTCGGCATGATCGGCGCGCTGCAGCTTTTCGAACTGCCCTACGTCCTCTTCGGCGGGGCGGGGCCGAATAACCGGGCGCTTACCATCGTGATGTATCTGTTCTCCAACGGTTTCGAGCAGGGCAACCTCGGCTACGCCTCCGCCATCGGATGGGCACTCGTGGTGCTGGTGGCGGCAATGTCGATCATCCAACTGCGCTTGCAGCGGGCTTCGCAAACTTAACACTCCAATGCGTTCAATCGCCATCCATTTAGTCCTTTCCGTTCTCGCGGCCGTTGCTCTGTTGCCGCTGATGTGGTTGGCTGCTGCGTCCATCAAATCCACCGCCGACCTGACGACGTTTCTGTTCATTCCATGGGAGTGGCGTGGCTGGATGCCCACGCCGTTATTTCAGCGACTAACATTCGGCAATTTCGCAAGCCTGTTTTCGCGGCAGCCATTTGGCACGTGGGTGGTGAATTCGCTATTCCTGTCCTCCGTTCATACCGCCATCGTCGTCGCGTTGAGCAGCCTCGGCGGATTTGCGCTGGCAAAGTATCGGTTCCAAGGGAAGCGCATTCTGATGGCGGTCATGCTCGGCACGATGATGCTGCCCGGCCAGGTGCTTCTTCCCAGTTCCTACGAGTTAATGGAATCGCTCGGCTGGATCGATTCATTTTTTGCCATTGTTGTTCCCGGCGCGGTGAGCGTGTTCGGCATGCTGCTGTTTATGCAGGCCATGCAAACCGTGCCGGATGAACTGATCCACGCGGCCCGGGTCGATGGTTGCAGCGAGCTGCGCATCTGGTGGGAGGTGGCGCTGCCCATTGTTCGACCGATGACCGGAGCCTATACACTCATGGCCTTTCTGGGCAGTTGGAACAGCTTCCTCTGGCCGCAAATTGTGTTGCAGGATGAACGCAAATACACGCTGCCAATCGGCCTGGCGAACATGGTGGCGACGCCGGAATATCAAACCGATTACGGCGTGCTGATGGCCGGAACCCTGCTGGCGGTTCTGCCGGTGGCGGCCCTGTTTTTCGTGCTGCAGCGCGACTTCATCGCCGGTCTGGCGAGCGGGGCGGTCAAGGGATGAACATGGAACTGAAGACCGCCTCAGCTAGCGCGCTGATTGACCGCAAAGAGGATGCTTTTCAACGCACACCTGCCCGAACTGATCGTTAGCGCAGATTCCCCGGCGCGGTCGCCGCGGCTGCCGGGGTTACGGTCGACGTTACGATGGGAGTGGAAGAAAAAGCGTCGCTGTCGGCCGCTGCGCGTCCTTCACTTCGTTCCAAGTGTTACGGTGGGCGCGAAAAAAAAAGCGCCGCAGTGCGTCGAAAAACGTAAGCCCATAAAAGGCAATCATTTACAGCAAAACGGGTCGAAGAAAACCGGGGTAAAACCGGTTCCTAACCGGTTCCTAACCGGTTCCTTTCAGTTCCTTTCCGACCAAAATCGGTACCTAACGCACTCCTTCCCGCTCTCGGCTCTCGGCTCTCCGCTCTCTGCTATCCGCTATCACTTCAGCTTCTCGAGTTAGTGGATCATTTCAGGACATTTTGTACATCGAACCACCCATCCCCACGCCGCACCGACCTGCTCCCTAACTTAACATTGCAAAATAGAAGCGCGTAACCCCTCCCCGCACTCCCGACCCTGATCCCTGTCTCCTGATCCCCGTCTCCCGCCCCCTGATTCCCGGTGCTATAAAATTGTCAAAGATCGCGCCCCACGCCGCATTCAACGCAGGACGTCATTTATAACAATAACCTAACACACATCTAAAAGTCAAGATAATTCCAAAATAATTCCGCCGGCTCATGCCGGCACTTATTCATGACACCACGTCCGACCCGCCATCGTGCCATAACTCACGATGCCCGGCGTCGCCGCCGTCGTCGCATAACGAGCCGCACGCGTGAGCACGCGGACTCCCCCGACTCGCTTCCGCTCGCGGCTGGTTTGCACGCGCCCGGCGACACGCCCACGCGGGCGTTATGTCATGGCGAAACAAAAAAACGGTAGTTGTCTCCGTGCCTGAAAAACAGTGGCTGTCCCGGTGCCTCCCAAAAAAATGCTCGCTTACGCGAAAGCCAATTCGCACAAGATTGACGGCCTTCTGGTGTACAAGGTTGATCGCGCCGCGCGA
>ENA-ORBV01005268-ORBV01005268.1-microbial-mat-metagenome-genome-assembly--contig:-NODE-5268-length-23943-cov-6.394662_pt1 | contig 23943 bp, 24 predicted proteins | sample MGYA00237777_ERZ505514 | MGnify/ENA primary metagenome ERZ505514 (study PRJEB26160, sample SAMN06269048) | microbial mat metagenome | isolation source: Oligotrophic lake microbial mat | place... | reverse complement strand
GCCAAAATAGTGTCATCACCACCCAGTCACCCTGGGGCCTCAATCCGCCGCTCAAAACTAATATTCAATAGAATCAACAACTCCCGGGTTCGTTTCGTAAACTACCCACAACCCTGAATCCTCCCGCTTGCCCGCGAATCTAAGACTGTAGTAGTCTGGTATCTGAACTAGGAGATTCCCGTCAATGTTGCAACTTACCGAAAAAGCTGTCGAAAAAGTACACGAAATTCTCAGCGCCCAGGAACCCAAGCCCGCTGGCCTCCGGATCGCCGTCGTCGGTGGTGGCTGTTCCGGCTTTAGCTACTCCATGGCTTTCGAGAATGCCCCCGGGATGCTCGATAAGACCTACCGCTTCGGCGACCTCGCCGTCTATGTTGACCAAGCCAGCCTTCTTTACCTCGATGGCGCCGAAGTCGACTACGTCGAAAACCTGGAAGGTGCCGGTTTCAAGTTCGGTAACCCCCAAGTCAAATCCACCTGTGGCTGTGGCAGCTCCTTTAGTGTCTAAACCTTAGTTTTTCTTCCGCAAGCACCCCGCAAAAACTCCGCCCTCGGGCGGAGTTTTTGCTTTTCGGGACCCTCCCGGACCCCTCCCGCCCCCCAAAGAACAGACTTTGGTACGGGTCGACCAGCCATTCGCAGACCGTCAAGGCCACTGTGTGGTTACCGTCGCGCTGAGATTAATCAATTTTAATTCACACTCCGCACTCACGCCGAGCCTCCGCTGTTCCCAAGCTGAACCTTTATTTTGTTACCTGAGTGCCATCTTCAATCCATAAAGTGTTGCATTAAGCGACGTTTTCGGTGAGATCTCCCTGCAAACTGGTGAGGGTCAGAGGGTCCGGGTAGGGGGGTACCATATCCCGTTACGGTACTAAGTGAGATAGCGTGGTTATCCCGATGAAGTGGAATGGCTTACACCCCAACGGGCCATTACGGAATAAGTGTTGACACTAGTGGTGGTGCATGATAAATTTGCACTGAGCCGGAATCTGTCGCCGGTTCGAAATCACATTTTTGTCCGGAGGATTCTACTTTGCGCTCACTCTCAATTTTCACCCTTCTGCTTGCGTCGGCTTCTTTTGCCAGCGCCACCGTTGTTAATTTCAACTGTCAACTTGACGCTCCCGCTATCACGCTCGGCGCTTTGGTTGGCGGCGGAGCCACTTCCGTTATCTGCGGTGGCTTCACTGCTCCCGCCCTCAACGAGATCACCAACTTCACGCTTCGCTTCAACGGTTCTTTCCAGGATGGTGACGACACTACGAACAAGACCGTCGGCTACGCTGTTACCACCTCCAATGCTTTCGGCAGCATCCCGAATGTCAACTTTATGGGTACCGACGTCGGTGTGTATGCCAGCAACACGTTCGTCAACCAAGTCGGTCTACAACTCGCGAGCATCGCGCAGTTTCAGGTCAACGTCGCCACCACCACTGGCAACCTGATCCCGAATAGCGCTTCGTACTCGGTTCGCGGCACCTACACCTACGAGCTGACCCCGACCAACGGCCCCGAAATCCCCGAGCCTTCCACCCTCGCCCTCGTGGGCGGTGTGTTGGTTCTCGCGGGCATCCGCAAGTTCCGCAGCTAAGCCTCTGGTTTAGTTTGAAAAAGGGCCGGGCGAAAGCCCGGCCCTTTTTGTTTCTTCTTGGAGGTATCCTGGAAGGATGACGGTTGATACTGTCTTTGAGGTGCTGGTGGACAATCTTCTAGGTTCTATGCGCCGTCTGCACGATGCCCTTTCGGCGGATGGCATTCCCTACGAAGTAGTAGGCGGAATGGCTGTCTTCCTCCACGTCGAGCGCATCGATCCGGAGTTGGCCCGCCTTACCCGCGATATCGACGTCAGCGTACGCCGCGTAGACTTGGAACGAATCTGCGCCGCCGTCGCGCCCTACGGCCTCGTCTACCGGCGCGTCGCCGAAGTCGATATGCTGGTAGATAAGATTGAGCCGAAGGCGAGCAAAGCCATCCACCTCCTGATGGCCGGTGAAAAGGTCCGCCCCGATAGCCCCGAGCCGACGCCGGAACTCGGTACCGGCGAAATGATCATGGGCGCCCGCATCACGTCCATTAACCACTTATTGACCATGAAGCTCACCAGTTTCCGCTTGAAGGACCAAGTGCACATCCAGGATTTGGATGGCGCCGGGCTGATCACGCTGAGTATGGAAGCGGCTCTCTCGCCGCTCTTGCGAGAGCGGTTGGCCCAGGTAAGGGCCTCAGAATAAGCGATTTAACGGGGTGAGGCAGACGGTGAGGCGGGGAATTCCCGGTAGCCCGATTCCATACCGTAGACCCGGACGGTCCTCCGGACGGGCACTGGAGCCGGAGTGGGCGAGGGCAATATTACGGGAGCCGGGGGGCGTTGTTCGGCGACTACGGACAGTGGCAGACCCTGCTTAAAGGCCGCCTGCAGATTCTCCATGCTGCCACGCATCTGGATCCGCACGCTGGAGCCATTGGGGTGTATTTCCAAGGCCTTCGCCATCTCCGCCCAGCTCTTCTGGCCGGCCGGCGTCTTCTGCATGTCGCCCTCGAAGCGCCGGTAAAGGCTCATCAGCTGATCGGCGGCGGCTTTCGAGCGCAGGTTGAGCCCCAAGTCCATCGATAGCTCGTCGCGGAAGGAGACGCCCATGGAGAAGGAACGCAAGTTGTCGAAGATATTCTCAATCTCGGACAGCATGCCTTGATTTTTCATGGAACCGCGCGGCTTCATCGCGTAGACCGGGGCAGGCGAGCCCACCATCCAGAAATCATTGGCCGCCGCCAGTTCCTTAGCCCGGCCGATGACCGGGCTCTCCAAGGCGTCCTCGCCCTTGAGGCGTAAGGCGGCCCCGCGCATCGACTCTTCGTCGCCCAGCATGATGGTGCGGCGGTCGACAAGTTGGGCGACGACCTTGGCCTGCCCCGCAAGCAGCTTCATCATGTCGCCGCTGTCGAAGTTGCCACGGAGTAAGATGACGCCCATCGGCTCACCAGAAGGGCGGCCCTTAACGTACTTGCTGCGCACGGAGACGTAGATCTCCTCGACGTCTTCGAGCATGCGCAGGCGGTCACCATTCATGCCACCGAAGCCGCCTAAGGCTTCGCGCAAAGGTGCCCCGGCCGGGGAGGTGACCAGGCTTTTCAGGTTGAAGCCCATCAGCATGTCCGCCGAAGGATGGGCAAATCGCCAATCCACCTGAGCCGATAGGACGCCGGAAATCAGCAGCAAGGAAGAGAGAATGCGCAGCATATTTCCACCTTACGTGCCCCCGTCGCCGAAGCCCATCGGGCGAAGACCTTAAAGCGCGCAGATTCGGTAAACTAGAACGATGAAGGCCTCTGAAGTGCGGCGCTCCGTTTGCGCGCTCGATTGCCCCGATGCCTGCGCCATGTTGGTGCACATTGAGGATGGGCGCGCCACCAAGGTGGAAGGGGATCCCGATCATCCCGTCACCCGCGGCTTCCTCTGCGGTAAGGTCGCGCAGTATTTGGAGCGCGAGTATCACCCGGAACGCTTGCAGTATCCGCTGCGCCGGGTGGGCAAAAAAGGGGAGGGCCGCTTCGAACGGATCAGTTGGGAGACGGCGCTCGACACGATTGCCCATCGGCTGCAGGCGTCCGTGGCTCAGTATGGCTCCGAGAGTATTCTGCCTTATAGCTACGGCGGCAATATGGGCTTCCTAAATGGTGGCAGTATGGACCGCCGCTTCTTCCATCGCCTGGGCGCTTCCCGGCTCGACCGGACGATCTGCGCCACCGCCGGCGCGACGGCGCTAATGGAAGCGCTGGGGGCGAAGACCGGCACGGAGCCCGAGCAGTTCGTCCACGCGAAGCTGATTCTGGTGTGGGGTGCCAACGTCCACGGAACCAGCATTCACCTGTGGCCCTTTATTGTGGAAGCTCGCCGCCGCGGTGCCAAGCTGATTACGATCGACCCGGTGCTCACCAAGACCGCCGAACTGGCCGACCAGCACTTGTTCATCAACCCGGGCACCGATCTGGCGCTGGCGCTGGGCCTGATGCACGTGATCCTCGCCGAAGGGCTGGAGGACAAGGAGTATATCGCGCGGCACACCGCCGGTATCGTTGAGCTGACGGCCCTGGCTCAGGAGTATCCGCCCGATCGGGTGGCCGAACTGACCGGCATTGCCGCGGCGGACATCATCCAACTGGCGCGTGACTATGCCACCACCCGCCCGGCCGTGATTCGGGCGAACTATGGCCTGCAACGCAGCGAGCGCGGGGGCCGCGCCATGCAGGCGATCGCTTGCCTGCCGGCGCTCACCGGCTCCTGGAAAGACGTCGGCGGTGGCTTCTGCTTGTCGACGTCGGGGGGCTTTACAGTGGATCGGGCGGCGCTTGAACGGATTGACCTGGAGCCGCATCCGACGCGCCTGGTGAATATGTCGCTGCTCGGCGAGGTGTTGGCTGGGAAGAGTGTCCACGCGATGGTGGTTTATAACTCGAACCCCGCGGCGGTGGCGCCGAATACGAACCGGGTTCGCGAAGGGCTGTTGCGGGAGGATCTCTTTACCGTGGTGCTGGAGCAGTTCCGCACCGACACGGCGGATTATGCCGATATCGTGCTGCCGGTGACGACGTTCCTCGAGAATACTGACCTCTACTTCGCCTACGGCCACTATCATATGCAGATGGCCCGGCCGGCGTTGGCGGCTCCGGGCGAGTGCAAGAGCAACGTCGAGATCTTCCGGCTGCTAGCGGCGCGGATGGGCTTCACCGACGCCTGTTTCGGCGATACGGACGATGACCTGATCCGGCAGGCGCTGGCGAGCGGCCACCTTTATCTCGACGGCATCACGCTTGAGAAGCTGGATGCGAAGGGCTCCATCCGGCTCAATGTGGCACCGGAAGGGCAGCCGTTTCAGCCGCATGCGAATGGCGGCTTCCTGACGGCATCGGGTAAGTGCGAATTTAAGGCCCAGACGCTGGCCTATGTGCCGCCGGTGGAAAGCCGGCAGGGCGACGTTGGGTTGCGCACGCGGTTTCCGCTGGAGCTGATCAGCTCAAAGAATAACGACAGCATGAACTCGACGTTCGGCAATCGCGACAAAGTGGACGAACAGACGGCGCGGGCTTTTCTGCATCCTGAGGATGCGGCCGCCCGGGGAATCGCAGTAGGGGATACGGTGCGGGTGTTTAACGAACGCGGTAGTTTGCGGCTGACGGTGGAGGTTGGGCCCAAGGTCCACCGCGGAGTGGTGCGGGTGCCGGCGGTGCGGTGGGGCAAGAAAGCGGGGGATGCGCAGACGGTGAACGTGCTGACCTCGGAGCGGCTGACCGATATCGGGGCCGGGGCGACGTTCTATAGCTGCCTGGTAGAGGTGGAAAAGTGCGGGGATTGATCCCCGTCCCTGGCGAAGCGGCCTCCCGCTTCGTGACGATGGTGGCGGTGGCGGCGATGCTGACATCGTCGTCCGGATGCCGGCGAGGCAACAAGCAGCCGGCGACGATTGAGCCGGGGGTGGCGTTGGCATCCACGGTGCAGGTCGCCGATCCACGTTTTTCCGTGCAGTTGGTGAAGGGCTTTCACGAAGTGGAGAGCGGCGCCTGGCGCTGGACGATGGGCCGGTTCGCGGTAAACCTGCAGCCGCCCGTTTCGGCCGCAACCAAGGGGGCCTTGCTGGTGATGAAGTTCACGATCCCCGAGATCATCATCAAGACGAATAAGGATGTCACCATCAACGCCACAGTGAATGGCGAACGGCTGGCGCCGGTGTCCTACGGCAAGGTGGGCGACTATTTATTGAAGCTCAGCGTGCCGGCCAAGGTGTTAAATGGCGACGCGGTGCGCTGTGAGTTTGTGCTCGATAAGACGCTGCCGCCGTCCACCGCCGATCAACGGGAATTGGGCGTGATTGTGGCTTCGATTGGCTTACAAAGGAAACCCTAACTATGCTGGATGAACATGAGTTTCGCCGTCATTGCGACGAGGCTTTGGACGAGCTCTTCAAGGCCCTGAACCGCGCCACGGCGGACCACGATTTCGATCCGGATATGGTGAGCGGCGCCCTGCAGATTGCCTTCGATGAGCCGCCGGGGAAATTTGTGGTGAGTCCGCAGACGCCGGTGCGCCAGGTGTGGGTGTCGGCGCATTCGCGGAGCTTCAAGCTCGACTGGAATGCCGAACGGCAGGCGTTTGTGTTAGGGGATACCGGGCAGAGCTTGAAGGAGATGATCGGCGCGGCGATGGCGACGCATTTGGGCGAAGCTGTCACCCTGTAATGCCGGGCGTCTATCTCTCTTATCCTTTTTGCGCGCAGAAGTGCACTTACTGTAACTTTGCCTCGGGAGTCTTTCCGAAAGAGTTAGAGCCGCGTTATCTTGAGAAACTGGAGGCCCAGTTAACGGAGACGGCTTGGACGTGGAATCCGGAGACCGTCTATTGGGGCGGTGGTACGCCCAGCTTGATGCCGCTTGAGTGGCTGGCGCGCTTGCACGCGAAGATTCCGGGGCGGCCTTGGCTCGAAGCGACGATGGAGGCGGCGCCGGGCTCTTTGACGGACCAACGCATCGTGGGTTGGCGCGAGGCGGGCATCACGCGGGTGAGTTTGGGGGTGCAGAGCTTTGTGCCCCAGGAGATCGCGCGAACGGGCCGGAAACACTCGGCGGCGATCGTGGAAGATGAAGTGCGGCGGTTGCGCGCGGCGGGACTTACTAGCTTTAATCTCGACTTGATTGCCGGCTTGGCCGGGCAGACGCGCGAGAGCTGGGGCGCGTCTCTGGATTGGATCGAAAGACTAAGTCCGCCGCATGTGTCGGTGTATATTTTGGAGGTCGACGAAGATAGCCGTTTGGGGGCGGAGATGTTACTCGGCGGAGTGCGCTACGGGGCCAGCGACGTACCTTCGGAAGAGTTAATTGTCGAGTTATACGAAACAGCGGTTGAGCGCCTGAAGACGATGGGAATTGAGCGCTACGAGATCTCGAATTTCGCCCGGCCCGGCCACGAAAGCCGGCATAACTTGAAGTATTGGAAACTGGAGCCCTACTTAGGCTTCGGCGCCGATGCCCACTCTTTCGATGGCGGCGAGCGTTGGCAGAATCTCGAAGGAGTCAGTGAGTATCTGACGCAAGGAGAACTGGAGCGCGAGCCGGCGCACCCGGAGCAGGAGCGTTTCTTTGTGGGTTTGCGTTTGACGGAGGGACTTACTCCGACGGCGCAGGAGTGGTCCCAACACGCGGAGGCGATTGAGCGGTTTGTGGGGATGGGGTTACTCGAGAAATCCGAGGGGCGTTTGCGGCTAAGTTCGCGGGGGGTGTTGCTGTCGAATGACGTGTTTCAGGAGTTCTTGACTTAGACCGGATTGAGACAGCAATCGATCCCAGCCGCGGATAAATCTATTTGCGCTTGCGCACGCAGCCAGGGAAGAGCTTCTTCAACTTTTCGACTTTGGGGTCGGAGACGTTGACGATGTAAGGGTTCGAGCGGTTATTCGCCGAGTAATTCTGGTGGTAACTTTCCGCCGTGTAGAACTTCTCGAGCGGCACCACCTGGGTGACGATCGCTTTCTTGAAGACGTGCGCGTTGTCTAACTGCTTGATGTAGGCTTCGGTTACTTTCTTTTGCTCGTCGTTCGCATAGAAGATAGCGCTGCGGTATTGCGTGCCGGTGTCGGGGCCTTGGCGGTTTAGCGTGGTGGGGTCATGCGCGACGCTGAAGAAGATCTTGAGGAGTTGGCCGTAGCTAGTCTTGGTGGGGTCGAAGGTAATCAGTACCGCTTCGGCGTGCTTAGTGGCGCCGCCCGAAACGATATCGTACTTGGCGTTTTCCTTGGTATCGCCGGAGTAGCCGGAGATCACGTCGTCCACGCCTTCCATGATCTCAAAGACCGCTTCGACGCACCAAAAGCAGCCGCCGGCAAAAACGGCGGTTTGCTTGGCGGTAGAGGGCTTCATGTTCAAGGCGGGGTCGGGAAACGTGGCGTCGACAGCCAAGAGGGGCAAAGTGAGCAAAGCGAACAAAGCGATGTGCATACTCTCATTCTAGAGGCGAATCGGCCCCCGCGAGGGGCGTGTTACCTTAACAGCCATGCGCATCGTCTTGCCCCTGCTCGCCCTGGTTCTGTTAAGCACCTGTCAACGCCCCGAAGAAGAGTACGACTTGATCATCGCCGGCGGCTCGGTGCTCGATGGCGAGAATCATCCGGCCGTCAATACCGACATCGGCGTGCGCGGCGCCAAGATCGCCAAGATCGGCCCATTGGGCAGCGCCTCGGCCAAGCAACGTATCGATGCCCGCGGCCTCACCGTCACGCCCGGCTTTATCGATGGCCACTCGCACTCCGACTATTCGATGCTGCGCGAGCCCAAGGGCGAAAGCATGATCCGCCAGGGCGTCACCACGCAGATCATCGCCGAAGGGCCCTCCGCAGGTCCCGTGCGGCCCGACAAACGCGGCCTCGAAGTGGAAGGCATCAAAGTCGACTGGACCACGCTCGGCGGCTATTTCGCCCGCCTCCAGAAGCAAGGCATCGCCACCAACATCGGCTCCTACGTCGGCCAAGGCCAGATCTGGACCTACGTCATGGGCGACACCTTCAACAAAGCCACGCCTGCCGAACTCGAAGCCATGAAGAAGCTGATCACCGAGGCCATGGACGAAGGCGCCTTCGGCCTCTCCTCCGCCCTGATGCTGCCGCCGGCCAACATCGCGCACACGCCGGAACTCGCACAGATGGCCTCGGCTGTCGCGCCCGGCCACGGCATCTTCTCCTCGCACATTCGCGACGAGGGTGAGACGGTGCTGGACGCGGTGCGCGAAGCCATCGAAGTCGGCCGCCTCGCCAAAGTGCCCGTAGACGTCATCCACCTGAAGATCGCGCACCAGAAGCTGTGGGGGCGGATGAACGAAGTGGTCGCTGTGATCCAGAAGGCGCGCGACGCCGGGCAGACCGTCACCGCGAATGTCTATCCGTACACCGCCGGCCAGAACAGCCTGGTCTCCATCGTGCCGCCCTGGGCCCACGAAGGCGGGCGAGAGAAGCTGCTCGCCCGCTTGCGCAATCCGGTGGACCGCGCGCGCATGCACCGCGAAGTGCTCAGCGGCTTGCCTGACTGGTACAACCACTACCTCGCCGTTGGCGGCGATTGGTCCCGCATGTTGCTCGTCTCCTTAAAGAGCGAGCGCTTCAAGCGATTCCAGGGCAAGCGCATGAGCGACCTGATCGCGGCCGAAAAGAAGGACCCTATTGAGACCATGTTCGAAGTGATTCTCGAAGAGAAAGGCCAGACGCCCACCGTCTTCTTCCACCACAGCGAAGAGGACATGCGCGTGGCCTTAAAGCAGCCCTGGACCTCCATCGGCTCCGACGGCGCGGCGGTCAACCCCGACGGGCCCACCGGCGTGCCCCATCATCATCCGCGCTACTACGGCACCTTCCCGCGCATTCTGGGGAAATACGTGCGCGAGGACAAGGTGCTCACCCTGCCCGAAGCGGTCTACAAGATGACCGCCCTGAACGCGGAGAAGCTGGGCATCAAGGATCGTGGCCGCCTGAAGGAAGGCCTCGCCGCCGACATCACCTGTTTCAACGCCCGCATGGTGCTCGACCAGGCGACATTCGAAAAGCCGAAGCAGTATCCGATTGGGATTCCTTATGTGATCGTGAACGGACAGATCGTCCTGGATCGAGGCCGCCATACGGGCAACCTGCCAGGGCAGATCGTGTACGGGGCGGGAAAGAAGCAATAGCCAAAAAGAAGGGGTGAGCGGCGAAGGAGCGTTGCATCTTCGAACACTCTGCCACTCACCCACAGAATCCGAACGCCAGATGCGAGCTGGCAATCGGGGAGGACTACTTGCTACTACCTATAAGTGGTTATCGCGAGGCATTCCTCTCACTTATTTTTCACTTATTTTTCATGATGATGAAAAAAAAGGCGGCCACTCCGACTAAGTGAGGCGTTTTGCGATAGCGGGGAGAAAGCTCTGTCCGGCGGAAAGCTGAACGCCGAAGTTTTCGGCCACCGTTTGCCCGATATCCGCCAAGCTGGCCCGCGTGCCAAGGTCCACTCCGGCCTGGGCCGAAGGGCCATAACAAAGCAGCGGCGTGTACTCGCGCGAGTGATCCGTGGAGGCCGTGGTGGGGTCGCAGCCATGGTCGGCGGTGAGAATCAGCAGGTCGTCCGCGGCCAGTTTCCTTAGTAAGTTCGGCAGCCACTGGTCGGCGGCTTCGAGCGCGCGGGCATATCCTTCGACGTCACTGCGATGGCCATACAGAGAGTCGAAGTCGACTAAGTTGACGAAGATCAGCCCGCTCACCGTATGTTCGAGCGCGGCCAAAGTCTTGGCCATACCGTCGGCATTCGACTGGGTCTTATCGCTCACCGCAATACCCCGGCCCAGGAAGATATCCGCGATCTTGCCGATGCTGTGCACCGCCACGCCCTGGGCAGCGAGTAAGTCGAGTAACATGCCAGCCGGCGGAGCCACCGCATAGTCGTGCCGATTCGCCGTCCGCGTGAACGCCCCAGGCGTGCCCAGAAAGGGCCGGGCAATCACCCGGCCCACTTCGTGCTGGCCATGCAGCAAGCCGCGCGCGATCTCGCAATAGCGGTAGAGTTCGGCGAGCGGAACTACCTCTTCGTGCGCCGCAATCTGAAAGACACTATCGGCCGAAGTGTAGACAATCGGCTGGCCCGTGCGGACATGCTCCTCACCCAACTCCTTCAGGATCTCCGTGCCGGACGCCGCCTTGTTCCCCAACGTGTCCCGGCCAATGGCCGCTTCGAAGGCCTGCATCAGCTCGGCGGGAAAGCCCTGCGGGTAGAGCGGAAACGGCTTAGCTAAATGGATGCCCACCATCTCCCAATGGCCCGTAGTCGTATCCTTGCCGGGCGAAGCCAGCGCGCACTTGCCGTAATTGCCCATGGGCGCGGCGTCGGGCGGCAGTCCGGCAAAAGGGCGGATGTTGCCCAGCCCCAGCCGGCACAGGTTCGGCAACGCCAGCGGCCGTTGGCGCGCAATATTGCCCAGCGTGTCGCTATCCAGCGGACCATCGTAAGCCAGCGCATCGGGCATCTTGCCAATGCCCACGCTATCGAGCACGATCCACACGACGCGCCGGAAGGTCATTCGGCGAGCGCCTGCTCAATCCGTTCGGCCAACATGTCCACAAACCGGTCGGCGATAAAGCCGTTCATCCGGCTCACCAGTGCGCCCCGCGTGTTGAAGATCATCGTCGTGGGGATGGAGTTCACCTTCAGCAGATTGCTTAAGCCATCGTCGAACCACACGGTTTTCGCCCACTTGTTCGATTCGAGGAAGGGCTTCACGCCGTCACGCTCCTCGTCGGTGTTCAGATTTAGAAAGACCACCTTCGGGTTGTGCTTGAAGCGCTCTTTCACCTGTTCGTACAGCGGCTGCTGCGCACGACAGGGTCCGCACCAGGTGGCCCAAAAATCGAAGACCACTACTTTGCCCTTCAGGTTCTTGAGCTGCAGTTTTTCGCTCGTCAGGCCGGAAAGCGTAAATTCGAGTGGGTTGTCGACGCCAAAGTTGGGGTCCACTTGGCGCAGCGCGGCGCGGCGTTGTTCGCCGGCCTTGCTCGCGCGGTCGAACGCCTTTAGCACTTCGTCGCCCAAGCCAGCTTGGCTGCTTTTCCACTTCTGATAGATCTCGCCCATCTCTTTGCGCACACGGTCACGATCCTCGCCGTCCAAAGCGAAAGCGTCCGCAAAGCGCGCGACCGCGTCGGCCGGGCGATTCAGCTTGGCGTAGGTACGGCCCAGGAACTGCGCCGCGTCCGACGCCGCGTCCAGCTTGAAGCTAGCTTCGGCCTTCTCGATGGCCGCCATACTCTGGCCTTGCACTTCGAGCGCCTGTCCCCAAACCAGATTGGCCTTGGCGAGGCTCTCATTCAAATCGGAGAGCAGCTTGGCCTGCTCACGCGGTGACCCTTGCTTCTCCTTGGCCGCGATCTTCAACTGGTCCACCAGCTGTTCGGCATAAACAGCGGCGCGCGCGGCACTGGGCTTGTCGCCCGCTTCCACCAGCGCCTGGGCCACGGCCACCATCACCTGCGGGTCGTTGCGATCTTTCTTGAGGATGCGTTCGCCATAATCGATAATGCGCTTGCGGTCCTCGGCCTGAATCGAGCTCTTCAAAATCGCCCGCTCGATCTCATCGCGGCGGCCGGTCTGCGGGTACTTCTTTAGGTGACTTTCGAGCGCGCGCAGAAACTCGACGGGCGAGTTACCGGCCTCGCCCAAGGATTGCCTCAAAACCTGTTGTTCGTCATCGGCGGCGGATGGCTTGGGCGCGTCCTGCGCCCAGAGCAGGGCGGCGAGGCTGAAGATCAGAGCGAGTTTCACGGTTTCCCCTTGGCAGTATTCTCGGGCTTCACAGCGGCCGCGGGCGGCGGATTGCGAAAGACTTCGGCCAACGATGCGGCACGCTCTCGCGCCACGTTCATGTAGCTCGAATTCTTGGCCACGCGGTCCAGCAGCGGCAGGTATTGCGGCCAAGCCACCAGCCGCTTGCGATCATATGCCGCTTCCAGTTGCAGCAGTGCTTTGAAGACGCCCAGCTTGTCGTATTTCACGGTGCGCTCCAGCGAGAAAAAGAGCATCTCGCTTTCCGTAATGCGCTCGAACCAATCCTGCAGCTTATTGGCGTCCAGGTCCTGGGAGTAATTGAACTTTTGCTCGTTCTTCTTCCCGTCGCCTTCCCAGCGATAGGTCTTTTCGCCCATAAAGGCGACTTTCAAGCCGGACTCGAGCGGCCGGTCAAAGTGCCCCAGCTTCTCGGCCAAGGCAAAGATCTCCGCCATCTCACTGGGCTCGAGCTTTAGCTTCACGGGCTGTTCGTCATCCACGGCTTCTTTATAAATGACGTCGCCCGACAGACTTAGTTGCAAAGAGACATAAGCCGGCACCGAGTTTGGGAAGCTTTTGGAATAAAAGATGGTGCCATCGGCCACCGAAAGCAGCAGCAGCAATAAGTTCATCATGCCACCCCCATCTTCAACTGGCTCGCCAAATGATTCCCGTGGCAGATCGCCACCGCCATCGCGTCCGCCGCATCTTCCTTGGCCACCACGGCCAGTTCCTCGGGCGTCCGCAACTGCAACAAGCTCTGCACCATCAACTGCACTTGGCTTTTCTCCGCGCGGCCATACCCCACCACGCTCATCTTCACTTCCAGCGGAGAATACTCACCCAGCGGCAGGCCGGCTTCGGTAACCGCCAGCATCGCCACGCCCCGCACATGCGCCAGCTTCAGCGTGCTCTTCACATTCACCGCGTGAAAGACCTCTTCAATCGCCGCCGACGTCGGCCCATGCAGCGCCATCACGTCGCGCAGACCTTGGGCAATCGAGCACAGCCGTGAAGCCAAAGGCAATTTAGGACTGGTGACAATCACACCCGCCGCCACCAGCCGGTGCTGGCGCGCGTGGCAATCCACCACCGCGAAGCCGGTGCGCTCGGTGCCGCAATCGATGCCGAGCACACGCATCGCGCCGATTACTCCAGATCCTGCTCGTCGATGTCGAAGTTGGCGAACAGGTTCTGCACGTCGTCGTTGTCGTCGAGCGCGTCGTAAAGCCGCATCATCTGCCGCGCCTGCACGCCTTCCACCTTGATCAGGTTCTCCGGCACATAGGCGATCTCCGCCGAAAGGGTGGGAATCTTCGCCTTCTGGATCGCTTCGAGCACGATGTCATGCGCCGCCGGTTCCGACAGCACCATCCAGGTCTCGCCGTCGTCACGCAGATCCTCGCCGCCGGACTCGATGACGAGGTCCATCAGCTTATCTTCCGCCGCGTGCTCTTTCTCGATGGCAATCGTGCTGCGGCGCTTGAACATCCAAGCCACCGAACCCGGCTCGCCCATGTTGCCGCCATTTTTCGAGAAGATGCTGCGCACGTCGCTCACGGTGCGGTTGCGATTATCGGTCGCCGCCGCCACCAGCACGGCCACGCCGCCCGGCCCGTAGCCTTCGTACATCACTTCCTCGATGGTGGCGCCTTCGAGTTCACCGGTGCCGCGCTTAACGGCGCGGGCAATATTGTCGGCCGGCATCGATAGGCTTTTAGCCGCCACAATGGCCGTGCGCAAGCGCGCATTCGCCGCCGGGTCGCCGCCATTGCGGGCCGCGATCACGATTTCCTTGATCAGCCGGGTGAAGACCTTGCCGCGCTTCGAATCGAGCGCCGCTTTTTTGTGCTTGATAGTATGCCACTTGGAATGGCCAGACATGTTGGGACGGTATCCTTGCGCGGCCGCGTACTTCGGCCTGAATTTGAGGATAGCAGAGGCATCCGGGCGGCTCAAGCCGGGCCTCGCCAGCCCCCGATGCCAATCGGGGGGTTAACGACCGCTCCTTCGCATCATCGCCAGCCGCTCATACGCAAGGCCCTCGCACAAAACCCGATCCGCTCTGATACAGTCTCCATCATGAGACTCGCCGCCTGCCTCTACCTCCTCCCTCTCCTCGCCTTAGCCACCGAAAGAGGCGAAGAGATCCGCCTTTGGCCCAACGGCGCCCCTGGCTCCGAAGGCGTCACCGCCCCGGAACTGTCGACGCCGGCCAAGGCTGCCAAGTACGCCAAACTCCCCGGCGCCTTTACCGAGACCCATTACCCCTCCGTCTACGTCTTCCTCCCCGCCAAAGGCAAAGCCACCGGCGCCGCGATGGTCGTCGCCCCCGGCGGTGGCCACCGCCAACTCGTCATCGAAAAAGAAGGCTGGGAATTCGCCGACTGGCTCAATGACCACGGCATCGCCGCCTTCGTCCTCAAGTACCGCCTCGCCAAGGCCAAGGACTCGAAGTATAGCCTCGGCAAAGAGGTCCACGCCGACGCCGCCCGCGCCGTCCGCCTCGTCCGCAGCCGCGCCACCGAATTTGGCGTCGACCCCACCCGCATCGGCTTCATCGGCTTTTCCGCCGGTGGCGAGGTGGGCGGCATGATCGGCACGCGCTACGACTCGGGCCTCGCCAACTCGCCCGACCCCATCGAGCACGCCAGTTCCCGGCCCGATTTCAACGTCCTCGTCTATCCTTACTACCGCCCCGGCTCGGTTCCCGCGCGCACCGCCACGCCGCTTGAACCCATCCTGCCCAACGCCGAGTTTCCTCTGGCCGCCGATACGCCGCCCGTCTTCATGGTCTGCACCACCGACGATCCTTCGCACGTCGCCCCCACCGTGAAGTTCTACCTTGAGCTACTCGAGCGCAAGATCCCCACCGAGATGCACATCTACGACTACGGCGAGCACGGCTTCGGCTTGCGGCCAACGAAGAAGCCGGGGGCCCCGGTAGAGTCCTGGCCCGCGCGACTATCCGAGTGGCTCGCCTTCCGGGGGATTAGCCCAGCCATTCCCGGATCTGCGCGCCCGTAAGATTCCCCCCGCAGAGAATCGTCGCGACCGCCTGCCCCGCAAAATCACCCGCCGCGATCGCCGCCACTCCCGCTGCTCCCGAAGGCTCAATCTCGAGCCCGGTGTGCCGATGAATCAGCCGCATCGCCTCCACAATCTGCGCATCCGACACCGAGCGCACCTCATCCACCGTCCCGCGCATATCGGCCACCGCCTCGGCAATCGGCACCCGCACCGCGATGCCATCGGCAATGGTCTCGGCGGAAACACGGTCGATGGCCGTAGCCGCCGCAAACGACCTCTGCATCGCGTCAGCCCCTGCCGCGCACACGCCAATGATCCGCGTGGCCGGGCTGGCCGCCTTCGCCCATCGCCCGATCCCGGTCACCAACGCCCCATTGCCCACCGGAACGACAATGGCATCGAGGGCCAGCCGCGGCGTTAACAACTCCACCGCGATCGACCCCGCCCCCTCCGAGATCTCCGGCTCCAAACCGTCCTCCACCATCCATGCGCCCGTCGCCGCCGCGTGACTTCTCGCGGCCTCCTTCGCCGCATCGAAGTCCGCCCCCGCCAACCGGACCTCGGCCCCAAACTGCCGCATCCGCTCGATCTTCAACGGATTCGCGTTTGTCGCCGCATAAACCACCAGCGACCGGCCCCGCGACCGCGCCGCATAAGCCAGAGCCTGCCCCCAATTACCCGCACTCGCGCAGACCAGCGGACGCTCATCGCCCCGCGCCATGGCTTGGGCCAGAAAAAAGTCCGCCCCGCGGCCCTTAAAGCTGCGAATCGGATTCACCGTCTCCACCTTCAGCGTCACCCGGCAACCCAAAGCCGCACTCAGCGACTCGCACTCAAACTGCGGCGACCCGCGGAAAACCGGGTCAATCGTCGTGGCCGCGCGCGCGATCCGCTCGAGCGAAAGCCGCGACTGCGGCCGCCCAACAGCCACCAATTCACCGTGCCGCGCGATCGGCTGCACCGCATCCGGGCCATAAGCGCGCTCCGTCATCAGAATGCCGTCCAAATGATCCACCTCGTGCTGCACTAACTCAGACAAGTCCGCCGTCAGTTCACTCCACACGCGCGCGCGTCCAGCCTCATCCTGAAAGCGAAGCATCAGGCTCTGGTGCCTTTGTACGCGCACAATCCGATCCGGAATACTCAAACAGTCGTCCCACACTTCGAACAGTTCTGGACTGCGCCACACAATCTCCGGATTCAGCAACGCTAACGGGCCCGCCCCCAGGTTCATCACGATCACGCGCTTCAAGATGCCCACCTGCGGCGCAGCCATCGCCCGCCCAAAACCTTTGGCCTGCCGAAAGTCGTCGAGCGTGGCATGCATGGCGGCTAACTCACGGTCCAAAGCGGGGTCCGGAAACACGACCGCGTTGCACCGCTCCAGCAGAATCGGGTCACCGATCGTCCGGATGGGAAGTGGCTGCATCCGCATCACCGCAAACCACCCTTCCCTGCGTCGCCGCTCGCCTCACCCCGTCCCATCGCCGCCAACCCAACGAGTAAGTGCCTAACGAACATCGTAAGTGTGAATCTCCTGCCCCAGCAGATACTTATCGAACCAAGCCACAATATGCTGCAACCGCTCCACTCGGTGAGTCGGCTTACCGGAGCGCGATAACTCATGGGACTCCCCAGGAAAGCGCACCATCACCACCGGCTTCTTCAAATACTTCAGCGCCCGGAACATCTGCTCCCCGCCCGCCGCCGGAGGCGTGCGTAAGTCCGCCTCACCCTCAATCAACATCAGGGGCGTCTTAATCTTCTGCACATGCGTAATCGGCGAGCGCTCCACCACCCACAGGTGCGGACGGCGATCCGGATCCGCATAGCCGCTACCATTGGTCCGATAGGCCGCACGATATGGACGCGTTTTCGCAGCGAAGCCCCGGAGGAACCCTGGTGCGAAGGCGCCCGTCTTCTCCGAAACGCCGGCCAAGCCGATGTCGCGGTCGAGCTCACTAACAACAAACTCGCCACCAGCGTGCGCATTTACTCCACCATCGGCTCAAAGAGTCCGAACGCGTACACATCGCTCGCCGAGCAGATCGCCACATATTGCTTACCATCTACCGCGTAAGTAATCGGCGAAGCGGTAATATTCTGGGAAGTACCAAAATGCCATAGATGTTTTCCCGTGCGAGCGTCAGAGGCGACTAACTGCCCGTTGTCATCGCCAAAGAAGACGACATTGCCGGCGGTCGAAACGGCCCCGGCCCACGCCGTCGCCGGTCCCGGCAAGCCATACTCCCAAACGCGCTTGCCCGTCCGCGGATCGATCGCTCGCAGCAGGAATTTCCCCGGTTCGGCCGGAATGTTCTCCCCGCCCGTTCCCGCAAAGCCAATCATCGGCTTCGGCTCTTTAGTGGAACTAAAATAAATATCGCATTGCTCCAAAGTCGGCAGATAGAATAAACCGGTTACTGGATTATAAGCCGGCGACATCCAATTCGCCGCGCCTCGCACGGCCGGACAAGCCCGCGTCCCGCCCGGCGTCGGATCCTTGCCCGGCACCACCATCGGCTTACCCTTCGCGTCAATCCCCGTGGCCCAATCGAGCTTATCCACAAAAGCCGTTGCCCGCAGAAATTCGCCCGTCACCCGATCCAGCAAATACAGAAACCCATTCCGGTTCGGATGCAGCACTAACTTCCGCGGCTTGCCATCGTAAACGGTATCGATCAACACCGGCCAGGACTGTGCATCCCAATCATGCGTGTCATGGGGCGTGAACTGGAAATACCACTTCAGCTTGCCGGTATCGGCGTCCACCGCAATCAAGGAGTCCGAATACAGGTTCGCCCCCTCCCGGTCGCCGCCATAAAAGTCCGGCCAGGGGTTGCCAGTCGTCCAGTAGAGTAAGTTCAAAGCCGGATCGTAAGTGCCCGACAGCCAGGTACCTGCGCCGCCCCACTTCAGCGAAAACTCCTTTGACCACGTCTCCGAACCCGGCTCACCCTTGCCGGGAATCGTCCACAACCGCCACAGCTCCTCGCCCGTGGACGCCGACATCGCCGCCAAAAATCCCCGCGCGCCGGAATCGCCGCCGCCCATCCCGACTACCACCTTGTCCTTGACGATAAACGGCGCCATCGTGGCGAAGTAACCTTCCTTGGTGTCGGCGTACTTTTTATGCCACAGAATCGCCCCGGTCTTGCGATTCAGTGCGACTAAATGGCAATCCGAAGTCACTAAGTAAACCTTATCCCCCAAAATCGCCGCCCCGCGATTCACCCGTTGGCCTTCGGCCTGCTCGTCCCGATAAATCCAAATCTTTCGCCCCGTTCGCGCATCGAGCGCATGCAACTGATTCGAATTCGTCACATACAGAATGCCGTCATAGACAATCGGCGTCGCTTCCAGCTTCTTGGCGTCCGGCACATGATAAACCCATTTCGCCGTCAGGTTCCGCGCATTGGCCGCATTGATCTGCGTCAGCGGCGAGTGCCTTTGTCCCGAGTAACTCCCGGCATATGTCAGCCAATTCTCATTCGGACTCTTCAGGATATCTTCATACTTCACCTGCGCCAGAGCACTCATGGCCAATAAGTAGACGCCCAGTCTCATTGCTCTCTCCGTGCCGACAGACGGCTTAAAAACTTAATCAAATCCCGCTGCTCCGTAGCCGTCAATGTTTCTTTGTACGATGGCATCGGGCTCTTCATCGACAACCGGCGATCCGTCACTTCCGCCGTCCTCAGTAAGTAAACATTCCCGGCGTTGTCCACCAGCGACATCGAATAATTCGTGTAATCCCGCAATACGCCAGTCAATGTCTTCCCGGACTTCAAATGCAGCACCGCCGGCTGATAACCCTCCGCCAAGCGCTTGTCAGGCTGCAGTACCGCCTCCCGAATCTGGTTGAGCGGCCGCGAGCCACCGATATTCGTTAAATCCGGGCCCAGCGAGCCACCCTGCCCGCCGATCGCATGACACTGCCGGCAGTTTCCTTTGCCCATAAAGATCTCCCGCCCCGCGGCCTCGTCCCCGTTTACTAACACTTCGTAAGCCGGCGCGTTCAAGGCACGCATAAACGAAACCAATTGCCACACCTTCTCGTTGGGCAAATTCGTCGGGGGCATATCCGTGCCCGGCAAGCCGTTCTTCACCGAGTTAAACAGCGTCTCATCGGTCGAACGGCGCACCGCCCGGCCCGTCATCAGATTCGGCCCGCGCCCCCCCTCCCCGCTCGGGCCATGACAGCCCGAGCAGGTACTCGCGAATAATTTGCGCCCTTCGTCGATATTAGCCGCATCCTTCATCAAGCTACTCTTGCTGAAGTCCGGCGCACCTACTTGGGCGAGGAACAGAATCAAGGTCAACATAAGGTTCTATTCCAAATGGTAAGCGAACCCCGCATGGCCCAGGTCGCGGCACAAGCCAGGCAAATCGTCTTCTTCATCCGCACCTCAGGAAACACGCTATCATGCCCATGAAGTACGATGCTGAAACTGACCGTTTGTTCTGCTGTTCTTTTCACTTGCCTGTTCGCCGCCGAATCGCCCATTGCCAAGGGTGTGCGGCCCACGCAACTCAAAAACAATCCCGCCGGTGAAGGACCCGCCTGGAGCCCCGCCGGCAGCCTCTATTTCAGCGGCGGAGGCCAGATTCACCGCCGCGATGCCGACGGTTCGCCCACCAAGGTCTTCCGCGCCGACTCTGGCGGCTCCAACGGCCTCCTGTTCGATTTCGAAGGCCGCCTCGTGGTCTGCGAGGCTAAGAACCGCCGCGTCACCCGCACCGAATTGAACGGCACCATCACCGTCCTCGCCGATCGCTTCGAGGGCCATCGCTTCAACCAGCCCAACGACCTCACCATCGACTCCAAAGGCCGCATCTACTTCTCCGACCCCCGATATGGCGCGCGCGACGGCATGGAAATGAAGGTTGAAGGCGTCTACCGCATCGATGCCCCAGGCAAAGTGGTCCGCGTCATCGGCAAAGAGGTGGAGCGCGCTAACGGCGTCCTCGTTTCGCCCCAGGACGAATTCCTTTACGTCGCCGACAATAACAACAACATCGCCGGCGGCGCCCGTAAACTCTATCGCTTCAAGCTCAAGCGCGACGGCACCATCGACCCCGCCTCCCGCACCCTCATCTTCGATTGGCTCAAAGGCCGCGGTCCCGACGGCGTCAAAATGGACCGCCGCGGCCGCCTCTTCGTCGCCGCCGGACTCAACCAACCCCATCCCCCCTTTGAAACTAACGAATTCAAAGGCGGCGTCTACATCCTGACGCCCGAAGGCAAACTGCTCGACTTTGTCCCCATCCCCGTCGACGAAGTCACCAACTGCACCTTCGGCGGCTCTGACCTCCGCACCCTCTTTATCACCGCCGGCGGCACTCTCTGGAGCATTCCCACCAATGTTCCCGGTCGCGTTTCCTTCGAGCGCTAAGTAAGATCAATGGATGATGCGTCTCCCTCTTAGCTTCTTCGCCGCTATCAGCCTCCACGCACAAGCCATTCCCCTGGTCGACCTGAATACAATCCGCGCCACCGCGACGATCGTCACCCATCAAGGCAAACCCGCCACCCGCCTTACCGGCGGCACCGGCGACGTCAACGGGATGGCCATTCTCAAGGGGCCTGAATTCCACAACGGCACCATCGAGATCGAGATGGCCGGCCAACCTGCCGCCGGGGCTATCGCCGGCGCACGTGGCTTCGTCGGACTCGCCTTCCGCGTCCAAAACGAGGGCGCCCCATACGAGAATATCTACCTCCGCCCCACCAACGGCCGCGCCGATGACATGTTCCGCCGCAATCACTCCACGCAGTACACCTCCGAACCCGCCTGGCCCTGGGAGCGGCTGCGCAAGGAAAGCCCTGGCGTTTACGAGTCCTACGTCGACCTCCAACCCGGCATCCTCACTCGCTACAAGATCATCGTGAAAGGCACGCGCGCTGAACTGTACGTCCACGACGCCAAGCAGCCATCGCTCATCGTCAAGGACCTCAAGCTCGGCGACGTCTCCGGTGCCATCGCCCTCTGGATCGGCCCCGGCACCGAAGCCTACTTCGCCAATCTGAAAGTCACCCCGGATGCGCGATAATCCAAGGGAACATGCGCGTCTTTACTCTACTCCTGCTCGCTAGCGGACTCTCCTTCGCCCAAATCCCTAAAAGTCCTGCCCCCAACCGGCCCAAGCTCGTGCTCTTGATCGCCGTCGACCAACTGCGCTACGACTACCTCACCCGCTTTCGCGACGAATACAAGGGCGGGTTCGACAAGCTCTTGCGTAGCGGCGCCAATTACGTCAACGCCCACCTTGAGCACTACCCCACCGTCACCGCCGTCGGCCACTCCACCATGATGTCCGGTGCCACGCCCAACATAAGCGGCATCATTGGCAACGATTGGTACGATCGCGCCACCGGCAAAACCGTCACCAGCGTCTCCGACGACGCCACCAGGCTCCTCGGTGCTGGCGACGCCAAGGGATCCTCTCCGCGCCGCTTGCTGGTGAGCACCATCGGCGACGAAATGAAGCGCGCCCGCCGGGACGCTCCCAAGGTGATCGGCATCTCCATGAAGGATCGCTCCGCCATTCTGCCCTCCGGCCACATGGCCGACGCCGCCTATTGGTTCGATAACAAGGCCGGCACCTTCGTCAGCAGCACTTACTACTTCCCGGCCCTCCCTGACTGGGTGCAAGCCTTCAACCAAAGCCGTTCGGTCGACAAATACGCCGGCGTCGATTGGACCTTCGATAAGTCCTCGTCCACCGGCACCCTCAAGATGCCCGCCACCCCTGGCGCTGATCTCGGAGCCGCCGTATACAAGTCGCCGTTCGGCAATGAGATCCTCCTCCAATTCATTGAGGAAGCCATTCGCCGCGAGAAGATCGGCCAGCGCGCTGCCACCGATCTGCTGACGGTCAGCTTTTCTTCGAACGACGCCGTCGGCCACGAATGGGGGCCGGATTCGCCCCAGGTCCACGACACCAGCATCCGCACCGACGCCTTGCTCGCCAAGTTCTTCGCCTCGCTCGACCGCTCCATCGGCATGCAGAATGTCCTCGTCATCCTCACCGCCGACCATGGCGTGTCCCCCGTCCCCGAGGATCTTATCAAGGACAAAATGCCGGGCGGCCGCCTGCCGTCGGCCTCGCTCTTTGACCCGATGGAGAAAGCCCTCGCCGATCGTTACGGTGGAGGCAAGTGGGTCCTCTCCACGGCCGGCTCCTCGCCCTATTTGAACTGGCCCCTCATCAGCGCCCAAAAACTGAACGCGCAAGAGGTGGAGCAAACCGCCGCCGACGCCATCGCCCAAGTGCCCCAGGTCTCGCGCGTTTTCACCCGCCATCAGCTGACCCATGCTCAGGTCACGGTGGACCAATTTAGCCAGCGCGTCATCCGCAGCTTCCACACCCAACGCTCCGGAGACCTCGAAATCCTCCTCGATCCCAACTGGCTGCGATCCACCGCCGAAGAGTCCAAAGGCACCACCCACGGCGCGCCCTACTCGTACGACAGCCACATCCCGCTCATCTTGATGGGCCCAAGCATCAAGCCCGGCCGCTACGTGCGCAACGTGGCGTTGAACGACTTGGCCGCCTCGCTCGCCACCATGCTGGATATCGAAACCCCCAGCGGCTGTGTTGGACAACCCCTTCACGAAATGATGAGCTTTAGCCCATTCCGATGAGGCCCAAATGGCGCGCGTTTCACCTAAGCCGTTGAAAATAATAATTTTCCCCCCATTCGGGGCCATCCACGCGCATCCCCGGGTTTCCCTGCAAACCGATGACTACAAGGTACTTAACTGCGAATCGAACGTCTTCCCCCCCACCCCGGGGATCGACTCCTGCCGACCCTTTGACGCGAGATTCAGCTAAGTCATTGATTACAATTCTCTTACCCCCATTCGGGGCCGTCCACGCGCATCCCCGGGTTTCCCCTCAAACCACTGACCATAATACACTTACCTGCAAATTGACCCTCCCCCTCCACCTGCGGAAGAAACCAGCACTTTCCACCAGCCTCAACGCCCGAAATCCAAATCCCCCATTTGGACGTACCAACCAGTGATGCGACGACTCACGCTTCTGGCCCTGTTCGCCCTCACCCTGGGCGCGCACCCCATGGGCAACTTCAGCGTCAATCGCTACGCCCGCATCGACCTCAACCCCCAAGCCGGCTCAGCCCTCACCTATGTCCTCGACTTCGCCGAAATCCCCACCTTCGAGCTCTTTCAGCAATGGAAAATCGACGCGCCTAGCCCCGCCCAACTGCAAGCCATCGCCCAGGCGCAGGCCGCCACCTGGCTTGCCGAACTCGCCCTCACCCAAAACGGTGCCCCGGTCTCGCCGCACCTCAAACACGTCAAGAGCCAGATCACCGATGGCGCCGGCGGCATGCCCGTCCTCCGCGTCGAACTCCTCGCGGCCCTTCCCCTCGCCCCTGGCCAACTCCACTATCAGGACAAGAACTATCCTGGCCGCGCCGGCTGGAAAGAAGTCGTCATCCGCCGCGCCAACGGCGTCGCCATCACCCAAGCCACCCACTCCGGCCGCGACTTAAGCCAAGCCCTCACCGCCTACCCCACTGACCTCACCCTCGCCCCGCCCCAGGATCTCGAAGCC
>ENA-ORBV01005267-ORBV01005267.1-microbial-mat-metagenome-genome-assembly--contig:-NODE-5267-length-23949-cov-4.776349_pt1 | contig 23949 bp, 24 predicted proteins | sample MGYA00237777_ERZ505514 | MGnify/ENA primary metagenome ERZ505514 (study PRJEB26160, sample SAMN06269048) | microbial mat metagenome | isolation source: Oligotrophic lake microbial mat | place... | reverse complement strand
TTCAAACCGGAGTTGGGTTTCGTTGCACTCGCGCTGGCTGGTCAGGTCGGAAAAACGGCCTTGTCTGCTCTACATAACTGGCGCCGTGCGCAGCGGCGGTTTTGCGGGAGTTATGCAGAGCCTCCCAAGACATGCGGGAACAGGATAACAGTCGGCCCGATCTCACCACAGCGGCAACAAACGCCCTTGCAACAGCCTGAACCCCTGTTGCGCCATGGCGCGCGCCTCGGCCTCATCATGGGTCACCAGCACGGTCGTGATGGCAGCAGCGGCAATGCGCTGGCTGAATTCGTCCCGCAAACGGGTGCGCAGTTCCGCGTCCAGCGCCGAAAAGGGTTCGTCCAGCAGCAACAGGCGCGGCTGCGTGATCAGGGCGCGTGCCAGCGCCACCCGCTGTTGTTCGCCGCCCGACAGCCGCCACACCTTCTGGCGCGCGTGGCTGTGCAGCCCGAAAACCGCCAGCATCTGCAACGCGCGTTCACGCGCCACCGCGCGGCGCAGGCCCTGCTCGACCAGGCCAAAGGCGACGTTGTCCACCACATCCAGATGGGGAAACAGGGCAAAGTCCTGGAACATCAGGGCAAAGCCGCGCCGCTCGGGTGGCACCGCTGCCAAGTCCTGACCGGCGAAGTAAATCGCCCCGGCGTCTGGTGGCTCGAGTCCGGCCACCATCTTGAGCAAAGTACTCTTGCCACTGCCGGAAGGGCCCAGGATGGCCACAATCCGGCCGCCGGGTACGAGCAGGTCCAGCCCGTCGGCCAGCAGCGCCTGCCCGCCCTGCGCGTCCACATAGGTCTTGCAGACTCCGCGCAGCTCAAGCAGGGACATTGGTTGCTCCTCGTACTGGCGCCAATACGCGTGCGCGCCGCGGTGCCTGCTCGATCAGCACAAAGGCCAGCAACGCCAGCAGCATCAGCAACGCCGCCAGCACCAGCGCCGCGTCGCGGTTGGCCCCGCCCGGGCGACCAAGGCGCTGGTAGATCAGCGTTGTCAGCGTCGCCCATTCGGGACGCGACAGGAACAGGGTGACAGCGAACTCACCCAGTGCGGTCGCAGCGGCAAACGCCATGCCACGGCGCAAGGCGGGCAGCACCAGCGGCACAGTGACGCGCCAGAACACGCGCCGTGGTGTGGCTCCCAGCGTACGCGCCACCTGCGCCAGATGGGCTGGCTGGTGGTCCAGCGCCGCGCCCAACGCGTTGGCAACAAAGGGATAGGCCAGCAGGGCATACGCACCAATCAGCAGCGGCAGGCTGGCGCTCCAGCGCGGGTACAACAACAACAGACCGAACGCCACCGTCACCGGCGACACCACGAACGGCAAAAACGCGGCAGCCCGCAACCACACCGAGCGGCGCGCGGCAAACGCATGCGCCACACCAAGAAGCGTCGCCAGCAAGACCGCCAACGCAGAAAACCGCAGCGTGTTCCACACAGCAGGCAGGGTTTCGTCGTCCAGCAGCACTGCCCACACCTGTTCGCCAGCAGTTGCAGCACGCACCACGATGGCCAGCAGCGGCGCACCGCACAGCAGAAACAAACTCGCCAGGCCGGCGACCACCGCGCACCACTGCCAGGCTCCGGTCGGGCGGCGCCGCGCGACGCCATCGGCACGTCCGGGTGTCGCAAGACGCCGCTCGACGAAGGCATACAACACGGCCACGGCGCCGGTCAGCAGCGCCATGCCCAGCGCCAGCGCACCGGCCGGCGCGAGGCGCAGTTCGTGCGCCACCAGGGTGTAAATCTCCACCTCGACCGTGGCGTATCGCTGCCCACCCAGAATCAACGCCAGTCCAAAGCCCGAGAAACAATACAGAAAGACCAGACACGTGGCCGATACCAGCCAAGGCAGGATGGCCGGCCATTGCACGCGCCAGAAGGCACGCCAGGGCGTTGCACCGAGCGAACGCGCCGCCGCCACGCGCGCCGCACTCACCTGCTCCAGCGCTTCCACGCCGGCGCGCACCACCAGGCACAGATTGAAGAACAGGTTGCCGTACAACAGCAGCCAGGGCGTGCCCTGCAAGTCCAGGCCCCACCAGGCCGACAGCATGCCGCGTGGTCCCCAAAGGGCCAGCACACCGATCGCCGCCACCAAAGTTGGCACCACAAATGGCAGCATCAGCAAACGCAGCGCCAGCACACGGCCAGGGAACTCGAAACGCGCCAGCACCCAGGCCAGCGGCAGGCCCAGCGCCAGTGCGGCAACACAGGTCAGCGTGGCCTGCAGCACGGTCCACCAGACACGCCAGCGCAGGTAGTCGTCCTGCCACATCGCGCTGATGCCTGCCCATTGCAAATCGGGCAGTGCCTCCACAGCCAGCCGCGCCAAGGGTGCCACCACCATCAGCAGCAAAAAACCCAGTGGCAACACGCCCCACCACCAGGCGCGTGCAGGCCCGAAGTGCCCCGGGGCGTTGCCGACAGAGAACCTGCGCAGCACTGCCCGTCCTGCGGCTACTTCAAAACGACGCTGGTCCAGCGGTTCACCCAATCCGGACCCTTGCTGGCAATGCTGTCCGCCGGTGGGTTGTAAAAGGCGCTGGGTTCGGCGGCGTGGCGCATCACTTCGGGCCGCGTGGTTCCGGGTTCGGCCGCAAACATCCACATCGTGGTCTGCAACCCCTCTTGCACCGGCGCCGACCGCAGGAACTCGATGAAACGCCCGGCCGCCTCGCGCTGTTGCCCGCCTTTGACCAGCGCCACACCCTCGACCTGGCGGAACACGCTGCCCGGCAGGAACAGGTTGGCGGTCGGGGACTCGGTGATTTTCTCCTTGCTGTAAAACACCTCGGCAGCCGGACTGCTGGCATAACTGACCACGATGGGACGGGCACCGCCGTTGCGCGTGAATTCGGTGTAGTAGGCCTCGGTCCAGCCTTTGGTCACCTTGACGCCATTGGTGCGCATGCGTGCCCACCAGTCGAACGCCGCCTCCTCGCCCAGGCCAGCGATGGTGGACAGCAAAAACGCAAAGCCAGGACTCGACGTGGCCGGATTTTGCACCACCACCAGGTTGCGGTAGGCGGGCAACGCCAGCTCCTGCAAGTTCTTGGGCAACGCAAGCCCACTCTTTGCAAACCAGGCGCGGTCATAGTTCAGGGCCACATAACCGTAGTCAACGGCGACGACACCCGGGGCCAGCGGCACCAGCGCCGGCCGTTGCATGGCAGGGCCGGCATAGGGGTCAAGCACGTTTGCAGCAAGGGCCTTGGCGATCAGCGAATTGTCGATCCCGTACACCACATCGGCGATCGGCTGCGCGCGTGTGAGGATCAGCTTGTTGAGCATCTCACCGGCGTCGCCAGCCTTGATCACACTGAGCTTGACCCCGCTTTGCGCCTCGAACTGCGCGATCAAGGGTTTGGGCAGCGAGAACGAACTGTGCGCGAGCACGCGCAATTCGTTGGCATGGGAGGCAAAGGCCAGCAAGGCGCCTGCCAAAAAACAAAGGGTCCGTACAAACATCATGTCCATCCTTTCAATGCGCCATGGTGGGGAAGCATGAAAAGACGAAGCACCAATGCTGGAGGGACCCGTCTCATCACGCTCCCTACGCTGGCATTACCCAGATCAGGTGAGTGGGGTATTTCTCAGTCGGTTCAGGAGACTGGCTCCTGGACCGACACCCCCGGTGATTTTTGTATTCTACGACCGCGACGGCGTGAACATGAAATTCAGGGTGATGCGGGCTGGCGGGCCGCGCGCATTTCACCGTTCTCGTGCAGCACTACACCCGTCACCGCGCCTGCGGCACCGCGCTCGAACTGCAGTTCAGCGGGCACGTCGTAACGGAAGCGGTCGGCGTGCCCGGGCACCGGGAACACGGGTTGCCAATCGACGGTGCTGGAACGCACCATCAACTGCCCCGCGTCATTGCGCACGTTGAACTCGATGGCCGGGCGCAGGAACCGCGTTGCTACATACCGCCCCACATAGGCCGATGCCACGTCCGCTGGCAGGAACGGCTGCGTGACAACTGGTGCATCGGTGCGCAGCCCGCGAAAAACGCGCCCGCCCTGCTCCAGCGTGGCCACGTTGACCTGCCCATCGGCAGCGCGCCCGAACGTCATCCGCGCGCCACCGGCAGGCCGGGTGAAGCGGTCCGGCCCGACCGGAACATAGGCCCGGAAAACGCCGCGGTTGGAGCGCATAAGCAGCCTGCCCCCGTCAATCGCCACATGAAAGATACGTTCCGGGTGCACGCGGAAACTTCCAGCGTAATTGGCCAGCGTTTGCGGATCGACCGGCACCACATCGCGCTCGACCGGGTAACGGCTCGCCGACAACTCGGCGCCCATCTGCGGCAACGGCGCAAAACGGTTGCTGACCAGGGCCGCCATCACTTCGCCTGTTTCGGGATACATCTTCAGCAAGGCGCGGTAGCCACCGGTGAGTCCGTCATGCGAATAGGTGCGCCTGGTCGGCGGCCCGTCGATGAACACCGCGTAGCCAATCTGTCCACCATCGAATGCCGCCAACGGCGTGAGCACGCGCTCGGCCGCCGCACCGAGCGGGCCTTCGCGGCCTTGCAGCAGGGCACGGCCAAAACGCAGAATATCCTGCACGCTGGAGCGCAAACCACCGGCGCCCACATAGGCCTGCAGGTCCCATGCCGCAGTGGGTGATTGCCCGGCGTAAGCCGCCACCAGGCGCGCCACCTTGTCGCCGAGTTGCACTTGGGTGTCGGCCATGCCCAGCGGCGCGGTGATGCGCTCGCGAACCAACTCGGCCCAGGGTTTGCCATACCGTAGCGACAACACTTCTCCGAGCACTGCCACTCCGTAGTTGCTGTACAGCGCCGCACAGGGTCCGGCTTTGGCGAGCGTCTGCGCCGCGAGTGCGGCCAACAACCCGGCTCGTTCCGCCTTCGTGATTTGCGCCACGGTGGCGTCCCCACCGCGCACATTGCCAAACTGCCGCGGCAGGCACGAGCTGTGCGTGACCAGTTGTTGCAAGGTGATGGCTGCTACGTCCGTCGATGCGAACACCACATGGCCGCGCAGCAGCATGCCAATCGTGTCGCCGAGTTGCAGATCGCCGCGCTCCACCGCCTGCGCCAGCAGCAGGCCGGTGAACACCTTGCTGATGGAGCCGATTTCGTACATCGGAGCGAGGTCATCGGTGGCGGGCGCCGGCGCAGTCTGGGCGCCGGGATTGCGGACCGTCGCGACCTCGATGCGCCCGTCGCGCCAGACGGCGACACTGGCGCTGCCTGGTTCATTGCCGAGTGCGGCTTTGGCAAGCGCAGCGGGGTCGCTGCCGATGCTCAGCGACTGGGCGATTGCGCAAGAGGCTACCAGCCATGCGACCAAGGCTGCGGAGATCCTTTTGAACATTTGCGAGTTGCTCCAAATCAATCGTCCCAGCTAGAGGCCATGACCTGGCCGGGCGCGGAGGTGTCCAAATTCTTGTGTTCCAGGGATTGAAAAGACTTGTCAAAGCCTCAATCCGCCTTCGGCGAAAAACCAACTAATTTTCATGAGTCGGAGACGCGCCCCGAATCATTCAACAATCCGAGAATCGCTGGTTTCGATTGCTAGCTGGGCTGCCGTTTCGATTGTGAGTTATTTCACGTTGACCCATCGTTCACAAAACCGTTGGAAGCCACTCGCTCCGCCAGATTCAACAAAGCAGCCAGGGCCGCCGTTGACTGTTTCGCAACCACTTCGAAACCATATCGCTACCCAATGGAAACGAGGCACTCAAGGCATTAACGTAGGCGCAGAATAACCAGGTAAACGCTCAAATTCCGCGTTTCGATTTCAAGATTCTTGCAGGTGATCTCCAAACTTGGCCGTGCCGGGTTCGAGATTCCGGCGTACCGGACCAAAATTGTGGTCACGCGATTTGGGGATGCCCTCAATGACATCGAGCAACGTTGCCTCTGCCTGGTCTGAAAAGATGGATTTGCATGGGCATGACGGCCGTTCCAAACCATCGGTTGCACACAACAAGCATGGACTTGTATTAAAGAAAATGAGAAAATCTTTAATAACGGAAACTCTTATTAAAGAACGTTCACCATGCGGCGAGACACCCAAGGGCACTATGCCACCAGCATTGCTGGCAGTGAGACCGTGCGCGCCTTTGTGCCCAGCCCGCTGCCACCGGTGCCCGCGCTGGAGCTTACTGCAGCCTTGCAAGCCGCACTGGAGCGCGCCACACTGGCGCTGGGCCGCCTGGATAGCATGAGCCTGCTGCTACCCGACCCGCAACGTTTTTTGTATGCCTATGTGCGGCGCGAGGCGGTGCTTTCATCGCAGATCGAAGGCACCCAGTCGTCGTTGTCGGACTTGTTGCTATTTGAGCTGGACGAATTGCCGGGCACGCCGCTGGATGACGTGGTGGAAGTGTCCAACTACGTGGCCGCGCTGGAGCATGGCATGGCGCGCCTGCGTGAAGGCTTTCCGATATGCAACCGCCTGCTGCGCGAAATGCACGTGCACCTGATGTCACGCGGGCGCGGCGCGGACAAAGCGCCTGGCGACTTTCGCCACAGCCAGAACTGGATTGGCGGCACCAGGCCCGGCAACGCCCGTTTTGTGCCGCCGCCACCGCATGAAGTCGAGCCCTGCATGGCCGCGCTGGAGCGCTTCATTCAAGTTCAGAAAGCCACTATCGGTGAAGAAGGCCAGCGCGCGGATAAGGTCGACATGCCGGTGCTGCTCAAAGCGGCATTGGCCCATGTGCAGTTTGAAACCATTCACCCTTTTCTGGATGGCAATGGTCGCCTTGGCCGATTGCTGATTGCGCTGCTGCTGCACGATGCCGGCGCCTTGCGCCAACCGCTGCTGTACTTGAGCCTGTACCTCAAGCAACACCGCAGCCTTTACTATGAACTGCTGGACCGCGTGCGTACGGAAGGCGACTGGGAAGCCTGGGTGCTCTTTTTCCTGGAAGGCGTGGAGCAAACCGCCCAGGGCGCGGTGTCGACCGCGCAACGTCTGGCAGACTTGTTTGCAAAAGATGCCAAGCGCGTGTCGGGTATGGGCCGAGGGGCCGCCACCGCACTGCGCGTGCTGGACGTGTTGCGTCAGCGCCCGCTGTGCACCCTGCGCCGATTGGCGACCAGTGCTGGCATCACCTTTCCCACCGCGTCCAAGGCCATGGCCGCGCTGCTGGGGCTGGGCATTGCCCGCGAACTGACCGGCCAGCGGCGTAATCGGGTGTTTGGGTACGACGCTTATCTGAATATTCTGCACGAGGGGGGCGAGGCATTATGAAGCCCGCCGTGCCGCCGTTCGACGCATTCATGCGGCGTGGGTCGCCTGGTTAAATTTGTACCGTGAATAACCGCATACTGTCAACGAAAGCGAGGTCTGCCATGCCCTCTGAAATCACCCGTAGCACCCGCGTCGAGGCCCGCATCGCACCGGACGTTCCAATGGTCGTCCGGCGAGCCGCCGAGATTTAAGGGCGCAGTGTGAGTGACTTAACGGTTGTCTCGGCGCAGGAAGCGGCCGATCGCGCGATTGAGGCCGCCCAGATCATCCGCTTGTCCGTCGAAGATCAGCGGCGTTTTGCAGACGCGCTGGTCAATCCGCCTGCGCTGTCGCCAGCGCTCAAACGCGCAGCGAGGGCGCACAAGAAGCTGATCGCTTCTGCCCCGTGACAGCGCGGCTGCGCAGCGAAAGTTTGACCGCGGACCACGAGGAACAACACGCCATTGCCGCCGCCCTGTCGGATGTGGATGCCCTGCTCGCCAAGCTCGACCAACTCATCGCCAAGAAGCGCGACCTCAAACAGGGCACCATGCAGCAACTCCTCACCGGCCAGACGCGGTTGCCGGGGTTTAGTGGAGAGTGGGAGGTGAGGCGGTTGGGGCAGGTTTCGCCGCTGCAGCGGGGGTTCGATCTGCCCAACCCTCAGCTACGACCTGGTCCGTATCCTGTTGTGTACTCAAACGGCGTGCTGAACTTCCACGATAGTTTCATGGTAGTCGGACCAGGTGTTGTCACCGGTCGCTCAGGCACCATAGGCAAAGTTCACTTCGTCGAAGACAACTTCTGGCCTCACAACACGTCGCTCTGGATAACTAGTTTCAAGGGTAACTCGCCGATTTTTGTCTTTTATCTTTTGACGAGCCTTGGCATCGAGAAATACGCTACTGGTTCCGGTGTACCCACGTTAAACCGGAACGACGTGCATGCCCAACAAGTGCGTGTCCCTGCCACCATCGCAGAGCAAACCGCCATCGCCACCATCCTCTCCGACATGGACACTGAGCTCGCCGCCCTGGAAGCCCGCCGCGACAAGACCCGCGCGCTCAAGCAGGGCATGATGCAAGAGCTGTTGACCGGCCGCATCCGGCTGGTGTGACTGCCGGGGCACAGGTAAGTGGCCAATGTGCCGGTGGCCGAGATGTCAGAGCTGAAAGCGGTGTAGCAGGGTAGGAAAGTGCGGTGGTAGACTGATTCCATGGCTTTGAAGCGATCTACCCAGGTGCAGACAATTCACCACCGGCCCGGTGAAGGGCACGTGGTGGATATGACCGTTGTGAGCACTGATGCAAACTCGGTTACCGGGCAGTTTGACCTTGGTGGTTTGCCCGTACCGGAGCGGCGGTTCTCGTGCGATTCGGTCGGTCTGCAGACGCGGGGAACCTTGATCCAATTGCTGTTCGGGCAATCGCAGCCAATTGGTGACGGGCTGCTTTCGATGTTGGTGGTCAATATTTCCCGCGAAAACGTCGTGCAATTTTTGCGCACAGTTGGCGGCAAGTTTTCTGAAGATTACCTAGCAAGCCATGTGGGCGCTGGGGTGGATGAGTTGACCGATTTTCAGCGCAAAGCCGATCAGACTGTTGTGTTGACCGGGAGCATTGTTCTGGCGGGGTATTCCGGAACCGACGGGTGCATGGATTTTTACTATTCGTCGCCGTTTGCAATGCAACATGTGTCGGTCATCAAGAAAATGGCCATTGAGTCGGTTGTAAGGGTGAATTTGCCAACCGGTTTGTTTTTTGCTATTGTGAAACGGGTCCAAGAGGTAGTGGCACCTCTTTCTGGCGTAACCAAGGACGGTTGATATGCATGGGTTTGAAAGCTATATACCAAGCAGGTGGCTGGATGGAATTTTGTCTATCCACGTCTCCACGCCTTCTGTTTCCAAAGGCAAAGTGGTTGTCAGGACTGGGCTTTGGGCGAGCAAGCGCGTTATGGCGGCCGCCGTTGCGGCGGGCGCCATCTGCGCGGCTGTGGCAATCGTTGAGCCTGCGTCGATCGCAGACCCACGGCAGCACTTTCACGATTTGGTGGACGTTAGCAAGCAGGGCGAGTACGCGCCGGCCGGGTATTTTGAAAGATTGACAGCCGCCGTCAGTTTGGCGCGCCGACTGCCAGCGCAGGCAATTGATCGCGATCCACCAGTGCTGGTTTAGCGTGTGCGCCAGTTCTGGGCCGACGCGCTGGCAGAAGATTTATCCCAGGGCGATTTGCTCCACGATGCGTGGATAGGCACCGCTGGCACGCCGCGTGTCGGATTGAGGCGCGGGGCCACTGCCAAGGGTGGCAAGCAAACATGGGATGAGGGGGAGTGGTTGCCGCAGGCAGACGGTATCGGTTATTTCCTTGGCAGAGGGCGTTCTGCGTTTGGCATCGTGCTGTCGCACGACTGCGAAATCGACAAGCCCGGTGGTAAGCAACCGGTGCTTGTAGCGCCAGTCTTTCCGCTTGCAGTCATCCAGGCGCCTGCGATTCAGGAAATGGTCCGGCAAGGGCAGCGTTTCGCGTTCCTGCCTTTGCCGGCGATTCCGGGAGTGCTACCGGAAAGCTATGCTGACTTCAGATCTATTTGCTATCTCCCGCGCGTTGGTGTGGACGAAAGCGAGCGCAAGCAATCTGTGGGCGAGGTTGGAAAGAACGCGATCACGACGCGACTAATAGCGTTTTTCACGCGAGTGCAAATGGATGACGTAGCGGCACAGAAGCGAGGCGCGTAATGGCGCCAAGGCTTGCGATTAGTGATCATGCCTGGCCGTCTCCGATAAGGGCGATGTGCGATAGGCCGAGATAGTATGACCACCGTCGGCCAGATCGAGAAGAAAACCCAAGCCCGAATCGTCGCCTTGCTGCGCGATCGGCTGGCGTATTCCTGCCTTGGCAACTGGATCGACCGCGTCGGCAATGCCAATATCGAAACCGGGCTACTCGCAAGCTGGCTGACAAAGCAGGGCGTGGAGCCAGCGTTGATCAGCCGTACCATCTACGAATTGCAACGGGTGGCTGGCGACACCAGTCAGAGCCTGTACGACCGCAACCGCGCGGTATACCGCCTGCTGCGTTATGGCGTAAAGCTCAAACCCGAGGTGGGCGAGAACAGCGTCACGGTCTGGCTGATTGACTGGGCCCATCCGCTGGCCAACGACTTTGCTTTTGCAGAGGAGGTGACGGTCAACGGCGCGGATGCCAAGGCCGCCGGCAAACGGCCGGACATCATGCTCTACATCAACGGTCTGGCGCTGGGCGTGCTGGAGCTCAAGCGTTCCACAGTTTCCGTGGCCGAGGGCATCCGCCAGAACCTGGACAACCAGAAAAAGGAGTTCATCCAGCCATTCTTCTCGACCACGCAGTGGCTGATGGCCGGCAACGATACCGAAGGCCTGTGTTACGGCACCATTGAGACGGCCGAAAAGTACTACCTGAAATGGGTGGAGGACGGCGGCGACCATGCCGGCGCGCCCAATTTGCTAGACCGGAATGTGTTGCAGGTCTGTGGCAAGGCGCGCTTGCTGGAGTTGATCCACGACTTCGTGGTGTTCGACGCCGGCGTCAAGAAGCTGTGCCGCCAGAACCAGTACTTCGGCGTCAAGGCGGCGCAAGACTTTGTGCGCCGCCGCGAGGGCGGCATCATCTGGCACACGCAGGGCAGTGGCAAGAGCCTGACCATGGTCTGGCTGGCCAAATGGATTCTGGCCAACCGGCCCGGTGCGCGGGCGCTGATCATCACCGACCGCACCGAGCTCGACGAGCAGATCGAGAAGGTGTTTAGCGGTGTCAGCGAAACCATCTACCGCACCACGAGCGGCGCAGACCTTATCGCCAAACTCAACGATACGGAGCAGTCCCTCTTGTGCACGCTGGTGCACAAGTTTGGTGGCAAGGGTGACGACGACGCAAAAGGCAGTGCCGCCGCCAAGGACGCCACCAAGGCATTCGTGGCGGCGTTGCACAGGCTGCCGCCGGACTTTCTGGCCAAGGGCGACATTCATGTGTTCGTGGACGAGTGCCACCGCACCCAGAGCGGCGACCTGCACGACGCGATGTCGGAAATGCTGCCCAATGCGGTGTTCATCGGTTTCACCGGCACTCCACTGCTCAAGGCCAACAAGAAGAAAAGCATCGAGATATTTGGCCGCTACATCCACACCTACAAGTTCGACCAGGCGGTGCGGGAAGGTGTGGTACTGGACTTGCGTTACGAAGCGCGGGACGTCGACCAGTCCATCACCTCGCAGAAGAAGATCGACGACTGGTTCGAGGCCAAGACCAGTGGCCTGAACAACCTCGCCAAAGCGCAGCTCAAGCAGAAGTGGGGCACCATGCAAAAGGTGCTGTCCAGCCAGTCGCGGCTGGAGAAGATCGTCGCCGATGTGATGATGGACATGGCTACCAAAGCCCGCCTGATGGATGGGCACGGCAATGCCATGCTGGTGGCTGGCAGCATCTATGAGGCCTGCAAGTACTACGAGCTGTTCAGCAGGACCGAACTCAAGGGCAAATGCGCCATTGTCAGCAGTTACACGCCCACCGTGGCGGATGCCAAGGGCGAGACCACCGGCAGCGGCGATACCGACAACCTGTTCAAGTACAGCGTCTACCGGCAGATGCTGGCGGACTGGTTCAACGAGCCGGCCGAGACCGCCATCAACAAGGCGGACAAGTTTGAGAAGGCGATCAAGAAGAAGTTCATCGACGAGCCAGGGCAGATGAAGCTGCTGATCGTGGTGGACAAACTGCTGACCGGTTTTGATGCGCCGTCCGCCACCTGCCTCTACATCGACAGGCAGATGCGGGACCACGGCTTGTTTCAGGCCATTTGCCGCGTCAACCGCCTTGATGGAGACGACAAGGACTACGGCTATATCGTCGACTACAAGGATCTGTTCAAGAGCCTGGAAGGCGCGGTGCAGGACTACACCAGCGGCGCGCTCGATGGCTTCGACGCCGATGATGTGAAGGGCCTGCTGGAGAACCGGCTGGAGAAGGCGCGGGAAGACCTGGAAGACGCACGCGAAGCCATCAAGGCCCTGTGCGAACCGGTGGCCGCGCCGCGCGACTCAGCGGCCTATCTGCGCTACTTTTGTGCCAACGATTCCGGCAATGCCGGGCAGTTGAAAGGCAACGAACCGAAGCGGCTGAAGCTGTACAAGTTCGGGGCGAGCCTGCTGCGCGCCTATGCCTGTATTGCCAATGAACTGGCGGATGCAGGGTACACAGTGCAGGAGATCGAGGCAATCAGGGCAGAAGTGGACCACTACAGCAAAGTGCGCGATGAGGTGAAGCTGGCCAGTGGCGACTACATCGACCTGAAGGCCTATGAGCCGGCAATGCGCTATCTGATGGATACCTACATCCGCGCGGCGGACAGCGAGACCATCTCGGCGTTCGACGACATGACTCTGATCCAACTGATCGTCGAGCGCGGGGCCTGCTGCTGTGAACGCGCTGCCCGATGGCATCAAGAAGAACCAGGAAGCGGTGGCCGAGACGATCAAGAACAACGTACGCAAGTTGATCATCAACGAGTCGCCGGTGGACCCGGCGTATTACGACAGGATGTCCAAACTGCTGGATGCATTGATCGCGCAGCGGCGCAAGGGGGTGGTCGGCTACAAGGAGTACCTGGAGAAGATCGCGGCCCTGACGCGGCAGGCGACCCAGCCTGGTGGAGCGCCAGCAGGATACCCAGCGGGTATAACCACTCCCGCGCTGCGGGCGCTGTACAACAACCTGGGTAGGAATGGGGGTCTGGCGCTGGCGGTGGATGGCTCCGTTCGGGCGAGCCTGCAGGCCGGATGGCGCGAGAGTGCGATCAAGACGAAGCGGGTGCGGTTGGCCATACGGCCGAGACCGACCGTGTGCTGGACCTGGTGAAACGACAGAATGACTATTGACTCCCAGGCCACCCCTGGCCGCCGGATCACGGTTGGCGGCATTGCCGTGGAGGTGATACGCAAGGACATCAAGAACCTGCACCTCGGTGTGTACCCGCCGGCCGGCCGCGTGCGCGTCGCCGCGCCGATGGTGGTGAGCGACGAGGCTGTGCGACTGGCGGTCATAGACAAACTCGGCTGGATCAAGCGCCAGCGGGCACAGTTTGCCAGGCAGCCGCGCCAGTCCGAACGCGAGATGGTCAATGGCGAGAGCCACTACTTTCTCGGCCAGCGGTTTCGACTGCGGGTGCACGCGCAAGACGGTCCGCCGCGGGTGGCGCTGCGCGGCTTGGCCACGCTCGACCTTTTTGTGCGTCCCGGGGCATCAGCCGATCAGCGCGAAGCAGTGCTGCTGCGCTGGCACCGCGACCAGTTGAAGGCGCTTGTCGCCACGCTACTCGACCGTTGGCAGCCACTTCTTGGCGTGAAGGTGGCCGCTTGGGGCGTGAAGTAATGAAGACCAGGTGGGGCTCGTGCAACACGGATGCCCGCCGCATCTGGTTGAACCTGGAGCTTGCCAAGAAGCCGTTGCCATGCCTGGAATACATCGTGGTGCATGAGTTGCTGCATTTGCTGGAGCGGCGCCACAGCGAGCAGTTCAACGCGCTGATGGACCGATGGTTGCCCGATTGGCGCAATCGCCGGTCGGTGCTCAATGGCGCGCCTCTGGGGCATGAGGAGTGGTCCTATTGATCCGTCCTGTCACCCGCCCACCAACTCCGCAAACCTCTTCAAATCCACATTCCCGCCGCTGACGATCACCCCGACCCGTTTGCCGGCTATCGGCAAGCCGCCGTGCACGGCACCGGCAAACGCCAGGCAACCGGTCGGCTCGACGATCATCTTCATGCGTTCGGCGAAAAAACGCATGCCCTCTACCAGCTGCGCGTCGGTAACGGTCAGGATGTCTTGCACATCGCGGCGCACGATCGCAAAGGTCATCTCGCTCAGCGCCTGCGTCTGGGCGCCGTCGGCGATGGTCTTGGGTGTGGCGATGCGCACGATGGCCCCGCTGCGAAACGATTGTTGCCCGTCGTTGCCGGCCTCGGGCTCGACGCCAATCACCTGGCAACGCGGAGACAAGGTGCGCGCGGCCAGCGCACAACCGGACAACAGGCCGCCACCACCCATACAGACAAACAGGTAGTCGAGTTCGCCAACCTCCTCGAACAGTTCTTTGGCGGCGGTGCCCTGGCCGGCAATCACGTCCGGGTGGTCAAACGGCGGAATCAGTGTCATGCCGCGCTGCGCTGCGGTTTCACGCGCAAGCACTTCGCGGTCTTGCTGGAAGCGGTCGAACAGGATCACCTCGCCGCCATACCCGCGGGTGGCGTCGATCTTGGCCTGGGGCGCGTCGAGCGGCATCAGGATCACCGCGGGAATGCCGAGCAGTCGCGCCGACAGCGCAATCGCCTGCGCATGGTTGCCGCTGGAGAAAGCAATCACCCCCGCCTTGCGCTGCGCCGCATCAAAGCGCGACACGGCGTTGAAGGCGCCGCGGAACTTGAAGGCCCCCATGCGCTGGAAGTTCTCGCATTTAAAGTGCACCTGCGCCGCCAGCCGTTGGTTGAGCGTGGAGGACCGCAGCACCGGGGTCTGGTGGGCATGTCCGCGCATACGCGCGGCAGCGGCGACCACGTCGGCGAAAGTGGGCAAAGGGGTCATGGTCGAGGGTCCTGCACGGGCTTGAGACGCGGGGCACCGGGTGTGCCGCAAGCCCTCAATATACTGGCTCGTGATCGCGCTCCTCAAAACCTTCTCCTGGCAGGAACTGCTGCACCACCCGTGGCGCAACGGCGCGGCGGTACTGGCGGTGATGCTGGGCGTCGCGCTGGCGTTCTCGGTGGCGCTGATCAATGCCTCGGCACTCAGCGAGTTCTCGCAAGCCGTACGTTCCGTCAATGGCGAACCCGACCTGGAACTGCGCGCCGCCAGCGGCCGCATGGATGAGGCGCTGTACCCCCTGCTGGCCATGGACACCCGCGTGGCGGTAGCGTCGCCGGTACTGGAACTGGGCACCTATGCGCTGGCCGGCGACGGCAAACGCAGCATGCTGCGCGTGGTCGGCGTGGACGCATTGCAACTGGCCCAGGTCGCGCCGACCTTGATGCCAATACCAGCGACTGGGGTTGACCGTCTGGCGCTGTTCAGCCCGGATACGGTTTTCCTGAATGCCAGCGCCCGCCAGGCCTTGTTGCAGGGGCAGGCTGCGGGCCAAACCATACAACTGCAAATCGGCCTGCAGTGGCGCCCTGTGCGCGTGGCTGGCTCGGTCGGCGCCGCCGGAGCGCCATTGGCGGTGATGGACATTGGCGCGCTGCAAGACCTGTTTGGACGTGGCGGGCAACTGACCCGCATCGATCTGCGGCTCAAACCTGGCGCCGACCGCGACGCGCTGCTGCGCGAGTTGCGTTCCAGCCCGCTGTGGACCAGTGCGCTGTCCCTCGCCACGCCGGCCGACGCCGGCCAGCGCATCAGCAACGTGTCGCGCGCCTACCGTGTCAACCTGACGGTGCTGGCTCTGGTGGCGCTGTTCACTGGCGCCTTTCTGGTGTTTTCGGTACTCGCCCTGAGTGTGGCCAAACGCGCCCAGCAATTTGCCCTGCTGGGGGTACTGGGACTTGGCGGCAAGGACCGCCTGCGTCTGGTGCTGGCCGAGTCCCTGGTACTGGGCAGTGTCGGCAGCGTCGCCGGCCTGGCACTGGGTGCGGCCCTGGCGTGGCTGGCGCTGCGCCTGCTCGGGGGCGACCTCGGCGGCGGGTTCTTTCCGGGTGTCTCTCCGCCTCTGCAATGGAACACACTGAGCGCCACCGGATACGGCTTGCTCGGAGTTGCGTCGGCGCTGGCAGGCGCTTGGGTGCCCGCGCGCGCAGCGCAACAGATGGCGCCGGCACAAACGCTTAAAGGTGTTGGCGCCGACCACGCCGGCCGCCAGCCACGCTGGTTCGCACCCCTGCTGCTATTGGCCGGCGCGCTGCTGACGCTGGCACCGCCCGTATTTGGCATCGCCCTGGCCGCCTACGTGGCAATCGGGTTGTTGCTGGTCGGTGGTATTGCCATCTTGCCGGGCGCTATCGCCGTGCTGCTGGACCGCATTGCTCCCGTACTGTCGCGCTGGCTGCTGCCGATGCTGGCGCTGGAGCGGGCGCGGCGCGTGCGCGCGTCGGCGGCAGTCGCCGTCAGCGGGGTGGTGGCGGCGCTCAGTCTGGCGGTGGCGCTGACGGTGATGGTGGCAAGTTTTCGCCAGTCCGTGGACCGCTGGCTGGATGTGGTGCTTCCAGCCGACTTGTATGTTCGGACTGCGTCCGCCACGGCCGCCGGTGACACCGCATTTTTGCCAGCAGCGCTTGTGGCTCAGGTATCCACTGTGCCGGGCGTTTCGCGCATGGCGACGCTGCGCACAGTGACGTTGTCGCTGGATGCCGCGCAGGCCAACGTGGCGCTGTTGTCGCGCGCCATTGGGGACCCGCAGCGCAGCCTGCCGCTGGTGGGCACGGCGTTGGCGGTGCCTGCCGGTGCGGTCGCCATCTACGTCAGCGAACCAATGGTGGACTTGTATGGCGCGCGTCGCGGCGAGTATTTCGCGCCGCTGGCCAAAGCCTGGCCTGCCACCGGTACCGTAGAAGCCCCCCGCTACTTCGTGGCCGGCGTCTGGCGCGACTATGCGCGCCAGTTTGGAGCGATCGCGATGGACAAAAGCGACTACGAGCGCCTCAGCGGAGATGTTCGTAGCAACGACCTGGCGCTGTGGCTGGAGGCGGGCGCGGACAGCCGCGCGGTGCAACAAGCCATCCGCGCACTGACCGACCAATCGATGGCAGGCTCCCTGCTGGAATTCGCCAGCGCGGGCGAGATCCGCGCGCTGTCGTTGCGGATTTTCGACCGCAGTTTTGCCGTGACCTACTGGCTGCAGGCGGTTGCCATTGCCATCGGCCTGTTTGGGGTGGCCGCGAATTTCAGCGCCCAGGTGCTGGCGCGGCGCAAGGAGTTCGGCCTGCTCGTCCACTTGGGCCTGACGCGCCGCCAGATACTGCGTCTGGTCGCCGCCGAGGGCCTGGTCTGGACCACGATTGGCGCTATTGCCGGACTGGTGCTCGGGCTGCTGGTGAGCCTGATCCTGGTGCACATCGTCAACCCGCAGAGTTTTCACTGGAGCATGGATTTGCTGGTGCCATGGAACCGGCTGGTCCTGTTGTGTGCGGCGACCATCGCTGCGGGCACCTGCACCGCCTGGCTGGCGGCACGCGCGGCGGCCGGACGCGACGCGGTGCTGGCCGTCAAACAGGACTGGTAGGACCGGGCGGCGGAAAGTACCGGATCGGTCCCTGCCTCACGTCCACGTCCACGCGGCCGGGGTTTGCCTATTGGGTGATCGCCACCAGCACGCTGCAATGCGCGTATTCGATGAGCGCGCCGGAACTCGAACCGCGCCACCAGCGCGCGGCCCAGCCCTCCAGATGTTTGTGGCCGACCACGATCAGGTCCGCCTTCATCTTGCGCGCGTAACCGGTGATCTCGGTCACCGTGTCACCCACCAGGACTTCACCGTCGGCCTTGTGGCCAGCTTCGGACAGGTCGCGCAAGCCGTGATCCAGAATTGCCTGGTAGCCGAGCTTTTCGCGTTCACTCACCTTGGGGTCGTAAAAACCGCCTTCGGCGCCAATGAAATCGATGTGGTGCGGCATCACCGCCACCAGAGTCAGGCTGGCTCTGGACCACTGCACCAGATCGCAGCAGTCCAACAGTGCTTTCTGGCCAGCCTCGGAGCCATCGTAGGCCAGCAGGATTCGTTTGTACATCGGGTCCTCCAGTCGATGCGCGCTTGCGCTCAAGATGCAGGATAGCGGTTCCCTGCCAGTGGCGCAATTACTTCTCGTTTGCTTCTCGATTACTTCTCGATGGCCAGCAACTCGACTTCGAAGTTCAGCGTGGCGTTCGGCGGCACTGACGCACCGGCGCCGCGATCACCGTAGGCGGTCGCAGGCGGGCAGGTCAGTTTGGCCTTGCCACCCACCTTGATTTTCTGCATGCCCTCGGTCCAGCAAGGTATGACCCGGTTCAATGGAAACGTCGCCGGTGCATTGCGCTTGTACGAACTATCGAACTCCTTGCCGTCCAGCAAGGTGCCACGGTAGTGCACCTTGACGCTGTCGCTGGCCTTGGGTGTGGCGCCCGTGCCCATCGTGAGATGCAAGATCTTGACGCCCGAGGGCAATGTCTCGCCATCTGCCGCGGCGGCAGCGAACGACACCAACAACAGACTGGCAAGAACGGAAATCTGGCGCAAACGCATGGGAAACTCTCCTGAAAAATTGCGAGAAAGAAAACCCGCGCAGCACGCAGGCGGGGTGACAGAACCGCAGTGTACGATGGCTGCAACTTTGACGACTGTGTGTGGCAGACCAGCAATGGCAGACCAACCCATTCACGCGATGCCGTGCAAGCCCGCCTGTTTGGCCCAGGCCACCTCCATCTCGCGCGGCAGGACCACACCGTTCTTGACCGCCAGAATCTCGGCCATGACACTGACGGCGATTTCGGCCGGGGTCTTGCTGCCGATGAAGATACCGATCGGCCCGCGCAGCAACGCCAGCGCTGCCTCGCTCTGTCCGAAATGCTCGATCATGCGCTGGCGGCGCGCTGCGTTGTTGCGCCGCGAGCCAATCGCTCCAACGTAGAAGGCATCCGTTTTAAGCGCCTCCAGCAAGGCCATGTCGTCGAGTTTGGGTCGTGCGTGAGTGCCACCACGCAACTGCGCCGGTCCGGCCTGAAAGCGGCCACCACATCATCGGGCATGTCACGGACCACGCTGGTACCGGCCACCGACCAACTGCCGCGGTACTCGGCGCGCGGATCACAGACGGTCACGGCGAAACCGCTGAACATGGCCATGCTCGCGAGGTACTCGGTCAACTGGCCTGCGCCGATCAGCAGCATGCGGTATTGCGGCCCGAACATGTTCACAAAGTGCGTCGCCGACAATTGCAGCGCCTGTGGCGGCGCCGCCGCCTGCAGGCTGACCAAGCCGTCCTGCCAGCGCAGCGTGCGCTGCACCAGGCTGCCGCCCTCCAGCACACGCTTCAATTCGTCCAGGCTGGCAGCTTGCGGGTCGTACTCCAGCAACAACTCCAGCGTGCCGCCGCAGGGCAATCCGAAACGGCGCGCTTCGTCTGCCGTGACGCCGTACTTGACCAGGCCGGGCGCACCAGTTGGCAGGCCAGGTGCGCCATCCGCCACGACAGCGCCGCCAGCGGCCCGGCTAAGGCGATAGATCAGGTCGTCCTCGATGCAGCCGCCTGACACCGAACCGACCACTGCACCATCCTCGCGCAATGCCATGATGGAGCCAACCGGTCGTGGCGACGACCCCCAGGTTCGCACAACGGTTGCCAACAAAGCCCGGCGCCGCCGCCCGCCAGTCGCGCAGGGTGCGCAGCACCAGTACATCAAGGTTCTCCATAACCCTCCTCCTATCGCAACCACCACACGGCCAGCGCCGCTGCGGCCAGAGCCTTGCACACGGGTCGGCTGGCGGCAAACGCGACGCCGGTCATGCCGCGTCCGCAGTGGTCCGCACCGGCATCACATGCACCATGGCCAGTTCAAGTTGCACCGCCATCTGTGCGCCCACAGCAAGTTGCGAGCGTTGCCGCCCGGACAGGGTCAGACGCAACTGCGCGCCGGGTACATCGCGCAAGCCAAGGGTGGCCATCGTGATCTCGGCCAACTGGCGCACCTCGGTGACCGTCACGCCCAATTCGCCCGGACTCTGCGCAGCCCGGTCCAGCAGCGTGACTGCGTCGCCCGGGACTACCCAATGCACGTTCTGGCCCGCCGCCAGCTTGCCCTTGTCGCGCACCTTGAGGCGCACGACGCTGGCAGTCCCGGAGCCGCCGCTGTGCCAACGCAACCAGCCCCAACCAGGGTCATCGGCGGGGCCCAGCCATTCACCCTCAAAGCGGTTGCGGATGCCAACCAGGTCGGCCACCCGCGTGTTGCGTGGCGCCTGGTAAATGCTGGCCGGCGTGCCCTGCTGCAACACCCGGCCCGCATCCATCACCACGAAGCGGTCGGCCAGCAGGCGCGCCTCGTTCAGGTCGTGGGTGACCAGAAGGATCGGGATGGCAAGCTGCTGGCGCAAGTCCGCCAGCAACTGGTACAGGGCCTGGCGGTTCATCTGGTCTACTGCCGAGAACGGCTCGTCCAGCAATAACAGGCTGGGGTTGCGCGCCAGGGCACGCGCCACCGCCACCCGTTGCTGTTCACCACCCGACAACTGGGCCGGCCGACGCCCGTGCAAGGCGGCGTTCAGTCCCACGTGGTCGAGCCAGCGCCGTGCCTGCGCCTGCCGCAGCAAGCGCGGCTGCTGCAGCAGCGGCAAGGCCACGTTGTCGATGGCACTCAGGTGCGGCATCAAGGCATAGTGCTGAAACACCAGGCCAACACGGCGTTCGCGCACCGGTCGAAACACCCCGGCCGCGGTATCGTTCCACACCTCGCCGCCCACCACCACCCGTCCCGCTTGCGGCCGCATCAGGCCGGCCAGCACCCGCAGCATGGACGTCTTGCCGGCACCAGACGGCCCCACCAGTGCCAGCAACTCACCCGGGGCGCAGCCAAAGGCACCGGACAGGCGCATCGGCGAGTGCTGGTCTACCTCGATCCGCAAGGAACGATCCGCACTGCCCGCCACACTCATCGCCTCACTCATCGCCGCACCGCCAGCCGCGCCGAGGCAAAAAACGAGGCCGCCACGGCCAGCAGAGACAACAGCAGCAGCAACAGCGCCATACGGTCGGCGGCCACCATGTCGAACGCCTGCACCCGGTCGTAAATTGCGATGGCAATGGTCCGGGTCTCGCCGGGAATGCTGCCGCCCATCATCAACACCACGCCGAACTCGCCAAGCGTGTGCACAAAGGTCAACACCATGGCCGACAACACGCCCGGCCAGACGAGAGGCAGTTCGACACGCCAGAAGGTCTGCCACAGCCCGAGGCCACTCACCGCAGCGGCTTCACCGAGGTCGCGCGGGATCGCCATGAAGGCGCGTTGCACCGGTTGCACCATGAACGGAATGTTGAACACCACCGACGCGATCAGCAAACCCGCAAAATTGAAGCTCAGTTGTACGTCAAAGTTCTGCGCGACCCAGCGGCCAACCGGAGACGCCGCACCCAGCGACACCAGCAGGTAATAACCCAGCACCGTCGGTGGCAACACCAGCGGCAACACGACCAGGGCCTCGATCCAGGCCTTGCCAGGGAACTCCGAATAGGCCAGCCAGCGCCCCAGCCACAATCCGGCCGGCAACAACACCACCAGCGTCAGCGACGCCAGCTCCAGCGACAAGACCAGTGCCTGCCAATCCATGCCGCGTCAATCCCTGGACATGTCGAAGCCGTAGCGGCGCATGACGGTTTGCGCCGCCGGTGTCGCGAGGAACTGGTAGAAATCGCGCGCGTTTGCCGGTGCGTCTTTCAGCAAGACCATGCGCTGGCGCAGCGGGCGATGCCAGCTTTCGTCGATCAGCGCAAAACTTCCCAATGCCGCAATCGGCGGCGCCAGCGCCAGCGACAACGCCACGATGCCGCCCTGCGCCGCCCCCGACAAGGCAAACTGTGCCGCTTGCGAGATGTTCTCGCCCAGCACCAGGTGCGGCGTGATGGCCTGCCACAGCCCAGCAGTTTGCAGCGCCTCGCGCGCGCGCATCCCATACGGCGCATGCTCCGGGTTGGCAATGGCAAACTTGCGGATGCGACCATCCCGAATGGCCAGCGCCAGGTCTTGCAGGCTGCCATCCGCCTTCAGCGCCGACCCCTTGGGAACCATGATGCCGATGCGCCCGATGCCATACAGCCGACCGCGGTCCACGGTCTTGCCGGCATCGGCGAGGCGGAACACCAGGTCCTCATCGGCCGACATGAACATCGGGAACGGCGCGCCCTGCAGAATCTGAAAATACAGGTTGCCGGAGGAACCGTAGACTAGGCGCAGCCGCTGACCGCTGGCGCGCTCAAACAACACTGCAACCTCATCCAGCGCAAACTTGAGATCGGACGCCGCCGCGATGGTTGGCGCCTGCTGCGCAAAAGAACGCGGCGCCGTGCCTGCGGCCAACACAAGTGCTGCGATCCAGTGGGGGAGCCGTCGTCGAAGCATGGTCTTGCGCGCAGGGGTGGGACAGGTGACAAGGACCGGCAGGGTGCAGCGGGCGCTCGCCAAAAGTATAGCCATTCGAGCACGGCAGGCGGCGTGGCCAATGCAGATCACCCGCGCCAATACCTTCGACCGTCTGAACCTGCCGGACCCTGATGGGAGCGCCGAATGCTCCTGAACGCAATCAGCGTGTGGGAACGCCGCTGCCAGACTACAGCGGCGCCACGTCCTGCTGCTGCAGCAGTTCGCCAAAGACCAGGCGGGAAACCCCGGCCACCTGCGCCGCGCGTTCGCAATCAGGGCAGGGCCGCGAGGTGGACACCAGAATGCTGCCAGCGAGCTGCTCACGCCCGAGGCGACGCTGGGCATCGCGGATTGCCTCACGCTCGGCATGGGCCGTTGGGTCGTTGCGCTGCACCACCCGGCTCGGCCCCTCACCCACCACCACACTGTTCAGCACCAGCACCGCACCGTAAGGCTGGTCGCCCCAGGACAAGGCCAGCGCCCGCATAGCCAGCGCCGCGTCCATCCAGCGCCGTTGCGGCACGACACGCCCCGTGCTGGCGCCCTGGCCCAGCACCGATCGCGGCGCACAAGCCAACGCCGCAAACGACAAACCGCAGCCCAGCAGGTGACGACGGCAGCAAACGGGGTTCATCGCGGCGTCGGCCGGTTGAAGGTCGCTGCGCAAAACCGGCAGCGCAACAGTGCGGCTACTGCACCCATGTCAGTCCAGCAAACTGGCGTAGACCAGGTTGCGGAACAGCTGCCGGTACCAGGCGCGCTGGTTCGGCGCCTGGATCAGCATCACCGCCAGCAGGTCTTGCGCCGGATCGACAAAAAAACTGGTGCCAGCCATGCCGCTCCAATAAAACGTGCCCACCGAACCCGGCACCGGCGTCAGGCCGGTTGCCAAACGCACCGCGAACCCCAGCCCAAAACCCTCACCCGCCTCCAGCAACGTGTCGCGCCAGGGAATGTTGCCCATGTGGTCCGACGTAATGTACTCCACGGTGCGCGGCCCGAGCAGGCGCACGCCGTCGAGTTGCCCCTTGCCCAACAACATCTGCGCAAACCGCGCGTAGTCCATCGCGGTGCCCACCATGCCGCCGCCGCCGGACTCCATCGCGGGCGCCTCGCGCACATTGCTCTTCTCCATCAGCTCCGCGCCCTCCGGGTCCTTCGCAAACGGTTCGGCGATGCGTCCGTGGTGGGCAGGCGGCACCCAGAACGCCGTGTCCACCATGCCCAAAGGCGCCAGGATGTGTTGCTGCAGGTACTCGCCCAGGCTCTGGCCACTGAGCACCTCGACCAGAGCGCCCAGCACATCGGTGGCGCGGCTGTATTCGCCGACCGAGCCGGGCTGGTACATCAGCGGGATCTGCGCCAGCGCCTTGCAGGTGGCAAGGTTGTCACGCCCCGGCACACGCACGTTGATCTGCCGCGTGCGGTACAAACGCTGCACTGCGGATTCACCGGCGAACTCATACGTCAGCCCGGCCGTATGGCGCAGCAGATCCTGAATCGTCGCGGGCCGCGCCACCGGCACCAGCGTGACGAGACCGTCGCGCTCCACCGCCACCTGCTGGTTGGCGAACTCCGGCAGGTATTTGGAAACCGGGTCGGCCAGCAAA